>Ga0164243_10002931_pt1 | contig 27624 bp, 25 predicted proteins | sample OricompcompostOP_FD_108781 | JGI IMG/M metagenome (GOLD analysis project Ga0164243, IMG submission 108781) | Organic Plus compost microbial communities from Emeryville, California, USA - Original compost - Organic plus compost (OP) | ecosystem: Engineered > Solid waste > Mixed feedstock >...
CGGCATCCTGAAGGTCGTGGCCGTCAAGGCGCCTGGCTTCGGCGACCGCCGCAAGGCCATGCTCGAAGACATCGCCATCCTGACGGGCGGCAAGGTGATCGCCGAGGAAGTGGGCCTGACGCTCGAGAAGGTGACCCTGGCCGACCTGGGCCAGGCCAAGCGCATCGAGGTGGGCAAGGAAAACACCACCATCATCGACGGCAACGGCGCTGCCGCTGACATCGAGGCCCGCGTGAAGCAGATCCGCGTGCAGATCGAGGAAGCCACCAGCGACTACGACCGCGAGAAGCTGCAGGAACGCGTGGCCAAGCTGGCCGGCGGCGTGGCGGTGATCAAGGTCGGCGCTGCGACCGAAGTCGAGATGAAGGAAAAGAAAGCCCGCGTCGAAGACGCCCTGCACGCCACCCGCGCTGCGGTGGAAGAAGGCGTGGTGGCCGGCGGCGGCGTGGCGCTGCTGCGCGCCAAGCAGGCCGTGGGCGACAAGGTCAAGGGCGACAACGTGGACCAGGACGCCGGCATCAAGCTGGTGCTCAAGGCCATCGAGGCGCCTCTGCGCGAGATCGTCGCCAACGCCGGCGGCGAGCCGAGCGTGGTGGTGAACAAGGTGCTGGAAGGCAAGGGCAACTTCGGCTTCAACGCTGCCAACGACACGTATGGCGACATGCTGGAGCTGGGCATCCTGGACCCGACCAAGGTGACCCGCACCGCGCTGCAGAACGCCGCTTCCGTGGCTTCGCTGCTGCTGACGACCGAAGCCATGGTCGCCGAGGCGCCGAAGGACGAAGCACCGGCCGGCGGCATGCCTGGCGGCATGGGCGGCATGGGTGACATGGGCGGCATGGGCATGTAATTCACAAGAAGCGCTTCGCGCTTCTTGTGGTTCTGTTCAGTCAGATCAAAAAAGCCGGGCAGAGCCCGGCTTTTTTGTGGGCGCGTGACAAGCGTTTCGCGCAATTGCCAGCGCCCACGCGCCGCAAGCGGCGCACATGGGTGCACGGCTTTCGCGCTGCTTCGCCGTGCGGGCTTCGCGCGTTGCGCTCAGCCTCGCCTCAGTGACGACCGCTGAAGCGGTGGTCGGCCTGGCGGCGGAACTCGGTGGGGGTCATGCCCTTGATTTCCAGGAAACGCCGGTTGAAGTTGGCCACGTTGTTGAAGCCGACCTGGTAGCAGATGTCCGTCACGTAGTGGTCGGTCTGCATCAGCAGGTGGCAGGCGCTGTTGATGCGCACGCGGTTGACGAAGTCGGTGAAGTTGTTGCCGGTCGATCGGCGGAAGAAGCGCGAGAAGCGCGACTCGCTCATGCCCAGCTCGGCCGCCAGGTCGCCCGCGCTGATGGGCTCGGCCACGTTGGCGGTGATGCGGTTGACGATGCGGTTGATCTGCTCGGTGCCGGCATCGCCCTCCGCGCCCTGGATCTGCACGGACGACAGCAGCCGGTAGTCGGTGCAGCGCGCCAGGTCGTCCAGGAATTCGCAGAAGCGCGCGAAGCGCATCATCCCGCGGCTGGACTTGACGGCCGTCCAGTGCTCGCGCGCTCGCTCCGAGAGACCGAAGAACTCGATGCCGTTGCGCGCGCGCTCCAGCAGGTGCATCACCTCGCGCAGCTCGGGCACGTGCTCGGCCGCGCGGGCCAGGGGCTCGTGCCGGAACTGGATCACCAGGTCGCGCTCGGGCACGCCCTCCTCGCCGGCGTCCAGCGAGACCCAGTTGTGCGGCAGCCGCGGCCCGCACAGCACCAGGTGGCCCGGCTGGAAGGGGCCGATCCAGTCGCCGATGAAGGCCTTGCCCGAAGTGGCGACGATCAGGTGCAGCTCGTACTCGTCGTGGAAGTGCCAGCGCGCCAGCGGCGTGGGATAGCCGTGCGCCAGACAGCGCACCAGGCCGGCCTCTTCCGGCGCCTCGTAGCCCAGCGCGGGCGAGCGAGAGAAGTCCTGCTCCATCTCGGGCTGGCGCTGGCGGGGCCGGACGGGCTGGGATCGCATGGCGGGCATGAGGGAACCGGATGCGCGGAAGGACACGGGCAGGCTCGGCATGGGGATTTCAGCTCATCACATTACCACCGTCGACGTTCAGCGTCTGCGCGGTGATGTAGCGCGCCTCGTCGCTGGCCAGGAAGACCGCGGCGCCCGCCACGTCCTGCGGCAGCCCCATGCGGCCCAGCGGCACGGCCAGGCCGACCTGGCGCTTCTTCTCTCCCCGGGGCAGGTTTTCGTGGCGGGCGAACAGGCCGTCGACCTGCTCCCACATGGGCGTGTCGACCACGCCGGGCGAGATGCCGTTGACGCGGATGCCGTGCGGCGCCATCGCCAGCGCGGCGCTCTGGGTGTAGCTGATGACGGCCGCCTTGGTGGCGCAGTAGTGCGAGACCAGCGCCTCGCCGCGGCGGCCCGCCTGCGAGGCCATGTTGATGACGGATGCCCCCCGCGTGCCCGCCTCCACCATGTGCCGCAGCACGGCCTGCATGACGAAGAACATGCCTTTCACGTTGACGGCGAACAGGCGGTCGAAGGAGGCCTCGTCGGACTCCAGCAGCGGCGCGAGGTCGAAGACGGCGGCGTTGTTGATCAAGGTGTGGACCGGCCCGAAGCGGGCCACCGCATCGGCCAGCAGGCGGTCGATGTCGGCGCGGCGGGTGACGTCGGCGGCGACGTAGTGCAGCGCCTGCGGGTGCGACGCCAGGGCCGCGGCGGCCTCGGCCGGCGCCTGCGGTGCACGGTCCACCAGGGTGCAGCGCGCGCCCTCGGCGCGGCAGGCCAGCGCCATCGCCAGGCCGATGCCGCCGCCGGCGCCGGTGATCAGCACGTGGCGCTGGTCCAGGCGCGGCGTCATGCCTGCCCCTCGAACCGCGCGACGCGGCCCGACGCCTGCCGCACGGCATCCACCAGCCGCGCGTCGCCGGCCAGCTCGCCCCACAGGCCCACGTCCGCGCACAGGGTCGCCACCGGGTCGGCGGCGTCGCAGATGGCATGGGCCACCGCCGGGTCCATGGCCTGGTCCTGGTAGGCGTAGGCCAGTCGCCCGCGGTGCCAGCGCTGCAGGAAGGCCAGGAACAGCGCCGGCAGCATCGCCACCGCATCGATGCCCTCGCCGGCCGCCAGCCGCTCGCGCACCGTGGGCGCGATGAAGCCGGGGATCTTCGAGAAGCCGTCCATCGCCACGCGCTGGTTGGTGTCGCGGATGGCGGGGTTGGCGAAGCGCTCCAGCACCACGTCGCGGTAGGCCGGCAGGTCGACCGGGCTGGGCTCGCCGGGGCGGCTCAGGCAGGGGATCACGTCCTGCGTCACGTAGTCCCAGGCCATGCGGCAGATCTCCGGCATCTGCACGCCTTCGTGGATGTACGTCAGGCCGCGCAGCGTGCCGGCCCAGGCGATGCAACTGTGGCTGGCGTTGAGCACGCGGATCTTGGCTTCTTCATAGGGCTGAACCGACTGCACCATCTGCACGCCCACGCTCTCCCACGCCGGCCGGCCGGCGATGAAGTCGTCCTCGATCACCCACTGGATGAAGCTTTCGCCCATCACCGGCGCGGCGTCGTCCCAGCCGGTGGCGGCGCGCACGCGCTCGCGCAGTTCGGGCGGGGGACGCGGCGTGATGCGGTCCACCATCGCGTTGGGCGAGGTGGTGTGGGCGCGGGCCCAGTCCAGCAGCGCCGCGTCGCCGACGTGCGCCAGGAAGTCCAGCAGCGCGGCGCGGAAGCGCTCGCCGTTGTGGCGCAGGTTGTCGCAGTTGAGCAGCGTCACCGGGCCGGCATCGCGCTGCATGCGCGCGCGCAGGATGGCGGCGACGGCGCCGTAGATGGTCTCGCCCGCCTCGCCGCGGCGCAGCCGCGCGACGTCGGCCACGATCTCGGGCAGGCCGGCGTCGAGGCGGTGCGCGCTGTCGAGCGAGTAGCCGGCCTCGGTGACGGTGAAGGACACGATGCGCACGGCCGGGTCGCTGCCGCGCTCGACCATCGCGGCCAGGCTCGGCGCCCAGGGAATGACCTCGCGGATCGCGGTGATGCGCTGGTAGCTGCATGCGCCGTCGGGCGAGACCGTCTCCAGCGTGTAGGCGCCGCCCTGCGCCGCCAGCGCGGCCAGCACCTCGGGCATGTCGGGCCGCAGGCTGGTGCCGGCCAGCGACCAGCGCGTGTCGCCGGCATCGGCGAGGCGCTGCAGGTAGGCCGCCTGGTGGGCGCGGTGGAAGGAACCCAGCCCCAGGTGCAGGATCACCAGGCCGCGGGCGCGGAAGGAACTCAAGATCGGACTCCGGGGGGAACAGCTGCGGGCGTCAGGCGGCAGGGAGGGCTCGGCCCTCGCGGTTGAACAGGTGCAGCACGGCGGGATCGATCTCCACGCCCACCGCGTCGCCGTGCGCGAGCGAGGTGCGCTCGTTCTGCCGCGCGATCAGCATGCGGCCGGCCACGTCGACGTGGATCAGCGTGTCCGAGCCCAGCGCCTCGACCAGGTCGACGCGGCCGGGCAGGCCGGCGCCGGCGCCCGCATGCACGCGCACGCCCTCGGGCCGCACGCCGAGGTAGCCGTCCTGCGGCAGCCGGCCGCCGGTCAGCTCCGACAGCACCGGCAGCGCGCCGGCCGGCAGCATGTTCATCGAGGGCATGCCGATGAACTGCGCCACGAACTGGTTGGCCGGCCGGTCGTACAGTTCCAGCGGCGAGCCGACCTGCTCGATCAGGCCGTCCTTGAGCACCACCACGCGGTCGGCCAGCGTCATCGCCTCCACCTGGTCGTGCGTCACGTAGATGGTGGTGGCGCCCAGCGACTCGTGCAGCTTCTTGATCTCCACCCGCGTGTTGCCGCGCAGTGCGGCGTCGAGGTTGGACAGCGGCTCGTCGAAGAGGAACACCTTGGGCGCGCGCACGATGGCGCGGCCGATCGCCACGCGCTGGCGCTGCCCGCCCGACAGCTCGCGCGGCGTGCGCTGCAGGTAGCTGGAGAGGTTCAGCTTCTCGGCCGCCGCCTCCACCTTGCGGCGGATCTCGTCGGCCGGCACCTTGGCCAGCTTGAGCGCGAAGGACATGTTGTCGTACACGCTCATGTGCGGGTAGAGCGCGTAGCTCTGGAACACCATCGCCAGGTCGCGCTTGCCCGAGGGCGCATGCGTGATGTCGCGCCCGTCGAGCATCAGCGTGCCGCTGGTGATGGGCTCCAGCCCGGCGATCAGGCGCAGCAGCGTGGACTTGCCGCAGCCCGAGGGGCCGACGAAGACCATGAACTCGCCCTTCTCGATCGCCAGGTCGACGCCCTTGATGATGTGCGCGTCGCCGAAGCTCTTGCGGATGTCCCTGAGTTCGAGGAATGCCATGGTCTGCCTCCTTGTTGTCGTCGTCACTTGACCGCGCCGAAGGTGAGGCCCTGGACGAGCTGCTTCTGCGAGAACCAGCCGAACACCACGATGGGCGCGATGGCCATCAGCGAGGCGGCCGAGAGCTTGGCCCAGAACAGGCCCTCGGGGCTGGAGTAGGACGCGATCAGCGTCGCCAGCGTGCCGGCCTTGGCCGAGGTGAGGTTGAGCGCCCAGAAGGCCTCGTTCCAGGCCAGCACCAGGCACAGCAGACCGCACGAGGCCAGCCCGCCGATGGACAGCGGCATGACGACGTGGCGGAACTCGCTCCACAGCGTGGCGCCGTCCATGCGCGCGGCCTCCAGGATCTCGGGCGGGATGTCCTTGAAGCTGGTGTAGAGCATCCACACCATGATCGGCAGGTTCGACAGCGTGAAGACGATGATCAGCGCGGGCAGCGTGTCCAGCAGGCTGGCGGTCTGCGCCAGCACGTAGATGGGCAGCAGCGCGCCGACGGCCGGCATCATCTTGGTGGAGAGCATCCACATCAGGATGTCGCGCGTGCGCTTCGTGCGGAAGAAGGCCATCGAATACGCCGCCGGCGCGGCGATCAGCAGGCCCAGCAGCGTGGAGACGACGCTGGTGATGAGCGAGTTGCGCGCGAACAGCAGGTAGTCGCTGCGGCGCTGCACCTCGGCGAAGTTCTCCAGCGTGGGCTCGAAGACGAAGAGCGGCGGCACCGCGATGGCCTGCAGCTCGGTCTTGAAGGCCGTCAGGCACAGCCAGCCCAGCGGGAAGAACAGCAGCAGCGCCGCGGCCCAGGCGCCTGCGGTGCGGGCCGCCAGCGGCAGCAGTTGGCTGGGGGGTTGCGAGGTGGACATGGTGCTTCTCTCTCCCCTCAGTCCAGGTTCTTGCCGATGATGCGGATCAGGAAGGCCGCCACGACGTTGGCCAGGATCACCGCGAACAGCGCGCCGGCCGACGCGATGCCCACGTCGAAGTTCATCAGCGACTGCTTGTAGATCAGGTAGGTCAGGTTGGTGCTGGCGTTGCCCGGCCCGCCCGCGGTGGTGATGGCGATCTCGGCGAACACCGAGAGCAGGAAGATCATCTCGATCATGATGACCACCGCCATCGGCCGCGCCAGGTGCGGCAGCACCAGGTAGAAGAAGCGCTGGAAGGGCCCGGCGCCGTCCATGCGGGCGGCCTCCATCTGCTCGCGGTCCAGCGACTGCAGCGAGGTCATGAAGATCAGGCAGGCGAAGGGCAGCCACTGCCAGGCCACCATGATGATCACCGACAGCAGCGGCCAGTCGGTCATCCAGTCCACCGGCTCGGCGCCGAAGAAGCGCCACACGTCGGCCAGGATGCCGTAGATCGGGTTCATCATCATGTGCTTCCACAGCAGCGCGTTGACCGTGGGCATGACGAAGAAGGGCGAGATCAGCAGCACCCGCACGATGCCGCGGCCCGGGAAGGGCGCGTCGATCAGCAGCGCCAGCCCGATGCCCAGCACCACCGTGGCGGCGATGACGCTGCCGATCAAGAGCAGCGTGTTGCCCACCGAGGGCCAGAAGTCCGGGTCGGTGACGAAGTAGTGGAAGTTGTCGATGCCCGCGAAGGGGTGCTCGCCGGGCTGCATGAGGTTGTAGTTCACGAAGGAGAAGTACAACGTCATCGCCAGCGGCACGATCATCCAGAGGAAGAGCGTGAGCACGGCCGGCGCCATCAGCGCCCGGGGCAGCAGTCGGTTCATGGCGGCACTCCCTGTGCGTGCGGGTTCGCGGAGAAGTCGGAACAGGACGCCGCGCGATGCGGCGCCCGTGGCGTCACTTGTAGTAGCCGCCCTTCTTCATCTCACGCTCGGCCAGCGTCTGCGAGGTCTTGAGCGCCTGCTCCACCGTCACCTTGCCCGCCAGGGCCGCGCTCATCTGCTGGCCCACGCCCACGCCGATGGCCTGGAACTCGGGGATGGCCGCGTACTGCACGCCCTGGTAGGGGCTCTTGGGCAGCGCGCTGTCATTCGGGTTGGCGCTGTCGATGGCCTTCTTCTCGGCCTCGGCAAACTTCGCGACCTTCTGGAACTCGGGGTTCGCGTAGGTGGACTTGCGCGTGCCGGTGGGCACCGCGTGCCAGCCGTGCTCCTTGGCCACGAGCTGGATGTAGTCCTTGGAGGTGGCCCAGCGGATGAACTTCTGCGCCGCCTCGTCCTTGGTCGAGCTGGCCGGGATGGCCAGGTTCCACGACCACAGCCAGTTGGCGCCCTTGGGCGTCTTGGCAATGGGCGCCTGCGCGAAGGCCACCTTGTCGGCCACCTTCGACTGCTTCGGGTCGGAGATGAAGGAGGCGGCGATGGTCGCGTCCACCCAGGCCGCGCACTTGCCCTCGTTGAACAGCGCCAGGTTCTCGTTGAAGCTGTTGGCCGAGGCGCCCGGCGGGCCGTCCTTCTTCATCAGATCGACGTAGAAGGAGATGGCCTCCTTCCATGCCGGGGTGTCGAGCTGCGGCTTCCACGCCGTGTCGAACCACTGGCCGCCCCAGGTGTTGGCCAGCGTGGTCAGGAGCGCCATGTTGTCGCCCCAGCCCGGCTTGCCGCGCAGGCACATGCCGTACACGCCGGCCTTCGGGTCGTTGGCCTTGTCGGCGAATTCCTTGACCTGCTGCCAGGTCGGCTGCTCCGGCAGCGTCACGCCCGCCTTGTCGGCCAGGTCCTTGCGGTACATGAGCATCGAGCTCTCGCCGTAGAAGGGCGCAGCGTAGAGCTTGCCCTCGTGCGAGAGGCCGCTGCGGATGGCCGGCAGCAGGTCGTCCACGTCGTAGGCGGCGTCGGTGGCGATGGGCTTGAGCCAGCCCTTCTTCGACCAGATCGGCGCCTCGTACAGGCCGATGGTCATCACGTCGAACTGGCCGCCCTTGGTGGCGATGTCGGTCGTCACGCGCTGGCGCAGCACGCCCTCCTCCAGCGTGACCCACTTGAGCTTGATGTCCGGGTTGGCCTTCTCGAAATGCGGCGTGAGTTTCTGCATCTCGATCATGTGGCCGTTGTTCACGGTGGCGATGACCAGTTCGGTGGCGGCCTGGGCGGCCAGGCCGGCGGTGGCGAGCGCGAGCACGAGGCCCGATCGGGCGAAACGCTGCATGGTTGTCTCCTTGGCTGGGGTTCCACGGCACCGGGGCCGCTGGTGCCGCATTGTTCGATGCGCCGCATTGCGCGGCTGATAGCTCTCTTGCCCATCTCGATACCGATTTGCGTATGTTTATCCGTGAATTCCCTTAGATCAGCAAAATCGGATGCAAATGGCCTGTCCGTGGCCCCATGAAAAATGGCCCCCACGCTCCCCCGCTTCGCGTCGTCCGCTGCCCCCCGAGGGGGCGCTTTTCATCTTGGGGCGGCCCGGCGATGAAAAAGGCCGCCCGGGGGCGGCCTTGCAAGGCGTGGCGGCAGCGCCCGCTCAGGCGGCGACCGTGGGCGGCGCCCCGAAGCTGTTGGACTCCGGCTGGCTGGGCTGCACCATCAGGTAGATCAGGTAGAGGTTGACCAGCGGGATGATGCACAGCAGCAGGAACCAGCCCGACTTGCCGATGTCGTGCAGGCGGCGGGCGCCGGCGGCCAGCGCGGGCAGCAGGAAGGCCAGCGCGGCCAGCAGGTACACGTACTCGTGGATGAACTGCGCCACCACCAGCACGATCACCTCGAACAGCACGAACCACCAATACTCGGAACGCGATGCGCGGCCCGAGAAATCGGCGTACTTGGCAAAGCAGGTCTTGACTGCGGTCATGAAATCCATGGAATCACTCCTCTTCTGCGTTGAATCGCCGCGGATCATATAGGCCACCGCCGGCCGCGCGATGACAGCGGGGCCAGCCTAGACCATCCGGCCGAGCCTGCGCACCAGGGCCGCGGTGGACTGATCCAGCCCCGCGATGTCGCCCGAGGCCAGGCGCGGCTCGACATCCTTGGCCAGCACCTTGCCCAGTTCCACGCCCCACTGGTCGAAGCTGTTGATGCCCCACAGCGCGCCGCTGACGAAGACGCGGTGCTCATGCATGGCGATGAAGGCGCCCAGCGCCTCGGGCGTGAGCCGCTCCAGCACGAAGAAGCTGCTGGGCCGGTTGCCGGGAAAGTTGCGGTGGCCTCCGGCGATCTGGCCCCCACGCTCGCCCACTGCGTGTGGCTCGCTGCCCCCCGAGGGGGCTGCGCCGCCTTGGGGCGGCCCGGCGGCGTCGCCCTGCTTCCCGACCATCAGCGCCTGCGCCTGCGCGATGCAATTGGCCAGCAGCTTGGCGTGGTGCCCTTCCAGCGTGTGGCCGGGCTCGTGCACGGCGATGAACTCCAGCGGCACGACGTCGGTGCCCTGGTGCAGCATCTGGAAGTACGCATGCTGGCCGTTGGTGCCCGGCTCGCCCCACAGCACGGGCGAGGTGCCGTAGGGCAGCCGCTGCCCGGCCAGGTCGACCTGCTTGCCGTTGCTCTCCATCTCCAGCTGCTGCAGGTAGGCCGGCAGGCGGCGCAGCGCGGCGTGGTAGGGCGCGATGCTGCGGCTGGTGAAGCGGTGGAAGTTGCGGTACCACACGTCCAGCAGGCCCAGGCGCACCGGCAGGTTCGATGCCAGCGGCGCGGTGCGGAAGTGCTCGTCCATCGCATGCGCGCCGGCCAGGAAGGCGCGGAAGCCTTCGGCCCCGATCGCCAGCGCGATCGGCAGGCCGATGGCCGACCACATGGAGTAGCGCCCGCCCACCCAGTCCCAGAAGCCGAAGGTGGTCTCGATGCCGAAGGCGCGCGCCGCTTCCACGTTGGTGGTCAGCGCCGCGAAGTGGCCGGCGATGTCGTTGCCGCCGGACTGCGCATACCAACGCTTGGCCGACTGCGCGTTGGCCATGGTTTCGGCGGTGGTGAAGGTCTTGGAGGCGATCAGGAACAGCGTGTGCTCCGGCGCCAGGTCCTCCAGCACGGCGTCCAGCTCGTGCCCGTCCACGTTGGAGACGAAGTGGAAGTGCTTGCCCGGCGCCGCGAACTCGGCCAGCGCCTGCACCGCCATCTGCGGCCCCAGGTCGGAGCCGCCGATGCCGATGTTCACCACGTCGGTGATGGTGTGGTCGGCGCGCACCTTTTCGGCGTAGGCGAGCATGGCGCCCAGCGTCTCGTGCACCTGCGCCAGTTCGGCCGGCACGGCGGCGGCCGATGCCGCGCCGGGCGGGCAGCGCAGCAGCCAGTGCATCACGGCGCGGTCTTCCGTCGCATTGATGTGCTCGCCGGCGAACATCGCGTCGCGTTTCGCCTCCAGGCCGCATTCGCGCGCCAGCTGCAGCAGCAGTTGTTCCGTGCGCGCGTCGAGCAGGTTCTTCGACAGGTCGGCGAAGACGTACGGCGCCTCCTGCGCGAAGGCCGTGGCGCGGCCCGCGTCGGCGGCGAAGGCCTCGCGCAGGTCGAAGCCGCGGCCCGCGGCATCGAAGTGCGCCTGCAGCGCGGCCCAGGCGGGCGTGCGGTCGCATCGCGGCGAAGGTGTCGCGGCCATGGCTCAGGCCCCCATCAGGCGTTCCAGCTTGACCGCGTCGGCGGCGAAGGCGCGGATGCCCTCGGCCAGCTTCTCGGTGGCCATCGCGTCCTCGTTGAGCGCGAAGCGGAAGGCGGCCTCGTCGTAGCGCACCTCCGGGATGTCGCGGTCGCGCGCCGCCGATGCATCGAGCGCATGGGCCAGCGGCGCAGTGCTGCCCGCCAGCTCGGCCAGCAGCTCGGGGCTGATGGTCAGCAGGTCGCAGCCGGCCAGCGCGGCGATCTGCCCGGTGTTGCGGAAGCTCGCGCCCATCACCTCGGTGGCGATGCCGTGCTTCTTGTAGTAGTCGTAGATCTGGCGCACCGACTTCACGCCGGGATCGTTGGCGCCGGCGTTCGCGGCCTCGTCCCACTGCGCGCCGGCGGCCTTCTTGTACCAGTCGTAGATGCGGCCGACGAAGGGCGAGATGAGCCTGACGCCCGCCGCGCCGCAGGCCACCGCCTGCGCGAAGGAGAACAGCAGCGTCAGGTTGGTGTGGATGCCTTTCTTCTCCAGGATCTCGGCGGCGCGGATGCCCTCCCAGGTGGAGGCGATCTTGATGAGCAGCCGCTGCTCGACGTCCACCCCCTCGGCGCGGTACAGGGCCACGATGCGCTCGGCGCGCTCGACGGTCGCCGCGGTGTCGAAGGACAGGCGCGCGTCCACCTCGGTGGAGACGCGGCCGGGGATGAGCGAGAGGATCTCGGTGCCGAAGCGCACCAGCAGGTGGTCGATCACCTCGTCGACCGGCTTGCCCTTGTGCGCGGCGACGGTCTCGTCGAGCAGCGGCCGGTAGTCGGGCTTCTGCACGGCCTTGAGGATGAGCGAGGGATTGGTGGTCGCGTCCTGCGGCTTGAACTGGGCCAACTGGCGGAAATCACCCGTGTCGGCCACCACGGTGGTCCACTGGCGCAGGGCTTCGAGCTGGTTCATGGCGTGTGTTTCTCCGGAGGAAAGGCGGCCTCGTCATGCCGGCGATCGCCGGGCGGGCCGCAGCATGGGCATGGTAAACGGGCTGCGTGGCGAGGCTGATATGTGGGGGATCGGAGGTCGGTACGTATTTCTTATGAAGGGTGCGCTGTTGTGCCGGCCCAGGCCCCAACGGGCCGTTGCAGAACACCCCCTTTGTCCCGTTCAACTCCCCTCACCCGTTCACGCTGAGCCTGTCGAAGCGCGGCACCCGGCTTCGACAGGCTCAGCCCGAACGGTGGTCGGGTATCAGCTTCCCCGTTGGATGCTCTACCAACGGTTCCACGCGCCCCAGGCCCCGGCCACGGCGCGTGCCCCCAACGGTCAGGGGAACGCAGTCAGGCGCGCTGCGCCCGCGCCCCCCGCCACGCCCCGAAGATCGCGATCAGCCCCGGCACCAGGATCAGCGCCCAGATGATCTTGTCCAGGTGCTCCTTGACGAAGGGCAGGTTGCCGAAGAAATAGCCCGCCGTGCAGATGCCCAGCACCCACAGCAGCGCCCCGCCGACGTTGAAGGCGGTGAACTTGGCGCGCCCCATCTCGGCCACGCCCGCGACGAAGGGCGCGAAGGTGCGGATGAAGGGCATGAAGCGCGCCAGCACGATGGTGACGCCGCCGTAGCGCTCGTAGAAGGCGTGCGCCTGATTGAAGGCGTTGCGGTTGAAGAAGCGCGAATGCTCCCACTGGAAGACCTTCGGCCCGAAGTACCGCCCGATGCTGTAGTTGCACTGGTCGCCCAGCACCGCCGCCGCCAGCAGCACCGGCACCGCGATGCCGAAGTGCATCAGCCCCGCGCCGCACAGCGCGCCGACGATGAACAGCAGCGAGTCGCCCGGCAGGAAGGGCATGACCACCACGCCCGTCTCGACGAAGACGATGAGGAACAGCAGCGCGTACACCCAGGGCCCGTAGGCCACCACGAAGGCTTCGAGGTGCTTGTCGACGTGGAGGATGAAATCGATCAGGAAGGCAACGAGATCCATGCGACCGGCATTATCCCGACGGCCCTGGGAGCGCTCTCTAGAATGCCCCGGTGAGCGCCCTTCCCTCCGCCATCGACGCCGCGGCCGGCACGCGCCGGCCGATCCGCGAACTCCCCGACGAACTCGTCAGCCAGATCGCCGCCGGCGAGGTGGTGGAGCGCCCCGCGTCGGTGGTGCGCGAGCTGGTGGACAACGCGCTGGACGCCGGCGCCACGCAGATCACCGTGCGGCTGCTGGCCGGCGGCGTGCGGCTGATCGCGGTGGAGGACGACGGCGTCGGCATCCCGCGCGAGGAGCTGCCGCTGGCCCTGCGCCGCCATGCCACCAGCAAGATCGCCAGCCTCACCGACCTCGAATCGGTCGGCACCATGGGCTTTCGCGGCGAGGCGCTGGCCGCCGTCAGTTCCATTGCCGAGCTGAGCATCCTCTCGCGCCACGCGCAGGCCGACGGCGCCTGGCTGCTCGACGGGCGCACCGGCGAGCTCAAGCCGGTGGCGCGGGCGCAGGGCACCTCGGTCGAGGTGCGCGAACTGTTCTTCGCCACGCCGGCGCGCCGCAAGTTCCTCAAGACCGACGCGACCGAACTCGCGCACTGCCTCGAGGCGGTGCGCCGCCACGCGCTGGCGCGGCCGGAGGTCGGCTTCACCGTCTGGCACGAGGGCCGGCTGGTCGAGCAGTGGCGCCCGGCGGCGAACGCCGCGCAGCGCATCGCCGACGTGCTGGGCGACGACTTCGTGGCGCAGAGCGTGGAGGTCGAGCACGGCACCGGCACGGTGCGCGTGAGCGGCCACGCCGGCGTGCCCGACGCGGCCCGCTCGCGCGCCGACCAGCAGTATTTCTACGTCAACGGCCGCTTCGTGCGCGACAAGGTGCTGCAGCACGCGGTGCGCAGCGCCTACGAGGACGTGCTGCACGGCCAGCGCCAGCCGGTGTTCGTGCTGCACCTGTCGATCGATCCGACGCGGGTGGACGTGAACGTGCATCCCACCAAGATCGAGGTGCGCTTCCGCGACGGGCGCGAGGTGCACCAGGCGGTGCGCCATGCCATCGAGAACGCGCTGGCCGCGCCGCGCGCGCAGGCCATCGGCGCCGACATGGCGGCCGCGCGGCCGGCGCCGCTGTTCCGGCCGGACGCGCCGCCGGCGCCCGCGCCCGCCCCCTGGGTGCAGCCGGCGATCCATTTCGCGGCGGAGCGCGGCCCGGGCGACATGGCGGCGATGTGGCCGGCCTCGCGCGCCGAGCCGGACGCGGCGGGCACGATGCCGGCCGCGGCGCCCGTGCCGACCTTCCCGCCCGCGGCGGCCGCCCCGTTTTCCGCCCCCGCAGCCGACGGCGCGCAAGACTGGCCCCTGGGCCGCGCCCTGGCCCAGTTGCACGGCATCTACATCCTGGCCGAGAACCGCCAGGGCCTGGTGATCGTCGACATGCACGCCGCGCACGAGCGCATCGTCTACGAGCGGCTGAAGACGCAGCTCGACGGCAGCGCCATCGCCAGCCAGCCGCTGCTGATCCCGGCGCCCTTCGCCGCCACGCCGCAGGAGGTGGCCACCGCCGAGGCCTGCGCCGCCGTGCTGCCGGCGCTGGGGCTGGAGGTCTCGCCCTTCTCGCCGCGCACCCTGGCGGTGCGCGCCGTGCCCGCCGCCCTGGCCGACGGCGACCCGGTCGAGCTGGCCCGCAGCGTGCTGGCCGAACTGGCCCAGCACGAGGCCAGCACCGTGGTGCAGCGCGCCCAGCACGAACTGCTGGCCACCATGGCCTGCCACGGCGCCGTGCGCGCCAATCGCCGCCTGACGCTGGAGGAGATGAACGCCCTGCTGCGCCAGATGGAGGCGACCGAGCGCTCCGACCAGTGCAACCACGGGCGGCCCACCTGGCGCCAGCTCAGCGTGCGCGAGCTGGACGGCCTGTTCCTGCGCGGGCGCTGAGCCCGCTGCAGCCGGCGCGCCCGCGCCGGCGCAACCCCGGGTTTTCCGCAGTCGGCCAACACCCCGGCACAACCGTTGCATGTCGTATCTTCTGCCACGCCACCCGGCGCGGCAGGACGAAGGGGGACGACCGGGTCGAGACGACGGCCGGATCCGGTACGAACGAGTGAACTTTTGGCCGCCATCCGATCTCTTCTCCCCCGATGAAGCGCTGGACCGCGTTGCTTTCCGCCCTTTCCCTCGCCGCCCTGCTGGGCGCCGGCTGCGCCACGCTGGACGAGCGGCAGCGCGAATGGATCTTCCAGCCCAGCGACCTGAGCTGGGGCAACACCGCCACCCTGGCCGCCGGCATGCAGGACGTGTGGATCGGCTTCGACTCGCAGGTGTCCGGCCGGCGGGCGCGCCTGCACGGCCTGTGGCTGGGCGAAGGCGACGCGCAGGCCGACCCCCGCCGGCCGGTGATGCTGTACCTGCACGGCGCGCGCTACAACGTCGCCGGCTCGGCGCCGCGCATCCAGCGCATGCACGAGCTGGGCTTCTCGGTGCTGGCCATCGACTACCGCGGCTTCGGCAAGAGCACCAAGGCGCTGCCCTCCGAAGAATCAGCCCGCGAGGACGCCCGCGCCGCCTGGGCCTGGCTGGCCAAGCAGTACCCCGACAACCCGCGCTACATCTTCGGCCACTCGCTGGGCGGCGCCATCGGCATCGACCTCGCCGCCTACGCGAAGGACGAGGCCGGCACCATCGTCGAGGGCACCTTCACCTCGATCACCGACGTGGTCAGCAGCTTCAAGTGGGGCTGGCTGCCCTTCTCGGCGCTGGTCACGCAGCGCTTCGAGGCGATCAGCAAGGTCAAGTCGATCGGCTCGCCGCTGCTGGTGGTGCACGGCTCCAACGACACGCTGATCAACCCCACGCTGGGCCGCAAGCTCTACGACGCCGCCGCGGGCCCCAAGATGTTCGTGCTGGTCGAGGGCGGCTCGCACCACAGCACCAACTCCATCGGCGAGCTGCAGTACCGCTCGGCGCTGGCGCAGCTGTTCAGGATGCAGGAGCCGCCGACCCAGGCGGCGCAGACGGTCCCCGCGAATCCGGCGCCGCCCGCGCGCAGCGGCACGGCCGCCTCCGCCCGGCCGTCGCTGCAGAGCTGAGGCGCGGCCGGGCCCGACCCGGCTTTGCTACGCTCGCCGGGTGCCCTCCGCCCCGCTCGCCACGCCCGCCGCTTCAGCCGCCCCCCCGAACGTCGCCCGCCCCGGGCTGCTGGTGCTGGCGCTGGCGCTCCTGCTGGGCATCCAGCCCGTCACCACCGACCTGTACCTGCCCGCGCTGCCGGCGCTCACGGCCGGCTTCGGCGCCCATGTGGCGCAGGCGCAGCTCACGCTCACGGCGCTGCTGCTGGCCTTCGGCCTCTCGCAGCTCGTGCTCGGGCCGCTGTCGGACCGCTTCGGCCGCCGGCCGGTGCTTCTGTGGGGCCTGGCCGCCTACGTGGCGGCGGCCGTCGGCACCACGCTGTCGGGCTCCATCGAGGTGCTGATCGCGCTGCGCGCCGTGCAGGGCGCGGCGATGGGGGCGGCCGTGATGGCGGCGCGCGCCATCGTGCGCGACCTGTATGCGCCGGTCGACGGCGCCCGGGTGATGTCGCGCGCCCTCACCGGCCTGGGCGTGATCGCCTGCCTGTGCGCGCCGGTGGGCGCGCTGGTGACCGACCTGCTGGGCTGGCGCATGGCGCTGGGCATGACGGCAGTGTTCGGCGCCGTCACGCTCGGCCTGGTGGCGCTGCGCCTGCCCGAGTCGCTGCCGCGGCCGGACCCGCACGCGCTGCGGCCGTCGGCGTTGGCGCGGACCTGGAAGCAGGTGCTGGGCCATCCAGTGTTCCTGGCGTACTGCGCGCTCACCACGGCCGCCTACGGGCTGCTGTTCACCTTCCTCGCCGCCTCGTCCTTCGTCTTCCTGCAGGTGCTGGGCCTCACGCGCACCGGCTACGGTCTAGTGATGCTGTGGAACTCGCTGGCCTACATCGCCGGCACCTTCCTGTGCCGGCACTGGCTGGCGCGCCACGGCGTGCAGGGCGCGGTGGCGCGCGGCGCGGCGCTGAGCCTGGCGGGCGGCACGGCGATGGGCCTGCTGGCGCTGGCCGGCGTGCAGTCGGTGTGGGCCGTGATGGCGCCGGCCACGCTGGCGATGCTGGGCCACGGCGTGCACCAGCCCTGCGGCCAGACGGGCGCGGTCGGCCCCTTCCCGCAGGCGGCGGGCGCAGCCTCGGCGCTCAACGGCTTCGCCATGATGCTGGCGGCCTTCGCCATCGGCCACTGGCTGGGCGGCGCGCTGGACGGCACGACGCGGCCGCTCGCGCTGGGCATCTGGTTCTGGAGCGTGTGCCTGGCCGTGCTGGGCTGGGCCGTGCTGCCACGCGCGGTGCGCCGGGAGACGCCCGCTTGACGGCGCCGCGGGCCCCTGCCTGGATCGGCATCGCCGGCCCCACCGCGAGCGGCAAGACGGCTGCGGCGCTGGCCGTCGCTCGGTCGCTGGCGCATGCGATGCCGGTGGAGATCGTCAGCGTCGATTCCGCCCTCGTCTACCGCGGCATGGACATCGGCACCGCCAAGCCCACGGCCGCCGAACGCGCCGCCGTGCCGCACCACCTCATCGACATCCTCGACCCGGCGCACAGCTACAGCGCCGCCGCCTTCGTCGCCGATGCCGTGCGGCTGGTCGCCGACATCCGCGCGCGCGGCGCGCTGCCGCTGCTGGTGGGCGGCACCATGCTGTACTTCAAGGCGCTGATCGACGGCCTGGACGCGATGCCGGCAGCCGACCCCGCCGAGCGCGCGCGGATCGACGCCGAGGCAGCCGAGCGCGGCTGGCCCGCGCTGCATGCCGAGCTGGCGCAGGTGGACCCCGCCACCGCGGCGCGGCTGGCGCCGGGCGACAGCCAGCGCATCCAGCGCGCGCTGGAGGTCTGGCGCACCAGCGGGCGGCCGCTGTCGGCCTTCCAGCAGCGGGCGGCCGGCGGCCGGCCCGCGCAGGACGTGGTCCTCTTCTCCCTGGAGACCGAGGACCGCGCCTGGCTGCACGAGCGCATCGCCCGGCGCTTCGACGCGATGCTGGCCGCCGGCTTCCTCGACGAGGTGCGCGCCCTGCGCGCGCGCGGCGACCTGCACCCGGGCCTGCCCTCCATCCGCTGCGTGGGCTACCGGCAGGCGTGGGAGATGTTCGATGCGCTCGGCAGCGACGCGAAGCAGCCCGGCGCCGGCGCCCTGGCCGCGCTGCGCGAGCGCGGCATCGCCGCCACCCGCCAGCTCGCCAAGCGCCAGATCACCTGGCTGCGCGGCATGCCGGCGCGCCGCATCGTGCCCTGCGACGCGGCCGACGCCGCGCAGCGCCTGGCCGCCGCCGTCGCGCCGCTGGCGCAGTCACTGGCATGAAGCTGGTCGTCGAGCACCTGCGCAAGCGCTACGGCGAGGCCGACGTGTTCCGCGGCGTCGACCTCACGGTCGAGCCCGGCGAGTTCGTCGCCATCGTCGGCGAATCGGGCGTGGGCAAGTCGACCCTACTGAACTGCCTGGCCGGGCTGGACCACTGGGACGAGGGGCGCGTGCTGCACGGCGACGCCGACATCGGCGCGCTCGACGACACCGCCCGCGCCCTGTGGCGCCGCGCGCACGTGGGCTTCGTGTTCCAGGCCTTCCACGTGCTGCCGCACCTGGACGTGGCGCAGAACGTCGCGCTGCCGCTGATGCTGCTGGGCCGGCGCGGACCCGAGGCGCGCTCGCGCGTGCAGGCGATGCTGGAGGCGGTGGGCCTGGCCGGGCTGGGCGGGCGGCTGCCGCAGCAGCTCTCCGGCGGGCAGTTGCAGCGCGTGGCCATCGCGCGCGCCCTGGTGCACCGCCCGCCGCTGCTGCTGGCCGACGAGCCCACCGGCAACCTGGACCCGGCCACCGCCGCGAAGGTGATGGACGTGCTGGCCGCCCAGAGCCGCGAGCACGGTGCCAGCCTGGTGCTGGTCACCCACTCCGACAGCGCCGCCGCCCGCGCCGGGCGCGTGGTGCACCTCACGGCGGACGGCATCGCCCGCGGCTGAGGGCTTCAGCGCACCTCGGGCTGCTGCCAGTACACGTAGGTCCAGGCCGGCGAGAAGCCGATGCGCGCGTAGAGCGAGCGCGCGAGGTAGTTCTCCACCTCCACCTGGAGGAAGGCTTCCCCGATGCCGCGGCGCAGCGCCTCGGCGCCCATCGCCGCCATCAGTTGCCGCGCCAGGCCGCGGCCGCGAAAGCGCGGGCGCGTGCGCATGCCGTGCACGCCGACCAGCCCCTGGCTGAAGCAGGCGCAACCCACGGCCGCGACCTCGCCCGTGGCGGCCGACTGGCCTTCCGCGGTGAAGCGCACGCTGGCGTACACCGCGTCCTGCGCGCGGCGCAGCAGCCGCACGCGATGGCCGCCGTCGACCGGATCGAAGCCCTCGCCGAGGTACACGCGCGCCCAGTCGTCGCCCGGCTGCACCTCCAGCAGCACGGCGTCGCCGCGGCCGCCGTCCACCATCGCCTGCGCGGTGCCGGTCATCACCATCGTCGGGCGCGAGGGCACGTAGTCGCGCTCGCGCAGCGCGGCGTTGAACGCCTCGAAGGCAGCCACCTCCACCGGCAGGCGGAACACCGGCGCCAGGTGCCGGGCCCGATAGCGCGCCTCGATCTCCGGCAGCAGCGCCGCGTCCGGCGCGTCGTGCGCGAGCGGCACCGCGCTGTGCGCCCGGCCCACCGTGCCGGCGTCCAGCGGCAGCAGCCAGCCCGGCAGTTCCTCCACCACCTCCGGCGGCACGGCGGCCAGGGTGGCGCGTTCGATGGATTCGATGGAAGGCATGGCCCGATTGTGCGTTGGTACCGCGCGCCGCCATGCGGCGGGTTTCCCGCGGGCCGCCGCGCGTCAGCCCGCCGCCGGCGCGTTGAGGAAGGTGCGCGGGAAGAAGGCCGGCCGCGCGCGGTCGCGCAGGCGCCAGCCCATGGCCGGCCGGCCGACGGCCGCGGGGAGCATGCCCGCCTCCTCCAGGAAGCCGCCGTCCAGCATGCGCTTGCGGAAGGCGCTCTTGTCGACGGGACGGCCCAGCACCGTCTCGTAGGCCTGCTGCAGCGCGGGCAGGGTGAAGGGCTCTTCCAGCAGGAAGGCGGGCAGCGAGGTGTACTCCACCTTGCCGCGCAGGCGCTCCAGCGCGGCGGCGAGGATCTGCGCGTGGTCGAAGGCCAGCCGCTTGCGCACGGCGGCATCGGCGTCGAACCAGGCGACCTGCGCTGCATCGCCGCCGCCGGGCCGCCCCAAGGCGGCGAGCGCCCCCTCGGGGAGCAGCGAACCACGCGAAGCGGGGAGCGTGGGGGCTACGCCATCGCCTTTTTCCAGCGCAACTGCCTGCGCGGGCAGCAGCGCATAGAAGCAGTGGGTGGTGGACCAGCCGCGCGGATCACGCGTCGCGCCGCCCCAACTGCCGAGTTGCTCCAGATAAGGGGTGACCGCGCCCGTCTTCTCACGCAGCTTGCGCAGCGCGCAGTCCAGCAGGGTGGCGTCCCGCGCCACGTCCACGAAGCCGCCGGGCAGCGCCCAGCGGCCCGGGAAGGGCTCGTCCGCCCCGTCCGGCCGGCGCACCAGCAGCACCTGCAACGCATCGGCGCGGACGGTGAAGATCACCACGTCCACCGTGACCAGCGGGCGGGGGAAGTCGGGCGGCATGCGAGGAGAAGTCATGGCAGGCGGTCGGGCATCGTCAGGAGATCTTAGTTGCGCTGTACCACTTGAGCCCCGCGCCACAATGCGCGCATGCTCCGGCGTCTGCTCTGCACCTTCTCCTGGCAGGAACTGCGCCACCACCCCTGGCGCAGCGCCGCGGCGGTGGGCGCGGTGATGCTCGGCGTGGCGCTGGCCTTCGCGGTGCACCTGATCAACGCCTCGGCACTGGACGAGTTCCAGGGCGCGGTGCGTTCGGTCAACGGCCAGGGCGACGTGGAGATCCGCGCGGCGCAGGGCGGCTTCGACGAGGCGCTGTACGGGCAGGTGGCGGCCCTGCCCCAGGTGGCGCTGGCCAGCCCGGTGCTGGAGGCCGACGTGATGCTGCGCACGCCCGCCGGCGCGCGCCTCGCGCTGCGGCTGGCGGGCGTGGACGCGCTGGTGGTGCCCGGCATCGCGCCGGCGCTGGCGCCCGTGGCGGCGCCCGGCGAGGATGGCGACCGCCTTGCCGCGCTGTCGCCGGGCCGCGTCTTCCTCAACCCCGCGGCACGGCAGGCAGCGGGCGAAGCAACCGCGCTGCTGCTGACGCAACCCGACGGCACGGCGACGCGCGAACTGCGCATCGCCGGCACGGTGGCCGCCGGCGGCGCCGCGCTGGGCGTGATGGACATCGGCGCCGCGCAGGACCTGCTCGGCCGCGCCGGCCAGCTCAGCCGCATCGACGTGCGGCTGCAGCCGGGCGCCGACCCGGCCGCCTTCCGCGCCGCGCTCGCCCGGCTGCCGGCCTGGAGCGCCGCGCTGCGCGTGGTCGAGCCGGCCGATGCGGCGCAGCGGGTGAGCAACCTCTCGCGCGCCTACCGCGTCAACCTCACGGTGCTGGCGCTGGTGGCGCTGTTCACGGGCGCCTTCCTGGTGTTCTCGGTGCTGGCGCTGTCGGTGGCCAAACGCGCGCAGCAGTTCGCGCTGCTGGGCGTGCTGGGCCTGGCACCGCGGCAGCGCCTGCATCTCGTGCTGGCCGAGTCGCTGGCGCTGGGCGCGCTGGGCAGCGCGGCCGGCATCGCGCTGGGCGCGGCACTCGCCTGGGCGGCGCTGACGCTGCTGGGCGGCGACCTGGGCGGCGGCTACTTCCGCGGCGCGGCGCCGGCGCTGCAATGGGAGTGGCCGGCCGCGCTGCTCTATGCGCTGCTGGGCATGGCGGCGGCCGGCGTCGGCGGCTGGTGGCCGGCGCGCGCGGCGCAGCGGCTGCCGGAGGCGCAGACGCTCAAGGGCCTCGGCCACACCGGCGCCGGCCCGCGCACGCCCTGGCCGGCGCTGGCGCTGCTGCTGGCCGGCGCGGCGCTCACCCGCGCGCCGGCGGTGGCGGGCATCCCGCTGGCGGCGTACCTGTCCGTCGGGCTGCTGCTGGTGGGCGGCATCGCCGCCCTGCCCTGGGCGGTGGCGCTGGTGTATGACCGGCTGGCGCCGCGCGTGGCGGACCGCCTGCTGCCGCTGCTGGCGGTGGAGCGCGCGCGCCGCATGCGCGGCACCGCCGCCATCGCGGTGAGCGGCGTGGTCGCCAGCCTGGCGCTAGCGGTGGCGCTGACGGTGATGGTGGCGAGCTTCCGCGACTCGGTGGCGCGCTGGCTCGACGTGGTGCTGCCGGCCGACCTGTACCTGCGCCCGGCCGGCAGCAGCGGCGCCGGCAGCGCGAACGCGGAGGCCGCGCCCTTCGACGCCGCCTTCGTGCAGCAGGCGGCACAGCTGCCCGGCGTGGCGCGCACGCAGACGCTGCGCACGCGCAGCCTGCTGCTCGATCCGGCGCGCCCGCCCGTCACGCTGATCGCACGGCCCATCGACGCGCAGAACGCGGCCGGCTCGCTGCCGCTGCTGGGCCCGGCGCTGCCGGTGCCGGCCGGGCGCACCGGCGTCTACGTCAGCGAGGCGATGCAGGCGCTGTACGGCGCCCGGCCGGGGCAGGATCTTCCGGTGCTGGCTTCTGCCTTCGGAGCAGGCGATGCCCATTTCTTCGTCGCCGGCGTGTGGCGCGACTACGTGCGCCAGTTCGGCGCCGTGACGATCGCCGAAGCGGACTACGTGCGCCTGACCGGCGACCGCAGCGTCAGCGACATCGCGCTGTGGCTGGCGCCCGGCGCACACGAGGCCGCCGTGCAGCATGCCGCGCGCGCGCTGGCGGCGCGGCGCCTGGGCGCGGCCGACGCGATCGAGTTCGCCTCGGCCGCGCAGATCCGCGCCAGCTCGCTGCGCATCTTCGACCGCAGCTTCGCCGTCACCTACTGGCTGCAGGCGGTGGCCATCGGCATCGGCCTGTTCGGCATCGCCGCCAGCTTCAGCGCGCAGGTGCTGGCGCGGCGCAAGGAGTTCGGCCTGCTGGCGCACCTGGGCCTCACGCGCGCCCAGGTGCTGGCGGTGGTCGCCGGCGAGGGCGCGGCCTGGACGGCCATCGGCGCGCTGGCCGGGCTGCTGCTGGGCCTGGCCGTGTCGGTGGTGCTGGTGAAGGTGGTCAACCCGCAGAGCTTCCACTGGACCATGGACCTGCTCGTGCCCTGGCTGCGGCTGGCGCTGCTGTGCGGCGCGGTGATGGCGGCCGGCACGCTCACCGCCTGGCTGGCCGGACGCGCCGCCGCCTCGCGCGAGGCGGTGCTGGCGGTCAAGGAAGACTGGTAGCCGCCGACGCCTTCGACGCGAGGGCTCGCGGACAATCGCGCCATGAACCTTGCTTCGATCTCTTGGTGGCAACGCACAGCCCCGCTGGCCGGTGCGCTGGTGGCATGCGCGGTGCTCGCCGCCTGCGCGCAGCCTCCGGCGCCGCCCCCGCCGCCTGCCGCCTCTCAGGCCCCGCTGCCGATGCCCGGCTCGGACGTCGACCCGCAGGGCTGCAAGCCGTCCGCAGGCTACCGCTGGTGCCAGCGCACCGCCCGCTGCGAGCGGCCTTGGGAACTGGCGAAGCAGCGGGGCTTCGACAACACGCCCGAGGGCTGGCAGCGCTTCTGCGGCGCGCCTGCACGATGACCGGCTGGCTCCACGGCGCCATCGCGCGCATCGAGGCGGACGTGCAGCGCAGCGCCGACACGCACCTGATCCCGCTGCGCCTGCCGGCCTACGAGGCGGCCGGCATCGACCTGTACCTCAAGGACGAATCCACGCACCCGAGCGGCAGCCTCAAGCACCGGCTGGCGCGCTCGCTGTTCCTCTACGCGCTGGTCAACGGGCAGCTGCGCGAAGGCATGACGGTGGTGGAAGCCTCCAGCGGCTCCACCGCCGTGAGCGAAGCCTACTTCGCCCGCCTGCTGGGCCTGCCCTTCGTGGCGGTGATGCCGCGCGGCACCTCGCCCGAGAAGATCGCGCAGATCGAGTTCCAGGGCGGGCGCTGCCACTTCGTCGACCACGCCGGCGAGGTGTACGACGAGGCGCGCGCGCTGGCACGCCAGAGCGGCGGCCACTACATGGACCAGTTCACCCACGCCGAGCGCGCCACCGACTGGCGCGGCAACAACAACATCGCCGACAGCATGTTCCAGCAGATGGCGCGCGAGCGGCACCCGGTGCCGGCCTGGATCGTGGTGGGCGCCGGCACCGGCGGCACCAGCGCGACCATCGGCCGCTACGTGCACTATCGGCGCCATGCCACGCAGGTGGCGGTGGCGGACCCGGAGGGCTCGGTCTTCACCGCCTACCACGCCAGCGGCGACGAGACGCTCGCCGCGGCCGGCTCGCGCATCGAGGGCATCGGCCGCCCGCGCGTGGAGCCGAGCTTCATCCGCACGCTGGTCGACCGCATGGTCCCTGTGCCCGACGTGGCCTCCATCGCCGCGATGCGCGTGCTCTCCGGCCTGCTGGGGCGCCGCGTGGGCCCGTCCACCGGCACCAGCTTCGTCGGCATGCTGGCGCTGGCGCACGAGATGCACGAGCGCGGCGAGCAGGGCTCGATCCTCTCGCTGCTGTGCGATGCCGGCGAGCGCTACCTGCCGACCTACCACGACCCGGCCTGGGTGGCCGTGCGCTTCGGCGACTGCGCACTGGCGCAGCAGGGCATCGAGGCGGCGCTGCGCGGATGAGACCCGCACGCCGGCGCGCACTCGGGCTGCTGGCGGCGCTGGCAGCCGGCGGCGCGGCCCTGCGTCCGGCACATGCGCTGCCGCCGCGCACGCTGGTGTTCCCGCGCGACCACGGCAGCCACCCGGACCTGCGCACCGAATGGTGGTACGTCACCGGCCATGCGCAGGCCGCTCAGGGCGGCCGGCGCTTCGGCTTCCAGATCACCTTCTTCCGCTCGCGCGTCGATGCGGCGCAGAACCTGCGCTCGGCCTTCGCGGCGCGGCAACTGGTGTTCGCGCATGCGGCGGTGACCGACCTCCACGGCCGGCGCCTGCTGCACGATCAGCGCATCGCCCGCGCCGGCTTCGGCATCGCGCAGGCCGGCGAGGCCGACACCGACGTGCGGCTGCGCGACTGGTCGCTGGTGCGCAACGCCGCCGACGGCAGCTACCGCGCCGAGGCGCCCGGCGAAGGCTTCGCGCTGTCGCTGCGCTTCGCGCCCACCCAGCCCGTGCTGCTGCAGGGCGATGCGGGGCTCTCGCGCAAGGGCCCGGAGGCCGCGCAGGCCAGCCACTACTACAGCCAGCCGCAGCTCGAGGCAGCGGGCCGCATCGTGATCGAGGGCCAGGGCCGCTTCGAGGTGCGCGGCCGCGCCTGGCTGGACCACGAGTGGAGCGAAGCCCTGATGCACCCCGAGGCCGTGGGCTGGGACTGGATCGGCATGAACCTGGACAACGGCGCGGCGCTCACCGCTTTCCGCCTGCGCCGCGCCGACGGCAGCGCGCTGTGGGCCGGCGGCTCATGGCGCGCGGCGGGCGAAGCGACGCGCACCTTCTCCGCGGAAGAGGTGCGCTTCGAGCCGATGCGCACCTGGACCAGCCCGCGCTCCTCGGCGCGCTACCCGGTGCAGTGGACGGTCGACACGCCCGCCGGCCGCTTCGCCGTGCAGGCGCTGCTGGACGACCAGGAACTGGACAGCCGCGGCTCGACCGGCGCCATCTACTGGGAAGGGCTGAGCGATCTGCTCGATGCGCAGGGCCGCCGCGTCGGCAGCGGCTACCTGGAGATGACGGGCTACGCCGCGCGCCTCAGGCTCTGAAGGCGGGCACGCCGCGAGGATCAGTGGCCGCCGCCCGCCTGAGCGCGCTTGCCGCCGCGCCCGAGCAGCGCGATGGCCTCGCCCATGATGCCGCGGCGGAAGGCCAGCACGCAGACCACGAAGATCAGCCCGGTGACGATGGTGACCGACTCGCCCAGGGTGTTGAACCACTCCACGCGCGTGATGCTGGCCAGCAGGTGGCCCAGCTCGCCGATCTTGTTCTCCAGCGCCACCACCACCGCCGCGCCCACCAGCGGGCCCGACAGCGTGCCCAGCCCGCCCAGCAGCGTCATCAGGATCACCGAGCCGGAGGAGGACCAGTGCACGTCCGTCAGCGTGGCGAAGCCCAGCACCAGCGTCTTGAGCGAGCCGGCCAGCCCCGACAGCGCCGCCGAGATGACGAAGGCCAGCAGCTTGAAGCGCCCCACGTCGTAGCCCAGCGAGACGGCACGCGGCTCGTTCTCCTTGATGCCCTTGAGCACCTGCCCGAAGGGCGAGTGGATGGTGCGCACGATCAGCAGGAAGGCCGCCGCCACGATCACCAGCGCCACGTAGTACATGGTCAGGTCGTCCTTCAGGTCCAGCACGCCGAACAGCTTGCCGCGCGGTACCGCCTGCAGGCCGTCCTCGCCGCCGGTGAAGGGCGCCTGCAGCGCGATGAAGAACACCATCTGCGCCAGCGCCAGCGTGATCATGGCGAAGTAGATGCCCTGGCGCCGGATGGCCAGCACGCCGAACACCCAGCCCAGCAGCGCGCCGGTGGCGGTGCCCAGGACGAGGCCGATCTCGGGCGTGACGCCCCAGACCTTCATCGCATGCCCTGCCATGTAGGCCGAGCCGCCCAGGAAGGCCGCATGGCCGAAGGACAGCAGCCCGGTGTAGCCCAGCAGCAGGTTGAAGGCGGCGGCGAACAGGGCGAAGCACATCAGCTTCATCATGAACACCGGGTAGGCGCCGACGAAGGGGGCGGCCAGCAGCGCCGCGAACAGCAGGCCGTAGCCGATGAAGGACTTGTTCATGGTGGCGGTCCCGCTCTCACTTTTCCTTGCCGAACAGGCCCGCGGGCCGGATCAGCAGCACGATCACCATGATCACGAACACCACGGTGGAAGACGCCTCGGGGTAGAACACCTTGGTCAGCCCCTCGATCACGCCCAGGCCCAGGCCGGTGAGGATGGCGCCCATGATGGAGCCCATGCCCCCGATCACGACCACGGCGAACACCACGATGATCAGGTTCTGCCCCATCAGCGGCGAGACCTGGATCACCGGCGCGGCCAGCACGCCGGCGAAGGCCGCCAGCGCCACGCCGAAGCCGTAGGTCAGCGTGATCATCAGCGGCACGTTCACGCCGAAGGCCTCCACCAGGCGCGGGTTCTCGGTGCCGGCGCGCAGGTAGGCGCCGATGCGCGTCTTCTCGATCAGGAACCAGGTGACGAAGCACACCACCAGCGAGGCCACCACCACCCAGGCGCGGTACTTGGGCAGGATCATGAAGCCGAGGTTGAAGGCGCCCGAGAGCGCGTCGGGCGTGTCGTAGGCCAGGCCCGAGACGCCGTAGGCGGAGCGGAAGATGCCCTCGATCAGCAGCGTCAGGCCCAGCGTCAGCAGCAGTCCGTACAGGTGGTCCAGCTTGTAGATCCAGCGCAGCAGCAGCCGCTCGATCAGGATGCCGAACGCGCCCACCACCACCGGCGCCGCCAGCAGCATCACCCAGTAGTTGACGCCCAGGTAGTTCATCGCCATCCACGTGAGCACGGCGCCCATCATGAACAGGGCACCGTGCGCGAAGTTGATGACGTTCAGCAGCCCGAAGATCACCGCCAGCCCCAGGCTGAGCATCGCGTAGAAGGAGCCGTTGACCAGCCCCAGGAGGAGCTGGCTCAGCAGAGCGGGGAGCGAGACGGACATGGATCGGCTGGGCGGCGGACGTTGGGTTGCTCAGTCAGGGCAGCGGCGAGGCGTCGCTCACTTCCACAGGGCGCACTTGGACTCGGCCTTGGTGGTGAACACCTGGTCGCCGGGCAGCTTGGCCACCACCTTGTAGTAGTCCCAGGGCTGCTTGGACTCGGCGGGCGACTTCA
>Ga0164243_10002932_pt1 | contig 27622 bp, 20 predicted proteins | sample OricompcompostOP_FD_108781 | JGI IMG/M metagenome (GOLD analysis project Ga0164243, IMG submission 108781) | Organic Plus compost microbial communities from Emeryville, California, USA - Original compost - Organic plus compost (OP) | ecosystem: Engineered > Solid waste > Mixed feedstock >...
CCACGACCTCGGTGACCCGTCGCCGCCGCAGCCGTTGGACCAGGTGGCTCAGCGGTGCGTCGACGAGATTCTTCGCCTGGCCCCGGGACCGGTCGTGGTATACGGGCACTGCGGGGTCGGTGGTGCCCTGGCGGTCGAGATATCCCTGCGCCTGCGGGAAGCCGGCCGCCCGCCGATCGCCGTCTACCTCGGTGCCACGTACCCGTTCGCCCGGCCTCCGGGACGCCTCATGGGGGCGTTGTCCCGGCTGGCCCGCGTCGAGGCGTGGCGCGGCGACCGGGAGACCACCAACTGGCTCACCGCGATGGGCGCCGACCTGGGCGAGCTGGACGACGCCGCGAGAGCGAGCATCGTCCGGTCCATCCGCCATGACGGCCGGGCAGCCGAGGACTACTACACCGCCCGGCTGGCCGAGCACCTCGAACGCCTCGACTGCCCGGTGATCTCCGTCGTCGGCGAGGACGACCCGGTCACCGACTACGCCGCTGAGCGGTACCGGGAATGGTCGTTCCTCTCCGAGCGTACGGCCCTGGTCGTGCTGCGGCGGGCCGGGCACTTCTTCCTCAAGTACCGCGCGGCCGAGCTGGCCGAGATCCTCACCAGCACCCACGTCGCCCTCGACCGGGGGACCCTGCGGCCGGTGGCGCACTCGGACCGGCGGTGGTGGATCGCGGCATCGTCCGCATCGGACGGCCGTGACACGCTCGGACTCGGCCGGTTCGCGTTGGTGGCATCCAGCCAGCTCGTGTCGGTCGCCGGCACCGCCATCACCGACTTCGCCCTGCCGCTCTGGTTCTACCTGCAAGAGGGCTCCGTCGGCCTCTACGCCGTACTCGCGGCACTGGCGATCGTGCCCGGCATCCTGGCCGCTCCGGTGGCCGGGTCGGTCGTGGACCGGAGCGACCGCCGTCGGGTGATGCTCACCGCAGACCTGCTCGGCGGCGCCGGAGTCGGCATGGTGGCACTGGCCTACGCGACCGGAACACTCTCCACCGGACTACTGTTCGCCCTGGTCGCCTGGCTTTCGGTGGCCCTGACGTTCCAGCGGCTGGCCTACACCTCGGCGATACCGCAACTGGTGCCCAAGCGATACCTCGGCTCGGCCAACGGAGTGGTCGAGATGTGTACCGGGGCGGCACAGTTCGTGGCGCCACTGGTCGCGGTCGGCCTAGTCGCGTCGGTCGGGCTGGGCGGGATCCTGATGATCAACGCCGCCACGTTCCTGATCGGCGTCGCCGTCGTGGCGGCGGTCCGGTTCCCGCGTACGCTGCCGCACCGGCGGCGGGAACCGGTCGGCGTCGAGCTGATCGCCGGGCTGCGGTACTCGTTGCAGCGGCCCCCGTTCCGGGCCATGCTCGGCTACTTCGCCGTCCAGACCCTTTTCCTGTCACCCTTGCTGGTCGCGGTCAACCCGACCGTGCTCAGCTTCGCCGGCACCGGCGGTGTGGCCGCGGTCGCCGTCGCCGGTGGGCTCGGTGCCGCGCTGGGCGGGCTGACCATGGTCATCTGGGGCGGTCCCGCCCGCCGGCGGATGCGAGTGGTGATCCTCGGAACCGCGGTGCAGGGTCTGTTCGGTGCCGTGGCCGGGCTGCGCCCATCCGTCGCCCTGTTCGCGCTCGGGCTGGCCGGCATGCTTTTCTGCCTGGCCATCGTCCGGGGCAGCTACGCCACCATCGTCCACGTCAAGGTGCCGCAGCGCTTGCAGGGCCGGGTGTTCGCCGTGAACCAGATCATCTCGTGGTCCACGATCCCGATCGGCTTCGCCGTGGTGACACCGCTGTGGGCGCACCTGTTCGGACCGGGCCGCGGTCTGGCCCTGATGTACGTCTGCTTCGGGCTCGTCATGACGGCATCCAGCCTGCTCGTCCTGCGCTTCGGTCGGCTGTCCCACGTCGACGTCGACCTACCCGACGCCATCCCCGACGACCTGATCGGACTCAGAGAGGTCTCCCGGTGAAACTCACCATATGCAGCAACAGTGCCCCACGCTGGGGCGGTGGACAGGGCCTGCGCCCACGCTCGCCGGGCGGCCTCGTGCCGCTGCTCGTCGGCCTCCTCGACACGCACGGCGGTGACTGGGTCTGCACCGTTTCCGGTGACGACGCCGCGTCCTCGGTGGCCCTGCCGGACGGCACCACCATCCACCCCGTCCCGATACCGGCCGCGATGGCGGAGAACCACTACGTGACCGTGGGTATCCGGCTCATGCTCTGGCTTTTCCACCACCTCTTCGACACTGCGAGCGAGCCCTTGTTCGACCAGCGCTTCGCCGCGGCCTGGGCGGACTACGAGGCCGTGAACGAGGCGTTCGCCGCCCGGATGTCGACCATCCCGGCGAGCCGGGACGAGGTCCTTCTCATCAACGACTACCACCTGATCCTGCTGCCGGCGCTGCTGGCCCGCCGGACACCGCGGCCGCGGACCGTGGTCTACGTCCATGGCCTTCCGTGGTGCGAGCCGCAGTACTTCGGCATCCTGCCGGCACCGATCCGGGACCGGATCCTGCTCAGCCTGCTGCACTGCGACGTCGTCTCGCTCCACGACAGCCGCTGGGCACAGGCCCTCCTCGACTGCTACGCGCGGTTCGTTCCGGCCGCCATCGTCCGCGCGGACGAGGTGGTCTACCAGGGTCACCGCACCCGGGTGGTCGTCGCCGGGTTCCCGCTCGACATCCCGACCCTCGATCGGATCGCCGAGGACCCGGCCACCGCCCGATGGCGTAAGGAGATCGACCGGATGGCCGACGGGCGTCGCGTGCTGGCTCGGGCCGACCGGCTGGACCTGTGGAAGAACCACCTCCGCGGCTTCCAGGCATACCGCGACCTGTTGGCCGCCCGGCCGGAGCAGGCCGACGATTGGTGGTTCGGAGCCGTCGCCACACTGCCGCGGCGGACGACCGAACGCAGCCGCGAGTACCACCGCCGATGCGAGAACCTCGTCGCCGAGATCAACGCCAGGGTCGGCAGGCCGGCCGCCGGCATCGTCTACCCCGACGCGGAGACCTCCCGCCACTGCGTGGCCGCGGCCCTGTCGGAAGCCTCGGTCACGTTGGTGAACCCGACGATCGACGGCATGAACCTGGTCGCCAAGGAGGCACTCTGGCTCGGTCCGGACAAACCCGTGCTGCTCTCGGTAAACGCCGGCGCGTACGAGCGGCTCGCCCCGTACGTGACCCCGGTCCAGCCGTTCGACGTGGCGGAGACGACCCGGCTGCTGGCCGAGGCGATGACCACACCGCCGGCGCCCCGACCCGTCGACGAGTTGCGGCAGACGCTGGCCGGCGGCGGGCCGTCGGCGTGGATGGAGCGGCTGACATGAGCGTGGACTTCGGATTCGACCCGGCCGGCGAGCTGACCCGCGACGGCTGCCCCGTACCTACCCTTGCGCGTCGGCTCGACGAACTGCTGGCGATCGGGCCGGCCTGCCCGCCGTACCTGGCCGACCGGGAGGCGGCCGAGACCGCGGTGCGCGCCGGGCACAATCCGGTCCTCTACCGGGCGGTGCGCGGAGCGAACCCGCCCCGGAGCCAGGGCGGGTTCGTCGTGGAGGCGGACCTGGTCTGCTACGAGCCCGGTGAACTTCCAGGCGGCGAGCCGTTCCGCTCCACGGGTCACTGGAACCTGCCCGCCCAGCTCGAGGTGTTCCAGACCATAACCGGCCGGGTCGCCATGCTCGTCATCGGGGACGACTACTCGTACGTGCAGGTGTGCGGCCCGGGGCAGGCGATGGCGGTCCCGTTCGGTGTCTGGCACGTGTCGTACGTGGTCGACGGGCCCGCCCTGGTCTTCAACATCACCGCCAACCTGGCGGCCAGCGAGGCACACGAGGACAAGTACCAGCGGGGCGCGGCACCGCCGGTGACGTTGTGCCGTCGGGACGGACGGTTGGTAGCGGTCGGACCCGGTCCAACTCCGGTCGGGCCGCCGCGGGCGGAGTGGCTCGGCCTGTGGCTACCGCCCGGGGCGTCGCTGGCAGACCGACACCGCCGCGCGCCGGACGACGCGTGGCTCGACCTGGCCGCAGCGGCCCAGGCCGCGGAGCGCGCGCAGTGGGCGACCCGGGACGGTTTCGCGGCGGTGTGGCAGTGACGCCCGACGAGTCGGTCGTCGATGCCGCCATCGCCGCGGCAACCGCTTGGGGGCGGCAAAACGACGAGCTGATCCTGGTCCGTCACGGTCGGCCGCTGGCCGTCGAGCGGCGCCGACCGGGCCCGGACCGGTACGACCCGCCGCTGGACGCGCGGGGTCGGCGTCAAGCGCGCCGGACCGCGCGGCTGCTGGCCGAGCAGCAGGTCGCCGCCGTCTACAGCAGCGATCTCGTCCGGGCCGTACAGACCGCCGAGCTCGTGGCCCGTCGGGTCGGGCGGCCGGCCGAGGCGCGTGCCGCGCTGCGGGAGATCGGCATCACCGGCGCCCCTGCCGACGGCGGTCGACGGTTCATCCATACAGGACAGTGGCTGACCCTCACGGCCGGCGACACCGGGTTTCGCCATCGTGTCCGCGACTGCCTGGAGGAGCTGGTGGCTACGCATCGTGGCACCATCGTCGTCGTCGCACACAGTGGAGTGATCAACGCGCACCTCGCCGACGTCCTCGACCTCGACCGCGACTACACCGTCAGGCCCTGGCACGCCTCGATCACGCGCACGTACCGCGGCAACGGCCGCTGGTATCTCGGCAGCCTCAACGAGACGGCCCACCTGCCGACCCGGCTCCGAACGGCCTGAGCTCCCGATGCGGTCGACGACACGGGTCAATGGCCGTGGCCTCGCCGAGCCGCGACTGGCCGGATTGGCCCTATCCTGCGGATCATGCCTTCGGACCTGACCGACCTGTTCACGCCGACTCGCATCGGTCGACTGGACCTGCCCAACCGCATCTTCATGCCGGCTTATACCACCGGCTACGACACCGACCGCTACGCGGCGTATCTGGCCCGACGGGCGCGCGGCGGGGTCGCCCTGACCGTGACCGGCGCGATGCCGGTCCACCCGAGCTCGGTCGCGAGCCTGACCATCCCCCGGGCCTATCCGCGCGAGTCGATCGCCGGCTTCGCGCGGATCGCCGACGCGGTGCACCGCAACGGCGGCCGGCTGTTCGGTCAGCTGTTCCATATTGGACCGCAGGACGCCGGCACGGTCGACCTCGACCTGCCGCACGTCACGTTCGGGCCGACCCCGGTCTCCGGTCCCTTGGTCGACCGCATCCCCAAGGCCATGGACGAGGACGACATCGCGACGATCGTCGCGGCGTTCGGGCAGTGCGCGGTCAATCTGAGGGAAGCCGGGTTCGATGGCGTCGAGATCCACGGTGCTCATGGCTACCTCGTGCATGCCTTCCTGTCGCCGACGACCAACCACCGCGGAGACGGATACGGCGGCTCGGCCGCCAACCGGGCCCGGTTCGCCCTCGAGATCGCAGCCGAGGTCCGGCGCCGGTGCGGGGTCGACTTCCCGATGATTCTCCGGCTTTCCCTCGACGAGCTCATCGGAGAGGTCGGTATGACCCCGCAACGGTCCATCGACCTCGTCACGGCGCTGCATGAGCCACGCCTGTTCGACGCCTTCGACATCAGCGGCACCAACTACCAGTCGCTGAGCAGCATGGCCTCGCCGGCCACGAGCGGCCGGGAGGCGCTGTTCCTCGACAGTGCCGCCGCGGTCCGGTCCGTTGTGGGCCACGACGTCCCCGTGATGCTGGCCGGTGGTATCCCCACGGTCGAGCTCGCGGCCGAGGTGCTCGCGGGGGGAAGCGCCGATCTGGTCGGCCTGGCTCGCGCACTGATCGCCGATCCGGACGTTGTCCTCAAGGCCCGGTCGGGCCAGGCGGCTCGGATCCGCCGGTGCGTTCGCGCCAACCAGGGCTGCTACCGGCGGCTACAGCAGCGCACTCTCATCACGTGCACAGTGAATCCCGCGGCCGGCCGAGAGGCTACGGTCGAGCCGGCATCCGCGACGGCGGCGCCTCGCAGGCTCGTGGTGGTCGGGGCGGGCCCGGCCGGGCTGCAGGTGGCGCACACGGCGGCCGCCCGCGGGCACCGGGTGATCCTGCTCGAACGTAGCCGCCACGTGGGTGGACAACTCCGTCTGGCCGCCCGACTGCCCTACCGCAACGGCTGGGCCGGTCTGCTCGACCAGCTTCGCGACGAAGTCGACCGGCACGGGGTCGAGCTGCGACCCGGGACCGCAGCGACAGCCGGGCTGGTCTCCAGCCTGGGGCCTGATGTCGTCGTCCTCGCCACGGGTGCCCACTGGGACCGCTCGGGCTTCTCGTCGCTGGCCCCCTCCGCCGACCCGGTCGCCATCGACCCGCGGGCGCGGGTCTTCGACCCGGTAGACGCGATGACGCGGGCGGCGGAGATCGGGAAAAACGTGGTGGTCGTCGATGACAGCGGCGCCTACCCGGCTCTAGGGCTGGCGGAACACTTGGTCGGCTCCGGCCACGCGGTGCGGTTCGTGACGCTGCGGCCGATGGTCGGGGACCGGTCGGTCCTCACCAACGACCGGCCGTTCGTACTGGGCCGACTCACCGCCGCCAAGGTCCGGTTCCATTCTTCGACGCGGTTGGATCGGATCGACGCCGGCAGCGTGACGTTGACCGATACGCTGCACGGCGTCACCGAGACCATCGCGACCGACAGCGTCGTCCTGCACCTGGCCCGCCGCAGCGACGACAGCCTGTTCCATGAGCTCGTGACCGCTGGCCACGAAGTGGTGCGAATAGGGGACTGCCTCGCGCCACGTGAGGTGGACGACGCGCTCTACGAGGGCTGGCGGCTTGGCCTCGATATCTGAGCCAGGCCGCCGGCGCAGGGTCCGCGGCCGAGTGCGGTTCGGGCCTGCACGACGAGCATCGGCAAGGCATGGCGGTGACGGCGACCGCTATGGATGGGAACAGGCTGGGAACAGTGTCAGGACAGCGATGCCAGATGTGATGGTGATCGATCGTTCAGGCCCGGCCTGAGTTTCGGCAACGTTGACTCACAGGAGGACACAATGGAGGCGCAGTCGCCGGCCCAAACTGGCCGTTCTTTGCTTGCCGTCGCGCTGGCCCTAGTCTTGTCCGTGACTGCCTGCACCGCGACACCGTCCGGCCAGCCGACACCGACCCTGACCATCGGGCAGTCGAACAAGCTCTCAAGCCGCACCCTTCTCGAGGCGGCCGGTCTTGCGGACACGCCGTACACCATCAAGTGGGCGGAGTTCAACGCGACTCCGGACATGCTGGAGGCGATCAGCTCGGGTGCGGTCGACGTCGGAGGCAACGGCGGCACCACCGGCGCCATCCAGGCCTTCTACGGCAACCGAAAGGTCAAGGTAGCGGCCGCGGCCATCACCTCGCAGATCGGTGAGGAGGGATCAGCCGTCATCGTGCCAAGCGATTCACCCGTCCGCACGTTCACCGATCTCAAGGGGAAGAGGATCGGCGTCACGTTCGGCAGCGGGGTCCACTACTACACATATCTCGCGCTGGAACAGTTCGGCCTGAGCCCGTCCGACGTGGAGTTCGTCAACCTCAAGACATCGGATGCCTACGCCGCGTTCGTGGCTGGACAAATCGACGCCTGGGCGATCTGGGACCCGAACCTTTCGACCGCGCAGACCGAGGTCGGTGCGCGTTCGGTCCTGACCGCCAGGGAGATCGACGAACTGGGCTCGCTCTACACCTACCAGTTCGTCAATGAGGCGGTGTTGACGGATCCGGCCAAGACCGAGGCGATCGCCGACTTCCTGCGCCGGCTGGTCAAAGCCCAGGAGTGGGTCAACAACCACCCCGCCGCCTGGGCCGACGCCGGAGAGAAGCTCAGCGGGCTGACGCCGGCGGCCTCCCAGGCCTCGGCCGAGCGGCAGTCCAAGTCGTATGCGCCGATCATGCCGGCGGATCTGCAGGCGCTGCAGAAGGAGGCCGAGTTCTGGGTAGGCCTCGGCACCTACCCTCGACCAGTCGACGTGACACCCATCTTCACCTTCAGGTTCAACGCCGACATCACCAAGGCGCTGGAGGAAGGAACCTCAGGTGGCAACTGAGATGATCGCCGCTGGCGCGTCAGTCGTGCTGACCCCCGAGGACAACCGCTCGCGCTGGCGACCACCACGGTGGCTGCGACGCGCCGCCGGGCCGGTGACGCTGTTGGCCGCCTGGTCGGTCGCCAGCACGACGGGGCTGCTGCCGCCGGAGGTCCTGGCTTCGCCGAGTGACGTCGCCGCGGCGGGCGGGCGGCTGCTCGCCTCGGGCGAGTTGGTGACCGCCATCGGAGTCTCCGGTCAACGGGTGGGACTCGGCTTCGCGCTCGGCACCGCGGTCGCGGTGGTCCTCGCCCTCCTCGCGGGGTTGTTCCGGCTCGGCGAGGACTTGATCGATTCCAGCGTGGGCATGATCCGCACGATTCCCTGGGTCGGCCTCATCCCGCTGCTCATCATCTGGCTCGGCATCGACGAGGCACCGAAGGTGGCGTTGGTCGCATTGGCAGTGACGTTCCCGTTGTACTTCAACCTCTACGGTGGGATCCGCTCGGTCGACGCCGCGCTCATCGAGGCCGGCCGCGTCCTCGGCATGAGCCGGGCCGGCCTGGTGCGTCACGTCGTGCTGCCGGCCGCCGCGCCGAGCGCGCTGGTCGGGCTGCGGTACGCCCTGGGTGGGGCGTGGCTGGCACTGGTCTTCGGCGAGCAGGTCAACGCATCGGCCGGCATCGGTTATCTGATGAACAACGCCCGCGAGTTCTACCGCACCGACGTGATCGTCGTCTGCCTGGTCGTGTACGCCGCGCTTGGCCTGTTCTGCGACCTTGTCGTCCGGCTCGCCGGACGGCACCTCCTGACCTGGCGGGACTCCTTCGATGGAACCTGACGTCGACGCCCGCGCCGCGGTGGAAGTCGAAGGTCTGAGCCTGGCCTTCGCCGAGCGGGTCGTCCTGAGCGGGCTCGACCTTCGGATCCGACCCGGCGAGTTCGTAGCTCTGCTCGGTCACAGCGGCTGCGGCAAGACGACCCTCCTGCGCATCCTGGCGGGGGTCGAGCGCGGGTTCGTCGGGCGGGTCGAGGTACCTCGGGCGGTTGCCGTGGCGTTCCAGACACCACGCCTGATGCCGTGGAAGCGGGTGTGGCGCAACATCGTCCTCGGGCTGCCCGGCCGGCCGGACCGAGGGCTTGCTGAGCGCTATCTGGCGGAGGTCAGTCTGCGCGACCACGCGGGCACGTGGCCGAAGACGCTCTCCGGTGGCGAGGCGCAGCGGGCGTCACTGGCCCGAGCACTGGTGCGGGAGCCGGAACTGCTGCTGCTCGACGAACCGTTCGCCGCGCTGGATGCCCTCACCCGTTCCTCCGTCCAGCAGCTGGTCGCCGACCTGTGGTCGCGACGGTCCTGTGCGGTGCTGTTGGTGACCCACGACGTGGAGGAGGCACTGCTGCTGGCCGACAGGGTGCTCGTCATGAAGGGCGGTCGGGTAGCCCATGAGGTGGCGGTCGACCAACCGCGCCCGCGCGACGTCGCCGACCACCGCTTCGTCGCGCTCCGCCGCCTGGTACTGGGTTGGCTCGGGGTGTCCCGGGCGTAGGCGCCTCATGCCGGGTCGATCGCGACCCGGTTGTCGTGGAACACCGGTCCGTTGCCGAGGTCGGTGTCGCGCTCGTCCACGGTGGAGTTCGCCGAACCTCCGGCGGTGAGCTTGACCCACCGCCCCTTGGTGGTCGCCGCGACGCCCGGACGCACCCAGTCACCGACCTCGAGCCGAGCTCGGAAGGCTCCGCGGTCGTTGTGGACGCGCACCGGCTGCCCGTCGACCAGGCCGCGCGGGCCGGCATCGGCAGGATTCACCGCCACCGTTGGTTCACCGGACCGCCGCCGCAGCTCGGCGTTGTTGCCGAACACGGTGTTGATGAAATGGTGGGACGCGGTCGCGAGGAGCACGAACGGAAAGCGGGACGCAAGCTTCCCGTCGGCGATCTCCAGCCCGGGCCGGTGGTCTGGCAACGGCTCAAAGCCGGCGGACTCTGCCCGTTCCGACCAGAACTCGAGTCGTCCCGATGGTGTCGGAAAGCCATGCTCGAACGGCAGGAACGGTGACGGCACGCACAGCCGAATCGGGCCTTCCTCGCGGAGCCGGTCCAGGGTGATCCCCTCAAGCGACGGATCACCTGAGGCGAGCGCCTGGCGAGCCAGCGACTCGTCCGAGTCGTACAGGCACGGCTCGGTCAAGCCCATCCGCCGAGCCAGCCGCCGGAAAGTCTCCGAGGTGGACAGACATTCGCCGGGCGCGTCGACGGCGGGTTCGTTCCAGGCGACGTACAGGTGGCTGGCTCCGGTGTGGAGGTCGGCGTGCTCGACCTGCATCGTGGCGGGAAGGACGATGTCGGCGTAGTCGACGGTGTCGGTCGGGAAGTGCTCGATCACCACGGTGAACAGGTCCTCACGGGCCAGCCCTCTCCGGACGGCTTCCTGGTCCGGGTTACTGGCGGCCGGGTTGGCCGCGATGACGCACAGGGCCTTGACCGGCGGATCATCGAGCGTCAGCAGGTTCTTCCCCAGCCGGCTCATCACGAGCGTGCGAACCGGGTGGGGCCGCAGGTCGTCCCGGAACAGGGCCGGCTTGTCCAGCCGGAAATGGGCGCTGGTCGCGTAGGACAGGCCGCCGCCCGCCCGCGACCAGTCACCGGTGACGCCCGGTATGCAGGCCAGGGCGCGAAGGGCCATGCCGCCGCCGGCATGGCGCTGTAGGCCCATGGTGGCGCGGATCGCGGTCGGCCGGATCTCGGCGACGAGGGTACCCAGGTGGACGATCTGGGTTTCGGTCAGCCCGGTGACCGCGGCCACCCGGGCCGGCGGCCAGTGTTCGAGGCGTTCCCGCAGGCGGTCCCAGCCCAGCGTGTGTGCGGCGAGGTAGCCCACGTCCTCGGCGCCACGTTGGGCGATCACGTGCATGATGCCGAGGGCGAGCGCCGCGTCGGTGCCCGGCATCGGTGCCAGGTGCAGGTCGGCCTGCCGGGCCGTACGGGTGCGCAGCGGGTCGATGGCGACGACCAGGGCGCCTACCTGGCGGGCCTGTTGGATGTACTTCCACAGGTGATGACCGGTCGTCAGCGTGTTGGTGCCCCAGAGCAGGATCAGGCGAGCCGCCGAGAACAGCTCCGGGTCCATGCCGGACGAGTTGCCGATGGTGAGGTCGAGTCCGGCACTGCCGGCGGTCGCGCAGATCGTCATGTCGTGGTCGGAGGCACCCAGCACGTTGAACAGCCGCCGTCCGGCCCGGCCGACGAGGCCCTGCAGGTAACCCAGGCTGCCGGTGCCCCAATACGGCCAGATCGCCTCACCGCCGAACGCGTCAACCACATCGCGCCATCGGACGGCTATCTCGTCGAGAGCCTCTTCCCAACTGATCCGGGTGAACCGTCCCTCGCCTTTGCCGCCGATCCGCCGCAGGGGGTACAGCAGGCGATCGGGGGCACGGGTGTGCTCGAGGTAGCGGTTCACCTTGGTGCACAACGCACCGCGGGTGAACGGATGGTCCGGATCACCCCGCAGCGCCGCGGGATGCCCGTCGCGGAGGGTCACCCGCCAGCCGCAGGTATCCGGACAGTCCAAGGGGCAGACGCCGCGGACCGTGAGGTCGGTCGTCATGAGTTGAACCTACGCCGTGGGCTGCCCCATACACATCGGGCGTGGTGTAGTTCTTTGCCCGTGGTGAGCGGGTTCGGCTTACCTCGGCCAGATGCCTGAGCGGCGGTGCGATCGTGGAACCTGCCGCAACAGGCGCTCTCGCCGACCCGCCCGCAGGCGCGTTCCGCTGCGCAGGTGGGCGGCGTCGTGGGGGATGCGACGCCGCCCACCGCGTCTCGGGCGGTGTGCCGTTACCGCAAAGCGTTGACCGCGCGGTGTCGGCGCGGCCGCGCGACTCGCGCGCGTGGCGTTGGCGGGCGCCGGTAGTCGGCGTACGCCGTTTGGATGGTCGTGACGGCCCATCGCATGCGGTGGGCCGCGAGGTCGGGGTGGTCGCCGTACTCGCTCGCGACGATGACGGCGCAGCCCATCGCACCGTGGCGGAGAAGGGCGGTGGCGACGGCGGCTCTTACCTCCGCCGGACCCGCCGCCGTCGACTCCTGCAACGGCGACGCGAACAGCGCTTCCGCGCGGACCGCTGTTGATGCTGTTGGCGTCATGCCCCTCATTACGGAAAGCGCGTGAGTAAGTTCACGATCCGTCCGTGTCATGTGGCTGGCTTTCGTCGGGACCGTACGGTTGCCCGCCGAGCTTGATCCGCAGCAGCTGGCGGCGCAGAGGGTCGGTGACCCTCGGCGCCCGGTGCACGCCACGCCGGTTGTCAATCACGATCATTGATCCGGGCTGTGTGACGGCGCTCGCCCAGCCGTCGTCCACCTCGTCGATCCGGTCGCGCAGGGCGGCGAACGCCTCGCCGACCTCTCCGGGCTCGTCGACCACCGTGTTGAACACCTTCATGTGCCAGCGCGGCGTGCCCTGGTCCAGTAGCGGCTTCATCATCGGCGGCAGACCCGCGTCGGTGGGCTGGCGGCGCCAGTTGAGCTTGTGGCCGGTGAAGACTTCCTTGTGCTTCTCCCAACCCGGCCACCCGTCGACGATGTGCTCGATCGGCAGCACGTCGGTCTTGGCGTCGCGGTACTCGTCGTTGAACGTGGTCACTCCGATGATGGTCCACCGGTTCGGTTCGAACCATGGCAAGCCGTCGGTGTGCCACTCCTTCTTCCAGCCCGCGATCTCCCGCGATGGCATCTCCAGCAGCGGCGGGTCCAGCGGAGGCGGGCACGGCGCCAGGTCGCCGCCGAAGACGTGACCGACCACGAGTCCGGCCGCACGTACCGAAACGTTGTCGGGGTAGCGGACGAGCGCCGAGCAGTCCGGACCCGCCACCGCCGCGCGGAGCCGGTCGGCGAAGTCGCCGCCGTCGATCAGGTCCCGAGCGGGGTGTGCGCCGTCGTGGAAGGCGGCGATGAGGGCATCCTGGTCCGGCAGGTCCCACGTCGCCATGATCGGCGCCCATTCCCGTGGAAGCTCCACGGAGGGCATGAGTCGCGACATGATCATCTCCATTCATCTCGGGCAAATGGTGGACATTAGTGTCCGACGGCTGCCTGTCCTGTCACTGTCCCGACGCTGTCCGTAACCGCGCTGCGCCCCGGTGGTCAGCCACGAAGCACCTCGAGGCTGCGCCGCAGGACGACCAACAGCGCGTCCCGCACGGACGCGCGGTCCCGGGCGTCGAACGTGATGACCGGGGTCTTCTCGGGAACGTCCAACGCCCAGCGTACGTCGTCAAGATCGTGGGCCAGGGAGCCGTGGAAGCGGTTGATCGCCACGACGAACGGAAGGTTGACGCGCTCGAAGTAGTCGATCGCCGCGTAGCAGGCGTCCATCCGCCGGGTGTCGACGATGACCAGTGCGCCGAGCGCGCCGTCGGTGAGGTCGGGCCACATGAAGCCGAAGCGCTCCTGGCCGGGCGTACCGAAGAGGTAGAGCTTGATCTCGTCGTCGATTGTCAGGCAGCCGAAGTCGAGGGCGACCGTCGTCGTGGTCTTGGGCAGGCCGCCCGCGTCGTCGAGATGCGAGGCCGCGTCGGTCATCGGGGCCTCCGTGGTCAGCACGGGTATCTCGGAGATCTGGCTGACCGCCGTGGTCTTGCCCGCGCCGAAGCCGCCGGCGACGACCACCTTCACCGGGAGCAGCGGCCGGCCGCCGCCCGGGCCGATGCCCGGTCCTGTGCGGGCGACGCCGTCAGATCGCGCGAAGTCCACGGATAACCCTTTCGATGATGACCTCCCGTTCGCGGCGCCCGGTCATGCGCGGCTGTGCGTGGACGGTCAGATAGCCCAGCCCGATGAGGTCGCCGGCAAGGACACGTACCACCCCGGTGTGCAGGCCGAGGTGCGCGGCGACCTCCGCGACCGAGTAGGGACGGCGGCACAGCTCGACGATGTCGCGATGCTCGTACGTCAGGCGCCCGCTCGCGGACTGTCCCGCCGGAGTCGTCATGAGCTGGGCCTCGATGGGCAGATGGCGGGCCACCGGCCGGACCCGGCCGCCGGTGAGCAGGTACGGGCGGACACCGGAGACGGTCGGGTGGTCGCGCTCGTCGGCCATCGCTACGCCGGCAGGCTCGTCTTGAGTTCGTTGATCAGCTGCGGGGTGAGCACTGACCCGGCGCGGTTGGCGAATGTCGCCATCTCATAGGCGAGGTTCCCGAGGTTTGCGTCGGGCCGTGCCAGCAACCCGAGCGACAGGCCGGCGGTGATCGCACTGACGAGCAAGTATCCCCGTTCCAGGTCGACCACGACCCGTCTGGGGCTGCCCAGGTCGTACATGCGGCCGGTGCCGGCGGCGAGGCTGGCGACGGCGGAGGCGATCGCGGCCAGCCGGTCAGCGTCCGCGCGTGTCAGCGAGACGGACATGGCCACCAGCAGTCCGTCGGCCGATACGGCGATGGCGTCGATGACGCCGGGAGTGTCGGAGGCGAAGCGACCCAGCAGCCAGTTGAACTCCTGGGCTCCACGGCTGACGGTCGGTTGGGGATAGGTCATGATCAACTCCGGTTGGTGTCGGCCTCGGGAGGGGGAAGTACTCGGGAAAAGCCGGCGACGAACCCCTCGATGGCCGCACGCTCGGCTTGCGCGTCGCGGTTCTGGCGGGTCGCTGCGGTGGCCGCCGCCCGTCCGTTCACCTCGGCGGCGAGAGCGGGATCGTCGCGGAGCGCGGCCGCGAGGTGCTGGCCCGGGCGCCGACGCTGGAGGCCGCCGCGGGACGGCGGGAGAACGAGGACCTCGGCCCGGACCGCCGGTGCGGCCTGGTGGGGCGGCGCGCCCTGATACGCGGGTACGTCAGGAGCGGGCAGCACGGGGCGGGCGGGTGGCACGGCCGATGCGGGACCGTCGGGCGCAGCGCCGTCGGGGCCGGCGTCCGGACCGGCGGCGTCGGGACCGGCCGGTGCCTTGTGTGCTTCGTCGCCGAACCAACCGAACTCGGGGGCCGACGGTTCCACACTGGGCGGCACCAGATGGAGCGTCGCGGTCGACGCGACGGTGGCGCGCCCGATGCTCGCCGTGAGGGCGCGGGGCGGCGGCGCGTGGCCGTTCGTATCCGTGTAGAGGGCCGCCGGTATGCGGACCGTGGCTGTCACACCGTCGCCAGGCGTATGGTCCAGCGTCGCCGACAGGCCGTGGCGGCGGACGAGCCGGCCGACGACGAACAGGCCGAGCATGGTGGTCGGGGCCAGGTCGATGCGCTCACGGGAGACCAGCCGCCGGTTCTCCTCGGCCAGCCGGGCGGCCGTCATCCCGATGCCGTGGTCGACGATGGTCACCTCGCAGGCCGCGCCCACCGTCGCACCGACTTGGACCGGCGTTCCCGGCGGCGAAGCGGCGGTGGCGTTCTCCAGCAGCTCGGCGAGGAGCAGCGTCAGGTCGCCGACCAGGGACGGCGCGATCACGACCTCGGCGACCGCGCCGAGGCGTACCCGCTGAAAGCCCTCGATCTCGGAGGTCGCCGCGCGGATCACATCGGGCAGCCGCGCGGGTTCGGGCAGGCTCTGGTCGTCGTTCGAACCGGAGATGACGATGAGGCTGTCGGCGCCGCGCCGCAGACGTGTCGTCAGGTGGTCGAGCCGGTAGAGCTCGCCGAGCAGTCGCTCGTCCTGCTCGACCCGCTCGAGCGCGTCCACCAGGGCGAGCTGGCGGGTGACGAGCGAACGGGTCCGGTACCCGATGTTGGCGAACATCACCGCGACGTTGCGCCGCATCGTCACCTGGCGGTCCATCAGCAGCGCGGCGGTGGCCTGCACGCGGTTGAAGGCCGCCGCCAGTTCGCTGATGTCGTCGTCGCCCCGGATCGTCACCGCGGCGAGCTTCGGCGGGCCACTGTCCATCGCATCCTCGTCGCTGACGCGTACGAGCTCCTGGGACGCGATGTTGGCGACCTGGGACGCCGCCGCGGTCAGCTGGCGCAGCGGCGCCGCCACCGAGCGGGTGACCGCCACGCCGAGCCAGGCCACCAGCGCCAGTACGCCGACGACGACGGCGGCGGCCACATACGCGACCGGTCGGGCGGTTGCGAGCCGCTCGGCGAGCGCGTCGACGGTCCGGGCGGCGGCGGAGGCTTGGATCTCTTGCCAGCCGGCGAGGTCCGCGTTCGCCGCCCACCAAAGGCGCGACACCGTCGGTCCGGAGTCCGGCAGCCGCGCGCCGAAGGTCTCGAGCTGCCGTGCGGAGGCCGATGTCACCGCGGCGTCGAGCGCTTCCGCCAGTGGCGGTACGGCTCCGGGTCGTACCCGTTCGAGGGCGTGGCCGGCGCCCGATCGCGCGTCCGTCCACATCGCACCGGCCGCAAGGGGTTCGGTGGCGGCGAGCATGAGGCCGACGCCGATGCGGGCGCGCTCCTCGCCGAGCCGCAACAGGTCACGCAGCGCCGGCAGCGCTCCGGGCAGTACCAGGCCGTCGACGACAGCGTTGATCTGTCGCGTGTAGACGGTGCTGATCTCGGTCGAGGGCAACGACCCGGTGAGCGCCTGCACACGTACCGCCTGACGCGCGGCCCGGTCGCCTACCGGCTCCGCGGATCCGAGCGTCGCGTCCACCCGGCGAAGAAGCCGCTGCAGCTCCCGCCGGTCGACCGTCGCCGGCTCCGTGGTTGCGGCGACCATCAGCAGCCGCTCACGCTGCAACGCGTGTACGGTGCCGATCGCGGCACTCGCCCGGCGTGCGGCGGTCAGCTCCTCTGCGATCGCCCGGTTGGCGTCGATCCGCGCGACGACGAACGGCACGCCCGCGAACACGACGACGACGATCGCGACGATCTGGACCAGCGTCACCCGCTGGCCGATGCGCAGCCTACTCAGCATCATCGTTCGTTTCCCGGGGGCGGGCGCGCACGCCGCGGCCCACATGCAGCAGCTCTTGCTCGCCGAGCAGGTCATGCGCGTCCACGACCGGCTGCACGGAGATCTCCGCGATGTCGTCCGAGGAGGTCGCCGGTGTCGTCGTGCCGTCGTCGGTGCGGGGTCTCGGCACCGACCACCAGAGTAGAGCGGCGGCGAGCGCGCCGCCGGCTCCGACGAGCATCAGCAGCTGAGCGCGTTCGGCGCGCAGGTCGCTCGCCGTCGTCGCGAGAATCTCGTCCATGATGGACAGCAATGCCGAGGTGGAGAGGCGAGCCGCGTCGCGCACCGCTACGGCCGTGTCCGCCGCGGCGGTCGCATCGGGGGCTACCGGTGCCGGCGTCAGCGCACGGAGGCCGCCGATCGGGCCTGCCGCGTCCCGGACCGCGTCCAGTCGCGTCGACCGCTCGGCGACCGCCCCATCCAGAGTGGATGCCGAATGCAACGCCGTCTCCAGGTCCGCGAGCACGCCCGCGGCGGCGACCCGCGATGACTCGATCCTGACCAGCCATGCCGTGCGTTCCGACCCGGTGGTGTCGCGGGCGGTCCAGGCCGCGTCGGCGACGTCGACGGTGTGGACCACAAGGCGGGGGAGGTGGACGGCAACCGCGTCGGCGAGGTACTGCGGACTGCCGCCGGTGCCGGTGAGCCCGCCGGTGCTGGCGGCGGCCTCGACCAGATCGACGGCCCGGTCCAGGGCGTCGGTGAGCAGCGCGACGCGGTTCCCGCCTGAACCGAGCGCCTCGACCGTCGCCCGCAGACCCTGTTCACCTGCGGTCGTCTCGGGCGGCCCGTCGGCGGCCTGGAGCGCGTCCAGCGGCTCGGCGAGGTCCGCGGCGGCGGAGGGTTCGCCGCGTACGGCTTGCGACCGCACGCCGGCAAGCGTGTCCACGAGGCGTACGGCGGGGCGCAGGTAGGCGGCCGCCTGCTGCTGGCGGGTCATCGCGTCGATGTCCTGGTCGAGCGTCGACCAGTGGGCGGTGGCGAGGACCGTGAACAGCGCTCCGGTGGAGAGCAGGAGCAGCAACGCGACCAGAACGTGTGCGGGGCGGCGGGCGCGCATCAGTGCCCCACCTGCCGGTGCCGGTTGCCCGAGGCAGTCCGGTCGGCGGGGCCGTACCCGTCGGCGGGCCAGTCCATCGCGGCACCTCGGTCGGTTCCGACGCCGAGCGACCAGCCGGTCTCGCCGTGCTGCGACAGGTCCAGCCCGGCAAGCTCCTGGCGCTGGCTGAGCCGGTTGCCGACCAGGCGGTCGGCGACCGCCAGGACGATCAGCGTCATCACCATCGAGTACGCCGTGACCGCGGTGGCCGTGACCGTCTGCGTGGCCAGCAGCCCGTACCCGCCGCCGTGGAACAGGCCGTCGGCGGCGTGCGAGTTGACCGCTTCGCTGGCGAACAGCCCGACGCAGAGCGAGCCGAGCACGCCCCCGCCGAGGTGGATCGCGACGACGTCGGCCGAGTCGTCGAGGCGGAACAGCGACTTGAGCCCGACCGCCAGCTGGCAGATCGCGCCGGCGAGGACGCCGATCGCCAGTGCGCCCAGCGGTGTGACGTACCCTGCCGCGGGTGTGATCGCGACGAGCCCGGCCAGCGCGCCGGACGCCGCGCCCAGCGTGGTCGCCTTGCCGAACCGGAGACGCTCCACGGCCGCCCACGCGAGTAGCCCGGCGGCCGCGGCGGCCTGGGTGTTGACAAACGCGGTGGCCGCGATGCCGTCGGCCGCTAGTGCCGACCCGCCGTTGAAGCCGAACCAGCCCAGCCAGAGCATCACCGTGCCGAGCAGGACCAGCGGGAGACTGTGCGGCCGATGGTTCTCGGCGGGCCAGCCAGTTCGCCGTCCGAGGCGCATCGCACACACGAGCGCCGCCGCTCCGGCGTTGGCGTGGACAACGGTGCCGCCCGCGAAGTCGAGCGCGCCCATCTGGGCGGACCAGCCGAACGGGGAGAACACCCAGTGCGCCACGGGCGCATAGACCAGCAGCGACCAGGCGAGGCAGAAGAACAGGAAGGAGCCGAAGCGCCAGCGCTCGGCCGCGGCACCGGCGATCAGTGCCGGCGTGATGATCGCGAACATGAGCTGGAACAGCGCGAAGGCGTACGGCGGGATGCGCAGGTCCGGGAACCCGGGCACCGGCTGTCCGGGATCACCGAGCCCCGCGAGGCCGAACCCGCCGATCAGCGGACCGCCGTCGTCGAACGCGAGCGAGTAGCCGAAGGCGACCCAGACGACCGTCACCACCGCCGCTGCCGCGAAGCTCTGGGTGATCGTGCCGAGCACGTTGTGGGCGCGGACCATGCCGCCATAGAAGAAGCCGACACCGGGTGTCATGAGGAAGACCAGGGCGGCGGAGACGAGGACCCACGCGGTGTCGCCGCCGTCCAGGCTCAGTTGGTCGACTGTCACGTTTCGTCCTTCCGGAGTCCGTCGTGGACGCGACGCATTACGAGCGGGTTTCGCGTAGAGTTCTGGTGCGGGACCGAATCGACCCGTGTGGCAGTCATCGTCACCGACCAGGCTCACCGGTGTTGGCCGTTCGGACGTAGCTGCAGCCGAGTAAGGCCGTATGGGCTACTCGGGAGCACCACGAGATGGCGACGCGCTCGACGGTGAACGGGTCCGCCGCCCCATCCGTTGGGTAATCCGGATTGCCCACGCTGAACTGGAGCGCCACGTGATCGGTGCCCGCGTGCTCGTCGTCGGCGGCGGACCCGCCGCGTTGTCCGCCGCGGAGGAGCTTCGCCGGCTCGGTTTCTCCGGTGAGCTGACGGTCGTCGCCGAGGAGCCGCGGCCGCCGTACGACCGCACGGCCTGCTCCAAGGACGTCCTGACCGGCCGGCGGCGCCCGTCCGAGGTCGTGCTGTCGAGCGGCTACCCGAACCAGATCGGGTGGCGGCACGGTGGCCGCGCGGTCGCGGTCGACACCGAGGCGCGGACGGTCGTCACCGATGCCGGCCGGACCTACCACTACGACGGGCTGGTCGTGGCCACCGGCACCCGTCCGGTCCTGCCGCTGGGATGGGTGCCCGGCGCGCCGGGGTTGCACACCGTTCACGGTCTGGCCGACGTCGAACCGTTGCGGTACGACCTACGCCGAGCGGGACGAGTCGTCGTCGTGGGTGCCGGCCTCATCGGCTGCGAGGTAGCGTACGGCGTGCGCTCGCTGCTGCGCGAGTGCGTGCTGGTCGACAGCAGCCCGCAGGTGCTCAGCCGGGCGATCGGGGATTGCGTTGGTGGGCTGGTCACACAGGAGATGCGCGCTGACGGGATCCCGATGTGGCTGGGGCGCACGGTCGAGTCGGTCATCAACGTGGGCGACCACTGGCAGGTCGAGCTGGACGATGGGGAGATCATCGACGCCGATGTCGTGGTGGCGACGATGGGCGAGCGTCCGGACACCTCGTGGCTTTCCGGGACCGGGCTCGACCTCGTCGACGGCATCCGGTGCGACCCCGCGCTGCGGGTCGTCGAGACGGACGGCCGCTTGGTCGACGGCGTCGTCGCCGCCGGCTCCGTCGCCCGATGGCCCAACCTGCGCTACGGCACCCGCCTCACCCGCTACGGCCAGTGGGTCTCGGCCCGTGACCAAGGGCGCGCGGCGGCCCGCTCGTTGCTGGACCCGGATCCGCCCCCCGTCACACTCGTGCCGCGCTTCTGGTCGCAGCTGGGCGACGTGCGGATCCAGGTCGCCGGAGAGTGGCCGGACGATGCCGACGTGACAGTCACCGCAGTGGAACCCGGCCGGCGCGACGCGCGCAGTGGGGTGCTCCTGTCATACACCGTCGACGGTCGACCGGTCGGATTGGTCGCACTCAACGCGCCATCCGTCTTCGCCGAGTCGGCTCGGTTCCTCTGCGCTGCCGCCCAGTCCTGACGCAGTCGACCGGGAGCGCTGTCAACGTCCGCGTCTTGCCGTTGTTGCGATTCTTGCTGTCGCATGTCGCGGACAGCGCCGGGACAGTCACAGGACAGTCAGCGCCTGAACACTCACTGTCAAGCAGTGCCGGGACCAGTTGAGGATAACCATGTCAGAAGCGGCTGGCGGCGAACGCTGGCTCCGCCCGCGTCCCCGCGTCCTCGACCAGCGTCGCGATCGCACGGTGCAGTGTGACCTCGTCGACCTCCGGTGGTTCCTCCGGCTGGGCGGCGACGTGTGCGAGCAGGGCCGGCTCCACGTTGGAGGGATCGAGCTCGTCCGGCCAGATCCACATTCCATCGGTACGCATCGCGCGGCTGCTGGCACCGTCGTGACCGGGCGGGTCCAGATCGACGACCAGTTGCGTGCCGAGTGCGAGGTAGCGCTGCACGCGCGGTGGCGCGGCCGCTCCGGCGGGTGGCTGGCCGGTCGCCACGCGGATCCGGCTCCCCGGCCGCCTGGCCCAGATCAGCGCGGCACAGTCGAGCGCCGTCCGGTGGTGGCTGGGCAGGTCTTGCGCGCGAACGAACGTCCGCACCATGGGCTCGGGTGCCGCGAACATGCCCTGGAGCCGGGCCGTGACCGGAATGAGATCGTCCGGCTCCTCGACCATGGCCAGGTAGCACAAGGTGGCGGTCGCGAGGTCGACGTCGAGGTACTCGGCAGGTACGTCGAGGAGGCCGTAACGCCAGGAGCGCCACACGGCCGACACCGCCGGATCCTGTCGTGCCGTCTCGACCACCTCCCGGTCCCACGGGTCAAGCCCGGCCGACGCCGGGTCGCTCAGGTCGAGCGACCAGTAGAGCGGGACATCGTCGGCGTCGAAGGCGTCGGGGCCGACCGGCGCGACGACCATTCGCGGGGTCGTCTCCTCGGTGCCGGCGTCCACGAACTGGCTGGCGTCGAATCCGGCTGGCCCGAGAAGCTGGCGGAGTGGGCCGAGGTACGTCGCCGGTGGCCGCAGGTTCGCCGCGGAGATCGCGAACATCAGGGAGGACACCACGTCGTGGACCGAGCCGTCGGCCAGCCAGTAGCGAGCCTGGGTGACGACCTCGTCGGGTACCCGTGAATCGGCCCAGAGCAGCAGGTCGTGCAGGGGCAGCGCGGTCGATGGCTCGACGGCGGTCATCAGGTGGCGCTCCCTCGGGTCATATGTCGAAGCCGCTCTCTGTCACGGTTTACAACGTCGTCGGCGATCGGTGGTTCACGCGTGCGCCGCGTCGGCGTCCGCGCCAGACTCGGGTACAGGCCGAGGAAGGTTCTGATATTGGAACCCGGCCGATCACGTCGCGTTGGAATTTTCGCTGAGATGGGCTAGGAGGCGCATATGCCGGAGCGTTTCGCCGGCAGGACCGACGACCAGTTCACCGTTGGTCGGCCCGCGGCGCACACCTGGCCGCATCTGCCCGTACGGTTGATCGGCCGCGAAGCGCAGCTCGCGGCCTTCGAGCGGGTCGTCAAAGACCTTGCCGCAGGTCAGGGCCGCTCCGTCTGGATCGACGGTGAACCCGGCATCGGTAAGTCGGCCTTCCTGGCCGAGGCACTGCGGCGCGTCGGTGTCGAGGGCAGCCGGCTGTTCGAAGCCTCCAACACGGACACTGACGACTTCTTCCCGCTGCGCGCGTTGCTCGAGGCCCTGCACATCACCCCGGCTGCGACCGACCCCGACCGCGCGGACATCGCCGACCGCTTGTGGGGCAGGGAGGTGGGAGACCCGATCCGCCCGGGCAATGCTGTGACCGCCGCCGCCGAGATGCTGATCCTCCTCGTCGACCGACTCTGCGCCGTCGGCCCTGTGGTGTTGGCGATCGACGACATGCAGTGGGCCGACGACGCCACCCTGGCGGTGTGGGGCCGGCTCGCCGAGGCGGCGCAGCAGATGCCGCTGTTGCTCGTGGCCGCGGCGCGTCGCGTGCCCCAACGGAGCGAGATCGACCGGATCCGGCGGCGGATCGCCCAAGTCGGTGGGGTCCACATCCCCCTCGATCCGCTTCCTGACGAACAGGTAGACCAACTCGTCCGACAATTCGCGTCGGCGGCGCCCGGGCCCGGCCTGCGCGGCCTGGTCCACCAGGCCGGGGGCAACCCGCTCTACGTCCGTGAGCTGGTCGACGCGTTGATCAAGGGAAACCGGATCCGGCTCAAGCCGGACGGGACACTCGACCTGTCGGGCTCCGACATGTCGGCGCCGCCGTCGCTGGCGGCGGCGATCGCCTCCAGGTTGAGTTTCCTGACCGGCACGACCACCCGTGTCCTGCGGGCGGCGGCGGTCCTTGGTCACGAGTTTCGCTTGGAGCAGCTCGGCGCGCTGACGGGCGAGTCGCCGATGGCGTTGTCCGAGGTCACCGAAGAGGCGATGTCCGCCGGCGTGCTGACCGAGCTCGACGCGACCGTCGGCTTCCGGCACGCCTTGATCCACCACGCGCTCCACGAGTCGACCCCGGCCGCGACCCGGCACGCGCTGCACCGACAGGCGGCCCGTGTACTGGCGGAGACCGGCGACGCGGCGGAGAGCGTGGTCACCCACATTCAGTCGGCACCGGGTCCGGTCGACCGGTGGGTGGTGGATTGGCTGATCCGGGTAGCGCCCTCGCTGACGATGCGGGCGCCGCGGACCGCCGCCGACCTGCTGCGCCGCGTTTTGGAGCAGGCCGACCACGACGACCCGCGCCGGGCAGTGCTCGAGTCGCATCTGGCAGACAGCCTCTTCAACCTGGCCGAGTACGCAGAGTTCGACCGCGTCGCCTTGCCGCTGCTGGTGGCGGAGACCGACGCCCAGGTCATCGGCCGGATGACCTGGGCGCGTGTATACGCATTCATGCTTACCGGCCGGCACCAGGATGCCCTCGACCTGGGACAGGAGGCGCTGGCGGCCGGTCAGCTGCCGGCCGGTTGGCGGGCCCGCACCCTGGCTCTCAACGCCGCCAGCCTCACCGTCGTCGGCCGGGTCGGCGAGTCGCTGGAGATGGCCCAACAGGCGGAGCGGGAGGGGATGGAGGCGTCCGACCGAATCGCGGTGGGTTGGGCCTTGTGGTCGTTCGCCCGCGCCACCGGCATCGCCACCGACGACTCCGCGGCGGTGCTCGCGGTTGTCGAGCGTGGCGTGGCGACTCTCGGCGATGACCCGGCTTCGACCGAAGTGCGGTTGCTGTTCGGCTCGACGCATGTTACCGCGTTGTGGAACCTCGGTCGCCCCGACGAAGCCCTGCGTGCGATGGGCAAGGCACTGACCCTGGCGGAGCGGGCCGGCAGCCCGATGCGACTCGCGGCGCTGCGCACCCAGGCCGCCGAGTTCAATTTCATCAACGGGCGGTGGGACGACGCGCTGCCGGAGCTCGACGCCGTACTCGACTCGTTCGGTCCGCTGAACGCGAACCGTGTGATGCTCGCGGGTATCGGCGCTCTGATCGCCCTCCACCGTGGCGACGACGCCTTGCTTGACCGATATCTGGCCGCGGGTGTGGAGCTGCCGGTCGACACCGCCGGCTTCGCGGAGAACCTTTGCGCCGCGCGGTCGTTGATCGAGGAGCGCGACGGTCGGCCCGAGCAGGCGCTCCGGCTCCTGCTCGACCTGCTCGACCCGGACGGCTCCGGTGCCTTCCCCGCCCTCACCGCCCACCGGTGTGTCTTGACCACGGCGGTGGTCCGCCTCGCCCTCGAACTCGGACACAGAGACACGGCCGAAGCAGCCATGGCGGCCTGCGTCGCCGAGGTGAAGCTCCGGCCGGACCCCACGAAGCAGGCGACCGCCGACCACTGCCGTGGGCTGGTCGAACAGAATGCCGCAAACCTGCTCGCCGCGGCCGACGGCTACACCCGCGCCGGGCGGCTGCACTCGCGGGCTATAGCGCTGGAGGATGCGGGAGCGGCGATGGCAGCACAGCGGGATCTCCTCGGCGCGCGGAACGCGTTCTTCGACGCGCTCACGATCTACACCGATCTCGACGCTCACTGGGACATCCGGCGGGCACAGGCGCGAGGCCGGAACTTCGGTGTACGACGTGGACACCGCGGCAGCCGGCAGCGTGCCAGCAAGGGCTGGAGCGCGCTGACCCCGTCCGAGGTCACGGTCGCGAAGCTCGCGGCCGCGGGCCGGTCCAACCCGGAGATCGCCGCCGAGCTCTACCTGTCGCGCAACACTGTGCAGACCCACATGTCGCACATCCTGACCAAACTGGGTTGCCGGTCGCGGATGGAGATCGCCGCGCACATCGTCGACTCTTCGTGAGGCCCACATCAGACCGGCCGACCCCGCGCGGGCACGAAGCTCTGCGAGTATGTGACCTCCGGTTCCGGGAGCGGGGGCGGGGGCGGCGACGCATCGGAGATCGCTTGTGTTCCCGCGACGAACCGGTCGAGCGTGTCACCGGCCAGTACCCGGGTGTCGAACCAGTCGCGGGCAGCCCACCGGGCCAGGGGCTCCACCGGCGGGGCGCTGCGGCCGGCCAGCAGCACGACGTTGCCTGTGCCGAGGTCGTGTAACGCTTTGCCATTCGCGACCAGGCACGCGCTGGGCAGCACGCTGCGTACGGTCGCGACCTGGTCGCGGATCCGCTGCAGCATCCGGGAATGCAGAAGGTTGATCAAGTACCACCCGGACGGAGCCAGTATCCGGGCCACCTCTTGGACGAACTCCAGGCTCGCCAGATGGTGCGGCGGATCGACCCCCACGAACGCGTCGAGGATTACGATGTCGTACGCCCCGTCGGGTTGCCCAGCGAGCTTCTCGCGGCCGTCTCCGACCTCGACACGGATTCCGGAGTCGGCTTCCCATGGCAGGTGACGCTTGACCAGTTCGATCAGGCGTGCGTCGTTGTCGACGACCAGTTGGCTGGAGCCGGGTCGGGTGGTAGCGAGATACCGCGGCATCGTCAACGCCCCGGCGCCGATGTGTAGTGCCCGCACCGGCGCCGCGCATGGGAAGAGAAAGTTGACGGCGCCCATCATCCGCCGGGCGTACCGGTACCGCACGTCGGCGGGATCGTCCAGGTTGACGTACGACTGCTGGACCCCATTGACGAGCAGAATGTACGCGCGCGGACAGTTCGGGTCTGGTAGCAGCAAAGCGCGGCCGGCGTCGATCTCGGCTTCGATCGGGGGGCTGCCCGGCTTCGAGGTCATGCCGCCAGTATCGCGGTGGCTCGCCCAGGCACGCGAGATCGACTGATGACAAAGAACGTATGGTGCGACTGACGCGATCACGATGAACCCATCCCCCGGCAACTCCGTTGTGGAACATCTGATGCGACCCCGCACATGGGGCGCCACGACGAGAAGGACCGCCACGCCCGTACTCCTATGTGGGCGTGGCGGTCGGTCCCGCTTCGACGTCGCTACTTCAGCACGCGCGACCGTCGTTGACGCAGTCTACGATCAGTGCCATCAGATCCTCCGGCATCACGTTCGCGAAACCGGCGTGGTCGGTCTGCGGGCTGCGGTGCTCCCCTGGAAACGCGTCCAGAGCATAGGTTCGACCGGGGGGGATGGCCGAGTACGTCAGCGTGATGACGAGCTTCGGGATGGCACGCGTGCCCGCCGGGCAGCCGCCGTCCATGGCGGGAAAGGCGGTGTGGCTGCGGACGTCGTTGCTGCGGGTGTCCTTGCCGTTCCAGCAACTCGGGTACTCGACGACGCGCTGTACAGCGCCGTCCGGACAGAGCGGGTACTTGGTTGTGTAGCGGCTCTCGAAACCGGCGCATGTCCACTGTGAACGTGCGTTCGCCAGATCGCTCGTGATGGCCTTCGCGTTCCCGGTGAACAGGCGCAGGAACCGCGGCATCGCTACGACCTTCGACTGTGAGTTCCCGAGGAACTCCATCCGTACGTCCGCCAGCGGAAGGATGACGCCGTGGTTGCCGTCCCTGCCGCCCCCGACCTGCGCGGCATCCTCGCCGGTCTTCGTGATGTCCCGTAACACCGGCCAGAAGTACGACGACTGATCGCCGAGCCGGCATGACGTCTCCTTCGACGCCGCGAGACTCTCGTCGGTGGTTCGCCAGTCCACGGACTGGTTCCCGAGATAGTCGTGCATGTGGTGGGCGCCACTCTGTTTGCCTGGCACCACGATGAAGTTGTCGGGGTTGTGAAACTTGTTCTCGTTGCGACCGCAGTCGTGCTGGTAGCTGCCGGTCGACGCGTTCGGGGCGGCCGGCGGACCCGGAGCAGCCACCGGAACGTCGAAGATGTCGACGTAGTCGGTAGCCGCGGGTCCGTCGTCATGCTTGTGCGCATCCGCCGCCGAAAGTGCGTCCGGGAGATTGGGTGCGGAAGCTCCATCGTCTCGAAACCCCCACCACAGGGCGGGCGCCGTCAGCAGAACCACGACGACGACCCACAACACGATACGGCCGACGGGCGCGTGTTTCCGTGGTGGTCGGGGATAGTCCAGCGGCACCTGGTACCTGCGCTGGGAGTCGTACCGGACCGGGCTCTCGTACCTGACCGGCTCTCTGCCGCCGGAGGGGGGCTTGTGTCGCGGGGGTGCTTGGTAGCTCACGTCGCATCACCTCTCTCTCGATAGGGCTGGGGGTTGTCGCCCCACGTTCCGTGACGCCAGTCCGCTCCCAGTCAGGGCGCCGACGACCACGGTGACGGCCAGCATCAGCCAGATGACGGTCGGGTGAAGCCCCTCACCGCTCTCCAGCCCCGTCGTTGCCAATCCGGCCGTGCGAGGCGCTCGGGGCAGGCCGTCGTAGCGGACCAGGCCGCTGGCCTCCAGGTACGCCATGTGTCGCAGCACCGTGTTGTAGGAGTTCGCGGAGAACGCGCGGACCTCGTTGTCGCGTGTGCCGACGCGGATCTGTGCGCTCGCGAACA
>Ga0164243_10002933_pt1 | contig 27617 bp, 25 predicted proteins | sample OricompcompostOP_FD_108781 | JGI IMG/M metagenome (GOLD analysis project Ga0164243, IMG submission 108781) | Organic Plus compost microbial communities from Emeryville, California, USA - Original compost - Organic plus compost (OP) | ecosystem: Engineered > Solid waste > Mixed feedstock >...
ATCCGCAGCACCAGCCGCGCGCGCCGTACCTCGCCCTCGTCGTCGGTGCCGGTCTCGCGGTCGCTGACCTGTCCGCCGTACTCGTCGACGAGCGCGACGACGTCAAAGACGGTCTGCTCCACGTCGTCGCTGTGCAGCCGCACGCTGCCGGTCGAGATGATCGCGCGGTCGGCGTCGGCGGGGTCGGCGGGGTCGTTCTGGAGCACCGCGTCCATGGCCGCACCCTTGGCCGGCGCCGGGTCGGAGGCGGCTCGTTCGGCGGCGGCGTCACCGGCGGCCGCCGCTCCGCCGGAGTCGTGGTCGTCGCCGTCCCGCGAGGAGCAGGCGGCGAGGGCGAGCAGGGCCGTCAGCAGCGCCACGGCCAGGGCGCGAGGGAACCTCATGAGCATCCGACGCGGCCGGCGGAGGGGGAGTTCCCTCCCGTGGCCGAACCTTGACCTGGGACCCTGGGGGACGTGAGAGTTCTCGTGGTCGGCGCCGGGATCGCCGGGCTGACGGCGGCCCGCGACCTGGTCGGGTCCGGGCACGACGTGGTGGTGGTCGAGGGGTCCGACCGGGTGGGCGGCAAGATCCACCGCCGAGCGGTCGCCGGTGTCGTCGTCGACGTCGGCGCCGAGGCGATGCTCAACCGCCGGCCGGAGGGCGTCGAGCTGGCCCGGTCGCTGGACCTGCCGATCGTCCACCCGACGCCGGCGGCGTCGCGGGTCTGGACCCGCGGCGAGCTGCGCCGGCTGCCGCGCACCCTGATGGGCGCCCCGCTCGACCTCGACGACCTCGCCGACAGCGGCGTGCTCTCGGCCGAGGGGCTGGCCCGCGCCCGCGAGGAGCGGGTCGGTCCGGTCGCCGGCGACGTCTCGGTCGGAGACCTGGTGGCCGAGCGGTACGGCCACGAGGTCACCGACCGGCTGGTCGAGCCGCTGCTCGGCGGGGTGTACGCCGGTCAGGCGCGGCTGATCTCGGCGCGCGCCGCGACCCCGCAGCTGGTCGCGCTCGCCGAGCGGGGGTCGATCACCGAGCAGGCCGGGTCGCTGCCCGGGTCCGACGTCCCGGTGTTCGCCGGGATCGCCGGCGGGATGGGGACGCTGGTCGAGACGCTCGCCGAGGGGCTCGACGTGCGGCTGGGGGCGCCGGTCACCGACCTGGTCCGCCGTGGCGGTGGGTTCGAGGCTCGCTGCGCCCGCGCCCCAGCCGGCGTCGAGGCCGACGCGGTGGTGCTCGCGACGCCGGCCGCCCCGACGGCCCGGCTGCTCGCGGACCTCGCGCCGGTGGCGGCCCGCGAGCTGGCCGCGATCGAGTACGCGTCGACCGCGGTCGTGACGCTGGCGTTCCGCGCGGACGACGTACCGCGGCTGGCCGAGACCGACGCGTCGGGCTTCCTCGTCCCGCCGGTGGAGGGGCGCCGGGTGAAGGCGTCGACGTTCTCCTTCGCCAAGTGGGCGTGGGTGCGCGAGGCCGGCGACGGCCTGCTCCTGCTGCGCACCTCGCTCGGCCGGCACGGGGAGCAGGCGACGCTGCAGGTGAGCGACGACGAGCTGGTCGCCGCCTCGCTCGCCGACCTCGCCGACGCGGTGGGGGTCGCCGCGACCCCGGTCGACACCCACGTTCAGCGCTGGGGCGGCGCGCTGCCGCAGTACGCCGTCGGCCACCTCGAGCGGGTCGCCCGGATCCGCGAGGAGGTCGCGAAGGTCCCCGGGCTGGCGGTCGCGGGCGCGGCGTACGACGGCGTCGGCATCCCGGCCGTGGTCGCCTCGGCCCACCGCGCGGCGGCTCAGGTCGGCGCGGCACAATGAGGGCATGGCCAACTCGAACGCGGCTCGGGCCCGGGAGCTCAACGACACGATCCGCTACACGATGTGGTCGGTGTTCCGGCTGGCCCGGCCCTACGGCGACGACGAGCGCGGCGTCGAGGCCGCCGAGGTCGAGAAGCTCTTCGCCGAGCTCGCCGAGTCCGACGTCGTGGTCCGCGGCACCTACGACGTCAGCGGGCTGCGCGCGGACGCGGACCTGATGATCTGGTGGCACGCGCCCGACAGCGAGGACCTGCAGAAGGCCTACCACCGCTTCCGCCGTACCGCCCTCGGCCGGCGGATGGAGCCGGTGTGGTCGCAGCTGGCGCTGCACCGTCCGGCGGAGTTCAACAAGAGCCACATCCCGGCGTTCCTGGCCGACGAGGAGCCGAGGGCGCACGTGTGCGTCTACCCGTTCGTGCGGTCCTACGAGTGGTACCTGCTGCCGGAGGAGGAGCGCCGCCGGATGCTCGCCGAGCACGGCAAGATGGCGCGCGAGTACCCCGACGTGCGCGCCAACACGGTCGCCAGCTTCGCGCTCGGCGACTACGAGTGGATGCTGGCGTTCGAGGCCGACGACCTGCACCGGATCGTCGACCTGATGCGGCACCTGCGCGGCGCCGACGCCCGCCGGCACACCCGCCTGGAGACGCCGTTCTACACCGGCTCGCGGGTGCCGGTCGGCGAGCTCGTGGAACGCCTCCCCTGAGCGGCGCGTCCTAGAGGCGTGACGCGCCTCGCCTGCCTCGCCCTGCTCCTGACGCTCGCCGCGTGCGGGGGCGAGCCCGACGACCCGTCCCCGCGGGTGCAGGAGCCACCGCGATCCGACGGGACACCGACCGCCTCGGCGACCCCGGCGCCGCGGCCGGACCGGGTCCCGGTCGCGACGGGTGCGACGGTGCGCACGAGGGACGTCGCCACCGTGCTCGACGAGGGGAAGGGCGCGGTGCTCTGCCTGGGCGTCGTCGCGACGTCGTACCCGCCCCACTGCAGCGGCCTGACGCTGGCCGGCTGGGACTGGGCCGAGCACGAGGGCGACTACACGGAGGCCTACGGCACCCGCTGGGGCGAGTTCGGGGTCGTCGGCCGCTACATCGGCGAGAAGCTGCACCCGACCGAGGTGGTGCCCGCCGAGGAGTACGACGCACCCCCTTCCGACGACCCGGCCCTCGACGCGCTGCGGACGCCCTGCCCCGAGCCCGACGGCGGCTGGCGGGTGCCCGACCCGCAGCGGACCACCGACGACACGCTGGGCGAGGCGATCCGGATCGCCCACCGGCTCCGCGGCCTCGGGCGGGTGTGGGTCGACCAGTCGGTCGATCCCGGCTACGACCCCGACGACTCCGCCCAGGACCAGCAGGCGTCGATCCGCGCCCGCCGGCTCATCCTCAACGTCTCCGTGGTCATCGACCTCGACGGCGCCGAGGCGGCGCTGCGCGAGGTGTGGGGTGGCATGCTCTGCGTGTCCCGGGCAGAACGCAGCCACCGGCGGCTCCTGGAGATCCTCGACGAGATCGCCGACGTACCCGGCATCCTCGAACGGGGCACCGCCGGTGACCGGATCCTCGCCGGCTTCCTCTACGACGACGGCTCGATCCAGGCCTGGCTCGACCAGCAGTACGGCGACGGCACCGTCATCGTCGAGCCCGCCCTGGTCGACGCCGACTGAGCCGACGCCGACTGAGCCGACGCCGGGGTAGTCCCCCGTGTTCTGGCTGCTTCTCGGCCCGAAAAACAGCCACAACATGGGGGACTACCGCGGACGCGCCCCGGAGTCAGCCGATCGGGTGGTTGGCGACGAACATCCCGGAGGGGTCGACGGCACGGCGGACCGCGCGGAGGCGGGCGAGGGTGTCGGCGTCGTAGCCGGACTCGACGCGGCCGGGGGTGTCGGTGAAGTTGAGCGAGTGCCGGCCGTTGGCCCACGGCTCGAGGGCGGCCACGAACCTCTGTGAGGCGGCCACGCCCGGGTCGACCATCTCGGGCGCGGGGGTGGGCGCGACGCAGAAGGCGCAGTAGTCGCCGGCGAGGTGGGACACCGCGCCGCCGGCCGGGTCGGGGCGGCCGAGCGCGCCGCCGAGGTGCCGGATCTCGCCGAACATCAGCGGCGACGTGGTCCCCGGGCCGACCTCGCCGAGCAGCGCGTCGACGGTCTCGTCGGTGACGTCGGCGAGCATCGCGTGCTCGCCGACCGCGGCGACCGGGGTCGGCGGATCCATGTGCACCTCGGTCATCGCCGGGGCCGGGATCCGCGCGAACGTGTCCATCTCCGGCTCCAGCGCGCGCAGCGGCGCGAGCAGCTCGACCGCGCGCTCGTCCGTCTCGAGCACCGCCCCGTCGATCACCACGAGCTGGCGACCGCTGAGGAACGGCGGCAGCTCCGGCAGCGGCGGGAAGCTCATCACCCGCATCGAGGTGGTCACCGAGTCCGGCAGCTCCTTGGTCCAGGCCACCCACGCGCGGCACACCTCGGGGGCGCGCTCGCGGTCCCACAGCAGCATCCCGGCGTACACGTCGGCCATCGGCAGCAGCCGCAGCTCGATCGCCGTGACCACGCCGAAGCTCCCGCCGCCGCCGCGCACCGCCCAGAACAGGTCCGGCTCGTGCTCGGCGTCGCAGCGCACGATGCTCCCGTCGGCGGTGACCAGCTCGACCGCGAGCACCGAGCCGCTGGCCAGGCCGTGCTTCCGGCCGTAGAACGAGGCGCCGCCGCCGAGGGTGTACCCCGCGACCGCGACGTCGGCGGCGCTGCCGTGCAGGGCGGTGTACCCGTGCGGGCGGCCGCCGCGACGACGTCCGCCCACTGCGTGCCGCCGACGACCCGGGCGGTGCCGGCCTCGGGGTCGACGGTGACGCCGGTGAGCTCGCCGAGCCGCAGCAGCACGACGTCGTCGAACGACGTGCCGGCGAGGCCGCCGGCACCGTGGCCGGTGCTCTGCGGCGCGACCCGGAGCCCGGCGGCGGCCGCGGCCCGGACGACCTCGGCGACCTCCTCGGCGCTGTGGGGTACGGCGACCGCTGCGGGCCGCTGGTCGACGATGAGGTTCCACGGCATCCGCGTGGTGTCGTACTCGGCGTCGCCGGGCAGGTGGACGCGTCCCCCGCAGAGCCCGCGCAGGGACTCGGCGTCGGGGGAGCGCAAGGTGTCGCTGGTGGTCATGCCGACCACTCTCGTCACCCGGCCGGCCGGATGCCACCGGGTTTCGCGGCCGGGCTAGGCGTCCTGGTTGTCGGCCGGCTCCAGCGTCAGGCTGATCGAGTTGATGCAGTAGCGGTCACCGGTGGGCGTGCCGTAGCCGTCGGGGAAGACGTGGCCGAGGTGGGAGCCGCAGTTGGCGCAGCGGACCTCGGTGCGGACCATGCCGTGCGACCGGTCCTCGATGTACTCCACGGTGTCGGTGATCGGCTGGTAGAAGCTCGGCCAGCCGCAGCCGGAGTGGAACTTCGTGTCCGACTCGAAGAGCTTGGCCTGGCAGGCCTTGCAGCGGTAGACGCCCTTGGTCTCGGTGTCCGTGTACTCGCCGGTGAACGGGCGCTCCGTGCCGGCCTGGCGCAGCACGGCGTACTCCTCGGGAGTGAGCTCCTGGCGCCACTCCTCGTCGGTCTTCTCCACCTGGTAGGCCATGCTCCCAAGGTAGCCGCCGCCCGGTCGTCGCCGTAGGGCGCGGAGGGGTTCGTCAGAAACCCGTAAGGCAGTACGGCGTGGGCCCGGCGTCCGCCATCGCGGCGAACGTCTCGACCGCGGCCTCCTCGCCCCCGACGCGGCCGGCGTCGCGGAGCGTCGACACGCGCGCCTCGCCGAGGTAGAGCGAGCCGAGCGTGTCCGCGGTCATCCGCACGTCGGCCGGCCGGTCCGTCCGGGAGGCCTGGCCACGGCCGTCCTCGGTCTCGACCAGCCACCGACCGGCGGCGTGCCCCATCGGGTCGTCGACCTCGAGCACGACCGCGCCGTCGGCGCCCCACGGTCGGGCCGCGAGGGCGGCGGGCACGTCCAGCACCCGCACCCAGAGGAAGTCCTCCTCCGCGACCACCTTGCGCACCCGCGGCTCGACCAGCGCCCACTCGAGCGGGTCGGCGGCGGGCGCGCGGCCCCAGCTCACCTGCTGGATGAGGTCGAGGTCGGCGAGGAACCGCCACAGCCGCAGGTAGGCCGCCGACGTCAGCGCGACCAGGTCGACCACGTCGACCTTGCCGATGTCGCCCTCGCGGCCGCTGACCCGGTAGAGCGCATGGCCGTCGGGCTCGTCGTCCGGGCCGATGTGGACGGCGGCCCGGAGCTGCCGGTCCGGGCCCATCTCGGACCAGGTGAACCGGCCGGTGAGCAGGTGCTGGTAGAAGACCGGGCGCTCCACCGACCCGTGCGTGGTGGCGTGGAAGCGCTCGAAGTTCGCCGCGACGGCCGGCCACGCCGCCTCGGGCTCGGCCAGCTCCACCCGACCCTCCTCGGCGAGCGCCGTCGCCGGCCCGCGGAGCGCGAACCGGCCGGTCGTGTCGACCTGGACCCGGCGGGTGTGGGTGGCCGCGCCGAACCCGAACCGGCCGTAGATCCCGCCCTCCGAGACCGTGAGCGCCGCGAGCGGCTGGCCCCGGTCGACGGCGTCCTGGAGGTCGTCGGTGATGAGCGCGCGGAGCAGGCCGCGCCGGCGGTGGGTGGGGGCCACGGTGACGTCGGTGATCATGCGCAGCGGCACCATCGCGCCGCCGACGTTGATGGTCTTGTCGAAGCTGGCGTACGTCGCCACCGGCAGGTCGCGCGCCGCGACCCGGGTGCTCACGGGCCACACGCCGCGCAGCACCGCGCCGTCGGTACGGACGTGCTCCAGCCAGCCGTCCCGGAAGGCCTCGTCGACCCGGCCCTGGTGGAAGCCGCGGGTCACCGCCTGCAGCCAGCCCTCGAGCCGCCCGTCGACCGGGTCGCCGTCCTTCCCGGCGTCCACGATGGCGAACTCCAGGTCGGGGTACTGGCCGGTTGCGGTCACCGCTGCACCGTACTGACCGCGTCAGCGATGGGGCGACCGGTTTGCCGGTCGGTTTGACGATCTCGGAGAACACATGTTCACTCAAATGATGGCATCTTCCGCCACCATCCCCTGGGAACGGGTGCGCCGGGCCGGCTCGAAGCTGACCACGCCGCTGCACCCCGACGACTACCTGCGGCTGCTCAACCCGCTGTGGAGCTCGCGCGAGCTGCGCGGCCGCGTCGAGGAGGTCGTGCCGGAGACCGACGACGCGGCGACGCTCGTGATCCGGCCGGGCTGGGGCTGGCGCTACGACCACAAGCCGGGGCAGTACGTCGGGATCGGCGTGCAGGTGAACGGCAAGTTCGAGTGGCGCTCCTACTCGGTGAGCTCGCCGCCCCGGCGCACGCGGGGGACGATCTCGATCACGGTGCGGGCGATGCCCGAGGGCAAGCTGTCCCGGCACCTCGTCGAGGGGCTCGAGCCGGGCACGATCCTGCGGCTGGCGCTCCCCGAGGGCGACTTCGTGCTCCCCGACCCGCCCCCGCCGAAGATCCTCTTCCTCGTCGGCGGCAGCGGCGTCACTCCCGTGATGGCGATGCTGCGCACCCTCGACCGGCGCGGCACCCTGCCGGACGTCGTCATGCACTACTCCTCGCCCACCGAGGAGCGGATGATCTTCCGCGAGGAGCTCGACGCGCTCGAGGCGAAGCACGACGGCTTCACGCTGCACCGGCTGCACACCGACACCGAGGGCATGCTCGACCTCGCCGACCTGGACAGGGTCTGCCCGGACTGGCGGGAGCGGGAGACCTACGCCTGCGGGCCGGGCCCGATGCTGGACGCGGCCACCGAGTACTTCGAGAGCCAGGACCTCGAGGACCACCTGCACCTCGAGCGGTTCTCGCTCGAGCTCGGCGGCGAGGGCGGCGAGGGCGGGACGATCACGTTCCAGAACTCCGGCAGGACGATCGACGCCGACGGCGCCACCACGGTGCTCGAGGCCGGCGAGGAGGCCGGCATCGGCATGCCCTACGGCTGCCGGATGGGCATCTGCCACACCTGCACGCTCACGCTGCTCTCGGGAAAGGTGCGCGACCTGCGCAACGGCGACGAGTACGGCAACCCCAACGAGCCCGTCCAGACCTGCGTCACCGCCGCCGTCGGCGACTGCACGCTCGCCATATGAGCCGCCCATGACTGAGCTCGCGAAGTCATCGACACAGCGGCCAGATCGAGTAGCGCCACGGCTGAGCCTGCGAAGCCGTGACGCGCGTATCGAGATCCGACCCGACCTGACCTGACCGGTACGACAACTCTCAAGGAGCAGCCCATGGCCATCTCGGACGTCAAGGAGTACGCCCACCTCACCGAGGAGGAGGTCGACCAGCTCGGCCGTGAGCTCGACGCGATCCGCGCCGAGATCGAGGAGTCCCGCGGGGAGAAGGACGCGGCGTACATCAACCGGCTGATCAAGATCCAGCGCGCGCTGGCCGCGGCGGGCCGGGTCACGCTGATGGCCGGCACCCAGAGCTCGAGGACCCGCAAGCCGGCGGTCGCGCTCGGCGTCGCCTTCCTGGCCCTCCACAAGATCCTCGAGAACATGGAGATCGGCCACAACGTGATGCACGGCCAGTGGGACTGGATGAACGACCCGGAGATCCACTCGTCCAACTGGGAGTGGGACACCGCCCAGCCGGCCGAGCAGTGGAAGCACTCCCACAACTACATCCACCACCAGTTCACCAACGTGCTCGGCTACGACAACGACATCGGGTACGGGATCCTGCGGATGGCCCGCGAGCAGAAGTGGACGCCGTACAACATCGGCCAGCCGGTCTACAACAGCCTGCTCGCGTTCCTCTTCGAGTGGGGCGTGGCCCTGCACGACCTCGACATCGAGCGGATCCGCAAGGGCGAGAAGGACCCGAAGGAGATGAAGCGGCAGCTCAAGCAGATCTTCCGCAAGGGCCGCAACCAGATCCTCAAGGACTACGTCGTCTACCCGGCGCTCGCCGGCCGGCAGTGGAAGACCGTGCTCGCCGCCAACGCGACGTCCAACGTGATCCGCAACCTGTGGGCGTACGTGATCATCTTCTGCGGGCACTTCCCGGACGGGGCGATGCACTTCACCGAGGAGGAGATCGAGGACGAGTCGCGCGCGGAGTGGTACCTGCGGCAGATCCTCGGCGCCGCCAACTTCAACGGCGGCCCGCTGCTGCACATCATGTCCGGCAACCTCGGCTTCCAGATCGAGCACCACCTCTACCCGGACCTGCCGAGCAACCGGTACGCGCAGATCTCGGAGAAGGTGAAGGAGCTGTGCGCGAAGTACGACCTCCCGTACACGACCGGCCCGCTGCACCAGCAGTACGGCCAGGCGCTGCGCACGATCATCAAGCTCTCGCTGCCGAACTCCTGGACCAGCAGCGACACACCCGAGCCGCCGAGCCCGTCGCGCGAGCGCAAGCGGCGCACCGACGACGAGCGGCCCTCGCGGCGGCGGGAGCTGGGCGGCTGGTCGCGCAACGGCGCCTCGGCGCGGGCGTGACGGCGGTCCAGGGGTCGGCGATGAGGACCGACAAGGCGTGGGTGATCCAGTGCGCGCTGAGCCGGATCTGCGGGTTCTGCACCGAGTCGCTGGGCCGGCCGATCGCGTTCGTCGGCACCCGTGAGGAGATCGCCCGCAACGCCTTCCACGTGCCGCCGATGCACCAGTCGTGCGCCCAGGAGCTGATGCGCGGCCCCGAGGCCGACCGGGACTGGCGGATCGTGCTGACCTCCGGCTTCGAGTTCGTGCGGCCGGCGCGCGAGGACGCCGACCGGCGACCGACGTACCAACCGAACTCGCTGCTTCCCTCCTGAGCGGCGGCGGGTGCTCTACCGTCGGAGCATGGCCGACCCGTGGCAGCTGCTCACCAGCTCGCAGAAGAAGGCGATGGGCCTCGTCAGCGAGGCCTTCGACGGGGTGGTGCGGCTCGGCAAGGACGCGGTGACGCAGCCGGACGAGGCGCTGCACCGGCTGACCACCCTGGTCGCCGCGGTCGGCGACCTGGCCGCGTCGAGCACCAAGCCGATGGAGTCGCTGCTGGCCAGCCAGCGCAACCTGGCCAACGCGATGACCGCCTTCGCCCAGCTGCAGAAGGAGATGGCGGAGGTCGTCGAGCGGCTGGCCGCGAGCCACGCCGCCGTGGTCGACGCGCTGGAGAAGCTGGCGGGTCCGGCGCTCACGGTGAGCGAGCTGATCCGCAGCGACCAGGGCGACAAGGGTGGCCAGGGCGCCTCGGAGGAGAAGTAGCCGGAGGGCTGTGGGCGGGGCCCGACCGGGTACCGGTGGCCCATGACGACGACACCGCAAGAGCCCGCGCCGGAGCCCGAGGTCGTCCCCAGCGGAGACCCGGCACCCATCTCCACGCCCGACCCCGAGCCGGACACGGCACCGGACCCAGAGCCGGACACAGAGCCGGACACAGAGCCGCAGCCCCAGTAGCGGACCGCGGGAGCCGGACCCGCCGATGGCCGACGCGAAGGGCGCGTCGTGGCTGACCGTCGTGATCGCGCTGGTCGCGAACGGTCTGCTCGCGCTCGCCAAGTCCGCCGCGTCGGTGGTCACCGGCTCGGCGTCGATGCTCGCCGAGGCCGCGCACTCGTGGGCGGACACCGGCAACGAGGTGTTCCTGCTCATCGCCGAGCACCGCGGTCGGCGGCCCCGCGACGAGGAGCACCCGCGCGGCTACGGACGATCGACGTACATCTGGTCGCTGGTGGCGGCGTTCGGGCTGTTCTCGGCCGGCGCCGTGGTCTCGGTGTGGCACGGGGTCGCCGAGCTCGGCGCCGAGGAGACGCACAGCGACTACACCATCAACTACGTGATCCTCGGGATCGGCTTCCTGCTGGAGGGGACGTCGTTCGCGCAGGCCACCCGGCAGGTGCGGGGCGGCGCGCGACGGTTCCGGCTGCACCCGCTGCGGTTCGTGGCCTCGACGTCGAACCCGACGCTGCGGGCGGTCTTCTTCGAGGACCTATCCGCGCTGCTCGGCATCCTCTTCGCCGCCGCGGGCATCGGCCTGCACCAGCTCACCGGGAACCCGGTGTTCGACGCGACCGGCTCGATCGCGGTCGGGGTGCTGCTCGGGTTCGTCGCGGTGTTCCTGATGCGGCGCAACATGGACTACCTGCTCGGCGAGGGGCTGACCCCCGAGCTGCGCCGCGACGTCCTCGCCCGCCTCCTCGCCCACCCGCAGATCGACCGGATCACCTACCTCCACGTCGAGTACGTCGGCCCGCAGCGCTTGTTCGTCGTCGCCGCCGTCGACCTCGCCGGCGACGACCGCGAGGGCCACCTCGCGCTGCGGATGCGCGAGGTCGAGGCCGAGATCGAGCGCGACGAGAACATCGAGGACGCCGTCCTCACCCTCGCCCCTCCCGACGAGCCGGCGTTGATGCCCTAGGGCGTACCGAGCGCGGGCTGCGGGTCCGCTGTCGGGTGCGGGGGGTCTCGACGACGCTCGCTGGCGCTCGCTGCTCGACCACCGGTGGGTGGACATGCCGCTGGCCCCGCCGGTGCCGGCGGGGTGCGGGGCAGGGTGGTCAGGGTGGGGTGAGGTGGCCGAGGTCGAGGGTCCCTTGGGGTCCTTTGTGGAACCAGAACCCGTGGGGTGATCGCCAAAGGTACCGGCCGGGTTCGAGGGCGATGGCGGTCCAGCCGCCGTGGGTCTTCGCGCGATGGTGACCGCGACAGCTGGGGGCGAGGTTGCAGGTGCAGGTGGTGCCGCCGCGTGCGTAGGGGATGACGTGGTCGATGTCGCAGCCCGCCGCTGGTCGGCTGCACCAGGGGTGGGAGCAGACCACGTCCCGTTCCCGGATCTGGTCGTCCAGGCGGCGTGGTCGTTCGTACCGGTCGACCTGGACGTGGTCATCGAGGTCGAGGACAGGACGGATCACGACTTGGGTGTCGGGGTTGGTGCACCAGCCCTTGACCTGCTCCACCGACACCATCGAGCGGGTGTTGTCGCAGCGGCCGTGGTCGCTGTCCTCACTGACGTGGACGCGGATGTCGACCTGCCGGGCCTTCACCGGCCCGTCCGGGTCCCCCTGACTGAGGTCGAGGGTGGTCTGTCGGCGGGCGAGGGTGCCGAGCGCCATCGACCGCCGTACGTCCAGACTCTCGTCGCAGCCGAGGGCTTTGAGGTCGGCGGCCTCGGTGGCGATCCGGTTGTCGAAGTCGAGCGCGTCGGCGAGGTCGGCGGTGGCGGTGATGTCCACGACCCCGTCCGAGCCGACGCCCTTGGTGTGGACGGTGACGTGCCGGGAGTCCATCGCCGCCTTCCGCTTCTCCTCCGCGGCCTCGGGGTCGAACATCTGGAGTGCTTCGGTGACCAACCGGTCGATCTGCCCCACCGTGACCTTCGAGGCGGTCCGGGCCAGCTTGCGGTCCACATAGGCGGCACCTGCCTTCGGCAGGGAAATGGTGGCCTCGGCGGTGCGGGCGGCGCGCCAGAACTCCAGCCGGCCCTCGGCGACTTCTTGCCAGTGCCACGGGAGGCGGTAGCGGACCTCCAGGATCCGCCCGACCTGCCTCCGGCACGCCTCGGTCGACATGCCCATTGCGGCGGCGAGCTCCATCACCGCGAACTCCGAGACATACGGAGCACCCTCGCCGCCCAGGGCGAGGCCGGTGTCACGACCGAACTCCACATACGTCGCCGCCTCGTCCGCCGGCACCTCGTGGGCGGCGCACCACTCGATGATCGCTCGGATCTTGTCGACCTCGGCGTCCAGCTCCCGCTTCTTGGCCGCGCGCACCTGGTCGAGGAGACCCACTGGAAGGGGCTGCTCGGAGGGTGCGGGGCTGCCTGACATACCTCCATCCAAGCACCGACCACCGACAGTCACTCCCGGCCGATTCAGGCCGTGGTTGAGCCGGATTCGTTCCATCTGTGGTCGCCGCCCTGCACCGGTTCCGGGTCTCGACAGGGTCCTCAATCTCGACCACGAGCATTCCACGCGTCCCTACACTCCGGCCGTGATCGTGTCGTTTTCGCGGAGGTTCGTCTTCCTGAAGACCCGCAAGACCGCGGGGACGAGCGTGGAGACAGCGCTGTCGCGGGCATGCGGAGACACTGACGTCATCGGCCCGCTTGCGGCGCCGGACGAGGAGCTGCGAGTGCGGGTGGGTGGCCGGCCCGCTCAGCACCACCGCGGGGTCAACCCGCACATGCGGGCGCTGGACGTGCGGCTGATCGGTCACGAGCGGTTCCGGGCCATGACCAAGATCGCCATCGAGCGCAACCCGTGGGACATGGTCGTCTCGCAGTACTTCTGGGTCATGAACCACTGGGAGTCGCGCGGGCTCGAGCGGATCCCGTTTCGACAATTCGTGCTCGATCAGAGACACCCGGAGCGGTTGGCCGCAAAGAGCGCCAGGGTCTATCGGATCGCTGGGACGGTGGTGGCGAACAGGCTGCTGCGGTACGAAACCCTCGACGACGACCTGGCCAGGGTGTGGAAGGAACTCGAGCTGCCCGGATATCCGGAGTTGCCCCGGGCCAAGGGCGACACCCGTCTCGACCGGCGCCCCTACGCCGAGCTGTACGACGAGGAGATCCGCGACCGGGTGGCCGAGCTGTTCGCGGAGACTATCGACGAGCTCGGCTACGAGTTCTGACCCGCTATCTTCCCGTCATGAAGCTCGGCGCCCTCGGGGTGGTCACGGTCGTCATCGGAGTGGTGCTCTCGTCCGTCGGACTGGTCGGGATCGGGGCGTACTGGGTGGTGATGGGCGCGATCGCGCACGCGCTCAAGCCGCGGTTGCGGACGAAGGTGCCGGAGGGTCAGGCGCCGGACCAGGGCAACTTCCTGCTCGGGGTGGTGGTGCTGCTCGCGGTGGGGATCCCGTCGCTGGTCGTCGGCATCCTCGCGCTCGGCTTCGACGACGGGGACGAGGCATGGCGGTGGCTGCCGATCGGCGTCGGCGCGCTGGCGACGTTCTTCGGGGGCGGCAGCGGGTTGCTCTACGCGCTCGGGTCCGGCATCACCGCGGCAGGGGACCTGGGCGGGGGGCCGCCGACGGTGCCGGCCACGATCTGGATCCGGTCGATGCAGGAGACCGGGACGTTCGTCAACGAGCGGCCCCGGATCGAGTTCGAGCTGCACGTCGAGCCGGACGCCGAGACCGAGGTGGCGGCGTACGAAGTCACCAAGAAGGCGACCGTGCCGTTCACGGCGCTCGGCTCGCTCCGGGTGGGGGAAGGGTTCCGGGCGACGGTGGTTGGGCCCGAGCACCCCGAGACGATGGACATCGCCTGGGACCAGCCTGTCTCCGGCGCCGCATAGGGTGCCGGTATGCCGAAGACCCCCGCCGCCGAGGTCGAGGCCGGCGGCCGCGCCGTACGGGTCTCCAGCCCGGACCGGGTGATCTACGAGGCGACCGACCGGACGCCCGAGGTCACCAAGCTGATGGTGGCGGAGTACTTCGCCAGCGTCGGAGACGGGCTGATGCGGGCGCTGCGCGACCGGCCGACCGCGCTGGAGCGCTGGACCTCCGGCGTCCGCCCGGGCATGAAGCTGGCCACCGGTCCGCAGGACAAGGACGCCGACGCGTTCTACCAGAAGCGGGTCCCCAAGGGCGCGCCCGACTACGTCGAGACGGTCGAGATCACCTTCCCCTCCGGCCGCAAGGCCGAGGAGATCTGCCCGACCGAGATCGCGGTGCCGGTGTGGTGCGCCCACATGGGTACGCTCACCTTCCACCCGTGGCCGGTCCGCCGTACCGACGTCGACCACCCCGACGAGCTGCGCATCGACCTCGACCCGCAACCGGGTACGACGTTCAGCGACGCCGTGCGGGTGGCCGGGGTGGCCAAGGAGCTGCTCGAGGAGCTCGGGCTGAAGGGCTTCGCCAAGACCAGCGGCAACCGCGGCGTGCACATCTACGTGCGGATCCGGCCGGAGTGGGAGTTCGTCGACGTCCGGCACGCCGCGATCGGCTTCGGCCGCGAGCTCGCCGCCCGCGACGAGGGTGTCACCGTCGACTGGTGGAAGGAGGAGCGGGGCGAGCGGATCTTCGTCGACTACAACCAGAACAACCGGGACCGGACGATCGCCTCGGCGTACTCGCTCCGGCCGCTCCCCGGCGCGCCGGTCTCCACGCCGGTCACCTGGGAGGAGCTCGCCACCCTGAAGGACCCCGCCGAGTTCAACCTGTTCACGGTCCCCGAGCGGCTCGCGGACGGCGACCCGTGGGCGACGATCGACGACACGGCGTACTCCCTCGAGCCGCTGCTCGACCTGTGGCGCGAGCAGGGCGAGGTCGAGCTCAACTACCCGCCCGACTACCCCAAGATGCCCGGCGAGCCGCCGCGGGTGCAGCCGAGCAAGAAGGTCGCGGCCCACTGGGACGAGCACGGCAACCGGATCGCCGACTGACGGCTCACGCGTCGGGCAGCTCCCACGGCGCGCGCACCGGGTACGACGTCTCCAGGAACTCGCTCAGCATCGCGTCCACGCGGTCGGTCAGCAGCGCGAACTCGTGCGGGTCGGCGATGCACACGAAGTCCCGCTCGCGCTCGGCGAGCGAGCTCAGGGTGCGGGCCAGCTCGGCGTTGCCGAGGTCGACGTAGGCGACGTCGCCCTGGACCGGGACCGCGCTCCCGGAGAGCAGCCCCCAGTGCTGGGCCAGTGAGGACAGCAGGCTGACGTCCTGGTCGGAGCGGAACGGCGAGCGGGTGGTCGCCGCGACCTCGTCGGGGAGCGCCGCCTCGATCTCGGCGAGCACCGACCGGCGGTGCGGGTGCGGGGTGTGCGCCATGGTGTGGGTGCTGAACACGCCGAACCTCTCCGCCAGCAGCCGTCGGTTGTTGGCGGCGGCCGCGAGGTAGGGCCGGTCCTGCTGGCGCTCCAGCCCGACCGGGTGCTCGGCGAGGAACGCGGTGAAGGCGCCGCCGGGGGTGAAGAACCGCTCGGGGCGCACCGGGCGGGCCAGCAGCACGTCGTCGTTGACGTAGACGAAGTGCTCGGCGAGGCCGGGCACGTGGTGCAGCCGGGTCTCGATCGCGTGCGAGTTGAACGTCGGCAGCGCGTCGGCCGGGAAGATCTCGCGGTGGTCGACCACCCGCACCCGTGGGTCGCCGGTGTCCAGCCAGTCCGGCACCTGCCCGGCCGTGACCAGGTGGATGGTGCGTACCCACGGGGCGAACAGGTGCAGGCTGCGCATCGAGTAGCGCAGCTCGTCGCGGCTGCGGAACCGGGCCCGTCCGCTCGACTCGCGCCGCAGCGGCGTGCCGGTGAGCTGGGCGAGGCGTTCCTCACGGCGCGCGTTCCACTCGGGGTCGGCGCCGTCGACCCAGGTGTAGACGACGTCGATGGGGAAGCGGCACTCGTCGACGACCGGCATCGTCATCTCCGGCAGCGTGCGCACCGGGACGCCGTCCACCTCGGCCTCGACGGTCTGCAGGCCCTCGGTCACGAAGCGGCAGTAACGGTTGCGGGTCGGCGCGACCCACCGGCCGTCGGTCGCGCGCTGCCAGAACTGCACCTCGACCGTGGCGCCGGAGGCGAGCACGGAGACGCCGTCGCCGACGCGCGGCCACGGCTCGACCGCGAACCTGGGCAGCATCCCGCGCTGCAGGGCCGCGGCCATCTCCGGGACCGGTCCGCGGCGGGCGGGCCAGTCCTCGTGCTCGGGCTCGCGCAGCGACAGGAACGCGGGGGTGTCGGCGGCCGCGAGCGCGGTCAGCAGGTCCCGGCGGCGGTCGCCGCGCACCACCAGGACCGGCGGCTCGTCGAGGTGCGGCGGGATGACGAACCAGCCTTCCCCGCAGGCCGCCCGGGTCGTCTCGGTCAGCAGCCGGAGCGCGGCGGCCCGCGCCTCCAGCGGGGTCAGCCCGGCACCCTCGCCACCCGGCGGGGCCAGGTCGGGGTCGGGCGGGGTGGGCGCCGCGGGGCGCACCGCCCGGTCCCGGTGCAGCGCGACCGCCCGCTCGAAGAGCCCCACCCAGCGCTCGGCCAGCCGGTCCGGGTCGTACTGGGCGGCCGACGCCAGGGCACTGGCGCCCAGCCGCTGCCGGAGCGGCTCGTCGGTGGCGAGCCGGAGCAGTGCCTCGGCGAGGCCGGTCCGCGAGCCCGCGTCGACGAGCAGGCCGTTGACCTCGTGCTCGACGATCTCGCGCGGTCCCGACGGCACGTCGAAGGTCACCACCGGGACCCCGGCCGCCATCGCCTCCTGGGCCACGAGCGGGAACCCCTCGGTGCGCGAGCTCATCGCGCAGATGCTCGCCTTGGCGAACTCGGGGGCCATCGAGGCGACCGCGCCCGGCAGCTCGAGGCGGTCGTAGAGCCCGTACTGGCGACCCAGCGCGAGCAGCTGCCCGCGCTTGGGGCCGGTGCCGTAGATGCGCAGCCGCCACTCGGGCAGCCGGTCCGCGACCCTGCCGAAGGCGTGCACGAGCTGGTGGAACCGCTTCTCCTGCGCGAGCCGGCCGGCGGAGACGATGAGCGGCCGGTCGAGCCGGGAGCGGGGCGCGAACTCGCGGGGCAGCGGGTTCGGCATCGTCGCCAGCTCGGGGGTGCGCTCGCCGAGCTGTGCGGCCAGCCACTCGGCGTCGTACGGCGTGAGCGTGACCAGGAGGTCCGCGCGGGGGGCGAACTCGAGCAGCGCCGGCAGGTCGGCCAGCCGCGCCGGGGTGGACCGGTGCTCCTGGTGGACCAGCGCCACGCCGCGGGGGAGCAGCTGGGCCGCGACCGCGAGCAGCTCGGGGGTCGTGGTGACCAGCACGTCCGCCCCGACCTCGGGCAGCGCGTGCTCCAGGCCCGCGTCGAGCAGCCGGTTGAACTGCCGGTCCCACCGCCGCGGGATGTAGCGCGACTGCTCGCCGACCATCCGGGCCGCCGCCTCGGGCGGCACCAGCCCGGGCGGCTCGGTCGCGGGCGGGGCGTCCGGGTCGGCGACGTCGACGAGGTAGCGCACGGAGACCCCGTCCGCCAGGTCGTGGTGCGGGGCGGAGTCCGTGCGGGTGAGGCTGATGATCTCGACCTCGTGCTCGCCGAGCCCCTCGACCAGGGCGTTCGCCTGGGTGATCACCGAGCGCGCGGTGCCGCCCATGCCGTCGACGTTGAAGACCAGGAAGGCGATCCGCATCAGTCCGCCTCCCCGAGGCGCCGAACGCCGAGCACGCCGCCGCTCTCGATGCGCACCCGCAGCACCGTCACCCCGTCGTCGTCGGCGACCTCCGGCAGCAGCAGCGCGCGGTTCGGCCGGGCCAGGTCGTGGTCGCGCCGGACGACGGGGCGGCGCCCCGACCCGGTCTCGGCCTGCACGCGGTGGACCACGCCCGGGGTGTCGGGCAGGTCGGCCGGGCGCACCTCGAACCGGCCGGCCGTCACCGGGCGCCGTACCTCGGTGCCGTCGGCGACGAGCACCACCTCGGTCACCGACTCGTCGTCCAGCGTGACCACGATCGCGTCGTCCTCGACCCCGAGAGCGGCGTAGGGCACTCCCGGGTCCCGCGGCTCACGGGTCAGGGTGAGGGTGCCGTCGTCCTCGCGCCGCAGCTCGTGCCGCCACTCGCGCGTACGCGACAGCGGGACCCGCACCGGGTCGAGCGGCGGGAGCTCGGCGGAGGTCACCGGCGTCCAGTCGCCCGGCGTGCCCACGCAGACCCGGTACGGCTTCCCGGGCTTCCAGTCGAGCCGGGTGAGGTCGGCGCGCACCGTGAGCCAGCGGTCGTCGGGGTCGCCCGCGTCGTCCTCGAGCGAGACCTGGTCCTTGCCGCGGACCAGCGCGGCCGCGCTGCCGTCGGGGGCGCCGTCGACCGCCAGCCAGAGGGACTCGCCGTCGATGACACGGGCGAAGACGGCCACGGGTCCCCGTGCCTCGGAATCGCGCCGACGACCACGGAGCCTCACGCCGGGGAGGTTACCGGCCGCCGGGTGCGGCCCGACGGACGGATAGCCTGGCGTGCCATGGAGCAGGCGACCCCCCAGGCCGTGATCCTCGTGACCGGCTCCGGCCGCAGCGGAACGAGCTCCCTCGCCGGGAGCCTCAAGCGGCTCGGCCTGCACATCCCGCCGCCGGAGGTGCCCGCCTCGGAGACCAACCCGCGGGGCTTCTACGAGCCCCAGTGGGTGATCGACTTCCACAAGGGCTACCTCAAGGAACTGGCGATGCACAACATCGACAGCCGGCCCAACGCCGTCGACCTGGTGGCCGAGCTGACCGCGACCGGGGAGCCCCAGGAGCGGCTGCTCGCCTGGCTGAGCGACGTCCCGCGGGACCACCCGATCCTGGTCAAGGACCCGCACGCCTACTGGTTCGGGGACGTGTGGAAGAGCGCCTGCGCCGCCGCCGACCTCGACCTGCGCTGGCTGACCGCGCTGCGCCACCCCGCCGAGGTGGTCGGCTCCCGCGACATCGCCTACCTCCAGGACCGCGACCAGTCGCTGCGGCTGATCAAGGAGACCTCCAACATCGCGGGCTGGGTGCACGCCGCGCTGCTCACCGAGCGGCAGGGCCGCGGCGGTCGCCGGGCGTTCGTCCGGTACGACGACCTGCTCGCCGACTGGCGCACCGCGCTGGGCCGCGCCGGCGAGCAGCTCGGGCTCGACTTCGGCGACCTCGGCCCGCAGCACCCCATCGACGACTTCCTCGAGCCGTCGATGCGCAAGTCCCAGCTCACCTGGGACGACATCCACCTGCCCGCCTGGCTCCAGGAGATGGCCGAGGAGGTGTGGCAGATCCTGGCCGGCCTGGTGGCCGAGCCGCAGGACCCGGCGGCCGAGGCCCGGCTGGACGGGATCCGCGAGGAGTACGCGCGCCGCTACGCCGAGGGCGTGGCGCTCACCTTCGACCACACCCACGGCGAGAGCCAGCTGGCCGCGCGCCGGGCCCGCGCCGCGCAGCGCGACAAGATCAAGGAGCTCCGCGGCCGGATCCAGAAGCTGCGGCGCGAGCTCGGCCGCTGACCCGTCACTAACTTAGTGACGGGTCAGCGCTCCCAGGGCGCGGCGACCGGGTAGTACTCGGCGTAGAACTCGGCCAGCAGCCGGTCCAGCTCGGCCGGCGGCAGCGCGTGGTCGTGGTGCTCGGCCAGGCAGATGAAGTCCTGGTCGCGGCCCAGCGCCTGGCTGAGCTGCCACTCCAGGTCGGCGTTGCTGAGGTTGACGAACGCCAGGCTGGGCTCGGCGAGGTGGGCCCGGCCGGTGAGCAGCGCGTAGTGCTGGGCCAGCGAGCTCAGCACCGACACGTCGGTGTCGGAGCGGAACGGCGCCCGCGCCGTACCGGCGACCGCCTCGGCGAACCGCTCGGTCAGCTCCTCGAGCACCGAGACCCGGTGCGGGTGCGGGGTGTGCGCGAGGTGGTGGGTGATCACCGCGCCGAGCTCGTCGTGGAGCAGGCGGCGGTTGTTCCACGCGGCCTTCTGGAACGGCGGCGCGTCCGGGTCGTCGTCGAGCCCGATCGTCATCCGTGACGGGAACACCGCGATCGAGCCGCTGGGGGAGAAGAACGTCTCCGGCCGCACCGGCCGGCCGAGCAGGACGTCGTCGTTGAGGTAGACGAAGTGCTCGGCGAGCCCGTCGATCCGGTGCAGCGCGGTCTCGATCGCGTGCGAGTTGAACGTCGGCAGCGCGTCGGCCGGGAGGATGTCGCGGTGGTCGACGAGGTGGACCAGCGGGTGGTCCGGGTCGAGCCACTCGGGCACCTGGTCGTCGGTGACCAGGTGGATCCGCCGGACCCACGGGGCGAACAGGTGGACGCTGCGGAACGAGTAGCGCAGCTCGTCGTGCTCGACGAAGCGCGCCTGCCCGCTCGAGGCGCGGGTCTGCGCGGTGCCGGTGACCCCGGCGAGCCGGGCCTCGCGGCGCGCGTTCCACTCCGGGTCGCTGCCGTCCACCCAGGTGTAGACGACGTCGACCGGGAACCGGCACTCGCCCGCGGTCGGGACCGCCATCAGCGGAACCGTCGGGACGGTGACCCCGTCGACCTCCACGTCGACCACCTCGGGCCGGGCCGGCAGCCGGTCGGCGTACGGGTTGCGGCGCGGGCCGACCAGGTCACCCTCGACCGACCGCTCCCAGAACTGCACCTCGACCGTGCAGCCCTGGCCGAGCACCCCCTCGGGCCACGGCTCGAGGCAGACCACGGTGGTCATGCCGCGGCGCAGCTCGGTGGCCAGGTCGGCGACCCGGCCGCGGCGCTCGGGCCAGCCGCTGAGCCCGGGGTCGCGGAGCGAGAGGTACGGCGGGACCTCCGCGCTCGCCAGCGCCTCGAGGAACGCGTCGCGCGCAGTCGTCGGGAGCACCACGATCGGGGTGTCCCGCTCGTGCGGCGGGACCACCAGCCAGTCGGCGCCGGTGGCCCGGGCCGCGTCGGTGGCCAGGCGCAGCGCGGCCGTCCGTGCCTGGGCGGGGGTCACCTCCGCCGGCCGGGCGGCCGCGGGCGGCGACGGAGCGAGCGGGGTGGTGGGAGCACTCCGGCGGGCCGCGACCGCCGTCGTCACCCGGTCCCTCCCGGCCCGACGGGCCCGGGCCTCGCCGAGCACGCCGACCCAGCGCTCGGCGAGCGCCGCCGCGTCGTACCGCCGAGCCGCGCGCAGCGCGCCGCGGCCCAGCCGGGCCCGCAGCTCGGCGTCGGTGGCCAGCCGGAGCAGCGCCGCCGCCATCCCGGCGACGGACTGCGGCGCCACCAGCAGTCCGCTGACCTCGTGCTCGACCACCTCGCGCGGGCCGGTGGGGGCGTCGAACGCGGCCACGGGGACCCCGGCCGCCATCGCCTCCTGCAGCGCGAGCGGCGTCCCCTCGACCCGCGAGGTGAGCGCCGCGACCGAGGCGCGCGCCCACTCGGCCGGCATGTCGGCGACCGCGCCGGGCAGCTCGACCCGGTCCCACAGCCCCCACTTGCGGATCTCGGGGATCAGGTCGTGGCGGGCCGGGCCGGCGCCGCAGATCCGCAGCCGCCACTCGGGCAGCCGCTCGGCGACCTGGGCGAACGCGGTGACCAGCAGCGGGAACTGCTTCTCCGGCACCAGTCGGCCGGCGGCCATGATCAGCGGGTTGTCGAGGGCGGACCGGGGGTGGAAGCCCGGCGCCAGCGGCTGCGGGAGGACCGCCGTCGGCGGGCACAGCGGCCCGAGCTGCTCGGCCAGCCAGCGCTCGAACGCCGCCGTGGGCAGCACGACCGCGTCGGCGCGGGGCGCGTGGGCGAGCAGCGGCTCGAGGTCGCGCGGCCGGTCGGCGGGGGAGCCGTGCTCCATGTGCACGACCACCACGCGGTCCTCGACGAGCGCCAGCGCCGCGGCCAGCAGGCCCGGGGTGGTCGGGACGACCACGTCGACGTCGAGCGTCGGCAGCAGTGCCGCCAGGGTCAGGTCGGTGAGCGCGCTCAGCCGGGTGTCGGTCCGCGCCAGCGCCGACTCCTGCCGATGCAGCACGGCGGCCTCGCCCGGGGTGGCCAGCTCCTCGGCGACCGCGCGCGGTCGCTGCCGGTCGCGCAGGTCGACGAGATGGTGGACCGGCACCGCGGGGTCCACGGTGTACGTCGGCGCGTCGGCCGTGCGGGTGACGCTGACGATGCGCACGTCCTGGTGCGGCGCGAGCGCGTTGGCCAGGCTCACCGTCGAGCGGGCGGTCCCGCCGACGCCGTCCAGCCGAGGGACCAGGAACGCGATCCTCATCCGACCACCACGGCGCGGAGCAGCGCGCGGGGCGACCAGCGCAGTCGCAGCCGCTCGCGCTCGTCGTCGTCGGCGACCGCGGGCAGGGGCGCCCCCCGGCCGGGGTCGGCGAGGTCGTTGGCCCGGCGCCGGACGGGCCGCCAGGCGCCCGGCTCGCCGACGACGACCTGGGTGCCGAGGTCCGCGGCGACCTCCGGCAGCGATCCGGCGTCGAGGACCGCGGAGACGCTGTCGTCCCCGGTCGTCGTCGGCACCGTGAGCACCGGCTGCTCGTCGTCGCCGAGCAGCGCCAGGGTGGTCCCGGTGCCGGTGACGGTCAGCCGCACGCCGGCGTCGGTGACCTCGACCGCGCGCAGCTCGGCGGCCTCGGGCGGGGTCTCCCGGCGGACCTGCAGCACCCCGTCGTCGGTGCGGCCGACCCGCCAGCCGGCACCGGGCCGGGGCGGCTCCACCGGCCCGGCGTGCACGGGCTGCGGCCTGCGGTGCCGGCCGCGCACCAGGACCACGTCGTACGTCGTCTCGCCCTCGTCGGTCAGCGCCGAGAGGTCGAACCGTGCGGCGCGGTAGCCGGGCTGGTCCTCGGGCGGCACCTCGTTGGCCGGGGCGACCACGTCGCCGGAGCCGGTCGCGCGCAGGGCCAGGAATCCGGGCGCGTCGTCGATCGCGAGCCACAGCCGGCGACCGTCGAGGATGCCCGCGAAGGCGGCGACCGGACCTGCGCTCCTCACCCGGGGAAGCGTAGTGCCCGGCTCGCGGCTACACGCCGCTGATGCCCTCGCCGCCGCCGGCCTGCTCGTCGAAGTTCTCGTGCTCGAGGAGGTGGAGGACGGGGACGCCGATCTTGCGGCGGGCCCGGGAGGTCCAGTCGAGGTGGAAGAACTCCGCGACCACGTGCGGCCGGGTCAGGATGATCGCCTCGCGGCCGTCGACCTCCTGGACCTTGGCGGCCAGCGCGTCGATCGGCGGCTCGGAGACGACCGTGCTGCTGCCGACGACGGCGCCGATCTTCTCCAGGGCGGCCACGGTGTTCCGGAGCTCGCGCTCGGAGCGCTCCTGGCACTCCTTGCGCACCGCGTCGAGGTCGACGTCGCGCATCGTCATCGCCGGCGACGCCAGCATCTCGCCGGCCGAGAGCGACCCCATCGACGCCTCGATCCGGGCCGCGGCGTCCTCGAGCGGGATCAGCACGTGGTAGGTGACCGGGTCCTCCAGCTCCTCGTGGAGGGCGCGGACTTGTCGGGCATCGGCCTCCGTCAGCTGCTGCTCCACCAGGAGCACGACGTCGTAGTCAGCCATGGCCCACCCTCCTGAAGAGTTCAGGATCGTCCTGCGTCCACCATAGTGTCCGGGCGCTCGCCTAGGTCAGACGCAGCACGCTGGCCAGGTCGTAGCTGACCGGCTGCTCCAGCTGGTCGTAACCGCACGACTCGGGGTCGCGGTCCGGCCGCCAGCGCTTGAAGTGGGCGGTGTGCCGGAAGCGGCGGCCCTCCATCGCGTCGTACTTGACCTCGAGCACCCGCTCGGGCCGCAGCGGCGTGAAGCTGAGGTCCTTGCCCTGGCTCCACCGGCTCTGGGTGCCGGGCACCCGGTCGGGGTTGGCGATCGCCCACTCCTTCCAGCGTCTCCACGGGTGCTCGTCGATCGGGCAGACGAGCGGCTGCAGCTCCTCGTACAGCTCGGCGCGGCGCTTCTCGGTGAAGCTCGCCGACACCCCGACGTGCTGCAGCTCGCCGTCGGAGTAGAGGCCGAGCAGCAGGCTGCCCAGCAGGGGCCGCTCCGGGGTGGAGGTCTTGTGCTCGCGGTAGCCGGCGACCACGACGTCGGCGGTGCGCTCGTGCTTGATCTTCAGCATGGTGCGGCCGTTGGGGGTGTACCGCTCGCCGAGCGGCTTGGCGACCACGCCGTCGAGCCCCGCGCCCTCGAACTGCTCGAACCACTCCTCGGCGACCTTCGGGTCGTCGGTGGTGCGGGTGAGGTAGCACGGCCCGTCGAGGTCGCCGAGCGCCCGCTCGAGCACCGCGCGCCGCTCCGAGAACGGCCGGTCCAGGTACGACGTGTCGTCGAGCGCGAGCAGGTCGAAGGCCACGAAGCTCGCCGGGGTCTTCTCGGCGAGCATGTCGATCCGCGACTTCGCGGGGTGGATCCGCTCCTGGAGGATCTCGAACTCCAGGCGCTTCCCGATCGCCACGAAGATCTCGCCGTCGAGCACGCACCGCTCCGGCAGCTGCTCGCGCGCGGCGGCGAGGAGCTCCGGGAAGTACCGGCTCAGCGGCTTCGTGTTGCGGCTGGTGAGCTCGACCTCGTCGCCGTCCTTGAACACGATCGCCCGGAAGCCGTCCCACTTGGGCTCGAAGCTGAGCCCGCCGTACGTGGCCGGGTCGGGCACCCCCTTCACCGCCTTGGCGAGCATCGGCCGGACGGGCGGCATCACGGGGAGGTCCACGGCCCCGACCCTAGATCAGCCCGGTTGATCAGCCCGGTCGATCAGCCCGGTGACCTCGGGCGGCTGTCGCGTCGTTCCGCAGAGGAAGGCGACCCATCGGTTAAAGTGATGTAACTTAGTCTAGAAAAGACAGATAGCGAGTCCGATCATGAGCACTGCCCGGTACGGTCCGCTCGTCGGGTACCTCCCCGGCGTCTTCGACCTCTTCCACGTCGGCCACCTCAACGCGCTCCAGCAGGCCCGCGAGCAGTGCGACGTCCTCGTCGCCGGCGTGGTCAGCGACGAGGTCTGCGAGCAGGTCAAGGGGTTCCGCCCGGTGATCCCGCTCGAGGAGCGGGTCGCGATCGTGGACGCGATCGGCATCGTGGACGCGACGTACGTCGAGCAGACCCCGAACAAGCTCGACGCCTGGCGCCAGGTCGGGTTCCACCTGCTCTTCAAGGGCGACGACTGGCGGGGCACCCGCAAGGGCCTCGAGCTCGCGCGGCGGCTCGCCAGCGTCGGCGCCGAGGTCGTGTACTTCCCCTACACGGTCCACACGTCCAGCACGCAGCTGCGGCGGGCGATCGCCGCGTCGTGACCATCACCGCGGCCCCCTCCGGCCTGCGGGTCGACGAGGAGGGGCTGCTGCTGAGCGAGGCCGGCACCGAGCCGCTGGTGCTGCGGTTCGACGGGCGGTACATCTGGGCGTTCTCGCCGGTGCGGGACGGTGCACCCCGAGGCTCAGGGGTGCTGGTGCCCTGGCCGCCGGTGCTGCGCCGGTTCCTCACCGGGCCGGTGCGGGTCACGGTGACCAGCGTCGACGGCGAGCGGGTGGTCGGGGACGTCGAGACCGTGCTCGGCCCCGACGGCACCGGCCGACCGCGGGTCGCGGTCGTCGACCCGCAGGGGCTGCCGCTCGCGATCGACAAGGTCGGCCACCTCTGCCGGGCGTTCGACGCCACCGACGACGGCATCCGCGCCGAGATCCTGGCCGGCACCCGGCGGCTGCTGGACGTGCTCGGCGACGACTGCGGGGTGACGGCGTACCTCTGCTACGGCGCCCTGCTCGGCGCCGTCCGCGACGGCGCGATGATCGCCCACGACTCCGACACCGACGTCTGCTACCTCAGCCGGCACACCTCGCCCGCGGACGTGATCACGGAGTCGTACCGCATCGAGCGGACCCTCCGGGACCGCGGCTGGACGCTGCTGCGGATGTCCGGCGGCGACATCAAGGTGCTGCTCCCGCTCAGCGACGGCCGGCAGTGCCACATCGACATCTTCGTGGCGTTCCGGGTCGGCGGCGTCTTCTACCAGCTGGGCAACCGCAGCGGCCGGCTCCCGACGTCCGCGATCCTGCCGCCGTCGACCGTCGAGCTGCACGGCGTCGAGTTCCCGGCGCCGGCCGACCCCGAGGCGATGCTGGAGTTCGTCTACGGGCCGACCTGGCGGGTCCCGGACCCGTCGTTCCGGTACGCCGACCCGGTCGCCGGGGTGCGCCGCCTGGACGGCTGGCTGCGCGGCTTCCGGACCGAGATGCCGCTGTGGACCGAGTTCCACGCGTCCGGGCGCGCCGACGGGCTGCGCCGGTCCTCGGGGTTCGCCCGCTGGGTCGATCGACGGGTGCCGCCGGGGGAGCCGATCGCGGACCTCGGCTGCGGGCTGGGGCGGGACGCGCTCTGGTTCGCGAGCAAGCGCGGCCGCCGGGTGCGCGCCTACGACTTCTGCCGGCCGGCGCGCGGGGCCCTCTCCCGCCGCGCCGCCCGGCACGGCCGGCCGGTCGAGGTCGGGCTGCTGATCCTCAACGAGCTGCGCAGCGTGCTGCTCACCGGCGCCGAGCTCTCTCGCGAGCGGCACCACCTGTACGTCCGGCAGCTGCTCGGCTGCCTGGACGCCGACGCCCGGGCGAACCTCTGGCTGCTCGCCCGGATGGCGCTGCGGCGTGGCGGGGCGCTGTACCTCGAGTTCAGCGCCGACCCGTCCCTGCCGCCGCCCGAGCCCGCCGGCCTGGTGCGCCGCCTGGACCCGGACGCCGTACGACGTGAGGTCGAGGCCGCGGGTGGGGTCGTCGAGGTGTGCCGGGTGAAGCCCGGCGTCGACATGCTCGACCGCCCCGACCCGGCGGTGTGCCGGATGCGGGTCACCTGGCCCGGACGCTCTCTCGGAAGGAAGGTCCCGTGAGCCCCCTGCTCCTCGCCGCCCGCTCGCGCGCCCGGATCGCGCGCGAACGCTACCGTCGGCTGCGCCGGCACCCGCTCGGCGTCCGCGCCCGCCTCGCCGCCCTGGAGGCGGAGGTCCAGGAGAACCGCCGGCTCAACCGACGGATCGCCGAGCTCACCGACGTCGTCGCCGAGCTGCTCGTCCCGATCGCGGACCGCGACGAGGAGCGGGTGCAGGAGGTGCTGCGCCGGTACCGCGCCGGACTGTGAGGCGCGCGGGACGTCAGACGGCTGGAGCAACCCCTTGCTCGTTTCGTATGACGTCCTGGGACGCATCTACGCTGTGGGGCGACAGAGACAATCCCCGGTTGGTCTGCCGGGCCGAGGTGCTGCCCCGCCAGGCGGCCCTAGGCTATGGACGCGATCCCCGGTTGGTCTGCCGGCAGGGCCCGCCTGACTTTGAATCAGGATTAGCGACGTAGGTTCGACTCCTACCCGGGGAGCCCAGTGGCCGCGTCGGCTCATGTAAGGAGCTCCGGCGGTTGATCACCGCTGCGGGTCCCGGGATGGTGAGTGTCCCGGCTGGTCCGGTGAGTGGCGTCGAGACGGGCTCTGGGGTG
>Ga0164243_10002934_pt1 | contig 27617 bp, 26 predicted proteins | sample OricompcompostOP_FD_108781 | JGI IMG/M metagenome (GOLD analysis project Ga0164243, IMG submission 108781) | Organic Plus compost microbial communities from Emeryville, California, USA - Original compost - Organic plus compost (OP) | ecosystem: Engineered > Solid waste > Mixed feedstock >...
CCTCGACCTGGTCGCCGCCCCCTTCCACTCGGCGGCCACGGGTGGCGAGGACCCGCACGTCGTCTCGCTCAGCTACGGCTACTGCGAGGCGCTGTACCTCGACGAGGACCCGATGGCCGGCCCACGTTGGGGTGGCTGAACCCGCTGCTCTACTCGCTCGCCGCCACCGACGGCGGCGCCGACGGGCCTTTCCTCGACATCACCCTCGGGACGAACGCGGTGCTCGACGGCATCAGCGTCTACTCGGCCACGACCGGGTACGACCTGGCCAGCGGCCTCGGCTCGGTCCTGGCCGACCGGCTGGCGGCCGCGCTGGCCGACCCGGTGGCCGCGTCCGGCTCCTCGGGCATCGACGTCGACCGGGTGGGCACGGCGCAGGTCGCGCTGACCGCCCGACCGGACCTGCCCGGAGGTGAGGTGCTCAGCTACTCGTGGGACTTCGACGACGACGGCAGCGTCGACGCCGTCACCGGCGAGCCCCGGGTGGTGCACGCGTACGAGGCCGAGGGCGCCTACCGGGCCCGGGTCGTCGTGCGCACCTCGCTCGGGCGCACGGCGACGTTCACCACCATGTTCTCCACCGCCCACGGCACCGACGGCCTGGGCCCGGCGTTCACGGGCTGACGTCGGCCACCTCGTACCCGGCGTCGTCGACGGCGGCGCGCACCGCGTCGTCGGAGACGTCGCCGGTGACCACGACGGTGCGGGCGTCGACGTCGACCACGGCCGACTCGACGCCCTCGAGCCCGTGGAGCTCGCCCTCGATGGCGGCCTTGCAGTGGCCGCAGGAGATGCCGGGCACGGAGTAGGTGCGGGTGGTCATGACGAGGTCCTCTCGGTCGGAGTGGGGGAGCTGACGAGGTCGGTGGGCACCGGGGTGCGCTCGCCGCCGGCGCCGGGGCGCCGGTTGCGGGCGCCTCGGAAGCGTCGCAGGCGCAGGCTGTTGGACACGACGAACACCGACGAGAAGCCCATGGCCCCCGCGGCGATCATCGGGTTCAGCACGCCGAGAGCGGCGAGGGGGACCGCCGCCACGTTGTAGGCGAAGGCCCAGAAGAGGTTGCCCTTGATGGTGGCCAAGGTGCGGCGGCTCAGGGCGATGGCGTCGGCGGCCGCCCGCAGGTCGCCGCTCACCACGGTGAGGTCGCTGGCCTCGATGGCCACGTCGGTGCCGGTGCCGACGGCGATGCCGAGGTCGGCCTGAGCGAGCGCCGGTGCGTCGTTGATGCCGTCGCCGACCATGGCGACGGTGTGCCCCTCCTGCTGGAGGCGGCGGACCTCGGCGGCCTTGTCGCCGGGCAGCACCTCGGCGACGACCCGGTCGACGCCGACCTCACGGCCGACGGCCTCGGCGGTGCGCGCGTTGTCGCCGGTGAGCAACACCACCTCGAGCCCGAGGCGGTGGAGGTCGGCGACGGCCCCCGCGCTGGTGGGCTTCAGCCGGTCGGCGACGACGAGGGCGCCTCGGGCGACGAGGGGGCCACCGGGCTCGTCGGCCCAACCGGCCACCACCGCGGTGCGACCGTCGTGCTCCGCCGCGCTGGCGGCGGCTTCGACGACCTCCGGCACGTGGGCGAACAGCGAGCGGCGGCCGACGCCGACGCGCACCGGCTCGCCTGTGCCGGTGTGGACGGTGGCGAGCACACCACGGCCGGGCAGGTTCTCGAAGTCGTCCACCTCGGTGGCGTCGGCGATCCCGGGGCGTGCGACCTCCGCGGCCGCGACCACGGCGGCGGCGATCGGGTGCTCGGAGCGGGCCTCCACCGCGGCGGCCCGGAGGAGCACCACCTCGGCCTCGACGCCCTCCGCGGGCGTCGTGGCCACCAGCTCCATGCGGCCCTCGGTGAGGGTGCCGGTCTTGTCGACCACGGCGACGTCGACCCGGCGGGTCTGCTCCAGGACCTCTCCGCCCTTGATGATGATCCCGAGCTGGGCACCCCGGCCGGTGCCGACCATGATGGCGGTCGGGGTGGCGAGGCCGAGCGCGCAGGGGCAGGCGATGATGAGCACCGCCACCGCGGCGGTGAACGCGTCCTCGGCGCCGCGCCCGGTCAGCAGCCAACCGGCGAGGGTGCCGAGGGCGATGACCAGGACCGCCGGCACGAAGACCCCGGCGATGCGGTCGGCGAGGCGCTGGATGGGGGCCTTGGACCCCTGGGCCTGCTCGACGAGCGCGACGATCTGGGCGAGGGCGGTGTCGGCGCCGACCCGCCTGGCCTCCACCACGAGGTGGCCGTTGGCGTTGACGGTGGCGCCGGCGACCTCGTCCCCCGGGCCGACCTCGACCGGTACCGGCTCCCCGGTGAGCATGGACGCGTCGACCGCCGAGTGGCCCTCCACCACCACGCCATCGGTGGCGATCCTCTCGCCGGGACGGACCACGAACCGGTCGCCCACCTCGAGCGAGGCCAGCGGGATCTCGGTGCCGTCGACGAGGCGCGCGGTCTTCGCGCTCAGCTGGGCCAGGGCCCGGATGGCGTCACCGCTGCGCCGCCGGGCGCGGGCCTCGAACCACTTGCCGAGGAGGATGAGGGTGATGATGACCCCGGCGGTCTCGAAGTAGACGTGGGCGTCCGGGCCGTCGCCGCCCGACGCGGCCATGCCGGCCATCCCTGCCACGCCCCCGCCGTCGTCGGTGTCGGCGGCGCCGAGGAAGACGAGCGCGACGGTCGACCACGTCCACGCCGCGAGCGTGCCCATCGAGACGAGGGTGTCCATGGTGGCGGTGCCGTGGCGCAGGTTCACCAGCGCCGCCCGGTGGAACCCCCATCCGCTGTAGGCCACCACCGGCGTGGTCAGGGCGAACGCCAGCCACTGCCAGCCGTCGAACATGAGGGGCGGCACCATCGAGATCAGCACCGTGGGCACGGTGAGCACCACGGCGACCATCAGCCGGCGGCTCAGCACCGCGAGGTAGCGGGCCTCGGCGGCCTCGTGGTCGTCCTCGGCGGGCACCGAGTAGCCGAGGCTCTCGATCTTGGCGGTGAACGCCGATGGGTCGACCTTCGTCGGGTCGTAGACGACCGTGGCCCGGGCGGCGGCCAGGTTCACATCGGCCCGGGCGACCCCGTCGAGCTTGCCCAGGCCCTTCCCGATGCGGGTGGCGCAGGCCGCACAGGTCATGCCCTCGACGGGGAGGTCGATCCGCTGCGACGGGCTGGTGACCTCTCCGCTCATGTGTCGGACCATACCCCCCCTCCCTATCCGTCACAACCGCTATGCTGCCGGCATGGCGACGCGTGGCTACTCCATCAGCAAGGACGACTACCTCAAGCGCCTGCGGCGCATCGAGGGCCAGGTGCGCGGCCTCCAAGGGATGATCGAGGACGACAAGTACTGCGTCGACGTGCTCACCCAGATCGCGTCGGTCACCAAGGCCCTCCAGGGCGTCGGCCTGGGTCTGCTCGACCAGCACCTCCACCACTGCGTGATGGCCGCCGCCAGCCAGGACGGCGACGTCGGCGACGAGAAGCTCGACGAGGCGATGGCCGCCATCGCCCGCATGCTCCGCACCTGAGGCACACCGCGAGCACAGCCGGACTCGGAGCCGGGCCGCAGGGCCCGGCGGCATCGGCGCGCCCAAATCCGAACTAGTAGGGTCGGGCTTTCCACATAACGAATCTTTTTCCCGGAATCTCTTGCATCGGATCCTGGCGGCCGGTACAAAAGCTGACCATGTCGATCAACAATGTCGGGAATCACGCCGACGGGCCTCCCCCCGCCCGTCGCCGACGCCCGCTCGCCGCCGTCCTGCTCGCCCTCGTCGCCGTCACCGGGCTGGTCGCCTCCGCCTGCGGGAGCTCGAGCAGCTCCGAGGCGGCGGAGGGCTCGCCCGGGACCGCCCCCCAGGTCACCGTCCCCCAGACCATCCCGTCGGGCGTCACCTTGCGGGTGGGCGACCAGCTCGACTTCCTCACCACCCTGCTGAAGCTCTCCGGCCAGGACCAGGGCTTCGAGTACAAGGTCGAGTACGGCAACTTCCTCGGCGGGCCGGCCATGCTCCAGGCCTTCCAGGCCGGCGAGACCGACATCGGCTTCGTGGCCGACGCCCCCCTCGTGTTCGCCCAGGCCGCCGGTCAGGACGTCACCGGTGTCCTCGCCTGGGCCCCGGGTCGGGGCACCAGCGGCCTGGTCACCGCGCCAGGGGTCGACGACATCCACGGCTGGGGCGACCTGAAGGGCAAGACCGTCATCATCCAGGAGGGCACGGTCGTCCAGTCCACGCTCCTCACCGGTCTGGCCAGCGCCGGCTTGGAGTACGACGACGTCACCATCCAGAACCTGGTGCTGACCCAGGCCGCCCAGGCGCTGCCCTCCAGCGGGGCCGACGCCGCCATCCTCACCGAACCGTTCATCACCAGCTACCTGGCCGAGCACGCCGACGCCAAGCTCGTCGCCGGCGGCGACGACATCACCGACCGGGTGCAGTTCCTGATCGCCTCCGGTGCGGCGATGAAGGACGAGGGCAAGACCGCCGCCCTGGCCGACTACATCAGCCGGGTCGTGCGGGGCTGGAAGTGGGTCAACGACAACCCCGAGGCGTGGGCCAAGGCGATCCTCGTCGACCTCTACAAGCTGCCCGAGGAGCGGGCGCTCGAGCTCGTGCAGGGCAACGGCGGCTACTCCGTCATCCCCCTTCCGGGCGAGCTGACCGAGCCCCAGCAGGCCCTCACCGACCTGTTCTTCGAGAACGGGATCATCCCCAAGAAGCTCACCGCCGGCGACCAGTTCGACGACCGCTTCAACTCCGTCATCGAGGAGGCATGGAACTCATGACCGTCACCGAGGACCGCACCGACGTCCCCGCATCCGCCGTGCAGGCCCGACCGGTCGCCGGCTACATCGGCGCCGAGATCACGGGCGTCGACCTCTCCCAGGAGCTCACCGACCAGGAGGTCGCCGACATCCGGGCGGCGCTGCTGCACCACAAGGTGGTCTTCTTCCGGGACCAGCACATCACGGCCGACCAGCAGATCGCCTTCGGTCGTCGCTTCGGCGAGGTCACCCCGGCCCACCCGACACTGCCGCCCCTCGACGACGACCACCCGGAGATCCTCGTGATCGGGGGCGAGGCGGCCTACTACGGCCCCAGCGTCGACGCGTCCGACGAGGACTCCTACTTCGGGCTGGAGAACCACTTCCACACCGACGTCACCTTCGTGCACAACCCGCCGCTCGGCTCGATCCTGCGGGCCGTCGAGGTGCCGAGCCAGGGCGGCGACACCGCCTGGTCGAACCTGGTGGCTGCCTACGAGGGCCTGTCGCAGCCCATCAAGGAGCTCGTCGACGGGCTGCACGCCGTGCACCGGAACGAGATCCACCTCGAGCTCGGCAGCCGCCGGGCGCTCTCCCTGCGAGCGACGTTCAACTCCACCCCGTACTGGACCGAGCACCCCGTGGTTCGGGTCCACCCGGAGACGGGGGAGAAGGCGCTCTTCGTGAACCGCAACTTCACGAGCCACATCGTGGGGCTGCGCAACGCCGAGAGCCGGGCGCTGCTCGAACTGCTCTACGCCCAGGTCGAGAACCCCCGCTACTCGGTGCGGTTCACCTGGCGGCCGGGCAGCCTCGCCTTCTGGGACAACCGGGCCACGGCCCACCTGGCCGCCCTGGACGCCATCCCGGGCGAGCCCCGCACCCTGCACCGCATCACGGTGAAGGGCGACGTGCCCGTGGGTCCCGACGGCTTCCGCTCCGAGGTGCTCGAAGGCGGAGCGTTCTCGTGACCGCCGTCGCCAACCAGCCTCCTCCCGTGCGGGGGCCGGTGGAGCTCGTCGAGCTGCGCACCTCCGAGGACGGTGGTGCGCAGCGGAAGCGTCGCCGGCTGCGCGTGCCCCGGGCCGTCGAACGCCTCGTCGGCGTGGTGCTCCTGCTGGCCGTGTGGCAGCTCGCCGCGTCGGTCGGCTGGATCGACGAGAAGACCCTCGCCGGCCCCGCCGACGTGGCGTCGACCTTCTGGACGATGGTCACCGACGGCACCCTGCCCGACGCCATCTGGGTGTCCCTGAAGCGGGTGGTCGTCGGCATGGCCATCGGCGTGCCGATCGGCCTCGTCCTGGCGCTGTTCTCGGGCCTCAGCCGGGTCGGCGAGGACCTCACCGACTCGACGATGCACATGCTGCGCTTCGTCCCGCTGATCGCCCTCCAGCCGCTGATCATCCTCTGGCTCGGCATCGGTGAGTCGGCGAAGATCTCGCTGATCGTGCTCGGCGCGATCTTCCCGATCTACGTGAACACGTCGAACGCCATCCGTTCGATCGACCCCCGGAACCTCGAGCTGGCCCGCACGCTCGGGCTGTCGCGGTGGGCCACCATCCGCCGCATCGTGCTCCCCGCCGCCCTGCCGGCGTTCCTCGTGGGCCTGCGCATGGCCACCGGTGTGGCGTGGCTGATGCTCGTCTTCGCCGAGCAGATCAACGCCCGCAGCGGCATCGGCTACCTGATGATCAAGGCCCAGACCTTCTTCCAGACCGACGTCATCGTCGTCTGCCTGCTGGTCTACGCCGTCCTCGGTGTCGTCTCCGACTTCGGTGTCCGTTCCCTCGAAGGGAGGCTCCTGCGATGGCAACCAGGGAGGTAGAGGTGCTGCATCCCCTCACCCTCGACGAGCGGGTGGGGCTGAACCCCGAGCCGCCGTTGGCGGTGCGCACCGAGGCCGTCCGCCGCCGGTTCGGCGACCGGGTGGTGCTCGACCGGATCGACCTCGACATCCGCAAGGGCGAGTTCGTGGCCCTGCTCGGCCGGTCGGGTTCGGGCAAGAGCACGTTCCTGCGGGCGCTGGCCGGGCTCGACGAGGGCGTGGAAGGGCGCATCACGGTGCCCACGGCCCGGTCGGTCGTCTTCCAGGACCCGCGCCTGTTGCCGTGGGCGTCGGTGCTCGACAACGTCGTGCTCGGCCTCAAGGGCGGCGACGCCCGCGACCACGGCCGTCAGGTCCTCGACGAGGTCGGTCTGGGGGGCCACGGCGACGCCTGGCCCAAGACGCTCTCCGGCGGTGAGGCGCAGCGCGCCTCGCTGGCCCGGGCGCTCGTGCGGGAACCGGAGCTGCTGCTGCTCGACGAGCCCTTCGGCGCCCTCGACGCCCTCACCCGCATCCGCATGCACGCCCTGCTCCAACGGTTGTGCGCCCGCTACACGCCGGCGGTGCTGCTCGTCACCCACGACGTCGACGAGGCCCTCCTGCTCGCCGACCGGGTGCTCGTGCTCACCGAGGGCGTGATCTCCCTCGACGTTCCCGTCGACGTCCCGGCCCCCCGTCTCCGGGGCGACCGCCAGTTCATCTCCCTCCGGTCGCGCCTGCTCGCCGAGCTCGGCGTCGACGAGGCCGCCGAGGGAGCCCACGGAAAGGCCCTTCCATGACCGTCATCGACACCCGCCCGGCCGTCGACCTCGACGTCACACCGCTGTCCGGCACCATCGGCGCCGAGATCCGTGGCGTCGACCTGACGCAGCCGCTCGACGACGCCACCATCGCCGCCATCCGGCAGGTGTGGTTGGAGCGTCGGGTGGTGTTCTTCCCGGGGCAGCACCTCACCCCCGAGGAGCACACCCGGGTCGCCTCCTACTTCGGCGAGGTCACCCCTGCACACCCGGTGATCCCGGGCATCGACGGCCATCCCGAGGTCTTCGAGATCGACTACGGCCAGTCCGGGCGCCTCTACGCCCAGTACGGCGAGCTCAGCCGGCAGCGCGCCGGGCTCTCGTGGCACACCGACGTCACGTTCGTCGAGCGGCCGCCGGCGGGCTCGCTGCTCAACGCCGTGGTGGTGCCCCCGGCGGGCGGCGACACGCTGTGGACCGATCAGGTCGCCGCCTTCGCCGCCCTCAGCACACCGCTCCAGGAGTTCCTCTCCACCCTCACCGCGGTGCACGACGGCCGGGCCCAGTTCGGCGGCTTCCTCGAGCAGGGCGGCGGCGAGTTCGAGTGGGACGGTGAGATCTACCGGAGCCTCGACCCCGTCGAGCACCCGGTCGTGCGCACCCACCCCGAGACGGGCGAGAAGGTCCTGTTCGTCAACCCTGGCTTCACCTCCCACGTCAAGGAGCTGATGGCCGACGAGAGCGAGGCGCTGCTCTCGTTCCTCTACGCCCACTCGGCCCGCCCCGAGTTCGTGGTCCGCTACCACTGGCACCAGGGCGACCTCGGCTTCTGGGACAACCGCGCCACCCAGCACGCCGTCGCCGGCGACTTCGCCGGCCAGGAGCGGGTCATCCAGCGGGTGACCCTCCGGGGCGACCGACCCGTCTGAGGTCGGCGCCCACGTTCTCGCACCGCCGTCGGCCCCCCATCCGTCGGTCGTGCGGAAGGGCCGGTCCGGTGTCCCCACACCGGACCGGCGGGTGACCAGGCCGGTGGTGGGCGCTCGGGGGCGCCCACCACCGGCTCTGGATCCGCGTGTACCGCCGTCACCGGACTCCTCCCCTGGCCCGGTGGCGGCGGTCCCGCGCGGGGGACGGGTCGGGAGGATCGGGTCGTCGTCAGTGCGGCGGGCGCACCATGGCCACCACGGTGCGGTCGACGGCCTCCTCGGTGAGGGTCGGGTCGTACACGTAGCCCTCGGGGTGGGAGAACCCGGCCAGGGCGTCGGGCTCGTCGGCGCCGGTGGCGAGGACGTGCCGGACGAGCGCCCCCTTCAGCAGCTTGTTCCAGTGGTTCACCGTGGTGAACGAACGCTCGGCCCCACGGGCCCGGGGCTTCTCGTCGAGGAACCGCACGCTGAGCACCCCGGCCGGCGCGCCGGTGCCGCCGGATCCGGGGGCGGGCGGGGCCCAGGCGGCGTCGTGCTCGTTGGGGAGCAGGTTCCACACCACCGCGCCGCCGACCAGCGGGGCCAGCGCCTCGGTGAGCGGCTGGCGCCACCAGGTCGAGAGCTTCCCGAGGCGGGGGAGGGTTGCGCTCATCTTCAGCTTGTGGTCCGGCAGCGGATCGCCGGGCAGGGTGGCCCCCCACAGGCCGCTGAAGATCACCACCTGCCGGTGGAGCCGCCGCCGGTCGCGGGCGGGGAGGCTGGCGGCGTCGAGGGCGTCGTAGAGCACCCCGGTGTAGCGGTCGATGGCCGCCATGGTGGGCGACTCGAGCACGGTCCGGTTGGCCTCGGTGGCGCGGGCCAGGGCGTCACCCTTCACCCCGAGCAGCTTCTGGCGGGCCGCCGTCGAGCCCTTCATGGCCCGGACCAGGGCGGCGGCCACGGTGGTCCGCCGCTCGTCGAGCTCGGCCAGGGCCCCCGAGCCCGGCTGCCAGGGCGGCCCGTCGCCACCGGGGGCCTTGCCCTCGGACGGGGGGAGCAGCAGCAGGGGGGCGGGTGGCATCGGGCCATCCTGCCCCACCGACGGACCCGCTCCGGACGGCTCCGGGCTGGAGGAACCCCGGCCCCGGCATGGTAGAAAGCTCTGTCGGCTTCCCTTCCGGAGCCGCCCGGACAGCTGCTGCCCTCGAGCGGCTGCCAGACCCGCGAGGAGGTGATGCGCGATGCCCACCAGCGAACCCCCAAGTACCTCGGTGACCCCCCGCGCCGCCTCCACCGGTCGCCGCTGATCCGTCGCGGCCCGGTCCCCTCGTCCTGACGAGGCCGGGACCTCCGTCCCCGGGGTGAGGTGGCACGTCGTCCGTGCCCGTCCACGAGCCCGTGGAGCCCGACATGTCGCACACCCTCCATGTCCCGCGCGCCATCAGCCAGCGGCGCACCCAGCGGACCAAGCGACTGCTCGCCCTCGACGCCGTCGCCGAGTCCCTCCTGTCCGTCGCCGGGCTCACCGGCGCGCCCGTCGTCCACCGGTCAGGAGCTGAGGTCGGCTCCCTGGTCGACCTGGTCGTGCGGTGGGAGGGAGAGCCCTACCCGCCGCTGACCGGGCTCGTCGTCCGGGTGGGGCGGCGCCTGGCCTGGGTGCCCGCCGACAAGGTGGACGAGCTCGAGCAGCGCCGGGTCGTGCTGCGGACGGCCAAGCTCGACCTGCGCGACTTCGCCCGCCGCGACAACGAGGTGAAGCTGGTCGACGACGTGCTCGACCACCAGATGGTCGACGTCGACGGCGTGCGGGTGTTCCGCGCCGCCGACCTCTTCCTCGCCCGCGTCGGTGGCGGCTACCGACTGGTGGGCGCCGACGTCGGGTTCGCGACGCTCCTGCGCCGCCTCGGTCCCGCCCGCTGGCGGGCCACCCCCCATCCCGACCGGGTGATCGACTGGGCCGCCATCCAGCCCTTCTCCGACCCCGGCGAGCCGGTGCGCCTCAGCCGGGCCAACAGCGAGCTGCGCCGCCTGCGACCCGGTGAGCTGGCCGACCTGCTCGAGGAGCTGGGCCGCTCGCAGCGCCAGGAGCTGCTCGCCGCGCTCGACGCGGAGACTGCGGCGGACGCCCTCGAGGAGATGGAGAGCGACGAGCTGGCCGTGCTGCTCCGTGACGCGGAGCCCGAGCAGGCCGCCGCCCTGGTGGCCGAGATGGAGCCCGACGAGGCGGCCGACGCCCTGCGCGACCTCGATGACGACACCCGTGACGAGGTCATGGCCGCCATGCCCGACGACGTGCGCGGCGTGCTGAGCGACCTGCTCGACTACGACGAGGCCACCGCCGGCGGTGTGATGACCACCACCATGCTCGTGCTCGAGGGCGACCACACCGTGGCCGAGGCCCGGCGCCGGCTGCGCGAGCTCGACGACACCGTCGACATCGACGGCGTCCTCGTCGTCGACGGCGACTGGCGCCTCGTCGACGACGTCCACATGATCGAGCTCTTCACCGCCGAGCCCGACCAGCGCCTGCGCGACCTCACCAAGCCGCCGTGGCCGGTGACGGTCACGGCCGACGTGCCGCTCCACGACGTGGTCGAGGCCTTCGTCGAGAACCGGGGCTCCTCGGTCGTGGTGGTCGACGCCGAGGGCCGCCCCATCGGGCGGATCCTGGCCGACGACGTGGTCGACGCTCTCCTGCCCCCCGAACGCCAGCGACGCCGGTTCTCCGGCATCCTCTCCTGAGCGACGCCATGACCGAGCCGACGCCTCCGCCCGTGCCGCGCGCCACGCCCACCTCTCCAGGCGGGTCGCGTCGACGCCTCGGGTGGATGGCGTGGGTGATGGTGCTCGGCCCCGGGGTGATCGCTGCGATCGCCGGGGTCGACGCCGGTGGCATCGCCACCTACGCGTCGGCCGGCGCGGAGTTCGGGTACGCCACCCTGTTCGTGATGCTGCTGGTGACGGTGGCGCTGGTGGTGGTGCAGGAGATGTCGGCCCGCCTCGGGGCCCACACCGGCGAGGGGCTCATGGCCCTCATCCGGGAGCAGTTCCCGTTGCGGGCATCGGCCTTCGCCATCGTCGCCCTCCTGATCGCCAACCTCGGCCTGGTCGTCTCGGAGTTCGCGGGCATCGGTGCGGCGTTCGAGCTCTTCGGTGTGTCCCGCTACATCGCGGTGCCGATCGCGGCGGTGGTGGTGTGGGCGGTGGTGGTCCTCGGGAACTACCGGTGGGCCGAGCGGGTCTTCCTGGTGCTGGCCCTGGCGCTCGTGACCTATCCGATCGCGGCGGTGCTCGGCGAGCCGGACTGGGGGGCGGTCACCAGCAACCTCCTGCTCCCGCACGTCGTCTGGAGCAAGGAGTTCCTCTTCCTGTGCGTGGCCCTGGTGGGCACCACGATCACCCCGTACCTGCAGCTCTACCAGGCGGCCGCCGTGGCCGACCGCGGCGCCGGGCCGGACGAGTACCGGAAGGTCAAGGTCGACACCATCACCGGCTCGATCGTCGCCAACGTGGTGGCCATGGCGATCATCATCGTGGTCGGCACCGCCATCGGCGGCTCGGGGCCGTTGGGATCGGCGAGCGAGGCGGCGGAGGCCCTCGAGCCGGTCGTGGGCTCGGGGGCCGAGGTCCTCTTCGGCATCGGTCTGCTGGGTGCGTCGGCGTTGGCGGCCGCGGTCGTGCCGTTGGCCACGGCCTACGCGGTGGCCGAGGCGGTCGGGGTCGAACGATCGGTGTCGCGCACCTTCCGCGAGGCCCCGCTGTTCATGGGCCTGTTCACCGCGCTGGTCGTGGTCGGGGCGGCTGTGGCGCTGATCCCGGGGAACCTCATCAGCCTGCTCGTCAACATGCAGGTCCTCAACGGGTTCATCACCCCGATCATGGTGACGTTCATCCTGATCCTGGCCAACCGGCGCAACGTCCTCGGCGCCGCGGTCAACGGGCCCCGGTTCCGGGTGGTGGCGACGATCTGTGTGGTGGCGGTGGCGGTGCTGGCGGCCGTGGTGTTCGTGCAGACGGTGGCCGGCTGGTTCGGGCTGGGCTAGGCGCCCGGGCCGGTCCGTGCCGGGAGGGTCAGAAGCCGACGCCGCTCTTGGAGCCGGACCCGCGGGCCACGCCCTCCGACGGCTGCACCATCACCCAGCCCTGGCCGGAGAAGGCCATCTGGAACGACTCGCCCGAGCCCTTGCCGATGAAGGTCTTCACGCTCACGTCGGTCTTCAGGTTCATGGTGACGCCCTGGGTCCACATCACCACGGCCTGCGGGTCGGCGAAGGTGGGCGCGCTGGCGACGTCGAGCACCACCGGGGTGCCGTCGGTGGTGATGGCCACGTAGCCGGTGCCGGTGAGGGTGACGTTGTAGAGGCCGCCGGCCATGGCGCCGGCGCCACCGACCATCTGGATGTCCCACGCGAGCGAGGCGCTGAAGGCGAGCACGTTGGCGCCGTTGACCCAGATCTGGTCGTTCTCGAGGTACATGACCTGGATCTCGGCGGCCTGGTCGGCGAGGAACACCTCACCGGTGCCGGTGACGTCCATGGTGGGCACGCCCTCACCGGTGAACTTCTGCTTCAGGAAGCCGCCCACGCCGCCCGAGCCGGCGTGCTCGAACCGGGCGTCGCCCTGGTAGGCCACCATCGACCCGATCCGGGCCTTCACCGGTCCGTACTGGAGGAAGACCTTCAGCAGCTTCTTGTTCTGAAGGGTGAACGGGTCCGCCCCGGTCGTCTCCTGGTACTCGGTGAAGTCGGCGTGGATCGTCATCGATGGCCTCCCGTCGGCTCGTCCTGGCGCTCGCCCGCACAGTACGGGACGTCGCCCCGCCCATCGGCCATTCCGCCCTCGACCCCGGACCGCCCCACCCCGCCCGACCCGCGGGTAGCTGTCCCCTCAGGAAGGACACCCGCCCACCGGTCGCGGTGCGACGCCGACCGGTGGGTGGATGTCCTTTGTGGTGGGACTGCGGCCCACCGATCCGGCCGGCGGCATCGGTGGGCAGATGTCCGTTGAAGAGGGACACCTGACCACAGGTCGTGCTGCTGCGAGGACCGGTTGGTTGGTGTCCGCCGTGGCGGGACATCCGCCCACCGGCCGCAGCGAGCTAGGCCACCTCACGTCGACAGGCGAGGGCGGCGAGGAGGGTGTCGACCACGTACCCGTCCGTCCCGATCTGGGTCGCGGTGAAGCGGAAGGTCGACCAGCCCACTGCGAGGGCCTGATGGTCGCGTCGGCGATCGCGCTCGAAGTCGGCGACCCGGGCATGCCAGCTCCGGCCGTCGCCCTCGACGATCCACCGCACGGTCGGGAACGTCGCGTCGACGCGCTCGTCGCCATGGGGGTCCCACGGGGCGGGCGCCTGGCGGACGAAGGGTGGAAGGCGGGGATCCTCGAGCAACGGGTACAGCTGGGACTCCAGGACGCTGGCCGGCACCGCCGCCGCAGGGTCACGCTCGAGCAGCACCTCGGCGAACGGCTTCGCCGAGGGGGACCGCCGGGCGCGGGCGAGCCGGTAGGCCGCGTCGAGCTCGTCCCAGTTCGTGCGGTTGGCCAGCACCGTGGCGTCGATCGCCGGCCCGAGGACCGCTGCGTCGACCACGCCGCTCAGGTCGGCGAAGGTCTGGCTGATCGTCGTGACGCGGATGCCCGCCACTGTCGTGGTCGGCACCGGCTGTCGATGGCGGACCCGGGCCAGCGGGGTGGAGCCGCCGTTGCGGTGGGTGCTGATCTCCGGTCGTCCCATCCGGATGCCGGGGAGGCCGTGGACGACGGCCGCCGCGGCGCCGGACACGTAGGCGCCCGGCACGGCCAGCTCGGCCGCCTTCAGCTGCCGCAGCACCGTGAACGGGTTCCCCGGCAGGGCGTACACCGCAGTGTCGAGCCGGAGCCACTGGCCCGTCCCGCACCGACGGTGGGCGAGCTTGCGATCACCTCCTGCGTCGATGACCTGAGCGAGTGAGAAGGCGCCGTGTTGCTTCCGGGCGAGCGCCTCGATGGCCCTGTCGATGTGGTGAGCCATGGCCGCAGAGTCTGCCGAGAGGGTCTGACAGTCCCCGGGCCGTCCGTCGGTCCTCTCGATCGGTGGGCGGGTGTCCTCTCAGGAGGGACATCGGCCAACCGGTCGCCCTGCCGGGAGGATCGGTGGGTGGATGTCCTCCCGGGCGGGACATCTGCCAACCGGTCGTGCCTGGTCGGGGATCGGTGGGTGGATGTCCGCTGGAGGGGGACAGCTGTCCACCGGTGGGTGGGGCGGGTGGCAGGCTCGGGGGATGGACCACCTGCGGATCTGGGCCGACGCGGAGGGGGAGAGCCACCTCGAACGGGTGGCGACGGCGCGCGAGGTCGTGCCCGCCGAGCCCGGGGTGGCCGAGCTGTGGGTGTCGGCGCCGCGCCAGGTCGACCGGCTCCAGTTCGTGACGGTGCGGGCCGAGGACCAGTCGCCGGACTGGCACTGCGGGCCCCGCCGTCAGTACGTCGTGTTCCTCGACGGGTGGGTGCGCATCACCACCAGCGACGGCGACTCCGAGCAGCTACCGGCGGGCTCGGTGGTGCTGGTGGAGGACCTGGTCGGGAAGGGCCACGTCACCGAGCACGAGCCGGGCGTGCGCCACGTGCTCGTGATCCCGACCGACCCGGCGTAGCCCCGGCGTCGGAACCGGCCTCGCCGTCAGGGCGGTCAGCGTGGTCAGCACCGTCCGGCGCCACGCTGATGCCGCGGATGATCGTGTCGACGAGACCGCGGTAGGTGCGCTCCATGTCGTCGACCAGGTAGATCCCGGCGATCTCCAGGGCGACGGCGCCGTGGACGGCCGCCCACACCTGCTGGGCGACCTCCCGGGGATCGTCCTCCCGGAAGACGCCCAACCGCATGCCCCGGGCGAGGCCCTGCACGAGCACCTCGAAGGCCTCGTCGGCCACCGCGTGGGAGCGCTCGCTGGGCACGAACCCGGGCACCGCGCAGAGGAACATCACCTCGTAGGTGCGGGGGTGGTCGAGGGCCAGGTTGCGGTACTGGAGCAGGCCGGCCCGCATGGCCTCGACCGGGTCGTCGACGCCTACCACCTCGTCGAGCTCGCCGGTGAGGATCTCGAAGCCGATGCGGAAGAGGGCGTCGACCACACCGTTCTTGCCGCCCTCGAAGTGGTTGTAGACGCCCATGGGGGCCACGCCCGCCTGGGCGGCGACCCGCCGCACCGAGAGGGCCTCGGGCCCCTCGGTCTCGAGGAGGTGGAACGCGGCGGAGACCAGCGCTTCCTCGATCTCGTTCGACGGCGTGCGCCGCCGGGCGTGCTTCATCACGGCGGAATCTAGACCTCCGGACGCCCGGCCCGGGCGACGGGAAATTGCCCCTGGACAACCTCTAGGACAGTGTGCCATAACTGTAGCACGCTGTTCTAGAGACTTCGGGGTCAGCCTCCGGGAGCGAGCGGCGGCACACGAGCAGCACAGTCCTGAGCCGGAGGTGCTCCGATGGATGCAGCAACGATCCACCGTCGGCGGTGGTTGATCACGGCGGTGCTGTCCGTCAGCGTCTTCCTCGTCGTGGTGGACAACACGATCGTCAACGTGGCGCTTCCCACGTTGAACCGCGAGCTGGGGGCGAGCGTCTCCGAGCTGCAGTGGATCGTCGACGCCTACAGCCTGGTGTTCGCCGGCCTGCTGCTCGCCGCCGGCGGTCTCGGTGACCGCCTCGGCCGCAAGGGGGCGATGCAGATCGGCCTCGCCATCTTCGGCGTCACCTCGGCCCTCGGCGCGTTCGCCACCTCGTCGGGCCAGCTGATCCTCGCCCGCGGGGCCATGGGCATCGGCGCCGCCCTGGTGTTCCCGGCCACCCTCGCGATCCTCACGAACGTCTTCACCGACCCGAGCGAGCGGGCCAAGGCCATCGGGGCCTGGTCGGCCGTGTCGGGCCTGGCGGTGGCCTTCGGTCCGGTCACCGGTGGCTTCCTGCTCGAGCACTTCTGGTGGGGTTCGGTGTTCCTGATCAACGTGCCGATCGTCCTGCTCGCCCTCGGCGCCGGCGCCTGGCTGGTGCCGTCCTCGCGGGATCCCGAGTCGCACCGCTTCGACGTGCTCGGGATGCTGCTGTCGATCAGCGCGGTGGGCCTGCTGGTGTTCACCGTGATCGAGGGCCCCCGCTGGGGGTGGACCTCGGCCGCCACCCTCGCCGGGTTCGCCGGTGGCGCGGTCCTGCTGGTCGCCTTCATCGCCTGGGAGATCCGCAGTCCGCACCCGCTGCTCGACGTGCGGGTCTTCCGGATCGCCCGCTTCTCGGCAGCGGCCGCCGCCATCGCCCTGGCGTTCTTCGCCCTCTTCGGCTTCATCTTCCTGGTGACGCAGTACTTCCAGTTCGTGAAGGGCTACTCGACGCTGTCGGCCGGCGTGCACACCCTGCCGTTCGCGATCTTCGCCGGCATCACGGCCCCCATCGGGGCCCGACTGGCCCTGCGGTGGGGACCGCGGCGGGTGGTGAGCAGCGGGCTCTTCTCGATGGCGCTGGGCCTCGTGATCGCCAGCACGCTCGACGCCGACACCGCCTTCTTCGGACCGGTCATCGTCTCCATGGCCTTCCTCGCCGTGGGCCTGGCGCTGGTCACGGCGCCCGCCACCGAGGCGGTCATGAGCTCGCTGCCCAAGGAGAAGGCGGGCGCCGGGGCCGCCGTCAACGACACGACCCGGGAGCTGGGCGGCACGCTCGGCGTGGCCGTGGTCGGCAGCGTCTTCGCCTCGGTCTACGGCCCTCGGATCGGCGACTTCCTCGCCCAGTACCCGGTGCCGGCCGAGGCGGTGAGCGCCGCCAAGGAGTCGGTGGCCGCCGCGCTGTCGGTGGCCGCCCAGGCCCCGGCCGAGCTCCAGGCCTCGTTCACCGACGCCGCCTCCTCGGCCTTCGTGCGGGGCATGTCGCTGGGCAGCCTGGTGGCGGCCGGGGTGGCCTTCGCCGGGGGTGTGGCCGCCGCGGTCTTCCTGCCCTCGAAGCTCTCGCCGGAGGACGTGCTCGAGCTCGAGGCGATGAGCGACCTGCCCGGCCTCGACGAGCTCGCCCCTGCCCGCGACCCGGCCTGACGTCGGGCGCCTCGGTCCCTCGCCCGAATCCGGCGGCACGCACGGCCCTCACGGCCAGCCGACCCCTCGACCGCCCCGCCGGGATCTTTTCCGGCGGGGCACCGTCGGAGATGGGCCGGGCGCGACGACAGTAGGGGTGTGAGCGGGACCGCACCCCAACCATCGCCCCCCGGGACGGGGCTCCTGGAGCTGTACGACCGGGCCCTCCCCGTCGTCTACGGCTACCTCGTCTCACGCGTCGGCGACCGGCCCACCGCGGAGGAGCTCACCTCGGAGGTCTTCCTGGCTGCGGTCGACGCGGTGCGGCGGCCGTTCCCACCGGACATCGACACCGCCTGGCTCGTCGGGGTGGCCCGCCACAAGCTCGTCGACCACTGGCGGCGGAAGGAGCGCGACGAGCGCCGACTCGCCGCCGTGGCCGCGGAACCGACCGAGGACGACGACCCCTGGGACGCCCGCCTCGACGTGCTCCACGCCCGCGAGGCGCTCACCCGCCTCGGCCCGGCCAACCGGCTGGCCCTCACCCTGCGCTACCTCGACGGCCTCTCGATCCCGGAGATGGCCCGGGAGCTGGGCCGCAGCCGCCACGCCACCGAGGCGCTGGTGGTGCGGGCCCGGGCTGCGTTCAAGCGTGCCTACGAGGGAGAGGAGGACCGATGAGCGACCCCCTCGACGCCCTGCACCTCCCACTGGTCCCCCTCGCGCCCGACCCCGGGTTCGCCGCCCGACTCCGCCACCAGATCGCCACCGCCCTCGCCGAGGGCGACGACCGAGGAGCCCCCATGACCACCGACCTCACCTCGCCCGCCTCCGAGCCTGTGACTGCCGCGGCCGCGCCGGTCCCCCCGCGCCGCCCCACCCTCAGCCCCTACCTCGCCGTCGCCGACGCCCGCGCCGCGGTGGCGTGGTACGTCGACGTGTTCGGTGGCGTGACAGGGGAGACCGTGGAGATGCCCGACGGCCGGCTCGGCCACGCCGAGATCCACATCGGCGACTCGACCCTGATGCTCGCCGACGAGTTCCCCGAGCTGGACCTGCTGGCACCGCCCAACCGCGGCGGCACCACCGTCTCGGTGGTGGTCGACGTGGCCGACGTCGACGCCACCACCGAGCTGGCCCGGGCCTCCGGCGCTTCCGTCGAGCGCGAGCCCACCGACATGCCCTACGGCTACCGCGCTGCGGCCATCGTCGACCCGTTCGGGCATCGCTGGCTGGTGGAGGCACCGTTGGCCACCCCGGCGGCCGCGCCCGCGGCGGCGACCCCGACGGGCGACCGGCCCAAGCCCCGCAACGCCCATGAGATCACCGAGGAGCACGAGGAGTACACCGAGCCCGGCGACATCGTGTACGTCACCTGGCAGGTGCCCGACGAGCAGCGGACCGCGCGCTTCTTCGGCGAGCTCCTCGGTTGGACCTTCCAGCCCGGCTCGATCGAGCATGCGTACCAGGTGGACGGCCCGAACCTCCTGGGTGGGCTGTGGGGCCGGGGGGACGATCCCGGCAACGGGGTGAAGCTCATGTACCACGTCGCCGACATCGAGGCGGCGGTGGCCACCGTGCGCCGGCTGGGCGGCACCGCCACCGAACCTGAGCGGATGCCCTACGGCTGGTCGGCCGACTGCACCGACGACCAGGGCATGGAGTTCTGGCTCTACACCCCGCTGGAGGACTGAGCCCGTCAGGGCGTCGGGCCACCGGCGGCACCTCGGCGGTACCGCCCGGCTCACGGTCTCCCCGGCACGGCAGACGCCGGTCGGGGAGACTGCGCGCATGCTCACCACCGATGACCTGCTGGCCCGGGCCGAGATCACCGACGTCATCCAGCGCCTGGCGAGGGGCACCGACCGCCTCGACGAGGAGCTGATGGCGTCGTGCTACCACCCCGACGGCTTCGACGACCACAACAGCTTCCGAGGTTCGGGCACCGAGTTCGCCCGGTGGGTGTGCGAGGTGCTGCCCCACTTCGCCGCCACCATGCACTTCATCGCCCTGCCCCACATCCGCCTCGACGGTGACGTGGCGCAGGTCGACACCTACTGCACCGCCCACCACGTGAGCCGTCCCGACGAGGAGGGCAAGGCCACCGACATGGTGATGGGCCTCCGCTACGTCGACCGGTTCGAGAAGCGTGACGGCACCTGGCTCATCGCCAAGCGGGTGTGCGCGTTCGACTGGGCGTACACGATCCCGTTCGACAGCACCGTCGGCTTCCGCTTCGAGGACGACTTCACCGTCGGCATCCGCTCACGGGACGACATCACCTACCGCGGCGTGTGACCCGACCGGGCGGTGACGCCTGAGTGCGCCTGAGCGCGACGGATCGCGACGGAGCCCGGCCCGCGGGTGCGGGCCGGGCTCCGACGAGGTCACATCCGGGTGTCGGACACCTGGCGGCGAGCGGTCCAGGAGCGGCGCAGCAGCAGGCCGCCGAGGATCAGCACGGCGCCGATGCCGAGGGCGAGCCACCCGTGGGCCCGCTCGACCTGGAGATCGAGGCGCTCGGCGTCACCCACCAGCAGGATGGCGATGCCCACCACTGCGAGCACGGCGCCGACGGCCAGCTTGGAACCGCGGTCGGGCGAAGCCGCCGCGGCCATGGCGATGAGGCCGGCCACCACCGTCACCACCGCGACCGTGGGCGTGAAGACCATCCCGCCCACGTCCACGGCGGCGCTGTCGAAGCCGTCGGTCCAGTCGATGCGGACCAGGGCGATGACGCCCATCACGGTGGCGATGCCGGCGGCGACGAGGGCGACGACCCTCACGACGGAGTTCCACCCGTCGCTGGTGCTGACCGACGATCGCTCATCGACGGCTGCCGGGGTGGCGTACCGGTCGTCGGGGACGCGGTCACGCCCGACTCGTTCGTCATCGACTCGTTCGTCGTACCGGTCCGTCCGACGGTCGTCGACCCGGCGGTCGCGCAGGTCGATGTCGTCGTCGGTGCGGCGGTGGTGCAGCAGTGCCATGGTGGGGGGCCTCCTCGGGGTGAGCTGCGCCGTCCGCCACCTCCTACCCCTGCGTCGCGACGATGTGCCCTCCGGTCGGCCGTCGACGGTCGGGAGCGAGCCAGGACGCCGTTCCCGCACGGCGATATCGTGCGGGCTTCCGGCCGCAGGGTCGGCCGGGCGGGGCCGTCGGGGGGCGGCGCCCGATGTGCTGACCGGGGGGTCGCATGGAGTTCGGACTGTTCATCCAGGGCTATGTGCCCGGCTTCCGTCAGGAGTCCGATCCGGAGGCGGAGCACCACGCCTTCCAGGACGAGCTCGCCGCCGTGGTCGCTGCCGACCGCGCCGGCTTCAAGTACGTGTGGGTGACGGAGCACCACTTCCTCCACGAGTACTCGCACCTGTCCGCCAACGACGTCGTGCTCGGCTGGCTGGCCCACGCCACGGAGAACATCCACCTCGGCTCGGGCATCTTCAACCCGCTCCCGCAGGTCAACCACCCGGCGAAGGTCGCGGAGCGGGCGGCGATGCTCGACCACCTCTCGGAGGGCCGCTTCGAGTTCGGCACCGGTCGCGGTGCGGGCAGCCACGAGATCCTCGGGTTCCTCCCGGGCATGGAGGACCTCTCGGGCACGCGGGAGATCTGGGAGGACGTGATCGGCGAGTTCCCGAAGATGTGGACCCAGGACGTCTACGAGGGCTACGAGGGGAAGTTCTGGTCGCTGCCGCCACGGCGGATCCTGCCGAAGCCGTACCGGAAGCCCCACCCGCCGATGTGGTACGCCGCGGGCAACACGTCGAGCTACGAGATGGCGGCCCGCAAGGGGCTCGGGGTCCTCGGCTTCTCGGTCGGCGACCTCGAGGGGGCCGAGCGGGCGGTCGCCTCCTACAAGACGGCGATCCGTGACGCCGAGCCGATCGGCGCCTACGTCAACGACAACCTCATGTGCACCATCGCGGCCTACGTCGGGGAGGACGGACAGGAGGTGCGCCGTCGGGCCGTCGCCGCCCGGCCGAACTACCTGGTGTCGAACGTGTTCCGCTACCACGACACGTTCCCGCACCCGCCCGAGGTGCCGCAGTGGCCGGAGCTCATCCCCGACGCCGACCTCGAGGCGATCGACTACATGGGTGCGACCGGCCAGCTCGTGCTGGGCGACCCGGACGAGGCGCTGGCCACGTGCCGGAAGTGGGAGTCGGTGGGCGTCGACCAGCTCGTGTTCGGCATCGGGCCGGCACCGTTGGAGGACACGCTCGAGACGATCCGGCTGCTCGGCGAGCACGTCATACCGAAGATCGACACCGATCCCGTCCACCGCACCACGCGCCAACGTGACGCCGCAGTGTGACCGATTGCACAGAGCGAACCTAGATCAGTGTTACGTTCGTCACACCGCCGGGCGGGGCGCTCGGGCGGAAGAGGGGCACACGCCCCGGGACACAAGGGAGAACCACCCATGGGGGACCAGCCCATGACGGCTGGACGGGTCAGGCGGCGACGCCGTGGCCTCGTCGCACTCGTCGCACTGCTCGCCGTCTTCGGCCTCGTGGCCAGCGCATGCGGGAGCGGCCGTGACGACTCCGGCGACGACAACGGGGGCGGGGGCGGAGGCACCGCGACCACCACCGGTTCCACGAGCGAGAGCTTCGGCACGATGCCGTCGCCGTGCGGGCCGGCCGAGGACGGTGCCACCAACGCAGCTGGGTCCGATCCCGGCGTGACCGCCGACTCGATCACGATCGCCTACGGCGACGATGCCGGCTTCCAGTCGTCGCCCGGCCTCAACAAGGAGATGTCCGACGCCATCAAGGCGATGATGGACTGGTGCAACGAGCAGGGTGGCATCCACGGTCGCACGATCAAGGGCAACTACTACGACGCCGCGATCATGAACGTGAACAACGCCATGACCGACGCCTGCCAGGGGGGCAACTTCTTCCTCGTCGGTCAGGGCTGGTCGCTGGACGCGTCGCAGGAGCAGGCCCGGCTCGGCTGCGACATGCCGTCGGTGCCGACCTACACCGTGAGCCCGCAGTTCGCCCACGGCAAGCTCATGTACCAGCCGACGCCGAACCCGGTCGACGTGATGTCGATCCCGGCCGCCTACCAGATGGCCGAGGCCTTCCCCGACGCGGTGAAGAAGGCGTCGACCATGTACGCCAACTACTCCGCCACCATCGACAGCACCGAGAAGTGGGTGCTGGCGTCGGAGCAGGCCGGCTGGGTCTACCTGGACTGCCCGCAGGTGTACGCCATCGGCGGTGAGTCCGACTGGAAGCCCTTCCTGCAGCGGCTGAAGGACTGCGGTGCCGAGGTCGTGTACTTCTCCGGTTCGCCGTACCCGAACTTCGAGAACGTGCTCGATGCCGCCGCGCAGATCGGGTACGACCCGATGTGGATCACCGAGGCCAACTTCTACGACTCGAAGTTCGCCGACTGGAACGTCTCGGGCAACGCCGACAACGTCTACGTCCGGATGGCCTACTTCCCGTTCGAGCAGGCCGATCTCGTCCCGGCCACCGCGCAGTACCTCGACCTGCTCGAGGCAGCGGGCGGCGGCACGTCGCTGCTCGGTGCCCAGGCCACCGCGGCCTTCCTGCTGTGGGCCCAGGCCACCGCCGAGTGCGGCGCCGACCTCTCCCGCCAGTGCGTCCTCGACAACCTGGCGAAGATCAAGGACTTCGACGCCGGTGGCCTGCAGGCTCCTGCCGACCCGGGCGACAACCGTCCGAGCGACTGCGGCATGACGCTCAAGATGGAGGGCACCACCTACAAGCAGGTCTTCCCGGAGACCGAGGGTGAGATGCAGTGCGACCCGAAGTTCCTCGTCGATCTGAAGGGTCCCGTGGTCGACCGGGCCCAGCTCGACGCCAACCGCATCAGCCAGGCCGCGGGGTAACGACCCGGCTGAACCGTCGCACGCGACGAACCGCAGGGGAGGGGTGGCCCGCAGGGGCCACCCCTCGTCGCGTCCGGGGGTGAGAGCGGGTGCCGGGACGCGCCCGCCGGCACGCTGCTACCTTCCGCGGTGTGTCCGATGTCACGTGGGCACATCGTCGGTCGAGCCTCGACCGAGTTCCGGGCGCCGAACGGTGCCTCGCTACCGATCAAGGGGGAGCGGTTCATGGGGGAGACATCCAGGAACGCGCCGGCGTGGGCCGCCGGACGCACCGGTCGACCACGGCGCGGGGTGGTCGCACTCGTCGGTCTCGTCGCCGTGCTGGCGCTGGTGGCCGGCGCGTGCGGCAGCGGCCGTGACGACGCCGACGACGACGCTGGCGGGGGTGGGGGCACCAGCACCACCGCGGCGGCCGACGGCACCGAGACCTTCGGCGACCTGCCGTCGCCGTGCGGTCCCGGTGACGCCAGCGGAGCCACCGCTCAGGGTGTCACCGACACGTCGATCACCATCGGCTACGGCGACGACGCCGGGTTCCAGTCCTCGCCCGGCCTCAACCACGAGATGGCCGATGCCATCAAGGCGATGATCGAGTGGTGCAACGAGCAGGGCGGCATCAACGGTCGGACCATCGAGGGCAAGTACTACGACGCCAAGATCCTCGACGTGAACAACGCCATGACCGAGGCATGCGGCGAGGTCTTCATGCTCGTCGGAGAGGGCTGGTCGCTCGACTCCTCGCAGGAGGGCACCCGCCTCGCCTGCGGGCTGGCGGCGGTCCCGGGCTACTCGGTGAGCCCCCAGTTCGCCAACGGCAAGGACATGATCCAGCCGGTGCCGAACCCGATCGACTACACGCCCACGGCGGTCGCCGCGGCCTTCCAGAAGAAGTTCCCGGAGGAGATCAAGAAGACCGCGGTGATGTACGCCAACTACGCGGCCACCCAGGACACCAAGGACAAGGTGCTGGCGAGCTACCCGCAGTTCGGCTTCGAGTTCCTCGACTGTCCGCAGGAGTACAACATCAGCGGTGAGTCCGACTGGAAGCCCTTCGCCCAGCGGCTGAAGGACTGCGGAGCCGAGGTCGTCTACTACACCGGCTCCCCGTACCCGAACTTCCAGAACATGCTCGACGCCGCCAACCAGGTCGACTTCGACCCCATCTGGATCACCGACGCGAACTTCTACGACCCGAAGTTCGCCGACTGGAACGTGAACGGCCTGGCCGACAAGGTCTACGTCCGCGAGGCCTACACGATGCTGGAGGAGGCGGCAGAGGGCTCCGGCACGGCCAAGTACATCGAGATCGTCGAGGCCAGCGGCGGCGACATCAGCCAGCTCGGCCAGCAGGCGGCCTCGGCGTTCCTGCTGTGGGCGACCGCCGCCAGGGAGTGCGGCTCGGACCTCACCAGCCAGTGCGTGCTCGACGAGATCCGCAAGATCACCGAGTGGACCGGTGGCGGCATGCACGCCCCGACGAACCCGGGGTCGAACAAGCCGCCCGAGTGCGGCCTCGTGCTGAAGCTCGAGGGCACGAAGTACGTCCAGTGGTACCCGGAGACCCAGGGCGAGTACGACTGCGACCCCTCCTACGTCACCCAGGTGACCGGGCCGGTCGTCGACAAGGTCCAGCTCGACGCCAACCGGATCGCCACGGCCCAGTAGTCGGGCACCCGAGGTCCTGCAGGAGGGCGGTCACCCGCGGGTGGCCGCCCTCCGGCGCGCCCCGAGGCGCACGTGGAGGCGCACGTGGCGCTTGCCACACGAACCTTCTCGATCGTACTATTTCAAATAGGAAGTCGACCGGGCACGGTGTCACCGGTGAAGGGGGTCCCCATGCGCTTCTCGCTGATCTACGAGGCCCAGGTGGTCGAGGTGTCGAGGGAGTCGGACCACCGCGTGTTCCGGCAGATCCTCGAGCAGGTCGACCTCGCCGAGGAGCTGGGCTTCGACGTGGTGTGGGCGGTTGAGCACACCGCGCTCAACCAGTACGCCCACATGAGCGCCCCGGAGACGTTCCTCGCCTTCGTGGCAGGCCGTACCTGCCGCATCGGGATCGGTCACGGGGTGGTGTGCCTGCCGCCGATGATGAACCACCCGGTGAAGGTGGCCGAGCGCATCGCCACCCTCGACATCCTGTCCGAGGGTCGCGTGCACTTCGGCATCGGGAAGGGTGGCACCCAGCAGGAGGCCGGCACCTTCGGGTACCTCAAGGTCGACGCCGCCGACATGGTCGACGAGATGATGTACCTGGTCCCCCGGATCATGGCCGAGGAGTCCCTCGCGCACGACGGGAAGTGGGTGCAGTTCGAGGAGCGCTCGATCCACCCGAAGCCGTACCAGGAGCCTCATCCGCCGATGTACCTGGCGTGCACCGGCGACGAGTCGCTCACGATCGCAGGCAGCCGCGGCATCGGCGCCCTGGCCTTCGGCTTCGGCGGCCTCGACGAGGTGGCCCGCAAGAACCGGATCTACCGCGACGCCTGGAACCGACGTGACCCTGCCGACCAGGTCGGCTACGTGCCCACCGAGCACTTCGCCGCCCTCTGCCCGGTGATCATCGACGAGGACCGTGAGAAGGCCCGGCGGATCGGGCTGCGCGGCCAGCGGTTCTTCATCGAGTCGCTGAACCAGTGGGCCCAGGGCTGGCCGCCGCCCGACCCCGACTCCTGGGGCGAGGACCTCACCACGACCGACGCCGACGGGAAGATGGTGGTGCTGATCGGCTCCGAGCTGATCGAGGTCGACTTCTCCAAGCCCAGCGGCGCCCTCCTGAACCCCAACAACGCCTACGGCACCGTCGATGACGCCATCCACTACGTCGACGCGCTGATCGAGGCCGGTGCCGACGAGGTGCTGTTCATGACCCAGATGGGCACCGTGCCCCAGGACATCCAGCTCCAGACCATCCGGGCGCTCGGCGAGCAGGTGATCCCGCACTTCCGGGCGAAGGGCCACACGGTCGCCGTCGGCTGACGGAGCTTTGCCGAATCAGAGGTTCTGTGCCCGTGGCCGTCGGGTACATGGAGGCCATGGCACTCATCCTGTGGTTGATCGCGGTGGTCCTCGCCATCGTCGGCATCGTCCAGCTCATCCAGGGGCAGATCCTGCTCGGGATCATCCTGCTCATCGTCGCCTGCCTGGTCGGGCCCGGCGGCTACTCCGTCTTCCGAGGTCGGGGCAGCACCGTCTAGCGACGTCGCTCGACCCGAGCCGGGCGCGACGCGCCCACCTGCCAGCCGAGGCGTGACGAGGCTCCACCCGCACGGGTGGGGCCTCGTTGCGTCCGGTGGGGTGACCGTCGGGCCGAGCGCGGCGATCAGGATCGGTGGTCGAGCACGCCGTCGGCCCAGTCCAACATGGCCTCGTTGGCGACCTGGGGAGCGAGCGGGCCGCAGTGGTACTGGGCACCGTCCACCGAGGTGAACTCGACGAACGCCTTGTCGCGCACGGTCAACGAGTCGTACATCTGCTGGCCCTGGGTGCCGAACGCGGCGTCCGCCTCGTACTGGGTGACGAGCGTGGGAGTGGTGATCTCGTCGAGCACGTCGCTCACGTCGTACTGGAGGATCGCCTTCCAGAGGCTGTCGAAGTCGGTGACGAACCGTCCCTGCACCGCCGCGTCGTACGCGTCCTCGGTGAAGATCGACATCGACTTCAGGAGGTTGAACCGCTGCGAGGCGTCCGCGCCCTCGGTCACCACCTTCCACTCGGCGTCGACCTGGTCGGGGGTGCCGGCCGATCCCGCGTCGTGGATCACCTGGGGGTAGTCGTTCGCCGTCTGGAGCGAGCCCGGGTCGGCGATCAGCGCGGCGAGGCGGTGCTCCTTCGAGGCGGCCTGCGGGGTGAGCAGGCCACCGAAGCTGATGCCCCGGAGCACGATCTTGTCGTGGTCGACGTCGTCGCGGCCGTGCAACCAGTCGACGACGGGGGTGATGACATTGTTCCAGTCGGGCCGGAACGGCACCCGTCGCACGAAGAGCATCGAACCCTGGCCGGGGCCCTCGAAGATCAGCACGTTGTACCCGCGGGCGAGGGCGTCGAGCCCGCCCTGGCCGAGCAGGTCGACGAGCTGCCCGTCGCTGCCGTTGTTCATGATGATCGTCGGCCGTCGCCCGTCGTCGGCCGCCGGGCGCAGGAACCAGCCGGGCAGCTCGCCGCCGTCGTAGGGGATGGCGACCTGCTCGACGGGGACGGGGGAGAGGCGCATGCCGGCCGCGAAGGCGTCGCCCATCGTGGTGCAGACGTCCTTCTCCTGGCCGGGGTCGGACGTGCCGTAGACCCAGTAGAGGGCCTGGGCGTAGTACTTGGCGGCCCGGACGTGCTGCGCCTGGGCGGTCACCCGGTTGCCCGCCTTCTCCGAGGCGGCAGCCTTCTCCTCGAGCCGGTTGGCCATGGCGATCCAGGCGTCGAAGAGCGACTGGTAGGTCGCGCCCCCGGGTGCGGCGTTGGCCTGGGCGACGACGGAGACGACCTCACCGGCG
>Ga0164243_10002935_pt1 | contig 27617 bp, 17 predicted proteins | sample OricompcompostOP_FD_108781 | JGI IMG/M metagenome (GOLD analysis project Ga0164243, IMG submission 108781) | Organic Plus compost microbial communities from Emeryville, California, USA - Original compost - Organic plus compost (OP) | ecosystem: Engineered > Solid waste > Mixed feedstock >...
GCCCAGGCGTCCGTGCTCGCCCCCACCGGCACCATCGGCCTGATGATGGACTGCGACACCACGGGAGTCGAACCGGACCTGGCGCTGGTCAAGTTCAAGAAGCTGGTCGGCGGCGGCTCGATGCAGATCGTCAACAACACCGTGCCCAAGGCGCTCAAGCGGCTCGGCTATCAGCCCGAGCAGGTCGAGGCGATCGTCGAGCACATCGCCGAGCACGGCAACGTCGTCGATGCGCCCGGGCTCCGCCCGGAGCACTACGAGGTGTTCGACTGCGCGATGGGCGAGCGCTCCATCTCGCCGATGGGGCACGTGCGGATGATGGCCGCGGCTCAGCCGTTCATCTCCGGCGCCATCTCCAAGACCGTGAACATGCCCGCCTCTTCGACGGTCGAGGACGTCGAGGAGATCTACCGCGAAGGGTGGAAGCTCGGCACGAAGGCCCTCGCGGTCTACGTCGAGAACTCCAAGGTCGGCCAGCCGCTCTCCGCCAAGCAGCGCGAGGAGGAGAAGAAGGCCGAACCGGAACCCGAGAAGGTCGTCGAATACCGCCCCGTGCGGCGCCGCCTCCCCAAGGGGCGCCCCGGCATCACCACGTCGTTCACGGTGGGCGGCGCCGAGGGGTACATGACCGCGAACTCCTACCCGGACGACGGGCTCGGCGAGGTCTTCCTGAAGATGTCCAAGCAGGGCTCGACCCTCGCGGGCATGATGGACGCCTTCTCGATCGCGGTCTCGGTCGGCCTGCAGTACGGCGTGCCGCTGGAGACGTACGTCTCGAAGTTCACCAACATGCGCTTCGAGCCCGCCGGCATGACGGACGACCCGGATGTGCGGATGGCGCAGTCGATCGTGGACTACATCTTCCGCCGACTGGCCCTGGATTTCCTGCCGTTCGAGACGCGCTCGGCGCTCGGGATCCACTCCGCCGCGGAGCGCCAGCGGCACCTGGAGACCGGGTCGTACGAGCCGCCGGAGGACGAGCTGGATGTGGAGGGCCTGGCGCAGTCCGCGCCGAAGGCCCGGGCCGAGACCGTGAAGGAGGCCAAGGAGAAGGCCAAGGACGAGGCGCGGGCCGAGTCCTCGGATGAACCTGCGGCTGCTCCCGCGCCCGCCGAGGCACACAGCTCGACCGAACTGCTGGAAATGCAGCTCGGGTTGAACGCCGACGCACCGCTGTGCTTCTCCTGCGGCACCAAGATGCGCAGGGCCGGCAGCTGCTACGTCTGCGAGGGCTGCGGCTCGACCAGCGGTTGCAGCTGACCGAGAGCGCTGCCAATGCGCGCCGTACACAAGGTGCTCAGTGAGCAGCAGCCGGGTCAGTACGACTGAACGCGGTGGGGAGCCGCCAGGACAGCGGCTCCCCACCCTCCCGGTGCAGCCCCGGCCGCGCTGCCCGTCAACGGGCGGCCGTCCGTCTGGTCGACCGCGACGGGCGTGCGCCGTCAACGGCCTTTCCGCCCGCGGCACTTGCACCGCCGCACCGAGCGGCCCTGGCGCGTACGGACGGCGCGCGGGCGGCGCTGCCGTCCGCCACCTCCGTCCCGTCCCTTCGGACACCGTCGCGGATGGCCGTACCATGGCGCGGTGCTGGTCAAGTGGATGCGCTGCCTGGTCGTCGACCGCCGAGGCTTCGAGCGGGGGCAGCGGAAGTGGGCGGGCCTGCTCGGCGAGCCGGGGTTCCGGGGGCAAGGCGGCGGATGGAGCCGGGCCAGACCGGGTGTGGCGCACCTTTTCGGCTTCTGGGAAAGCCGCGCTTTCTACGACTCCTTCATGGCCCGCTCGCACGACCGGCTGCATGCCGCACAGATCGGCACCTACAAGGACATGCGGGTCCGCCTCTTCGAGTACCGCTTTGACGTGAAGACCGGATTCCGCCCGGTCTTCACCGATGCCGATCTGCTGCGCGTCGCCCACTGCCGGGTGCGCAGCGACCGGATCGAGCACTACACGCTCATGCAGGAGAAGGTCTGGAATCCCGCGATGGCGGGCTCGCCCGGAATGCTGCGCGGAGTTTTCACCCAGGCCCAGGCCGAGGACGAGTTCATGGTGCTGTCGATGTGGGATTCCACGGCCGAGCACGGAAAGTACCGTACGGACCGAGTGGAGCGGCTGGCGCTGCGCACCCAACTGGGGGCGGACGTGACCGGTATCGCCGGTGATGTGATCGACCTTGAGCCCTCCTGGACCGTCTGACAGGGAAGTTGGCTTGCATGGCACGACCGCATCGCATCGTTCTCGTCCGCCACGGGGAGTCCGAAGGAAATCACGACGACACCATTTACGAGCGCGTGCCCGACCACGCACTGGCACTGACCGAGCGCGGACAGCGGCAGGCCGAAGCCACGGGTGAACGGTTGCGTAAGACTTTTGGTGAGGAACGAGTCTCCGCATATGTTTCGCCCTATCGCAGAACACATCAGACCTTCGCCGCTTTCGGTCTCGACCCGGCACTTGTGCGAGTCCGCGAAGAGCCCCGGCTGCGCGAACAGGACTGGGGCAACTGGCAGGACCGCGTGGATGTGCAGAAGCAGAAGGCATACCGGGATGCCTACGGGCACTTCTTCTACCGCTTCGCTCAAGGCGAGTCCGGCGCCGACGTGTACGACCGGGTGGGGGCGTTTCTGGAAAGTCTGTGGCGCAGTTTCGAGAAGTCGGACCACCCGCCCAACGTGCTGCTCGTGACGCACGGGCTGACCATGCGGCTGTTCTGTATGCGCTGGCTGCACTGGTCCGTGGCAGAGTTCGAGTCGCTGTCCAATCCCGGCAACGGTGAGATGCGCATGCTCGAACTCGGCGACGACGGACGTTATCGCCTGGACCGCCCTTTCGAGCAGTGGTGCACTCCTCGCTCTTACGCGCTGGAAAGCTGAGGCGCACGGCAGTGCGGCCAACACCGGCCGGACTTGCACTCTTTGGGTATTGAAGGGACCCATGCTTCCCAACCGGAGTGGAGAGCAGTCGACTGCCGACCGTGGACGGCTGTTTGCTCACGGTGAGGGAACGCAGCACGGTTTGCGGCAACGCTGATCGCTCGCAACGGTGCCGACAGTCGTCGTGCTGTCGACGATCACCCAGGGGCGGCGAATACGGGCACGCCACTGTGCGACAACGTAACCGCAGGAATCCCGCGGGCAGTTGGCGGACGCGGCGCCAGCGGGCCGGCTGCCACTCCTCGTGAGCGGAGCAGGGCGGCGTATCCGAACTCCCTTTGGCACAGGGGCTGTCGCCGACAAAATGCGGCCCAGACATCTGTTCGCCCCCGCTGCTCCGTCCCCCGTGCAGCGGCGATAGGCTGACAATGCCATGCCGTACGAGCCACCAACGCACCGCGTCGAGCGATCGCTCCGCGCTACCACCGGCGCCAAGGTCATCGCCGGCGTCGACGAGGTCGGACGCGGAGCGTGGGCCGGACCTGTGACCGTCTGCGCCGCGGTCACCGGCCTGCGCCGGCCACCGGAGGGCCTGACCGATTCCAAACTGCTCACCATCAAGCGGCGTACGGAGTTGGAAAAGGAGCTCGTAGGTTGGGTCCGGGCCCACGCGCTCGGCCACGCCTCCCCGAGGGAGATCGACGACCTCGGCATGACCGCGGCGCTGCGCCTCGCCGCGGTGCGGGCGCTGGAAGCGCTGCCCACGCGTCCGGACGCCGTCATCCTCGACGGCAAATACGACTACGTCGGCCTTCCTTGGCACGTGCGTACGGTCGTCAAAGGTGACGAGTCCTGCGTGGCCGTGGCCGCGGCCTCGGTGATCGCCAAGGTGCACCGGGATGCGATGATGGCCGAACTCGCCGCCGATCACGCGGACTTCGCTTTCGACGAGAACGCCGGCTACCCCTCTCCCACACATCGCACCGCCCTGGAGGCTCTGGGCCCCACGCCTCACCACAGGCTTTCCTGGGCCTTCATGGACGGCCTGCCTCGCTGGCAGCACCTGAAGAGGACCCGGAAGGACCCGGCCGAACAGATCGACCTTTTCTGACCTCGACCGGCGGTTCGCGCGCATACTCCTACCAGGCCGAACCCGCCGGCCCATACCGCACCAATGTTTGATAGACATCAGCCCATGCCTCTGATCCCCGAGGAGTCCCAGATTCACGAGAGCGTCCCGGGCCCCCGCAACGCAGCGGGGACCGCTCGAACTCCGCAGGCATCCCGCCCCACCGCATCCATCCCCGGACCGCGGCCTGCCTCCCGTCCCACGCCCCCGCGCTCGGACAGCAAGGGGCCGACGCCAGGGCGTCCTCAAACGGAACGGGCGGGCAGCCCACCGACGCCACGCAACGGCGGCTCGACCCCGACGCCCGCGGCCGCCAACATCCAACTCGTCCCCACGACCGACGAGTCGGCGGTGGAGGTAGCCGACGAGACCGTCGACAAGCTTCTGGACGAGGGAAGCGCACCCGGCGAGATATTGCTCCTGACGACGGGTGAACAGCACCCTTGGGCTCAGCATGAACTCTCCTTCGGTGAGGACGCCTACTGGCGTCAACTGACCGACAGCGAAGACGTGTTCTGCGCACACGCCGCCGACCTCTCCCGCATCCCGAAGCGCGACGTCGTCGTGCTCGCGGTGAACGGGGGCACGGACGCGCAGGCTGCGCAGGCACTGCCGGCCGCGTTGGCGAAGGCGGCCAGCCAACTTGTCGTCTGCGGAGACCCCGAGCGTCTGCGCGACCTCGTGTAATCCTCCGTTGTCCGCTTCTCCCTATTGAGAGCGCGGTGTACGTGTGCCTCAGCCCTGAATGGCCAGGACCAGCGGCAGCACTTGCTCCGCGCCCGCTTCCCGGAGCAGCCGCGCCGCCACCGCCAGGGTCCACCCGGTTTCGGTGAAATCGTCCAACAGCAGGACGGGGCCCTGGAGTTCGCTCACTGCTTTGGCCAACTGCCGCGGCAACGTCAGGGCGGCATGCAAGGAGCAGAGACGCTGGGCGCTGTTGCTGCGCATTGCGAAAGCCGGCGCCTGTCCGTCTGATGTGCTCACACTGCCCAGCAGCGGTATCCGGCCTCTTGCGGCGATCTCCTCCCCGAAGGATTCCACCAGGCGGGGTCTCGTACGGGAGGCGATCGTGACCACGCCAGCGGGCCGACGCAGCGCCCCTGCATCCGCCGATGCCCAACTGCCCGGTTCTTTCGACCAGTTGGCGAGCAGCTCGACGGTGGCCTCCAGAACGTCTGCCGGTATCGGAACATCTTCGGCCGACTGCTCGAACAACGGCCGCAGACGGTTTCCCCAGCCGATGTCCGACAGCCGACCCAACGCCCGCCCCGGTTCGGCCTGTTGATCCAGCGGGATGCGGCCCTTCAACGGCAAGCCCACCGCGGGCAGCCCACTGGGCCACATCTTCCGCGGCTCCAGCGCGACCCCCGGACGCTGGAGCCATCGGTGTGCCGTCTGCACGGTGGATTCGGCCACCTCTGAACTCAACGACGTCCCTGCACAGTTGTCACATCGTCCGCAGGTGACCGCCTCCTCGTCGTCCAACTGCCGCCTGAGGAACTCCATACGGCAGTTCTCGGTGACGACGTACTCTCGCATGGCCTCTTGCTCCGCCGCACGCTGCCGGGCGACCCATGTGTAGCGCTCGGCGTCGTACGACCAGGGCTCGCCGGTGGCGATCCAGCCGCCACGAACGCGTCGCACCGCACCGTCCACGTCGAGAACCTTGAGCATGGTCTCCAGCCGGGACCGGCGAAGCTCGACCCGAGCCTCCAGCGCCGGCAGCGACAGAGGACCCTCAGCCGTCCCGAGAACGTCGAGCGTGCGCCGCACAGTCGCTTCGGCCGGAAAGGCCAGTGATGTGAAGTACTGCCAGATTGCCGCGTCTTCGCTTCCCGGAAGCAACAGCACCTCAGCGCGGCGCAGCCCGCGTCCCGCGCGTCCGACCTGTTGGTAGTAGGCGATTGGGGAGGAAGGAGAGCCCAGGTGTACGACGAATCCCAGATCCGGCTTGTCGAACCCCATACCGAGCGCCGAGGTCGCCACCACCGCCTTGACTCTGTTGTCGAGGAGATCCGACTCCGCCTGCTCCCGTTCGGAACTCTCCATCTGCCCCGTGTACGCACGAACTGCTTGGCCTCGGTCGCGCAGGAATGCTGTTACCCCTTCTGCGGTGGCCACCGTGAGCGTGTAGATGATGCCCGCTCCCGGCAACTGGTCGAGATGCTCGGTGAGCCAGGCCAGCCTGTGTGCGGAGTCCGGAAGCCGGAGGACTCCCAACGAAAGGCTCTGCCGATCCAACGGACCGCGCTGGACGAAGGGTTGAGTCGAAGGACCGCCGTCCGTTGGAGGGCCGGTGCCCAGCTGGTCGGCGATGTCGGCCACGACGCGGGCGTTCGCCGTAGCAGTAGTGGCGAGCACCGGCGTCCCCGCCGGCAGATCGGCCAGTACGGAGCGCAGCCGCCGGTAGTCGGGCCGGAAGTCATGCCCCCAGTCGGAGATGCAGTGCGCCTCGTCGACGACGAGAAGCCCGGTGGCGGCGGTGAGTTCAGGAAGGACGGCCTCGCGGAACGCAGGGTTGTTCAACCGCTCCGGGCTCACCAGCAGTACATCTACAAGTCCCTCTGCGATCTCTGTCTGGATCCGCTCCCACTCGTGCGCATTGGCGGAGTTGATGGTGCGTGCCTGGATGCCGGCACGGGTGGCGGCCTCGATCTGGTTGCGCATCAAGGCCAGCAGCGGTGACACGATCACGGTGGGGCCTCGGCCGTGTTCGCGCAGCAGCGCCGTCGCCACGAAATACACGGCCGACTTGCCCCAGCCGGTTCGCTGTACGACCAGTGCGCGGCGCCGGTGCGCGACCAATGCCTCGACAGCCTGCCACTGGTCTTCGCGAAGCCGGGCAGTGCCCGTGGCATCGCCGACGAGGCGTGTGAGGACGGTGTCGGCGCGACCGCGCAGGTCTGTGTCGTTCATGCCTCCATGCAACCCGATCTCGACGCGGAAAACGAAAAGCTGTCTGTGGATAAGTCTCAATTAGTAGGACTAACAGATGACTTGGGATGCTTGTGGATGAAGCAGAGATCTCGCCTCGGAAGTTCCTGCATTGTCGAGGCATGACTCAACGTGACCGTGAGCCGGCCGAAGGCTGCGCCAACCCCCAAGCCGAACAAGCCCGTTCCCACCAAATCGCCCTTCCTTCCGCCGACGCGGCCGTGCCCTCGCCTCGCCGAGAGGTTCGACTGCGCGGCCCGTCGGAACTGGCCGACGCCCTGCCCTACCTCTTGGGATTCCACCCCGATGACTCCATCGTGGTCGTCGCCCTGCACGGCGAACGCGGCCGATTCGGCGGCCGACTCCGAATCGGCATCGGCGGCAACCCGGAGGAATGGCAGGCGCTGTCCGCGCAGATCGCCGCATGCTTGGCATCCAACGCTCGGGCGCGGGGCCGGCGTCCGGACGGAGCGCTCGTCTTCCTCTGCAAGGAACCGGGCACCGGCGAGACCGGCCATGACGTGATGGAACGCCTGCGCCCACTGGCCCAGTGCCTGCGGGTCGCTTGCGGTGAGCGCGACATGCCTGTCTACGAAGCCTTGTGCCTCTCAGCCGGGCGCTACTGGTCCTACTGCTGTCCCGACCCGGTCTGCTGCCCTTCCACCGGGCGTCCGATGGCAGTTCCGGGTACCTCCGTCATGGCCGCGGCAGCCGCGTACGCCGGACTGCAAGTACGAGGCTCGCTCAGGGAGATGCAGCAACGACTGGAAGTGATCGACTCGACCTTCGCGGAACAGCAGAGGCGAGCGCTGGACTCGGCGAGCGCCACCATCTTGCCGAGGATGCTCAGCCCCGACGACAGCGAAGTGGTGCGCGCGGAAACTCTCAGGCTGGCAGCCAAACTCATGGCGCGCTTCCGGGAGTTCCCGCCGTCCGGCGACAGTTCCGCCGGTGCGGCAGATGCGCACGACGACGGACTGCTGAGCCACCAGGAAGCCGCCATGCTGATCCACGGGCTCCAGGATCGGGGTACGCGCGACCGGGCAGCCGAATGGATGGAGGGAGCCGACATCGCCCCGGCACTTCGCCTGTGGCGGGCGGTGGCCAGGCGATGTGTCGCTCCGTTCACCGAGCACGCGGCTGCCCCGTTGACCTTGGCGGGCTGGGTTGCGTGGTCAGGTGGCGACGAGCCCTCGGCACGGGTCGCGCTCGACAAGGCGTTGCGCAGCGATCCGAAGTACGTCTTCGCCCAACTCCTCCACCGCGCCTGCAACGACGGGCTGGATCCCGAACCGCTGCGTCACTGCATGAGGAAACAGCGCGACGCCCGTGACGAGGCGTCAGGACAGCCCGATCAGCGCACCGACCCCCGGACCGCCCCGTGACCGGTGCCCTTATGGACACGTTCATTCAGTGCCGAGTGCCGCTGGTCCGGAGCAGTCCGGCCTCAGCCGGTCGACGGGAGAGAGCAACGGGAGGAATGTGCATGTCCCTGATGCCGCGGTCGACGCCCTCGCCCTCGGGCACACCCGGACCGGCGCAGTCCCCGGCGCTTCCCGCGCCTTCGGCAGCAGTTAGTCGACGAGACCGTTCTGGGTCCTCGCCGAACGCATCTCCCTCCAGCCGTCGTGCCCGCCCGCGGGGCGAACATCAACCCGCCCATGCAGTACTGATCTGCGTCGCAGCCCCCGAAATTGCCATCTCCGCCGAACACGGACAGCTCACGGGAGAGGGACTCGACGGCTTCTACCAGGCTGGGCGCAGAGTGATCTCCCGCTGTCAACTGAGCCTGGCCGGGCGGGAACCGGTGTCCCTGCAGGGACGTATGGTTGCTGCCGGACACGCTCGGTTCATCGGCGCAGCGCGTACAGCCGTCGGCAGCGGTCCCGATCCCGAATTGACCGTGGAGCGTCTGCGATGGGCACAGGGCAGGGAACGCATCATCGTGCGGAACGCCGGGGCCAAGACCGTGCGGCTGCCCCTGGAACTGCGGTTGGGTACCGACCTGGCCGACCTTGGCACCGTAGCGGTCGGCGGCGCAGGTCCGGAGCTGGCCGCCTCGGTGTACGGCTCCGGTCTCGCATGGAGCACGGACAGACTGCGGGCAACGGTCGTCACCGATCCCCCTCCGGACACCAGCATCGCCAGGACCGGGGTGCTGCGCTGGGACTGGGAGTTGCCCCCGGGTGGGGACCGATCGCTCACGCTGAGCGCGGACTTGACTCCCTTGTCGCCGGACGGCACCCCGGTGCTGCTACGAGGCGAGGATCCCGGCCACGACATTTTCCGCTCCGGAGCACGACCTCCGTCACCGTGGCGTGAGGTCCACGCGACCGGGGACGACGCCCGGGTGGAGACAATGCTGCACAACGCACTGGACGATGTCCGTGCCCTCCTGCAGCGGGATCCGGTCAACCCCGGCGATCTCCACCTCGCAGCCGGTGTGCCGTGGCGCTGCGCTCTTTCGCCTGCCGAGTCCCTGCGCGCGGCAAGGATGTTGCTGCCCCTGGGTACGGGGCTCGCCGCCGGAACGCTGCGTACCCTGGCCCGCGGCCAGTGTCCGGGAGCCGGCCTCGGAGGCGGGCGACTGCCGGGAGCGATGCGGCACGCCGGACCACATGCGCCACCGAGTTCGACAGGTATCGAGGCAACGCTGCTGTTCCCCGCCGTCCTGGCCGAAGCGCGCCGCTGGGGGTTGCCCGAGCGGGAGGTCGAGCAGCTTCTGCCTTCTGCGGAGGAATGTCTTCAGTGGGTGCTTGAGGTGGCCGGCGACGAGGGATACGTGCCCGATCCCGCTCCGGATGGTCCGTACAGATGTGAGGTGCAGGCTCACGCACATCGAGCCGCCCTGTTGGGCGCGGATCTGCTCGATGCCTTCGGTCGCGACGGCGGGCCTGAACTGCGGGAATGGGCAGCCGGACTGCGCGACCGCTTCCGGGAGGACTTCTGGTACGAGGACAGGGGCGGCGGCAGACCGTTGGCTTTGCGCACGCGCACCGGTGGCTCTGTTCCTCACCTCGGTTGCACGGCTGCCGAGTTGCTGGACACCGGGTTGATCGCCGGCGGCCTGGTCGGTGAGGGACTGCTGGACGGCGTCCAGACCGAGCAGCTGGCACGTCTGCTTGCGGCACCGGCGCTGGATTCCGGCTGGGGTTTGCGCAGCCTCGGCAGTCATGAGCCTCGGCACAACGCGTTCGGTCACAGAAGCGGAGCCGTCCGCGTCCAGGAAACCGCGACCGCCATCTCCGGGCTGGCGGCGGCGGGCCACGAACACGAGGCGCGGTCGCTGCTGTTGGGCATCATCGATGCGGCGGAGGCTTTCGGCTGGCGGTTGCCTGAGATGTACGCCGCGGGACAGCGGGCCGAGCGTGGTGTTCCGGTGCCACACCCGGCCGCCTGTCGCCCCGCTGCGGTTGCGGCGGCCGGCGTGGTGCAGGTGCTCACTGCTGTCGCCGGGATCCGTCCCGACGTGCCCTCCGGCGTCGTCTCAGTGCGTCCGATGGCAACGGCGCCGTTGGGGGCCCTGCACCTGGCCGGGCTGAGCGTTGCCGAGCACGCCTTCTCGGTACGAGTGAGCAGACTCGGAGTGGGCTTGATCGAGGAAGCGGCTGAGGGCCTGCAACTCGTTTGATGCCCAAGGGAGGTGACGAGGCATCAGTACACCCTGTTTATCGTCAGGGAGACGACTATGATCACGGCATGCCCTATGATCCGTCGGCCTTCCCGCCGTTCGCCGTCACAGTCGACCTGGTCGTACTCACGGTGCGCAGAACCGACTTGTGTGCGTTGGTCGTGCGGCGGGGCGAGCCGCCCTACCAAGGCAAGTGGGCCCTGCCAGGCGGCTTCGTACGGGCCGACGAAGAACTCACGTCGGCGGCAGCACGGGAGTTGGCCGAGGAGACGGGACTTCAAGCTCAGCACCACGGCAACGAATCGGCGGGAGCTCATCTCGAGCAACTGGCTACGTATGGCGAGCCCGACCGGGATCCGCGCATGCGTGTGGTCAGCGTCGCGCACCTGGCACTTGCTCCTGATCTGCCTTCGCCTACGCCTGGAGGTGATGCGAGCGGCGTCCGCTGGGCTCCCGTCAGTACGCTCCTCGAAGGGGTGGAGGGCCCGGCCCGGGGGGAAGACCGGCCGGCGCCTCTCGCCTTCGATCACACGCGGATTCTGTCCGATGGTGTGGAGCGAGCGCGATCCAAGATCGAATACTCCTCGCTCGCCACCGCCTTCTGCCCGCCCGAGTTCACCGTAGGAGAGCTGCGCCGGGTGTACGAGGCTGTGTGGGGGGTGGCGCTTGATCCGAGGAACTTTCACCGAAAGGTGACCGGAACGCCCGGCTTCCTGGTGCCGACAGGTGGCACGACGACTCGTCAGGGCGGTCGTCCTGCACAGCTGTTCCGGGCCGGGGGAGCCACACTCCTCAACCCCCCGATGCTGCGCCCGGAAATCTGACGCTCCGGGAGCGATTGGGAAGCGCCGTGCTGCCCGGGCGTACAGCCGGGGCGAGTCGCGCAGCATGTCGGATATGTCGCGTTATCTTGCGTGGGTGCGTCACCCAGGCGTCCCGCGGGAGAAGCGATGATCCAGGCCATCGGCCTCACCAGCGTGCACCGCCGCCGACTGCGGCCAGCCGTGGACGACCTTACTTTCGAGGCACGTCCGGGGCGCGTCACCGTTCTGCTCGGCCCCAAGGGGGCAGGCAAGACGACGGCGCTGCAGCTCATGCTCCAGCTCCGTCCGGGCAGAGGCGTCGCACTCTTCCGTGGCCGCCCCGTACACCGCGTCCAGCACTTGGCGCGTGAGGTCGGGGTGCTGCTCGGCGATGTCCCCGGTCACCCGGCTCGCACGGCCCGAGGGCACATGAGAATGCTCAGCGCAGTCGCGGGAGTCGGGCCTGAGAGGGCCGACGAAGTGCTCGAAGTCGTCGGCTTGAGCGGGCTGGCCGATCAACGGCTGGGTCTGTTCTCCCTTGGAATGGATCGACGACTCGGTATTGCAGCCGCACTGCTCGGAGACCCCCACACTTTCGTACTGGACGAACCCGCGCAGGGACTGTCGCCTCGTGAACGTGCCTGGCTGTACGGGCTGTTGCGCGGCTACGCGGCCCAGGGCGGCACGGTGTTGATCACCTCGCGCGACGTCAAAGAGGCGACGCGGCTGGCCGATCGAGTGGTGAGCATTGACGACGGCCGTCTCGTCGCCGATCAGGACGTGACGGATTTCGCCCGCACCCGGCTCCGCCCCCGGGTCGCCGTCCACACCCCGTACGCGGAAAAGTTGGCAGCCGTCCTGGTGCACGAGTCCCGCCGAGCCGACGCCGACCCCGCGACGCCGACCAGGCGGCGCGCACCGCTCGAAGTCGTACGGGAAGAGGGCAACCGGCTCTCGGTGTACGGCAGTAGCTGCGCAGAAGTGGGCGAATACGCGTACCGGCACGGCATCCTCGTACACCAACTCGCCGATGAGCAGGGCGAAATCGGCGACACCCTCCCGGCGGCGGAGTTGCTCAGGGCAGATGGAAGGCCGGCTTCCGAGGCCAACGTCCTCGCGCCGGCGATCTCCTCCAGCCCGACCTCGGACCCGAACCGTCCACCTGCAGCGTCCGCGTTCCCGGACCCGGCGGACAGTGACAGCTGTCCCACCGTTCCGCTCCCGCCCGTCGCCTCCGCCACCGTGCAGGGACCGCCGCAGCGGGCCGCGGCGTTGATCTCCTCAACCGGCGACGACGGCGCGGATCCGACCCGTACGGAAAGCACTGCGGAAGAGCAGGAGTCAGCGCCTCCCGCACCTCGTGCACATCCGCAGGGCGGGTCCTCTTCGTCTCCGATCGTGCTGTCGCGCGCCGAAGCGGACACAACCACCGGAAGCCGTCCGAGAGGTGACGCGCGGTCGGGAACCGAGTCCGGGCGTGCCCCTCTCTCCGTCCGGGCTCACGAGGCCTCTCCGGAGCACACGGTCCGCGTATCGGTGGAAGCGGATGCCATCGCCGGAGCCGAGTCCGACACGGATCCCAGGCTCGACAAAGTCCCCGAAACCTCCGACGAAGCTTCCCCCAACTCCCCTTCTCAGCCCACCTGGATGCCCGCCCGGCCTTCTCCTCGGGCCGCACCTCTGCCGCCTCCGCTGCCGGCCGTCGCCCGGCCCGGCCCGGTCGCACCGCTCCGCTACGAGCTGCACCGCCTGTTCGGAGTGCGTACGACATGGCTCACATTGGGCGCGGCCGCGCTCGCCGGTTTGGTGTTCGCCGTCGTCTCGACAGGCACCGGCAACGGACTGCCGCGGGGGACGGACCGGGTGCTGGGATCGGCGGCGCGCATCCTGGCCGGCTGGCCCGAGAGCCCGGTCATCTTCCTGTCGCCTGCCGCGCTCGCCGCCGGAGTTTTGGGTGCGTTGGCCTTCGGCCAGGAGTTCCGTTATCCGGCGCTCGCTCCCGCACGTACGTCTGTGCCGCGTCGGCTCGGCCTGCTCGCGGCGAAACTCGTGGTGTCCGCCGCTCTGGCTCTCGCTCTGTGTCTGTGCACCGCCGGTCTCAACGCGGCGATCGTGTCGCTGGCGTTCGGCCCGGAGGTGCTGTCGGGCGGTGCCGGTGGTGCGGATTGGCAGGTGCAGGCTGCCGCGGTTGCGGGCTTCACCGTCGGTTGCGCCTGGATCGGCGTGCTCGCCGCGGGGATCTGCCGTTCCACATGGGCGGGTACGGCCGTCGTGCTGGCCGTACCTTTGCTGATCGCCCCAGCCGTACGGGCACTGTTGACGGGCCCGGCCGACCGCTCCGTGGACGGCTTGCCGAAGCGTTTGGAGAAGGTCCTTCTGATTCCCTGGCCGAAGGGCGCGGACCACTGGCTGTCGATCGTGCTTCGGCTGGCGTCCCAACCGGTCGGACGCGCCGTGGCGTTGTGCCTCTGCGTCCTGCTGTGCCTGTATGTCGGTACGTCACTGCGCAGCCGTGCGCGTTGACCCCAACTTGTGGTATTTACGGCGCCGTTCGTAGCGGACTGCCGAACGCAGTGCATATGACAGATAGATGCTCTTCGGACATCGCGTCCTTTCCGATAAGGCGTCAATTATGCGGAAGGCCGTGATCACCCTTTCGTGTGCTTTTCACCAAAGCCCTCAAGGGCGCGCTGGGCCCGGCCGACAAAGGATGCGTGACTACCCTTGCCCACACAATGATGACCGCGGCTCGCTCCGCCGATTCCGGCTTCGCCGGTCCGAGCGAGCTCGACCGCTACGCGTACGCCGAGTCTTCCGGCGCCGCGCGGAACACGACCAACAGCACTGCCTGGCAAGGCTCGGAGGGCGACATCAACAGAGTCGGCCGCCGTGCCGCCGGCAGTCGAGGACGCGGTCTGCACGGCCAACTCGTCCAGCAGCTCGGCCAGATGATCGTCTCCGGCGACCTCGGTGCCGACCGGCCGCTGGTCCCCGAGGAGATCGGCCACCGCTTCGAGGTCTCGCGCACCGTCGTCCGCGAGTCCCTCCGCGTGCTGGAGGCGAAGGGCCTCGTGAGTGCCCGGCCGAACGTCGGCACCCGCGTCCGACCCGTCAGCGACTGGAACCTGCTGGACCCCGACATCATCGAGTGGCGTGCCTTCGGTCCGCAGCGCGAGGATCAGCGACGCGAGCTTCACGAACTGCGCAGCACCATCGAGCCGTTGGCCGCACGGCTGTCCGCCGGGCAGGTGCGGGAAGAGGTGCAGCAACGTCTCTCCGACATGGTCGAGATCATGTCCCACGCCGTCGCCCAGGGCGACACTCTGACCTTCTCCAGGGCGGACACCGAGTTCCACAGTCTGCTGCTGCAGGCCGCCGGAAACCGCATGCTCGAGCACCTGTCCGGCATCATCTCCTCCGCGCTCCAGGTCTCCGGTGGCGCGGGTACGGGATGCGAGCGGGCCACCGAGGGTGCGGTCGGCCAACACCAGCGCGTGGTCGAGGCGTTGACGTCCGGCGAGTCGGCGATGGCCGAGTCCGAGATGCGGCAGCTGCTCTCCGGGCGGCCGGAGGGGAGCTTCGCCGCCGGCCAGGCGACCGGAACCGGTGGTACTGCGGGCGGTGCCGATCATGTGGTCCCGGCGCCGCGGGAGCACTGAGCCGGCGGTTGTCCGCCGCCGGCACACACAACTGCCCGTCGGGGCGGTACATACGGCTGCGCCGCCGGATCGACCGGCGGCGCAGCCGTATGCGGACCGCCGGGGGACGAAAGGGTTCGCCGTAGCGATTCGTCCGTATTCAACGGAAATGTCGCAGCGGTATGTGTGACTCGTGCCACGTGTATTGCCCGTAACGCTTCCCGCCGCGAGGCGATGAATCAAGAGGTGAAAGCCGAGGAGGGAATACGGGCCCAGGGCCAGTGCGCTCAGGCGGACGCCGTAATTCCTCAAGTGCTCAGCTCCGCCCCGTCGGTTCATCCCCGCCGGCGGACACCGTTTCCATCGTTCCGAGAGGTTGTTCGTGTCGGCCAGCACATCCCGTACGCTCCCTGCGGAGATCGCCGAGTCCGAATCTGTGGTGGCGCTCATCGAGCGGGGAAAGGCTGAGGGGCAGATCGCCGGCGACGATGTGCGTCGGGCCTTCGAGGCTGACCAGATTCCGCCAACCCAGTGGAAGAACGTTCTGCGCAGCCTCAACCAGATCCTCGACGAGGAGGGTGTGACGCTGATGGTGAGTGCCGCAGAGGCGCCCAAGCGCACCCGTAAGAACGTCGCAGCGAAGACCCCGGCCAAGCGCTCCGCCGCCAAGACGACCGCCGCGAAGCCGGCCGCCAAGACCACTGCGAAGAAGGCTCAGGCCCAGACCGCCAAGACTCAGTCGCCTGCCAAGTCGCCGGTCCCCGCGGAGGATCCGCCGGTCTCCACGGCGGACGAGGACGCCGAGGTGGTCGCGGAGATCGCAGCCGAGATCGACGCCGAGCCCGTGGTGAAGAAGACCGCCAAGAAGGCCGCCGCTCCGAAGAAGACCGCCGCCAAGAAGGCGCCCGCGAAGAAGGCCGCCGCCGCAGCCCCGAAGAAGACCGCGGCCAAGAAGTCCGTCGTCGAGGAGCTGCTCGAAGACGAGGACGAGGTCATCGAGGACGTCCCGGTGAAGCCGGTGAACAAGCCGGGCGCCGAGGACGGTCCGACGGCCGAGGTGAAGAACGAAGAGGGCTTCGTGCTCTCGGACGACGACGAGGACGATGCACCGGCCCAGCAGGTGGCCGCCGCCGGTGCCACGGCCGACCCCGTCAAGGACTACCTCAAGCAGATCGGCAAGGTGCCGCTGCTGAACGCCGAGCAAGAGGTCGAGCTGGCGAAGCGGATCGAGGCGGGCCTGTTCGCCGAGGACAAGCTCGCCGCCGACGACAAGCTCGCACCTAAGCTCCAGCGCGAGATGGAGATCATCGCCGAGGACGGCCGGCGCGCGAAGAACCATCTGCTGGAGGCCAATCTCCGTCTCGTGGTGTCCCTCGCCAAGCGCTACACCGGCCGCGGCATGCTCTTCCTCGACCTGATCCAGGAGGGCAACCTCGGTCTGATCCGGGCGGTCGAGAAGTTCGACTACACCAAGGGCTACAAGTTCTCGACGTACGCGACGTGGTGGATCCGGCAGGCCATCACCCGCGCCATGGCGGACCAGGCCCGCACCATCCGGATCCCGGTGCACATGGTCGAGGTCATCAACAAACTCGCGCGCGTGCAGCGGCAGATGCTCCAGGATCTGGGTCGCGAGCCCACCCCCGAGGAGCTGGCCAAGGAGCTGGACATGACGCCGGAGAAGGTCGTCGAGGTCCAGAAGTACGGGCGGGAGCCGATCTCGCTGCACACTCCTCTGGGTGAGGACGGGGACAGCGAGTTCGGCGATCTCATCGAGGACTCCGAGGCGGTCGTGCCGGCCGACGCGGTCAGCTTCACGCTGCTCCAGGAGCAGCTGCACTCGGTGCTCGACACCCTCAGCGAGCGCGAGGCCGGCGTGGTCTCCATGCGGTTCGGGCTCACCGACGGCCAGCCGAAGACGCTGGACGAGATCGGCAAGGTCTACGGCGTGACGCGGGAGCGGATCCGCCAGATCGAGTCCAAGACGATGTCGAAGCTGCGGCATCCGTCCCGTTCCCAGGTGCTGCGGGACTACCTGGACTGACGCATCGACTGACCGACGAGGCCGGTGACCGTGACTGCGGTCGCCGGCCTCGTGCGTGGGTCGGTCGTTCCTCCTTCCTCCGGATGCGGAGTACCGCCACCCGGCTCACTCTGGGTGCTCCTGAAGCCCGCTCGGTCAGGAGGCTGTATGCGTCCGCTACGTGCTCTCGTCGCCCTGATAGGCCTGTTGTTCGCCGGGATCGCAGCGCTTCCCGGCTCCGCGGCGTACGCCCGGGACCGGGTGGTGGTGGGAGGCCATCCCGTGAGCGCCGCCGACCACCCCTGGGTGGTGGCCCTGACCAGTCGAGACCGCTTCGGGCACAGCCGCTCGGGGCAGTTCTGCGGGGGCGCGCTCGTCGGCAGCCGTACGGTGATCACCGCAGCGCACTGCCTCAGCCAGGATGTGCTGGGCGTCAGCCACCGCCGCGTGCGCGATCTGAGCGTCATCTCCGGACGCGAGGATCTGGGCGGGCGGAGCGGTGGCCGAGAGGTGGCCGTACGGAAGGTATGGGTCAACCCGGGGTTCAAGGCCAAAACCAATGCGGGAGACATCGCGGTTCTCACGCTCGGCAAGTCGCTGCCGAAGAAGGACACGGTGCAGATGGCGAAGAGCGGGGATGCGGCGTATCGGGCGGGGACCCGAGCCGACGTCTACGGCTGGGGGGACACCACGGGCAGAGGCACGTACGCGTCGGGTCTGCACGCTGCCGGGGTGCGGGTGCTGGCGGACTCGGCCTGTGCGAAGGCGTATCCGGACAGCTCGGACGGCATGTACAAGAAACAGTCGATGCTCTGCGCCGGGGCGACCGAGGGCGGTCGCGACGCCTGTCAGGGCGACAGCGGCGGGCCGCTGGTGGCGCAGGGGCGGGTGGTCGGGCTGGTCTCGTGGGGCTCGGGGTGCGGTGAGCGCGGACGGCCCGGCGTCTACACCCGTATCTCCTCTGTGGCAGGACTGGTGAGGGAGCACAGCGAACTGAACTGACGGCGGTGGCACCGGCGTTGAGCCGCGTTCGCGGAGAGCGAAGCGCGAGTTCGGGCCGGTAGGCACCGTGGCACGGGAACGGGCGGTCATCCGGTGGTTTCCGGATGACCGCCCGTTGTTTCCGGCCCTGGGCCGGCCCGAGCTAGTCGGTGAACGCGATGAGTCAGGTCAGCCGCTCAGCGCTCCTCGTCCTCCGCCGTGGCGGGAGTCGCGGTGAGCTTCTCCGTCTCGTCCTGTATCTCCGCGGCGACCTTCTTGAGCTCCGGCTCGAACTTGCGGCCGTGATGGGCGCAGAAGAGCAGCTCTCCACCGCTGAGCAGAACGACGCGCAGGTACGCCTGAGCGTTGCAGCGGTCGCAACGGTCGGCGGCCGTCAACGGAGTCGCGGGGGTCAGAACAGTAGTCACGTCGCCTCTTCTCTAGCTCGACGAGCTGTCGTACCAGGGTCAACATCCAACCAGGCCGAAAACGTTCCCGCTCTCGACGAATCTTCCGGAATTTTCTTCTGGAAGCGGCCGCATGTTGCCGGGTGGCGGCGAATGAGCCGTATCAGGTGGGGTGCTTCGTCTTCATGTCTGTTGGGTGCGTTATTCGGTTGTCGTCTCCGGTCTCTCTCGCGTTGTCGAGGGGGACGTGCCCGGAGCCTAAATGGTTCATGCCCCAAAGGGAACGTGATGTACACGTCACGGGCTCATGTTATCGAACGTGCGATCGAGTATCGGGTACCATGGACCGTTTCCGGGTGGCGCGGTACGCCGTGTCCTGGGGCCTCGGTACCCTCTCTGCGGCAGCCAGCCACCACCACGAAGCAGAATTCAGCGAGGAGCGAACCGCGTGACCGCCGATACGCCCCTGGCCTCCAGCACGGGGGAGAGCAAGCCGTCCACAGCACTGCTCAACGGAGCGGACCGGGACGGCGGTTCCAACTACACCGCGCGGCACCTGCTCGTACTGGAGGGCCTGGAGGCGGTGCGCAAGCGGCCCGGCATGTACATCGGGTCGACCGACAGCCGCGGGCTCATGCACTGCCTCTGGGAGATCATCGACAACTCGGTGGACGAGGCCCTCGGCGGCCACTGCGACCGTATCGACGTGGTCCTCCACGAGGACGGGTCGGTCGAGGTGCGGGACAACGGCCGCGGCATTCCCGTGGACGTCGAGCCCAAGACCGGTCTGTCCGGCATCGAGGTCGTGATGACCAAGCTGCATGCGGGTGGGAAGTTCGGCGGCGGTTCGTACGCGGCGTCGGGTGGGCTGCACGGCGTCGGCGCCTCGGTGGTCAACGCGCTGTCCTCGCGGCTGGACGTCGAGGTCGACCGGGCCGGCCGTACGCACTCGATCAGCTTCCGGCGCGGAGTGCCCGGGATCTTCACCGAGCAGGGTCCGGACGCGCCCTTCGATCCGTCGACCGGGGTGCTCAAGGGCAAGAAGATCCCCAAGACCCGCACCGGCACCCGGGTGCGGTACTGGGCGGACCGGCAGATCTTCCTGAAGGACGCCCGGCTGTCCCTGGAGACGCTGCACGCCCGGGTGCGCCAGACCGCGTTCCTGGTGCCCGGACTGACCGTCTCGGTGCGGGACGAGCGCGGGATCGACGGGCAGGAGGTTTCCGAGGAGGTCTTCCGCTACGACGGCGGGATCAGTGAGTTCTGCGAGTACTTGGCGCAGGACAAGCCGGTGTGCGACGTACTGCGGCTGCGCGGGAAGGGAAGTTTCAAGGAGACGGTGCCGGTCCTGGACGACCGCGGGCACATGATCCCGACCGAGGTGCAGCGGGAGTTGGGCGTCGACATCGCGCTGCGCTGGGGGACGGGCTACGACACCACGCTCAGGTCGTTCGTCAACATCATCGCCACTCCGAAGGGCGGCACTCACGTCGCCGGCTTCGAGCGGTCGCTGACGCGGACTCTCAACGAGGTGCTGCGCTCGGCCAAGCTGCTGCGCGTCGCGGAGGACGACATCGCCAAGGACGATGCGTTGGAGGGCCTGACGGCGGTGGTGACGGTGCGGCTGGCGGAGCCGCAGTTCGAGGGGCAGACGAAGGAGGTGCTGGGCACCTCGGCGGCCTCCCGGATCGTGTCGCAGGTGGTGGCAAAGGAGCTGAAGTCCTTCCTCACTTCGACCAAGCGGGATGCGCGGCAGCAGGCGCGGGCGGTGCTGGAGAAGGTGGTCGCGGCGGCCCGTACGCGCATCGCCGCGCGGCAGCACAAGGAGGCGCAGCGGCGGAAGACGGCGCTGGAGTCCTCGGCGCTGCCGGCCAAGCTGGCCGACTGCCGCAGCGACGACGTGGATCGCGGTGAGCTGTTCATCGTGGAGGGCGATTCCGCGCTCGGCACCGCGAAGCTGGCGCGGAACTCCGAGTTCCAGGCGCTGCTGCCGATCCGCGGCAAGATCCTCAACGTACAGAAGTCGTCCGTCTCGGACATGCTGAAGAACGCCGAGTGCGGGGCGATCATCCAGGTCATAGGAGCCGGGTCCGGGCGGACCTTCGACATCGACCAGGCGCGCTACGGGAAGGTGATCTTCCTCGCGGACGCCGATGTGGACGGCGCGCACATCCGCTGTCTGCTGCTCACGCTCTTCCAGCGCTACATGCGGCCGATGGTCGAGCAGGGCCGGGTCTTCTCGGCGGTGCCGCCGCTGCACCGCATCGAGTTGACGAACCCGAAGAAGGGCCAGGACAGGTACCTGTACACGTACTCCGACAACGAGCTGCGGCAGACGCTGCTGGAGCTGGAGCGGACGAACACGCGCTACAAGGAGTCCATCCAGCGCTACAAGGGCCTGGGGGAGATGGACGCGGACCAGCTCGCGGAGACGACGATGGATCCGCGGCGGCGCACGCTGCGCCGGATCAACATCAGCGATCTGGAGGCCGCGGAGACGGCGTTCGATCTGCTGATGGGGAGCGAGGTCGCGCCGCGCAGGGACTTCATCAGCTCGTCCGCGGCGACGCTCGACCGCTCGCGCATCGACGTGTGACGGCCGGGGCCCTGCCCGCTGCCCGGTGCAGGGGAGGGCGGGCTGTGGCCGGATCACTCGCTGCCGGTGTGCTCCCCGGGGTGCAGCGCGTGCGGTAGCTCGACGGTGAACTCCGCGCCGCCGTCCGCGCCTTGGGCCACTCGCGCGCTGCCGCCGTGCCGTTCCGCGAGTCTGCGTACGAGCGCCAGTCCCAGCCCGCGCTGCCGGTGTGCGGGCGGCTCCTTGGTGGACCAGCCTTCGCCGAAGACGAGTTCGCGGTGTTCCGGGGGGACTCCGGGGCCGCTGTCGGTGACCCGCAGTGCGATGCCGGTGCCCGGGTCCGTACGCAGTTCCACGGTGACCCGGGGCGGGCGGGAGTCGCCGGCGGGGGCCGCGTCGAGTGCGTTGTCGACCAAGTTGCCTACGACGGTGGCCAGTTCGCGGGGGTCGACCAGCCGGTCCGGCAGGGCGGTCTCGGTGGTGAGCGCGAAGGCGACGCCGCGTTCGGCGGCGACGGTCGCCTTGCCCACCAACAGGGCGGCGAGTAGCGGGTCCTGGACGCGTTCGGCGATCTGCTCGGCGGTGGCCCGGCGCACTCTGACCGCTTTGCTCAGATAGTCGACGGCCTCGTCGTGCTGGCCCAGCTCCAGCAGGCCCAGCAGGATGTGCATGCGGTTGGCGTGTTCGTGGTCCTGGGCGCGGAGGGCGTCGATGAGGCCGCGGGAACCGTGCAACTCCCGGCTCAGCAGCTCCAGTTCGGTGCGGTCGCGGAGCGTGGCGACGGCGCCGCCGTCGGCGGTGGGCATGCGGTTGGCGACGAGGACGCGGGTGCCGCTGACGGTGAGCAGATCGGTGCCCGCGACCCGGCCGCCCAGCACGTCGGCGGTACGCCCCGGACCCAGCGCTTCGGCCGGCGGGCGTCCGGTGTCCTGCGGGGACAGGTCGAGCAGCCGCTGCGCCTCGTCGTTGACGAGCCGGATCCGCCCTTCGGCGTCCAGCGCGACGACGCCTTCGCGTATGCCGTGCAGCATCGCTTCGCGCTCGTCGAGGAGGGCGGAGATGTCGTCGAAGGCGAGGTCGTGGGTGCGGCGTTGCAGCCGCCGGGAGACGACGAGGGCGGCGAGGGCGCCGGCGCCGAGCGCCCCGCCCGCGTAGGCGAGCAGTTCCGGCACTTCTTTCAGCAGCCGGTCGCGTACGCCGTCGTAGGCCATGCCCACCGAGACTGCGCCGACGACCCGGCCGTGTGCGTCGCGCAGCGGGACCTTGCCGCGGGCGGAGCGGCCGAGGGTGCCCTCTTCGATGTGGCGTACGTCGTGTCCGGCGAGGGCGCGGCTGGGGTCGGTGGAGACGTGGCCGCCGACGCGGCGGGGCTCGGGGTGCGACCAGCGGGTGCCGCGCTTGTCCATGACGACGACGTAGCTGGCGCCGGTCCGTTTGCGGATGCGTTCGGCGCGGTGCTGGACGGGGCCGTGGGCGGCGGGTTCGGCGGGCGGTGCGAGGAGCCGGGCGAGGCCGGGCTGGGCGGCGGTGGTCTGGGCGATGGCGAGAGCGCGGTCCATGGCGCGGTTGTCGAGTTCGTCGCTGAGCGGGGCGAGGAACAGTCCGGTGGCCAGGGCGGTCACCCCGGTGGCGATCGCGAGCTGCACCAGCAGCACCTGCGAGAAGACCCGCCGCGGCCAGCGGAAGCGGGCGAGGGGCGTGCGTCGTCGGCCGGTGCGCCGCGGTGGCACGTGCCTGGCGGAGCCGGAGGCGCCGTCCTGCGCGGGCGGGCGGGAGCGGGCGGCCGGCTGCGGGCCGGTGCGTGACGTCACGGGAACCTCGGGGCGTTTCGCGTGCGGCGGTCGGGCGTTCCGGTTTTCTTGCCGGCCCTGCGGGCGGTACGAGGACGGGCGGCGGCAGCGGAGCGGGGCTCGGCGGGGCGGAGGCGTCCGTCGACTACGCTCGGCTGCCGTTCCGCGCCAGTCCCCAACTCACCCTGCCGGAGGCGGACTTCGTGACCAACCGACGGATTCCGGTCATCGTGCTCGCGGGTTTTCTCGGCTCGGGCAAGACCACGTTGCTCAACCATCTGCTGCGCCGCAGCCGCGGTACGCGTATCGGCGCGGTCGTCAACGACTTCGGCAGCATCGAGATCGACGCCATGACCGTCGCCGGGCAGGTCGACTCGATGGTGTCGCTCGGCGACGGCTGTCTGTGCTGTGCCGTGGACACCAGCGAGTTGGACGGAGTGCTGGAACGGCTGGCGCAGCCGTCGGCCGGGATGGACGTCGTCGTCGTGGAGGCGAGCGGGCTGGCCGAGCCGGAGACGTTGATCAGGATGATCCTCGCCGCGCAGAGCCCGCACATCCGCTACGGCGGTCTCGTCGAGGTCGTGGACGCCGCCGAGTTCCCGCGGCTGCGCGAACGGCATCCGGAGCTGGAGCGGCAGGTGCGGGCCGCGGACCTGGTGGTGCTGAACAAGGCGGACCGGCTGCCCGAAGCCCAAGTCGACGGTCTCCGCGCGGAGTTGGTGGAGCTGAGCCCCGGGACGCCGGTGCTGTCCGCGGCGTACGGGCGGATCGATCCGGAACTGCTCTTCGACCCCGCTCGCCGGCCACGCCCCGCCGTCGAACAGCTCTCCTTCGACATGGTGGCCGACGAACCGGAGGACGACTGCGGGGGAGCGGAGGGCGGGGAGCACGCCGGGCATCTCCACGCGGCGTACCAGAGCGTGGAGTTCGCGGACGGGCGGCCGATGGATCCGCGGCGCTTCCTCCGCTTCCTCGACAGCCGGCCCGCCGGGCTGTACCGCATCAAGGGCTTCGTGGACTTCGGCGCCGGCGACCCGCAGCGGGGTTCCGGTTCGCAAAGGTACGCCGTGCACGCGGTGGGCGCGTTTCTGCGCTTCTCGCCCGCGTCCCGGGAGCAAGCCGAAGGACCGCGCACCGCACTGGTGTTGATCGGCGCCGGGCTCGAAGGGGCCGCGCTGCGCGCGCAGTTGGCGGACTGCGTGGTCGCCGAGGGGGAGGAGCCGCCGGGGCCCGAGGCGATGTGGGGCGTGCTCCGCTACGTCGAGGACGCCGCACCCGCGGACGAGGACGTGGACGGCATGGCGGCAGACCACGAAGCACTGGACGTCGAGGACGTGGACATCCAGGACGCGGACGACGAAGTGGAAGGCGCGGCCGGGGCCGGCGTGCCGCTCAACGGGCCGTACTCGCCGGCCCGTTGAGCGTTCCGGCGCGGGGACGGACCGCCGCGGCGGCCCACCCCTGCCGTACGCCGGCCTTCGGCACACCGGACCCTGCCGCTACACCGGTCCGGCCACCGCCGCGACCGGCTGCGCCAGCGGCACACCCGAGCCGTCCCGGCGCGGATCCGGCTCCGGAAGCTCGACCGGCGCGCCCGTCCTGGACGCCGCCCGCGCCGGAACCGCCCCGGCCCAGGCGAACACGAGACGGTCCTCGCCCTTGAGGAAGCGCTGGCAGCGTACGCCGCCGGTCGCGCGCCCCTTGCGCGGGAACTGGTCGAACGGGGTCAGCTTGGCCGAGCCGAAGGAGTCGTCGAGCGTGCCGTGCGCGCCCGCGACCGTGAACACGGCAGCGTCCACGGCGGGATCGACCGCGTTGAAGGAGACGACCTTCGCGCCCTCCGAGAGCTTGATGCCCGCCATGCCGCCGGCCGCGCGGCCCTGCGGGCGCACCTGGCCCGCCGGGTAGCGCAGCAACTGCGCCTCGTCGCTGACGAAGACCAGGTCCTCCTCGCCCGTACGCAACTCGACGGCGCCCACGATGCGGTCGCCCTCCCGGAGCGTGATGACCTCCAACTCCTCCTTGTTGGCGGGGTATTCGGGCACCACGCGCTTGACCACGCCGTGCTCCGTGCCGAGCGCGAGGCCGGGCGAGGACTCGTCCAGCGTGGTCAGGCAGACCAGCTCCTCGTCGCCCTCCAGCGACAGGAACTCCGACACCTGGACGCCGCCCGAGAGTTGGGGCGCCGGCGCGGACTCGGGCAGCTGCGGCAGATCCACGACCGGGAGCCGCAGCAGCCGCCCCGTGGAGGTGACCGCGCCGACCTCGCCGCGCGTGGTGGCGGGCACGGCCGAGACGACCACGTCGTGCTTCGCCCGCTGCGCCTCCCCTTCCGGCGCCGCCCCGCCCTCCGTCGTACGGGCCAGCAGTCCCGTCGAGGACAGCAGCACCCGGCACGGGTCGTCCGACATCTCCAGCGGCACGGCGGCGACCGTCACCTCCGCCGAGTCCAGCAGCTCGGTGCGGCGCGGAGTGGCGTACTTCTTGGCGATCGCGGCCAGTTCGGACGAGACGAGCTTGCGCAGCTCGGCGTCCGAGTCGAGGATCCGCGTCAGCTCCTCGATCTCGCTCCGCAGCCGGTCGCGCTCGCTCTCCAGCTCCAGGCGGTCCAGACGCGTCAGCCGGCGCAGCGGGGTGTCCAGGATGTACTGCGTCTGCACCGCGCTCAGTTCGAACCGGGCCATGAGGGACTCCTTGGCCTCGGCGGCGTTCTCGCTGGCGCGGATGATCCGGATGACCTCGTCGATGTCGAGCAGGGCCACCAACAGGCCCTCCACGAGGTGCAGTCGCTCCTGCCGTCTGCTGCGCCGGTACTCACTGCGCCGCCGCACCACGGAGAACCGGTGGTCGATGTAGACCTCCAGCAGCTCCTTCAGGCCGAGCGTCAGCGGCTGGCCGTCCACCAGCGCCACGTTGTTGACGCCGAAGGAGTCCTCCATGGGCGTCAGTTTGTACAGCTGCTCCAGCACGGCCTCGGGGTTGAAGCCGTTCTTGACCTCGATGACCAGACGGAGGCCGTGCTCCCGGTCGGTGAGGTCCTTCACGTCCGCGATGCCCTGCAGCTTCTTGGAGTTGACCAGATCCTTGATCTTGGAGATGACCTTCTCGGGGCCGATGGTGAACGGCAACTCCGTGACGACGAGGCCTTTGCGGCGTGCGGTGACCTGCTCGACCGAGACGGTGGCCCGTACCTTGAAGGTGCCGCGCCCGCTCGTGTAAGCGTCCTTGATGCCGTCGAGGCCGACGATTCGGCCGCCGGTGGGCAGGTCGGGCCCCGGTACGTAGCGCATCAGCGTCTCCAGGTCGGCGCCCGGATGCCTGATCAAGTGCCGTGCGGCGGCGATGACTTCGCCGAGGTTGTGCGGCGGCATGTTGGTGGCCATGCCGACCGCGATGCCGGACGCGCCGTTCACCAGCAGGTTCGGGTACGCGGCGGGCAGCGTCTGCGGCTCCTGCTCGCTGCCGTCGTAGTTCGGCCCGAAGTCGACGGTCTCCTCGTCGATGGACTCCACCATCAGACCGGCGGCCGGCGCGGAACGGCACTCGGTGTAGCGCATCGCCGCGGGCGGGTCGTCGTTGCCCAGCGAACCGAAGTTGCCGTGCCCGTCGACCAACGGCACGCGCATCGTGAACGGCTGCGCCATGCGCACCAGGGCGTCGTAGATCGCGGTGTCGCCGTGCGGGTGGAGCTTGCCCATCACTTCGCCGACGACGCGGGCGCACTTGACGTAGCCGCGGTCGGGGCGCAGGCCCATCGCGTGCATTTGGTAGAGGATCCGCCGGTGCACGGGCTTCATGCCGTCGCGGGCGTCGGGCAGCGCGCGGGAGTAGATGACCGAGTAGGCGTACTCCAGGTAGGAGCTCTGCATCTCGTCGACGACGTCGATGTCGAGGATGCGCTCCTCGCTGTCCTCCGGCGGCGGACTCTTCGTGCTGCGGCGGGCCATCGCGGCTGCGGCTCCTTCGGTGCGAACGGACAACGGCTGCGGGTACGGTCGGCCGTGAACCGTGGCTGGACTGACGCGGACCATTGTGGACCGCGCCACCGACAACGCCACCCCCGACCCGGCTCCGGCGGTGCGGCCGTGCGCCCGCCGCCCAAGACGCCCCCGCCGTAGGGCACAAGGGCGTACGGTACGGGAACTCCGCACGTTGTCGGCGCGGTTGCATAGAGTGACAGACACGCTCGCCGGCGGGTGCGGCCAAGTCCGCGCCGCCGGACGGGACTCCGACGTTTCGAAGGGATTCCACGCCCATGGGTCACACGGCCACGCCCCCGCCTTCCGCCGCCGCCCCCGGGGCGCGGCGGGCGTCCGAGGCGGGCGGGCTGACAGCGACCGAGCACCGGTTGGCCAACGGCCTGCGTGTGGTGCTCTCCGAGGACCACCTCACGCCCGTAGCAGCGGTCTGCCTGTGGTACGACGTCGGCTCCCGGCACGAGGTCGCGGGGCGCACCGGACTGGCCCATCTTTTCGAGCACTTGATGTTCCAGGGCTCGGCGCAGGTGTCCGGCAACGGCCACTTCGAGCTGATCCAGGGCGCGGGCGGCTCGGTCAACGGCACCACCAGCTTCGAGCGCACCAACTACTTCGAGACCATGCCCGCCCACGAGTTGGAGCTGGCGCTCTGGCTGGAGGCCGACCGCATGGGCTCGTTGCTGACGGTCCTGGACGAGGAGTCGATGGAGAACCAGCGGGACGTCGTCAAGAACGAGCGCCGCCAGCGCTACGACAACGTCCCCTACGGCACGGCTTTCGAGAAGCTGACGGCCATGGCCTATCCCGAGGGCCACCCCTACCACCACACGCCGATCGGCTCGATGGCCGACCTCGACGC
>Ga0164243_10002937_pt1 | contig 27590 bp, 32 predicted proteins | sample OricompcompostOP_FD_108781 | JGI IMG/M metagenome (GOLD analysis project Ga0164243, IMG submission 108781) | Organic Plus compost microbial communities from Emeryville, California, USA - Original compost - Organic plus compost (OP) | ecosystem: Engineered > Solid waste > Mixed feedstock >...
CAGGCGTTTACTGGACCCATGTCTGGAAGGGTGGGGTCGGCCAGCCGTGACTCGCTACGGTTACGCCCGCGTCTCCACGCGCGAGCAGAACCCGGAAAGCCAGTTCGACGCGCTCACCGCGGCCGGTGTCGCGCCGGAGAACATCGTCATCGAGAAGATCTCCGGCAAGCTCGCCTCCCGGCCCAAGCTCGACCAGCTGCTCGAACGGCTCGAGCCGGGCGACCAGGTCGTGGTGACGCGGTTGCGCCGCATCGGGCGCAACCATCAGCACCTGCTGGACCTGGTGGCCTGGTTCGACAAGCACGACGTCGACTTCGAGGTCCTGGAGCAGGGCATCGACACCTCCACCCCGCTGGGGCGGTTGTTCTTCCGGTTCATGGCCGCGCTGGCCGAGTTCGACCGGGAAGCCATCGTCGAAGGCACCCGCGAGGGCCTGGCGGCGGCTCGCGCGCGTGGACGTGTCGGAGGACGTCCGCCGGCGTTGACCCAGCGGCAAATCGATCAGGCCCAGATCATGTACGACTCCGGCAAGTACACCGTCGACGAGATCGCCGAGACCTTCCGGGTTTCCCGCTCCACCATGTACAAGCAGCTCGCCGCCCACCAGGACGGACACGACTGCGCGCTGGTGGTCTACCGAAACACCCGCACCCGCAAGGTCGATGCCTACAACAACCGCCGATTCGGGGAGACCGGGCAAAGCGAGGAGGTTCAGCTCGAAGCCGACCGCAAATGGTGGCCCATCGCGGCCAACCGCGAATCCCGCGTGAAAGCCATCGTCTACGTCGTCGACGGCGTCGTGACCCGCGTCCGCGGCATCACACCCGGCGCGAAGTGGAAACGCGACGACCGCGGGTACGCCGACGTCCCCGTCACCGCGCCCCTGACCGAGCTGGAGATCGCCCGCCAGCTCCCGACGCTGGGCATCGCGCTCGGCGACCGCCGCCCGCACGTGCGCGGCAAGATCCGCGAGTACGTGTCCCTGTAGAACGGCCGGGAGGCCTGAACGCATCAGCACCGCCACCAACACCGAGCAGTTCCCCTACCGCATCGCCGACGCCCACAACCACGGCTGGCTCGGTGACGGCACCGGCCGCTACCGCGGCTACGACCCCGCCGCCAGCACCATCGAGGGGCGCCTGCTGGCCGATCGGCCGCTGGCCGACATCGAACGCGACTTCGGGCCGTGGCGACCGGTCGAACCTCCGACCGCCCAGGATGTCGAGGAGCTGCGTGCCGCGTTCACCCTCGCCGGCCGCAAGCTGATCACCAGCGTCGCCTCCGCGCTGGAGCAGATCCACCACGAGGCTCGCGAACGGTTCGGCCCCTGGGACCGCGACCCCAGCGCAACCGCTGCCTACGCCCAGCGCACGCTGACCGCTGGCCGGCCGGGCTCGTGGGAGGCCGAAAGCCTCATGCCGATCGTGTGGTTCGGCAACGAGCTGAATCTGTGGCCCCACAAGAACTCCCTGCCCGTGGAAGAGATGCGCCGCACCGGGCCGAACCCCAAACGGGTACACCGCGAGGCCCGCGACCAGATCGCGGCCGTGCTCCGCCGCTGGGTCGCCAGCGAGGACCGCTACACCGAGGTCGCCGAGACCCTGGCCGCCTTGGTATCGGAGTTCGCCGACGAACAGTACGGCGCCGAGGGCTGGGCCAAGATCGCCGACCAGTGGTTGCAACCCCGCAGCCTGGCCCGAGACAACTTCAACGCCTGCTACGTGCTGCTCTACAGCGTGTCGGAGCATTTCGACGTCGATCTGCTTGCGTGAGCGAGCCGCGCCGGGGACCTGGGGATCCCGCTCAGCACCGAGGGGTGCTCTGGCGCGGCAGCTCCGCGGCTCCCTGCCACCGATAGGTGTATAACGACGTATTCTCCGGCGGCTGGGTTTATTCCAGGTGGGTCCCGGCACCTGACAACCGGTGCCGGGACCCGGCGATGCTAGGGCCGCGCCCACGTCCAGCGGGCGGCCGGCGGGCCAGCCACGCGATGCTGCCCACCAGCGGCATGACCGCGACACCGGCAGCTTCCGGCGCCACGGTTCCCAGGGCGACGACCGGGCCAGCCAGCAGCACCAACAGCCTCAGCGTCGCCGACCATCCGGACAAGACGACCACACCGATCAACCCGATCCCGGGCTCGGCCGCGAAGCGGCGGTGCCGCCGCGGATGCGGAGGCCACGGGTGGCGTGCTCGAGCAAGCAGGTACTGCACGCTCACCGCATCAGCTGACCGCCCACGGCGCGACGGCCGCGACCGCCTTGTCCGCGGCCGCGCTGTCGGTACTGTCGTCATCGTTCTCGTCTCCGTTCGTTCGCAAGCGATCCGGTGGGCAGAACACGGCGCGGGTCTTCTGTGCCAGCAGGAGACCCGCGCACCTCTTCTCGTGCCCCTCTCGGCCTTCGCCCATCCAGGGCAACCAGGGCACCCCGTCATACTGTCGGTTACTCCGCGGTTGTTCATATTTTCGCGACGAACGGCCCCAATCTCTCGTTCAACGGTCAACCGATCTTCGGTGTGACAAGGGGGGTACTTGCTACGTCTGCGCACGTGAAAGGCAGCGCTCACCACCGCGTCCGGCTCGTGGCGAGGCGGATTGACCGCAGGACTACGGGCCAGCTAGGGCGATTTCGATTAATCGTAAACCCGATTATTTCTGCACTCTGAGTAGTACTGGAGTCGGTCGCGGTGACCATCCGTTCGTCGACGAGGGTGACTAGTGGGGCCGAACGGTGACCGCTCACCGACGAACTCGCCGACGTACGGCGGGGCGGGTTGCCTGCTATCGCGCAGTTACCGAGATCGCTCGTGGCAGCCGAGCTCCACGCCTACAGTCGGTGATCGTGACGGCACCCGACGAACCTCCCGTTCCAGGACGGTGGAACCCACCGGCACCGCGCGAGCTGCCATCAGTCCGGGAAGCCCTCGCGGATTCCCTGCGTAACCCGTTCCAACTCCAGGCGCTGGTCTACAACCTGGCGAACCAGCGCGGCACGATGCCCGGGCTCAGCGGGGATCTGCGGCGTGATGCTGCGCAGTTGCTGGAGCAGGAGCGCGGCCGGCTGGCGGCGGCGGAGCTGTTCTACGTCACCGAGGACATGACCCGGTTGGCGCTTGCGGCCGCGGAGACGCTGCCGGTGCACAACCTGCATCCCGAGGACGTCCCGGCCGAGCACGGGTTCGTGGTGTTCGCCGAGCCGATCGGCGCCTACCTGCCCGACGCCCTGCCGGACACACCGCCCGACGCGCTCGACGTCGTCACGATCGTCGCCGCGTCCTGGGGGCCGCTGGAAGGGGTCCTCGAGGGCGACCCGGGGGTGTGGTTGACGTTCTGGTCGGCCAGCGATCCCGAGAGCGAGATTCCACTGCTCATGAAGTACCGCGGCATGTCGCGATCGGAGGCGGAGACCTTCTACCGCCGGACCCGCGCGGAACTGAACTGGGACAACGAGCTGGTCAACCGGTTCGGCGCGGCCGGGATCCGCATCAAGGAGACGACCCGCCACGGCACCGTCGTCCACGGAGAGGACTTCGACAAGACCCAGGTCGGCTGGCAGCAGGTCAAGAACACCACCGTGGCATGGGGCCAGGTGGTGCGAGCGACCTGGTTGCTGATCACCCAGCCGGGCGTGACCGAGGTCGACGAGCATCCGCTGCCGCGCACCCTGCGTCGGCGCGCCGAGCGGGAGGGCTACAACCCCCACGCCGTGCGGGTCGTCCGCATCCGCGACCGCGCCGATACGCCCCACCGCGAGCAGAACACCGAACGCAGCTACCGCGTCCGCTGGACCGTGCGCGGGCACTGGCGCAACCAGTGGTACCCCTCCCGCGGCGAACACCGCCCGGTCTGGATCAACCCGCACGTCAAAGGCCCGCAGGACGCACCACTGCGCACCGGCGAAACCGTGCACGTCCTCGCTACGGACCCCGACATCGCCGAGAGGAGCCCGGCAGGTAGCGAGACCGTGCAGCCCTGCGCGGGTGAACCCCGCAACTCTGCCTTGTGATCTTGGCGGCCACGGCCGGACAATCCAAACGTATGTTCGATGCTCGTCTTCCCCGCGGGCGTGGGTTCGTGACGTCGTGGAGTGCGTGGGATGGGCTTCAACAATCCGCAGCAGCCGTGGCGGGAGCTGGAGCGGCAGCTGGACGGCCGTCCGGTCCCGGAGGGCGGGGATGGCAACGATTCGCCGGCGTGGTCGCGGAAGCGGGAGGGCTACCGCGGTGCGCCGGAGGATCTGCGCGGCCGCCGGGCCGACGACGCGCTGAGCGAGCGGGTTCCCTACGCGGAGCTGCACGTGCACTCCAACTTCAGCTTCCTCGACGGTGCTTCGCACCCGGAGGAGCTGGTGGAGGAGGCCGCACGGCTGGAGCTGGATGCGATCGCGCTGACCGATCACGACGGCATGTATGGCGCGGTCCGGTTCAGCGAGGCCGCCGCTGAGCTGGGTGTGCGCACGGTCTACGGCTCGGAGCTGTCGCTGGGGCTGTCGATGCGGCAGAACGGCGTCCCGGACCCGGAGGGTGAGCATCTGCTGGTGCTGGCGCGGGGCCTGGACGGGTATCGGCGGTTGTCGGCGGTGATCGCTGACGCCCAGCTGCGCGGGAAGGAGAAGGGTCGCCCGGTCTACGACCATGACCAGCTCGTTGACGAGCTGCGCGGCCAGGTCGTGGTGCTGACCGGCTGCCGTAAGGGCGTCGTCCGCCGGGCCCTGGTCGAGGACGGCCCGGCCGCGGCCGCCGACGCCCTCAGGGCGCTGGTCGACCGGTTCGGCCGTGGCCACGTCGCCGTCGAACTCCTCGATCTCGGCTATCCGGAGGACGGGGTGCGCAACGACGTCCTGGCCGGCCTGGCGGCCGAGCTCGGCCTGCCCACCGTCGCCTCGGGCAACGTGCACTACGCCCAGCCCAGCGCGGGCCGGCTCGCCGCGGTGGTGGCCGCGGTGCGGGCCCAGCGCAGCCTCGACGACATCGCCGGATGGCTGCCGCCCGCGTCGATCCAATTCTTGCGCTCCGGCGCGGAGATGGCCCGGATTTTCGCCCGCTGGCCGGGTGCGGTGCAGCGTGCCGCGGTGCTCGGGGTGGAGTGCGCCTTCGAGCTGGAGCTGGTGGCGCCGAAGCTGCCGCCGTTCCCGGTGCCCGAGGTCTTCGGCGGCAGCGAGGCCGCCTACCTGCGGCACCTGACCTGGGAGGGCGCCGCCCGCCGCTACGGACCGCGCGAGACCAACGAGAAGGCCTACGCGCAGCTGGAGCACGAGCTCGACGTGATCGAGAAGCTGGACTTCCCGGGCTACTTCCTCATCGTGTGGGACATCATCGAGTTCTGCCGCAGCCACAACATCCTCGCCCAGGGCCGCGGCTCCGCCGCGAACTCCGCGGTCTGCTACGTCCTGGGCATCACCAACGCCGACCCGATCCGCTGGGGCCTGCTGTTCGAGCGGTTCCTCGCTCCGGAGCGGGACGGGCCGCCGGACATCGACGTCGACATCGAGTCCGACCGGCGCGAAGAGGCGATCCAGTACGTCTACACCCGCCACGGCCGGCACCGCGCCGCGCAGGTCGCCAACGTCATCACCTACCGCGCGAAGTCCGCGGTCCGTGATGCGGCCAAGGCGCTCGGGTTCTCGCCGGGGCAGCAGGATGCCTGGTCCAAGCACCTCGACCGCTGGTCCGGGATCGACTCCGCCACGCCGGAGGAGACCGGGGTGCCGCAGCCGGTGCTCGACATCGCCGGCGCACTGGAGGGCTTCCCCCGGCACCTCGGGATCCACTCCGGCGGCATGGTGATCTGCGACCGGCCGGTCACCGAGGTCGTTCCGGTCGAGTGGGCCGCGATGGAGGGCCGCACGGTGCTGCAGTGGGACAAGGACGACTGCGCTGCCGTCGGGCTGGTGAAGTTCGACCTGCTCGGCCTCGGGATGCTCTCCGCGATCCACTACATGATCGACTTCGTCGCCGAGTTCGAAGGCACGGCCATCGACCTCGCCCAGCTCGACCTCGCCGACCCCAAGGTGTACGACATGCTCTGCGCCGCCGACGCGGTCGGCGTGTTCCAGGTTGAGTCCCGCGCCCAGCTGGCCACCCTGCCGCGGCTGCGGCCGCGCGAGTTCTTCGACCTCGTCATCGAGGTGGCGCTGATCCGGCCCGGCCCGATCCAGGGCGGCTCAGTGCACCCGCTCATCCGCCGCCGCCAGGGCGAGCCCTGGGAGCACGCCCACCCGCTGCTCGCCGGCGCGCTCGACAGGACCTACGGGGTGCCGCTGTTCCAGGAACAGGTCATGCAGATGGCCATCGACTGCGCCGGGTTCGACGCCTCCGAGGCCGACCAGCTCCGCCGCGCCATGGGCTCCAAGCGCTCCGGGAAGAAGATGGCCCGCCTGGCGCGCCGGTTCTTCCAAGGCGCCGCCGAACGCGGCATCACCGGCGAACTGGCCGAGCAGATCTTCCACCAGATCTACGCCTTCTCCGACTACGGCTTCCCGGAAAGCCACAGCCACAGCTTCGCGCTGCTGGTCTACGCATCCGCGTGGTTCAAGTGCTACCACCCGGCGGCGTTCCTCGCCGGACTGCTCAAAGCCCAGCCCATGGGCTTCTACAGCCCGCAGTCGCTGGTCGAAGACGGCCGCCGGCACGGCGTGATCACCCTCGGCCCCGACATCAACGCCAGCCTCGTCGACGCCACGCTCGAACCCCACGAGGGCAGCACCGGCGGGCTCGCGGTCCGGCTCGGACTCGGGACCGTGCGCAACCTCGGCCGCGACGTCGCCGAGGCGATCGTCGCCGCCCGCGCTGGGGGGCCGTTCACCTCGCAGGACGACCTCACCCGCCGGGTCCGGCTCGACACCCCCGCGCTCGAAGCCCTGGCCACCGCCGGCGCATTCTCGGACTGGGGACAGGACCGCCGCCAGGCACTGTGGGCCGCCGGCGCGGCCGCCCGGCACCGCCCCGAGCACCTACCCGGCCTCGCCCCCGGGCTCGACGCACCCGCCCTGCCCGGCATGACCAAGCTCGAGCTCGCGGCCGCGGACGCCTGGGCCACCGGCGTCACCCCGGGCACCCACCCCATCCAGTTCGTCCGCGACCGCCTCACTGACCTCGGCGCGCTCCGCGTCGTCGACCTCGCCAACGTTGAGAACGGCACCCGCATCCGGGTCGGCGGCGCGGTCACCCACCGGCAGCGGCCCGCGACCGCCAGCGGGATCACCTTCCTCAACCTCGAAGACGAAACCGGCATGGTCAACGTCGTCGTCGAACAAAACACCTGGTCAGCCTTCCGAACAGTCGCCCGCGTCAGCTCGGCGATGCTCGTGCGCGGCATCGTCCAACGCTCGCCCGAAGGCGTCATCAGTCTGCGCGCCGACCGCCTCGAACACCTGCCGATGACCATCCAGCACGCCTCGCGGGACTTTCGGTGACCACTCACATCAGGCCCGCGGCCGAGAGGGTTGCCGAGGCTGCGCTGGCCGGGGATCGGGCGTAAAGGCCAGCGGGCCCCGGCCGACTCGGCCGGGGCCCGCTGGGCTTGGTGGCGGGAGTGGTTACCGCAGGGCGCGGGTCACGTCGTCCGCGCTGGCACCGAGCACGGTGCGGTAGGCCTCGATGACGTCCGGGGCCACCTTGCCCTGCCAGGAGTCGAGTTCGTCGACGGTCAGCGCCCCGCGGGCTTCCCAGGTCACTTCACCGGGGTCGGCGGTCTGACCTTCGGGGACGACGTATTCGTCGGTGATCTTCTGGATGGCGGTCTTGAGGTCCATGATCGCGTGATCTCCTTGTCGCTGCTCAGCGGACGGAAGCGGTCGTGCGGGTACGGACGTGCTCTACGGCATCGTGCACGCTCTGGTGGTGGTCGATCGCGGGCTCGCGGGCGGGAAGCACGTTGGTGATGTGCGTGCGCGCCCGGTGGCCGCCGCGGTGCAGCACGAGGATCGAGGCCACGCCCCAGGCCAGGACGATCAGCCCGGCCGCGATCGGGCGGTGCGGCTCGGCGGCGCCGGCCCAGGCCATCGCGGCGGTGCCGGCGCCGTAGAGCGGCCACGCGATCCGGGCGCCGCGCGCGCCGACCAGGCCGGCAACGAACAGCACTCCCCCGCCGACTGCCCACACCGTCAGCAACGTGGCCGCGGAGACCGGCAGGCCGGCGGCGTGCTGCTCGGCCCATGCGCCGATCGGGTCGGTCGCCACGTGCACCACCGGCAGCGCGGACAGCGCGTGCCCGATGTCGGTGCTGGCGTTCCCGCTGAATACCCACTGGATCAGGTGCACGACCTGGATGATCAGCCAGACGGCGAACGCCAGGGTGCTGGCGGCCAGCACGCCGACGCCGACCGCGATGAGCACGGCCTGGACGCCGTTGAGTTCGCGGTCGGTGCGGTCCTCCATCCACTCGACGAACTGGCCGAACAGCTCGCGGAACCAGTCCGCCACGTCGGTCTGCATGCGCCGGTTGTTGTTGTTCTCCAACAGGTTTCCCTTCTTGGTGATCACTTCGGTGGTTTCCCTCAGGCCGCGTCCGCGGCCGCGGTGTACAGCGCGGTGTCGGTGCCGGGCATGGTCGGTGTCCTCGCTTTCACTCGGTGCCGCGGTCGCGACGTTCGGATCGGGGACGGGAGGCCGGCTGCGTGCGCACGGTGGGCGGCGGCGGTGTCCCAGTCGGGCCGTCGTGGTCGGTGTCGAGCACGTACGGCGCGGGTTCGAGCAGGTCCGGGCCAAGGCGGCTGACCTGCCAGCGGCCCCGCGGGTCGACGCTGGTCGGCGCGTACTGCGGCCCGGTGCCGACATCGGTGCGCCGCTGCGCGCGGCGGGTGTGCACCAGCAGGGCGCACGCCACCGCCGCGGCCAGGAGGAGCAGCGCGCCGATGATCCAGACGACGAACATGAGCCTCGATTTCCGTTGTGAGGTCAGGGTTTGCGGGCGAGCAGGCGGCGCTTCTTGCCGGTGCCGCCGCATCGGGAACAGTTCCGCCAGGCCTTGCCGGTCGGGCTGGTGTGCTTGCCGCCGTTGCAGCGGCCGCACGCGGTGTAGGGCCAGATTTGGCAGGCCAGGTAGTACAGGGCGAGCCAGGCCAGCAGCGCCAGGACGACGGTGGTCACGGTCAGCGGCTCCTTTCCGGAACCTCGAGCCGGGCGGCGCGCAGCAGCAGCCGCTCGGCGAACTCGTCGAGTTGTTGAATCGCCAGCGGCGCCTGAGCGGGGGCGCCGGCGTAGAGCACCCCGGCCTGCTCCCGCAGCGCGGTCGCGTGCTTGCGGCACTCGTCGGCCCGCCACAGGCGTTCCTCGACCGTCATCTGGTCGGGCTCCGGGAAGGCCAGCGTGTCCAGGTGGTGCGTCACCACAGCCCACCTCCTGCGGCCGGCTGCGCCGGCGGGGTGACCAGCTCGATCACCTGCGGCAGCAGGCCGGGGATGGCCGCCAGGCAGCCGAGAGCGACCAGGGGGAACACCACCAGCCGCTCGAACCGCTTGCCGGTGCGGAACCGCAACCACGACGGCGGCCGGACCTCGTACCAGGTCTCGCCTCGGATCGGCAGGAACGGCCACAGCAGTGGGCACCCGGACTCGGTGAGCGCGTCGCCGAGGCAGTGCACGGCGCAGCCCAGCGCGACCGCCAGGCCCAGCCATCCCGAGGAGGCATCGAGCGCGGCGAGCACGGCTTGTCCGTCAGGCAGCCCGCTCGCGCTCAGCGTGGCCGGCAGCCACGCCGCGGCTCCGGCACCGTAGGCGACCAGGGCGGGTAGGCCGAGCCGGTCCACCGCCAGCAGCAGCCCGAACGTCAGCCACCCGAGGACGGCCCACGGCCCCCAGGCCGCGGTCGTGGCCGCGCACAGGCCGCCCAGGGCGGCGGCGAACACCAGCGTGTGCGTCAGGTGCCGATGCTCACCACCGGGTTCGTCGGCCGGCCCTTTGGTGTGCTCGTAGAGCCACCTCGAGGTGCCCCGCAATCCGCGGGAGAGCAGCCTGGTGACCGGCCCGAGCAGCCGCGTCGCCGTCGACGTGCGGTGATCCAGGTCGGGCACCAGGGCGTAGCCGGCGGTCACCGCGGCGAACGGGCCGAGCGCGGCGCACGCGGTCAGCGTCGCCGCCACCCCAGGTTCCTGTCCGCTGTCGGGGCTCAGCCCGGTCGCCCGGCCGATCAGCAACCCGGCCAGCGCCCCGGTCAGGGCGTGCGTGCGGCCCATCATCAGCCGTCGACCCCCGTTCCGGCGGCGCCGGCGTCGTCACCGGCGGCCGGCGTGTAGCAGTCGAGGACGGCCGTCAGCTCGGGCGAGCCCACCATTGGTCGGCCGGCGAGCTGGCGGCGCAACTCGGCGCGCACCGCGCGGCGCTTGCGCTCGCTCAGCGCGCCCCACACGCCGTAGTTCTCCGGAGCGGTCAGCGCGTGCTGCAGGCAGCGGCGGCGCACCGGGCAGTGCCCGCACACCCGCACCGCCTGTGCGCTGGAGCGTTGCGTGCCGGCCCACCACAGCTCGGGGTCGTAGCGCCCGGACCGGCACAGCGCCCCGAACCAGGGATCCGTGGGGTCGGTCTCCACGACCCGCGGCCGGGTACCGGCGGTATCGGGGGTCGAGTCGGGATCGTCGATGTCGGCGGTATCCCACTCGTCGGGCCGGAACCAGCCGCAGCGCCGTGCCCGCGCGCGCAGATGCGTCGAGGGGCCGGGCACGTCGCGCAGCTCCTCGTAGAGCGCGGCCACCTTCGCCGCGGTGGACTGGTACACCCGGGCGCGGCTACTGGAGTTGTGCATGAACGGGATCACGCACGCCCGCTCGGCGAACACCCGCTTGGGGCTGGTGTAGCCCAGCCGCCGCGCGAGATCGTGTTCGCGGTGCCCGATCGCGTAGAGCGCCTGAATCCGGCGCCGGGTGCCGGTCGCGTCGATCCGGTGATCGACATCCGGGCTCAGGTGGGCCTTCCCGGCGTATTGGAACTGGTTGTACCGCCGGTACTTGGCCTCGGCGTCCGGGCAAGTGCAGCCGTGATGCCGACGCGCAGAGACTGTGCCGTGCCGGCGCGCGGGGCAGCCACTGCGATCGATGGGCGCCTCTGTCGGCGCGGTGCCCGCCATCACGCGGTGCCCCGATGGACCAGGTCGCCGAACGCGGCGCGGGTCGGGGCGTCCAGCTCGGTGTCCGGGTAGGTCACCAGCCAGCGCCGCCGGCCGCGCTCGACCAGCGCCTCGGTGCCGCCCGCGGCCAGCCGGAACGACGCGAACGCCACCGGCGGTTCGCGGTCCACGAACAGCTGCCCCACCCCCGTTGGCGCCGCGCCCAGCTCGCTGCGCAGCGCCGCCGGGGGCTCCTTGACCGTCAGGTTCGCCGACCCGGACCCCATCGCCGTGAAAACGGCCGTTTTCGCGGCGAGCTTGTCGACGGTGAGTGAGCAGCGGGTCCGCAGGGCGACGACCTGCTTGAGCAGCAGCGTCTGCAGCGCCGAGCTGTCGCCGAACGAGGTCAGCCGGGTGTCGGGCAGGGTGGCGAGCACGCCGATGCCGAGCTCGCCGGCTAGGCGCACCACCGCGGCCCAGCGCTCGCCGTGGCCGGCGAACACCCGGTGGGCGTCCCTGATGGCGACGAGCAGGGCAGGCAGCCCGGCCGCCGGGTAGCTGCCCGCCTGCATGGCGGCCAGCAGCTCGGCGCGGGCGCGCACCACGCGCTCGAGGGCGGCGATCGCGGTCTCGGCGACGTCGGCGCTCTGGACCAGCACGGTGGCCTGGCGGGCCAGCGCCGGGTTGGTGAGGTCGTGCTGGCCGTTGATGTAGGCGGTGACCAGTGGCATCGCCGCGCGGGCGGTCACCGCCAGCACGGTCAGCGCGTTGCTGACCCCGACGCCGGCGTCGCCGACGATCACGCCGTGGCGCATCCGGCGCGGTGTGGCCAGCGGGTAGTAGGCGTGGCCGCCGCCGCGCAGGGCAGGGCCGAGCGCCAGGCGGCCGTGGTCGTGCAGCGGCGCGCGCAGCAGCGGCGCCGGTGCCGAGGGCAGGGCTGTGGAGGGCATACGGGTCCTTCCGATCGGGGTTGGGTGGTGGGTGCGCGGGCCGGCAACGGAGGGCTTTCTCAGGGCGTCATCCGTGTCCGGCCGGTGTTTGCGCAGCTCACCGAGGTATTTCGGTGGCGTGAACTGCTGGTGGGGGCCGGGTATCCTGTGCTCGTGAGCGACACGGAGACCTTTTCCCACGCGGCGCGCCTTGGTGGCCTGCGCCCGGAGGTGATCAACCGGTTCGTCGCCACGCAGGCCGCGGTGAACGTCCTCGGCCCGCCCAACAGCAAGAAGGCGATCGAGTCGTTGGCTGGCGACTTCACCCGCTGGTTGCGCAAGTCCGGTGACGACCACGCCGACGCCGAGCTGCGGCGCCGGGTGCTGCTGATGGTCACCGAAGGCCGCGCCGGCCAGGGATGGGCCGACAACGAGGCCGCCTCGCGCATCCTGAACGTGGCCGAGGACGTGTACAACAGCATCGCCTGACCTGCTGCCGGGCTACAGCAGCTCGACAGTGGTGGTCTGCTGATGGTCCGAGGACGGCGCGTCCCAGTAGCCACGCAGGGTGTCCGGCACGTCGGTGAGCAGCAACGCCCCTTTTCCGTCGCCGAGGTCGGTGTACTCGGCCACCGTGCCCTCGATGCAAACGTCGCGGCCGCCACTGCGGTTCGGGTCGTGCCAGCTCCGCACCAGACGGACGCGATCACCGGCCTTGATGTGAGCCACGAAGAGCTCCTTCCTCTGCAGGGTTGGGTAGTTGTGGTGCTCCGGGCGGCGCGCGGTGCTTTCTCAGGGCGTCTGCGCGCCGCCCGGACGATTCGGTCAGGCCGCCGCGGTGGTGGCCTCGTAGCGCACCGCCGGGCCGCTGCCGGTCTTGGTGACCAGCTCCTTGCCGGCGAGCGTGCCCAGCAGCGCACCGACCCGCTGGCGGGTCAGCCCGACGTGCTCGGCGATCGTGCTCGGCTGGGTGTGCCCGGCGCGGATCGCGGCGAGCACGCGCTGCTCGGACTCCGACAGCTCCATGCCCAGCTGCTCCGAACCCGCCGCATCCGGGACTGCCGGGGTGGCCGTGGCGGCCGGGGTCGGGCTGGTCGGGGTGTTCGCGCCATCGGTGCCGCGCAGCTTGGGCACGGTGGGCAGCACCATCCGCATCGGCCGCGGCGTGGCGTCGCCCTGCGCGGTGCTGGGGGCGGCCTGCGCGGCCGCCGGCGCGGGCATGGCTGCAGGGGTGGTGGCAGGCGCGGCGGCCAGGCCGTCGCGGCGTGCCCGGTTGCCGGCGTGCAGGGTGCCGTGGTCCAGGGCGATCTTCGGGGCCTGCTCGTACCAGTCCTCGACCAGCCGCAGGCCCTGGGGCAGCGGCTTGCCCTTGGCCTCGCGCTTGGCCGCGTCCTCGCGGGTGGGCACCCACCGGTTCTTGAACGGGGCGTGCCGGGCGACCTCGCCGAGGGTGTGGCCGTAGCCGGGGATGGCGGGCAGGTCGTGCAGGTTGAACTGGCCGTGCGCCAGGATCTGGCCCTGGCTGCGCTCGTCGGTGCGCAGGCCGACCGCGTTGCCGGCGCGCAGGCTGCCCCGCAGCACCGACTTCTTGAACGTCTCCAGCGATCCGTCCTGGTCGGCCATGATCACCGCGATGCCGACCTTGCGGGCCTCGCGCGCGAGCTTGGCCCACTTCTCGGCGTTTTCCTTGGTGACCACCACGTGCGCCTCGTCGACGATGACGAGGATGCCGGGGTACTCCGGGGCCGGGTTGAACCCGTGGCCCCCGCCGTGGCGGTTGCGCTGCCGGTACTGCTGCATCGCGATCAGCCGGCGCAGCGCGTACTCGGCGTCGTCGGCGCCGTAGCGCTCCTGGGCGTGCTCCCACAGCTGCGGGCAGGACATGCCGTCCTGGCCGTCGACGTGGATGACGTAGGTGTAGCCGGTGTAGAGCGCGGTCAGGGCGATGACGTCGATGAGCCGGGACTTGCCCGAGCCGGTGCCGCCGACGATCAACCCGCCCCAGATGCTGTTGTCGGTGTAGAGGCGCCACACCGCGTCGCCCAGCCCGTCGATGTAGGGGCCGAGCACGATCTGGCCGTCGTCGTACTGCGGGCCGTGGAAGTACACGTCGGCGGCGACCGGCGAGTGGGTGACCACGCGGAACCGGGCCAGCGCCGGGTTCTCCTCGTAAGGATCGACGGTCAGCTTGGTCTGCGGATGCCCGAGCCCGCTGGCGATCTTGGACATGTTCGCGCGCACCATGTCCAGGTCGTGCTTGCCGGGGTGCAACCGCAGGATGTACTCGATGCCGTGCTTGAACGGCTCACCGCTGACCAGCTGGGAGCCGGCCAGAATGCAGCCGGTGCCGCCGAGGTAGTCGGCCCAGCGCCGCGGGTAGAGCGCCAGCAGCGACTCGTCCACCTCAACCGGCGCGACCTCGGGCTCGGGCTCCGCCTCGGGTTCGACGGCCTCGGGGTGGCGGTTGGCCGCCCACCAGCGGGCGCCGAAGGCGTAGTCGCCGGCCAGCGCCACCGCCAGGCTGCCCCAGGTGAACCCGGAGATCACGGCGCTGACCATCCACAGCGACATCGCCGCGGTGAGCAGCCCCGACCACAGCGTCCACTCGGCCAGGAGGTGCTCGCGCCGGCGCAGCAGCACGTGGCCGGCCGCTCCGGCGGCCGCGCACGCCAGGCCGGTCACCACCGCCGCGACCCCGGCCGCGTGCGCCTGGGCGGCCAGCGCGTGGACCACCTGCGCCAACCCGACCAGGCCTGCGGTGATGTAGTGCGGCATCAGCTGGTTGCGGTTCCGCCGCTCGATGTCGGCCAGCAGCGTGCGCTCGGCCCGCTGCTCGGCGCGGCGCTGGGCACGGTTACGCGGCTTGGGCGCCTGCTCCCCCTCCCCGCCGTTCTGGCCGGTCTGGTCGATGCTGATGCCGTCGGGCAGCGCAGCCATCGCCCGCACCGTGGCCTCGGCGAAGCTGGCCGCGGTGCGCTCGATGTGCTGCTCCAGCTCCGGCGTCACGGTGGCCGGGCGACCGCCCTGCCCGCGCCGGGCAGATCGAGATGCGGTTTTCGGCATGGCGTTGGTCCCTCCCTGGTCTGGCCGGTGTCGGCCACGGCGCCCGCACACCCCGGCGAGGGGCAAGGGTGTGCGGGACCGAAACGACACCGCGCTGGCTACTCGGCGGTGACGAATTCCTTGCTGCCGGCGTCCGGGGTGGCCGCGTAGGCCTCCTGGACACCGCGGTGGCTCTCCAGCTCGCTGGACAGGCTGTTCGCGGCCGCGGCGGCCGCCTCCAGCTGCGCGAGCGCCGCCTGCAGCTCCTGGATGGCGCCGGTCATCTGCTCCTGCACCGAGCTGATGTCGGTGAGGGCCTGACCGGTCACCCCGCCGGCCTCCAGGTCGGCGCGGGCCTGCTCGCAGGAGGCGGCGGTCTCGTCGCCGGTCGGCAGGATCGCGCTGATCTGGTCGTAGGCGTGGGTGCACTGCGAGGCCATGCCCTGGGCGTAGGCGATCGCACCATCCAGGCCGGTGATCTCGGGGTTGGTCACGGGAAGCTCCATTCGTGTGGTCGTGACGATGTCGCGCTTGAACGGGATGACGTTGTCGGGCAGTGGTGTCTCGGCGACCTCCTTGGCGTCGGGGACCGGATCGGTCTTCTCCTCCGCGCCGCCCGCCTCGGACCCGGCCTCGGCGTCCTCGGCGGCCTTCTGCGGCGCGGACTTGCCCGCCGCGGGCGTCGCGCCCGCAGCGGGAGACTCGGGCATCCCGGACGGCTGCCCGGCGGGCGCCGCCGCCGGGCGAAGCCCGCCGGTGGGCTGCCGCTCAGGCGGCTCGGGCACCGGGTCGGGCCGCGGCGGCTCGGTGATGCCGCGCTCGCGAAGCAGCCGCACCGCGTCGGGATCCCACTCGCTGATCGGGACCTCCCGGCCGTCGACGGTGCCGCCCGGCCGGAAACCGACCCGCCAGGCGTCGGCCACCATGTCCGCGCGGACATCGGCGGGCAGCCCGAAGTAGTCGGGCAGGCTCGTCGCGAAATGCCGGCCCTCGGAGTTGGCGCGCATCCACGCGTCGACGAGCTGCCGCTGCTCGGGAGTCAGCCTCGAGTAGCCGGTGGGCTGCGGGCTCGGCTGGGCGGCCGGCCCCTGGCCCGGCTGCGGGACCTGGGCGTAGAACCCGGCCGGGCCGGGCTGACCCGGCCGCTGGCCGGGCTGGCCCGGCCGGCCGATGCCCGCGGCCGGGGTGGTCTCCCCCGGGTTCGGCACCTCGGCGCCGAACCCAGCGCCGCCGCGCTTGGCGTCCTTGCGGGCCCAGCGCTGCCGGTCGCGCTCCTGCTTCGCGGCGGCCTTGCGCGCCTGCTTTTCCCTGCGGTGATCGGCCATCAGCTCGCGCTTGTGATGGGCCGAATCCCAGGCGTCGTCGATCAGGCCGCTGAGGTAGCGCCCGAACGAGCCCTGCGGCACCCGGCCGCCGTTGCGTTCCCGCGCGGCGAGCTTGGCCTCCCGGATCTTCTGCCGTGGTGGCGGTTCTTTCCGCACCGCGGCGGTGATGTCTTCGCTGACGCGCACGATCACGTACGCGATCAGCAGGCAGAAGAGGAACATCGTGGTTCTGGCCTCCCTGTCGGGCTCAGAAGAACGGGTGGAAGACGGCCTGGATCACGACGAGCACCAGGACCGCGGCCGCCACGACGCGCGAATCGCGGTCGAAAATCCAGTCCAGGTACAAAAACAGCGCCTTGAACGGCAGCCGGATCGCCGCCGTGACGCGCGAGACCGTCCGCACGGCGTTGTCGTCGGGCAGGTGCTCGCCGTAGCGAGCCCACAGCCACGCGCTTTTCAGCGGCGGCCGCGGCTTGTCCCACACGTCGGGCGGGGTCCAGTGCCGGCGGGCCTTGTCCGCCCACTGCTTGCTGTAGTCCGCCAGCGACACCGGCGCCGACTCGGCGCCGAGCGGCTGCTCGGCGGGCCTGCTCGACACCGGCGAGCCCGGCGTGTCCTGTTCGGACACCGCGGGAATCTCGGTGGTGACCTCCGTGGCCGTTTCCGGCGGGGCGGTGCTGGTCATCGGCCTTTCCTTTCGTAGCGAGTCAGAAGCTCCTCGGCCGGCGCGACCAGGTCAGCCACCGCGGTGGCGATGATGTCGCCGCGCTGCTCGGGAGAGGCGCACTTGTTGAGCGCGATCCGAAGGTGATCAGCAGCAGCCGCGATCTGGTCGGTGTCGCTTTTGACCCGCTCGAGCCGTTCCCAATACATGCGGCGCCACCGCGCCACGCGGGCGCTGCGTCCGTCGCGATGGCCCGCCATCAGCCGCTCACCAGGTAGCCCAGGCCGTTGCTGCCGAAGCCGGTGATGGCGTCGGTGAGGTCACCGCCGTGCGCGGCGACCGGGCCGGAGGCGATGATGAACAGCAGCGGCAGCAGGATCAGCGCCGTCATCTCCCACTTGTCGGCCTTGCGGTCGTGCACGAACCCGTAGACCACCGCGGGGACCAGCAGCAGGACCAGGACCGCCGCGACGAGCGCCCCGCTCACGGGGAGCAGGTTCAGCAGGCTGCGCAGCAGCCCTGCCAACCAGCCGCCGAGTTCGGTGGACGCGAGCGAGGAAGCGAACAGGGCGGTCACGATGCCCACCACCCACCACTTCTTCCACTTCTTCCACTTCTTGTGCAGCAGGACCAAGAGCCCGGTCGAGAAGATGAGCAAAAGCCAGGCCATCGCCGAATCACTCCTTCCTGAATTGGGGGTTGGGTTGGGTTTTCGTTTTCTGGTGGGGAAAGCCGGCGGCCGGACCAGCGGGTGAGGGGGAGCCCCGCTTCTCAGGAGGTCTGGCCGCCGACGACTGGGGGTTAGCGGCCGCCGAGGTAGATCGCCGCGATGCGGCGGGCGGCCTCGTGACCGATGCCGGTGCCGTTGCTGGCCCGCAGCGACTCGCGCAGCGTCTTGATCACCTGGTTGACCGAGGGGTGAACCGGCAGCCGGCCCTCGGCGGTCGCCTTGCGCAGCAGCGCCAGGTGCTCACCGGTGATCTGGTCGTCGCGGGGGATCACGATCGGCGCGTCCTTGGACTGCGCGATCGCCTCGCCGTAGAGGTTCGAGGCCAGGTGCCAGGCGATCACCGCGGTGACCACCAGCGTCGGCACCAGCACGTGGGCGAGCAGATCACCGGCCTGCCAGTCGAACCGGATGCCGCTCGGAATGACGTTGAGCAGCACCGATGCCGCGGCCAGCGACCCGTCGAACCAGTAGAAGCCGCGGGTGATGGTGATGCCGCGCTTGCGCGCGGTGAACTGCGCGACCATCGAGATCGCGAGCAAGACGCTGGCCAGCGGCTCGACCAAGTACGCCGTCCAGGTGCCGTCCACGCCCACCAGGCCGTCGTGCACGTTCTTCGCCATGAACGCCACACCGCCCGCGATCAGCGTGAACGCGGCCCAGCTCGAGGCGACCAGCTTGCGGTAGTCCGCGCCGATCGCCCGCGCCGGATCCAGAACCCGGTCCCGGGCCCGCGCCGCGCGCTCGTCCCAGAAATCCCAGATGCGGTTCCGCCGCGCCCGGCGCACCTCCGCCTTGCCCGCACGCTTGCGCTCCTTGCGCTGCTTGGTGCGGATCTTCGCGGCAACTTTGGTGTCCTTGGCTTCCTCGGCCTTGGAGGGCACCTCGTGCAGTACCGGGTCCTGGGCCAGCGTCACGTACTGGCGCGCCAGCTCGTTCGCGGTCTCCCGGTCCGCGACCCGCCGCCGCAGCTCGCGCACCATCTCCGATTCCCCCGGCTCGGCCACCTCGGGCTCGGGCGTGGCGTCCGCGTCCCAGCCGTCCTGACCGGGCTCGTCGAGCTCGACGTCGAGCGGCCGGCCGGGGGCCGTGTGCTCCACGGCATGCCCGTTCCGCGGTCGCTCGTCGATTACCGTCACTGCTCCTCCTTCTTCGTGTTCGCACTGCTCACAGCCGTCAGCGCCTCGACAATGTGGTCCCAGACGTCGCGCTCCTCCTCGGCCAGCTCGCGCAACCAGGTGCCGGGCTCGAGGTAGCGGCCGGCCAGCTCGCGGTCCTGCTCAATCTCGGCCAGCTCACCGAGCAGCCCCCGCACCCGCCGGCCGATCTCGGTCTCGGCCGACGCCGTGGACAGGAACCCGGCCAGCGCCTCGCGGCCAGTCCGGCGGGCGCCGAACCCGCCGCCCGCCGGGGTGGTGATCGTGCTCGTCATCGGGAACCACCACCCCGGCGCAGCAGCCGGAACACGACAACCGCGGCCGCCACGACGATCAGCACGCCGCCGAGCTTCACCCCGGCCACCGGGGCCAGCACCGCCAACACCAGCGCCATGCCGCCCACCAACGTGACCAGCAGCGGCGCCCCGATGTTCTCCGCGTCCTCCAGCGGCGACCCCGCGGTCGACCGCGCTGCCACGGCCTGTTCGCCCTGCTCAGCGACCAACTCGCCCGCGGCAGGGTCGGTGGAGTACTCGGTGCCGGTCATGCCCGCACCTCCTGCCGCTCAGCCTCGCTGCTCCGCTTCACCGCGCGCCGCTCGTCCTCGGACAGACCGCCCCACACACCGGCGTCCTGGCCAGACTCCAGCGCCCACTCCAGGCACTCCGAGCGGACCGGGCAGCCCGCGCACACGGCCTTGGCCCTGGCGGTCTGCCGCAGCGCCGGACCGCTCGTCCCGACCGGGAAGAACAGCTCCGGGCTCTCCTCGCGGCACGCAGCATCGTGAACCCAGCTCATGCGGCACCCCGCAGACCCGAACGCTTGTCCGGCGCCAGGCTCCGCAGCCGCCGCCGCTGCGCGCGCTGCTCGGCCAGGGAAGGCACGAGGTCCTCGAAGTCGGACACCCGCGGGGGAAGTGCGGCCTTTCGGATGACGACGACCGGGACACGGCCCTCGTCGCTGGATGCCAGCTGTACGCTCGACATCGCAGATACCTCCAATCGCTGTGGATCGGTCTTCTGCTCCGGCCCCGTCCTGGTTGCCGCCAGGCGGGGCCACTTTCTTGCTCGCTGTGGATCGTGTTCAGTTGTCCTCCCCTGCCCCCGGTTGCCGCCGCGAGCAGGAGTGATACGCGATGATGCGAGACTAACCGCGTGATGCACGTATCACAAGAGTGAATGCGTTATTAGTGGCGATGCCCCCTCGAATGGACTAGCGGCTAGTCCAGCTCGTCCGCGATGCGATCGAGCAGGACCAGCGCGGCTTCGTCGTAAGCGGCAAACTCCTGTTGCTTCTTGAACATGCGCTGGTAGACCGCGACGTCGGCCGGGTCGGTGATCGTGACTTCGGCTGTCAGGGACTCCGTAACCACATCAGTCGCGCCATCGGGCCAGTGAGTGAGCACGAAGCTGTTCGACGTTGGCGCCTTCTTCTGCTGCTCGCGAGACACGATGCCGATGTGCACGTTCGGTAGGGCCGCCAAAGTTCGGAGCCGGTCGAGTTGCTCTCGAGAGACACTGGCTGGCCAAGGTTGCCAGGCCAAGGCGGTCTCGGTGATCACCGCGCTGATCGTTTTCGACTCGTCATAGAGGATCGCCTGCCGCTCCATCCGAGCGGCGACCGAATCGGCCACGGTGTCTGGGGTGGCGGCGCCGATCTCTAGGAGCAGTCGACGTGTGTACTCCGGTGTCTGTAGGAAGCCGGGGACAACCTCGGGTTGGTAGATGCAGAAGAGGTCGGCATCGGCGTCGTGTTGGATGCGTACGCGCTGCTGAGCGGCGTGCCCGCCGCGGTTGAGTTCTCGATTGGTGACAACCTCGGTGGCGATGTCTTCGGCTAGCCCAAGTACCTCCTCTTTCTGCTGCTCGGAGGCGTTGCAGTAGTCGAGCCAGCGGCGTATGTCCTCGAGCGGAGGCAAGTTGAGCCCCGACTCGGCGCGGGAAATCTTGGGCTGGCTCCAGCCGAGGTCAGCAGCCATTGTCCGGCCGCTGACCCTGGTGGCTTTCCGAAGCCGCTGTAGCTGCTCGCCGAGTCTTGTTCGGCGAGAGCTGAGGTTGTCGTCAGTGGGCACTCGGTGAGGTCTCCTCGCTGGTCACAGCTGCCCGATTGCGACCGACCTCCCCCTCGGCGCGCGGTGCGGGCAGCAGTGTGTACTCGTGGAACGGAACGGATCGGGCCACGGCCGCTTGCTTGATGTCCAGGAACGGGGCGACGTCCTCGGTGATGGTGACGCCAAGGAACTGTCCGCCGCTGGTGTAGGTCATGACCGCAGCGATTCGATCATCGAAGAGCCAGAAGTCCTGATCAAAGCGGGGATCTGTACCGCCGGGCCACGATCGGTCGTACACCTTGATCGTTTCGCCGGCGGCGATGTTGTCGGGGTAGGCGGCCCACTCGAACCGGGTGTAGTCGGTGACGGGATGGCCCACCATGCGGACGCGGCCGATCTTGCGACCAGAGGCAACCACCGCACGTGCGCGGGCTTGCCATTCCAGGTCGTCCGCAGATGGCTTCGGTGTCCGTCCGGCCATGAAGTCGTTGAACTGCTCGCGCTCGTCGCTGACGTCGTAGGTATCCAGCGCTTCGAGTCGCCAGGCGTACGAGGTGAAGCCGTCCAACAGGTCGAGCAGCGTCGTCACGCCAGTACCTCCCTTGCGGCCTCTCGCAGGACGTCGAGCGGGATTTCGACCACAGCCTCGCCTTCGGGCGGGGTGAACTGGCCGCTTGCGTCCGTCATGCCCTGGACGAACACGCGGTTGTTGTGCACGAACACCTTCGGGCAGTTGCCGTTCTTGCAGCCAGCGATCTGGGTGTACTCGTCCATCAACGGATCCCTTCGGTCTGATACTAGGCGATGCGCGTATCGGCATCGTAGGATGCATCAAGGGGGGTCACAAGAGGAAGCATCCCTCTCGTTCGGCTGTGGCTCTGAGCAGGGAAGACGCACTATGGAGTTGTCAAGGTTCGATATTTCGATCATCGGAGCTGACGCTCGTTGGCGGCAGTGAAGAACTGGTGAGACTTCGTTTCACCAGTTCTTCACCTGCGAAAACGGCCGTTGTTGTCGAAGACTGGCGGTATGGAGCATGAGCACGAGGACGGCATGGACCTAGAGATCAACGAGCCTGGGCGAATCGAGTGGGGCGAGCGCATCCGGCGCGAGCGCGAGCGCCGCGGGTGGTCTCAAACGGAGGCGGTCAGGGAGTTCCGCCGTACCACTCGTGAGCAGCACGGAGTCGTGCTCGCGAGTGAAGAATCGCTGTTGCGCTCGTGGAAGATGTGGGAGGCCGGCGGTGGCATCCGCCAGGACAACAAGCGGTACCTCGCGACCCTGTTCAGCACCGTGTCCGGCGCATTGTTCCCGCCTGCACGGCGGATCGAGCTGCTGCCGGACGGCGAGGTGCCTGAGCTGTTGCAGCAGCTCCAGTACTCCAGCGTTGACAACTCGGTACTGCACGGCGTCCTGCTGACGGTCGAGAAGCTGTGCACCGAGTACGCCTACACCCCCGCTGAGCAGCTCCTAACCGAAGGACGCGCCTGGCTGGCCCGCTTGGTCCAGCTGATCCAGCAGCCGATGACCCTCGCACAACGCCGGGAAGTTCAGGTGCAGGCCGGTTGGCTCGCGCTGCTGGTCTCCTGCGTCCAGTACGACACCGGCAACGCCCGGGCCGCCGAGATCACCCGGCGGCATGCCCTGAGCCTCGGCAGCGAGGCCGGCCACGCTGGCATCCAGGGCTGGGCGCACGAGATTTCCGCGTGGCAGGCCCTGACCTCCGGCAACTACCGCGGGGTGCTCACCGCCGCGCAGGCCGGTGCGGCCGCCGCAGGGAACCACGGCGTCAGCGTGCAGCTGGCCGCCCAGGAAGCGAAGGCGTACGCGCGCATGGGCGACCCGAAGGCCGCGCTGGAGGCCTTGGACCGCGGCCGCCGACTGCTCGAACCGATGGAGTACCCGACCAACATTGGCAACCACTTCGTGGTCGATCCGTCCAAGTACGACTTCTACGCGATGGACGTCTACCGGCACCTGAGCAGCGACGATGACGCAGCCGAGCAGCTGGCGCACGAGGTGCTGGCCGCCGGCACCGACTGGGACGGCACCGAGCGCTCGGTCATGCGAAACGCCGAAGCTCGACTCACGCTCGGCACTGTCGCGGCCCGCCGTGGCGACATCGACGGTGCCGTCGAGTGGGGCGTGAAGGCGATCAGTACGGACCGGAAGTCCCTGCCGAGCCTGCTCATGGTCGCCCGCGACCTCGACACGGCGATCAAACAAGCGGCTCCCGACGCGCCGCAAGCCATCGAGTACTCCGAACGACTCCGAGACCTTGGAGGGCGCTCGTGATCGCGGGAAGCCTTTTCGCTTGCGTTAATGCTGGCAAGAACGACAGCTGCATTGCCAGCCTTGACCAGGGACAATGCGACACGCCGAGCGACGACAAAGGTCCCGTTTTTGCAAACACCCCTGCTAGCTTTCCGGTGCTCTACGAAGACCGCACGGGAGGCGTGATGCAGATCGGCGAGTTCAATCGCAACATCTCGGCCAAGTTGGCTGCCGTTGTTGCCAGCGGCGCACCGAAGCTGATCACCCGCCGCGAAGACCCCTACGTGACAGTGCTTCCCCACGATCTCTTCGAAGACCTGCTGGCCGCGGCCGGCAAGAGGGGAAAGCGTGTCCTCGCGCGCCACCAAGCTCAGGCTGCGCAGCGGAACCAGACCAGTCAGGAGGAGCTGCCTTTGACTGCCGCGTAAACGACGAAACGCCCCCTGAGCTGCCAACTCAATGGGGGCGTTAACCGCCGAACAATATTCGCCTGTACACCTAGCCCACCGGAATTCCTTGTAGGAGGGGAGTTCTCCGGTTGGTCAGGTGGCTTGCTCGAAGCTGGAGCCAACCATACCAAACTTGGCCTCGGCTGGTACCCCCGCGCGCCCAAAATACCTGCTCGCGCGGGGTGTCGTACCGGCCACACGTGTCTCTGTCCTGGCTGCTGCACTGCCTGTTGGTGGCCGTGACCGGCTCGTTAATGCCGCGTCGATGCCAGCGCACCGGGGAATCACCTGCTCGCACCGGGGAATCACCTGCTTTCGCGGATGTTCCTGGGCTGTCGGCGCGGTCGCCGACGTCCGCCTGGTGGTGGTCGCGTGACCACCACAGCACCTGCCCCGCCCGTTGTTCGCGCTGCTCAACGTGGCAATTGCGTGAAGTGCCGACGTGCGCCGGGCCGGCCGCGGTCACCGCAGGCCCCCGGCGACGGCTTGATCCCGGCGAACGAACTGGTCGTCTGCGATCGCTGCTGGCTCACCGCCGGCGGCGACGACGCGGTACAGGCCGCGCTCGACGACGACGGCCAGCTCAGGCTCAGCCTGGAGGGCTCCGCCGAGTTCGAGGCACTGCTGGCCGAGGCCGAGGAGTACGACCAGCGCCACCCGATCGACCGCTGCCTGATCGAGGCGGGCATCCGGTGGGACACCCTGCGGCTCATCGCCGTGCCGGCGCGCTGCGACCTGGTGCGCTGGGTGCTGGAGCGCGTCCCGCCGACGCATACCCGCGTGGCGGACTCCCTGGATGCCTGGATCGAGGCCGTAGCCGCTCGCATCGAGCAGCAGACCGGCACCGAGTTCAAGTACAACCCGAAGAGGCGCCGGTGGTGGCGCATCGCGAACGTGCTCCGTTGCTGCTCAGACGACCCCTCGTACCGACAGCGCCGCCCACTCACCTGGATTTCGCAGGAGGAGATCGCGGCTGCGGTCGGCTGCTCCACGCGCACCGTCCGGCGCTGCGTGGCGTGGCTGCAGCGCGAGGGCCTGCTCCACGAGGTGCTTCCGGGCTGCCAGATGCCGCGCCAGACGATCCCCGACGACGAGACCGCTGCCGAGCAGGCCCAACGCGAGGCGCGGATGGCGGCCGCGGTGGCCGCCGAGGACGCGGCGATCGCCCGTGCGAGGGCAGAGCTGGACGCAGTGCACGACGGCCTGCTCGGCGACGCGGCGGCGGCGGCCGCCGAAACTGCCCTCTCCCCCGCCGACCGGGCGGCCTTGGACGCGGCCGAGGAGCTGGAGCCGGACCTGGTGCAACTGGTGCCGGTGTACGAGTTGCGCGTGCCCCTCGGCGAGGCCGAGAAGGCCGAGGAGGCCGCCATCGCCCGCGCGTGCACCAAGCTGGCCGCTACCCCCGGCGAGGCCGTGGCGCGGCACCACAGCGCCGAACTGGTCCCCGCGGTGAACGCTGCCGTCTACCGCGAGCTGTTCGCCATCGGGCACGACGGGCAGCTGACCCGCCTGGCCGGCCCCGAGGCAGCCGACGCCCTGACCTGCGGAAACGTGGCTGGCTTGCTCCGTCCTGATCAAAATGGCCACCCCCCGCAGGTCATAACCATTGATCAACTGAAGTCCAGAGACGTACAAGTTGTGGATAAACGACCGGCTACGCCGGGCTCAGACGAAGAAGGGGTTCGGTCCGGTCGGAATGGCGCTGATTCGACCGTCAGCGGCCAAACAGCCCCTTCCGAGGGTGATCGGCCCAGGAGCCGCCAGAGCGAGGCTGTACGGGCCGCTGAGTGGCTGCTGGAGTCGCGGTTGCACCCGGACCTCTGCATCGGCGTCTCGCGCCGCTGGTTAACAAGCGTTATACGGGGCAGCGGACTGCTCGCCGCATGGAACGTCACTCACGGACACGCCCAAAACGAGATCCTCGGCGGCTGGAACGGGGTGCCGCCGGCCTGGAACGAACTCGCCGACCTGATCCACGGCGTGCCCGAGTACGCAAACCTGCCGCGGTTCATCTACAACCCGCGCGGCTGGATCAAGGCCAGGTTCGCCCGCGCGGACGCCCACATGCCGCCGAGCAAGTCCAAGATCATCCGACACATCGAGACCACCAGCCCGACACTCCAGGAGCGCCGCCAAACCAAGATCGAGACCGCCCGGCAAGCCGAGATCGCCGCCCGCCGCGCCGCCATCGCGGCCTGCCAGATGTGCGACGAGTACGGCTTCTTTCCGGCCGACTCGACCGACCCGACCGCACCCGTCGTCAGGTGCAACCACGACCCGGAAACAGGCGGGTGGTGAGTGCCAGCCGCACACGCCACGCCCGTCACTCTCGGTACTGGAAAGTGGAAACTGGAAAGTCGGCGATGGCCAACCAAGGGGGGCCCAACGTGCGTTGCGCGTTGCGCGCGAGGCGCAAACGGGACTCTAGCACGGAGAGTGACACTGGGTGATCTCCGGGGGCTGGTCCCTGCGGGTGAGGGTCATCGCCGACCGGGCGCGGAGGAGAACCTCGGCCTGTGTCGAGCCCCGGACAAACCCGTCGGTGCCACCCCCCGCCGCGCGATGCTAAAACGGGCGTTCTTGCGTCAACGGGAGGCGTGTATACCCCTCCGCCAGCCGCGTCGTCAGCTTTTCCGCTTGCGAAAAGGCAAGCCGTCTTGCTTGTCCGAACTGTTGACTGCCAAGATGCGCCCGTGACCATGACGACGGACCTGACCGTATGGGATGTGCTGGAACGACAACTCCGCACTGAGATCACCCTGACCTGGAACCCTGACGGGCCGGTTGTGCTCGCCATCGACAGCGAGAAGGGCGGCGTTGGCAAGTCTGGCTTGGCGGGCGGGCTGATCGCCGTCATGGCCGCGAACGGCCGACGCGTCCTTGGCGTCGACCTCGACCCGCGAGCCACTCTTACCGAGGAGCTGGGCGCGGACGAGGGCGAGTACAGCGTCAACGACCTGCTGTACGAGGATCGCGAGGCCGATCCGGACGAGCTGCCCGAGCTGTCCGGCCTGGCCGCCGAAGCGCTGCGGCCGGCGGGGAAGGCATGGGGAGATAACGTGCGCGTGTTGGCCGCCGAACGGGCGCTCGCCAACCGCGAGACCGACAACACCACCCCGGACCTCGAACATCGGCTCAGGATCTCGCTCGAGGGCGTGGCCGAGCAGTTCGACCTGGTGGTCATCGACTTGCCGCCGCGAGCAGGTGGCAAGTTGGTCGGCGCGGGCCTGCTCGCAGCGACTCACGTCATCTTTCCGGGGACGCTGAACGCAGATGGGCAGATCGGCGTACGCGACGCGATGCGAACGCACAAGTTCATGGCGCGCACCAACCCGAACAAGCTGCGCAAGGTCGGTGTCGTGCGGAACATCGTCGAGCCGCGGACGAAGCTGGCGAAGTACTACGACGACCAGTTCGCCGAGGAGTTCGGGTCGGAAGTGCTCGACGTGGCAGTGCCGAAGCGAGTTATTCGACAAGAAGCCCGCGGTGCGTGCGTGCCGATCACCGTGGCGGCCGACAAAGCTGACGCAAAAGACCTCATCAACAGCTACACCCACGTGCTGAACGCGGTAGGGAGGGTGGCCTGATGGCAGGCTTGATGAACGCTGTGCAGAAGAAGGGCAGCCTCAAGAAGGCCGCAGATGCCAGTCACGATCCAGCCGACCTTTCCGCCGCCAACGCAACCAGCGATAAGGGCAGCGAGTCGGCTGGCCGTGATGCTGGCGGGACCGCTGGCGGGACCGCTGGCCGTAGTGCTGGCGGGAATGCTGGCCGAACCGATGCTGGGAATGCTGGCGCGTCGGCTGGCGTGGTAGCTGACCAAAAGGTCGGCGTTCCTGCGGGCGATAGCGATGGCGGAGACGCAAGCGCCAACGCTGGCTCGTCAGCCAGCGAATCCGCTGCTCAGAACGCAAGTGGAAACGCCATCGGCAA
>Ga0164243_10002938_pt1 | contig 27587 bp, 22 predicted proteins | sample OricompcompostOP_FD_108781 | JGI IMG/M metagenome (GOLD analysis project Ga0164243, IMG submission 108781) | Organic Plus compost microbial communities from Emeryville, California, USA - Original compost - Organic plus compost (OP) | ecosystem: Engineered > Solid waste > Mixed feedstock >...
AGCAGGTACGCGCCCGACGCCGGGTCCCAGACGGTCTCGACCCAGCGGGTGTGCCGCAGGAGGGCCGCGTAGTAGTCCGCCGCGATGGCGTCCGGGGCACCGTAGCCCGGACCGTCGTCGCTGGCGGCTGCGCCCGGCGGGACGACGGCGGCCGTCACGACGAGCGCCGCGGAGGTGGCGGCGGTCACGACGGCAGACAGGAGCCGGCTCATGGGGAAGTTCCTTTCGCGGTGCGTCCTTGCACCCGCGCATATGACAGCGCTGTCGGGCAGCGTAGACGAGCACCGCCCCGCACCACAAGCCTCCGCGTGCCCGCCCGGCCCCGGACCGGCCTGGCGCCGTCAGTACCCGGTGCCGGACTTGACCTGCGCGCGCTCCTTCGGGTGCGCGCCGCCCTTGAGGTCGAGGGTCTTGCAGGCCTCGACGACGTCCTCAGTCAGCCGGTCGACCAGCCCGCGGCCCATCGTCTCCTTGACCAGCGCGCGGAGGATCTTCACGTCCTGCGCGTTCGGCGGCAGCGTGTACGCGGGCAGCATCCAGCCGCGCTCGGCCGAGAGCTGCCACGCGATGTCCGACTCGTCGTACGAGGAGTGGTCGAGGAGCCGGAACGCCACCAGGGGCAGCTGCTCGGCGTCCTCGCCGATCACCTCGAACCGTCCGGTCGCCCTGAGGTTGTCCGCGAGGACCCGGGCGTTGTCCTTCATCTGCGTCATGACGTACGTGTAGCCCTCGCGGCCGAGCCGGACGAAGTTGTAGTACTGCGCCAGGACCATCGCGGCGCCCGTCGAGAAGTTGAGCGTGAACGTCGCGTCCGTCTTGCCGAGGTAGTTCTCGTAGAAGACGAGGTCCTGGGCGAGGTCGGTCTCCTCCCGGAAGACCAGCCAGCCGATGCCCGGGTAGACCAGCCCGTACTTGTGCCCCGACACGTTGATCGACCGCACCTGCTCGAGCCGGAAGTCCCACTCCGTGTCGGGGTAGAGGAACGGCCACACGAACCCGCCGCTCGCCCCGTCCACGTGGATCGGGATGTCGAGCCCCCGCTCGCGCTTCAGGTCGAGCAGCAGCCGGTTGATCCCGACGACGTCGTCCATGTGCCCGGTGAACGTCGTGCCCAGGACGGCCGCGACCCCGATGGTGTTCTCGTCGAGGTAAGGGGCGACGTCGTCGGGCCCGATCGTGTACTTGCCGGGCGCCAGCGGGATGACGCGCGGCTCGACGTCGAAGTAGCGGCAGAACTTGTCCCAGACGACGTGGACGTCGCCGCCGAAGACGAGGTTCGGGCTGTCGACGGGCTTGCCGGCGGCCTTGCGCCGCTCCTTCCACTTCCACTTGAGCGACAGCGCGCCGAGCATGATCGCCTCGGACGATCCCTGCGTCCGGCACCCGGTCGTCTCCCCGGGCGCATGGAACAGGTCCGCGAGCATCCGCACGCAGCGCCGCTCGATCTCTGCGGAGATCGGGTACTCGGCGTGGTCGATGAAGTTGCGGTGCAGGTTCTCGGCGATGATCCGCTGCGCCTCGGGCTCCATCCACGTCGTGACGAAGGTCGCGAGGTTGCGCATGGGATCGCCCTCGAGCGCCATGTCCTCGCCCACCAGGCGCATCGTGTCGGTGGGACTCGCCCCGGTGGCGGGGAACACGGTCGACGGGACCTGCTCCGTGAGGAAGCGATTGCCGTAGAGGGCGGCCTCTGACTCGTCCCGCCCGGGAGACCTCGTCATGCTGTCGAGTGAAGCACCGGCCACCGCGCCGGGCGACCCGGGAGCCGCGGTTCACCCGGTGGTCAGGGCGCCGGCCGCTCGCCGAGCTGCAGCGCACCGCCGACGACGAAGCAGACCGCGCCCGCGAACGTGCCCCAGTCCACCAGCCCGAGGTTGATCGCGGTCGAGGTCGCCGGCCGGACGAATGCCGCGACCCCGGCGAGGAAGAACAGCACCGACCCGAGCTGGTTGACCGCGACCACCCACCACCCGAGGTCGTGGAGGCGGACCCCGACCCGCCCGTGGCAGACCTCGAGGAGCGCCAGGTGCCCGGACACGAGGAAGCACACACAACCCACCATGTCGGGCAGCCAGACCCAGCCGTCCGACTGGCGCGCCGTGAGGTTCTGGGCGTACGCGGCCACGAGGCTCACCCCGAAGAAGAGCGTCCCCGCGAAGAGGACCGCCACGCTGAGCCAGCCGATCTCACGCGGCCGCCAGGCCCACCAGGTCCAGGCCGCCCGGCTCAACGTCCCGGTGTCGTCGATGTCGGTGGGCGCGTTCGAGGCCTGCACCACGGAGGCGTAGCCGCCCGTGCTGAAGAACACCCCACCCACGAGGTAGACGGTGTCGATCGCGCGGACGCCCCCCACGCCCGCCTCCGCGAGCAGCGGCCCGATCGCGAACAGGGCACCGCCCACGACGAACGCGAGGCCCGCCACGACGTTCGTCCGGGCGAGGCGAGCGGCGGTGGTCCGGTCGGCACTGACGACCCGCGTGGTGGCGCCGCCGGCGTCGCGCACCTCGACCTGGCCGCGCCGCCGCGCGGCGCGCGAGGCCCAGCGGACGGTCGAGCCGTCCACGAGCCGCCACGTCACCCGCGTGACGAACAGCCCGGAACGCTCGACGCGGCCCACCACCCAGTACGCCGGACGAGCGATCCGGAGCCCGTGCCGGACGTCGGTCGCCACCTGTCGGAACGTAGCAGCGGTCGCCGCGCGGCGCAGGCCCACCTGGTGAACCGGCACGGAGCGGCGCCGGACGAGGACGGTCCGGCGGGTGGTCAGTCCTCGCGCCGTGGCCTCGACGAGCGCAGGCTCTTGGTCGCCGAACGCTGCTTCTTGGCAGCCAGGCGGCGCTCCCGGGAGCCTCGGGTCGGACGGGTCGCGCGGCGCTCGCGTCCTGGCGCCGCGAGCGCGTCCGCCACGATCGCGACCAGACGCCGTGCGGCCGCGTCCCGGTTGCGCAGCTGCTCCCGGTGCTCCGACGCCGTCACAGTGAGGACGCCGTCGACCAGGCGGGCGCCGAGGCGGGCCTCGACACGGTCGCGCTGGGCCGGCGTCAGGACCGCCGACCGCCCCACGTCCCACGACAGCTCGACGCGCGAGTCCGTCGTGTTGACGCCCTGGCCGCCCGGCCCCGAGGCGCGGGAGAACCGCTCGGTGAGCTCGGCCCGCGGGATCGTGAGGGTCGGGCTCACGATCAGACCGGGGCGTCGCGGTGCGGGCACGAGTCCATCGTGCCTGACGCCCGCCGTGCACCGTCCCACGACCCGTGGGAGGCGCCGGACGTCGTGCGCCCGGTGGGCGAGGGGTGGGCCCGGAGGGACTCGAACCCCCGACTTCCACGGTGTAAGCGTGGCGCTCTAACCAGCTGAGCTACAGGCCCCGGAACGGCGTGGACAGCGTACCGTCCGCGCACGTCGCGGCCGAACCCGGGCGACGCCGCGCGCCCCCGGACGGGCTCCGAACCGCCATGGTCCGTTCACCCGGCCTTCAGGCGACAGACGCCGCAAATCCCCCACCGCCCCTCAATGTTGCCGAAGGTCCACTACCCCGGTGACGCAGAGGAAACCCAGATGACGAGCCCAGCCGTCCGTGCCCGAGGCATCACGAAGTCGTTCGGGGAGGTGATAGCCCTCGGCGGCGTGGACCTGGACGTCCCCGCAGGTCAGGTCCACGGGCTCGTCGGCCCCAACGGTGCCGGCAAGACCACGCTCCTCGGCCTCCTGCTCGGCCTCGCGGTGGCCGACGAGGGCTCGCTGGAGATCCTCGGCGCCGCCGTCGGCGGTGTCCTCGGCGTGCCCGACGGCGTCGCCGGGTTCGTCGACGGACCGGGGCTCTACCCGGGCCTCACCGCGCGGCAGAACCTCGCGGCCCTCCTGTCGCTGCGGGGCGACGGGAAGCGCCGGGCGTCCGAGGTCGACGACGCCCTCCACCAGGTCGGCCTCACCGACGTCGCCGACGACCGGCTGCGCGGGTTCTCCCTCGGCATGCGGCAGCGCCTGGGCCTGGCAGCGGCGCTGCTCACCGAGCCCAGGCTGCTCGTGCTCGACGAGCCCGCCAACGGCCTCGACCCCGCCGGGAAGAGGCAGGTCCACCGCGTGCTCACGGACGTCGCCGCGAACGGCACGGCCGTGGTCCTGTCGAGCCACCGCATGGACGACCTCGCGGCCCTGTGCCACGAGGTGACGATCCTCAACCTCGGCCGCGTCGTCTTCTCGGGTCCGACCAGCAAGCTCGCCACCGAGTCGGGCGACCTGGCCTACCGGGTCGTGACGTCGGACGGCGAGACGGCCCGCCGCGTCGCGGGCGAGACCCCGGGCCTCCGGCTCGACGGCCCGGGCCGCGCGCCCGCGCTGCGGAACGACCCGCACGCGCTCGTGGTCCGCGGCGCCGTCCCGGCCGTGGACGACCTGGTCTTCCGGCTCGTCGGTGCGGGCGTCGCCGTGCGCGAGCTCGGGCCGGTCGTGCCGCCGCTCGAGGCCGCGTTCCTCGCCCTCACGGGCACCGACGAGCCGGAGCCCGGGACCGACGACCGGCCCGAGGACCGCGTCGACGTGCCGTCCGCACCCCAGCTCGCCGAGGAGGCCGCCCGATGACCACGACCGCCGCCCCGCCCGCTGCCGACGCGCGGGCCGCCGCCCGCCAGGCCGCGGCACCCGCTCCGCTGCGCTACGGCTACCGGTTCGAGCTCACCAAGCTCGTGTCGCAGTGGCGCATCCGCCTCGCCGCCCTCGCCTGCTGGGTCGGCCCGGGCCTGTTCGTGGCCGTCGTGAGCCAGCAGACGACGCTGCCCACCGACACGGTCTTCGGCCGCTGGCTGCTCGCGACCGGCTGGGCCGGGACGCTCGTGGTCCTCGGCTTCAGCTGCTCGTGGGTGCTCCCGCTCCTCACCTCGCTCGTCGCGGGGGACGTGTTCGCCTCCGAGGACCGTCTCGGCACGTGGCGCCACCTCCTCATGGCGGTGCGCTCGCCGCGTCGCATCTTCGCCGCGAAGGTCCTCGCGAGTCTCACCGTCATCGTCGTGATGGTCGCCGGGCTCGCGGTGTCGGGCATCGCGGGCGGCCTGCTCGCCGTCGGGAACCACCCGCTCGTCGGCCTCGACGGGCACACGCTGGGCAGCGGCGACGCAGCCCGCACGGTCCTCCTCGCGTGGCTCAGCGTGCTCGCCCCGACCCTCGCGTTCGCGGGCGTCGGCTTCCTCGGGTCGGTCGTGCTCGGACGCTCGCCCATGGGCCTGCTCGTCCCCGCCGTGCTCGCGATCGTCCTCGGGCTCCTCGAGATGCTCCCGCTGCCCGAGGCGGTCCGCCTCGCGCTGCCGGGCAACACGTTCCTCGCGTGGCGCGGCCTGTTCACCGACCCGGCGCAGACCGGACCGCTGCTGCTCAGCATCGCGGTCAGCCTGTCCTGGGCCGTGGTCGCCACCGCGCTCGCGTACGCGGTGTTCGTGCGCCGCGACTTCACCGACCTCGCGTACGACGGCGCCGGCCGGCGCACGCTCGTGGCCTCGCTCCCCCTCGTCGGGCTCGTGGCGCTGACGGCGGCCGTGATCGCGGCCGCCACCCCGGCGTCGGGCACGGGGGTCACGAAGGACAAGCTCGAGGCGAACCTCGCGACGTCGTTCGCGCACCTCTACCGGACGCAGGCGGCCGAGCTCAACCGGCCCGTCTACACCGAGGCGCAGCTCGGCGCGACCGCCGACTGCGACAAGGGCGGCTCCCTCGTCGAGGACGAGGGACCTGGGAACGACTGGAGGTGTGTCGTCTCGTGGCACGTCCCCGGCTCCGGCACCCAGGGCTCCGCCATCTACCAGCTCGACGTCACCGCCGACGGGCGGTACGTCGCGGACGGCGACGGACCCAAGGAGGTCAACGGGTACTTCGTCGTCCGGACCCAGACAGGTGATGCCCCCAATCCCCTGTGGCAGTTCGACGGCAACGTCGACCTGCTGACCACATCATCGAAGGGATGAGACATGCAGGTCACACGCGTACGACGCGTCAAGCCAGCACGATCACAGCACCTGAAGACAGCCACCGCCCGCCGGATCCGCCTCGCCGCGGCCGGCACGGCGGCGGTCGCGATCGCCGGCACCACGGCCACCGCCTACGGCACCACCGTCTCGTTCGGTGACCACCAGGTGGGCACCGAGTACGCCGACGGTCTCCAGGTCTCCGACAACCAGGTGATCAAGCCGATCGGCGACCGCCTGGTCACGGAGACCGGCAAGTTCATGGGCTCCACGGTGAGCCCGGACGGGCGTTACCTCGCCGCCACCAGCACCGACCGCTCGGTCGCCCTGCAGATCTTCGACCTGGCCTCCTACAAGGAGATCTGGTCCGTGGGCAAGGCGACGGGCGTCGACCAGAAGATCTCCGACGTCACCGTCGGACAGGAAGGTCCGACGTACTCGCCGGACGGGAAGTTCCTGTGGCTGCCGCAGTCGGGCGGCCTCACGCGGTTCCCCGTCGCAGCCGACGGCACCCTCGGGGCGGGGACGACGGTCTCCATCCCGGCCGTGGGCGGCAAGGCCGCCCTCACCGCGCAGTCGACGTACTCGCCGGACGGCCGGACGCTGTACGTGGCCGTCAACGGCCAGAACCGCGTCGTCGCCCTCGACCCGACGAGCGGCACCATCCTCCACAGCTGGGACGTGGGGGTCGCGCCGCGCGAACTCGCGTTCGTCGGCGACACGCTCTACGTCTCGAACGAGGGCGGCCGCCGGACGCAGCCGGGTGACACGACGATGACCTCGTACGGCACGGACGTCGTGGCGGACACGTTCCGCGGCACGTCGACGACGGGCACCCTGAGCGTGATCGACACGGCGCGGCCGACGGCCGCGGTCGGCTCGATCGACGTGGGCCTCCACCCGACCTCGCTCGAGGTCACCAAGGGCGCGCTGTTCGTCACCAACACCAACAGCTCGACGGTGTCCGTGGTCTCGACCAAGAACGACAAGGTCGTCCAGACGATCGCGACGCAACCGTGGTCGGGCTCGAGCACCGGCTACTCGCCGACCGACGTCACGCTCACGCAGGACGACCGCCTGCTCGTGACGCTCGGCCGTGCGAACGCCGTCGCCGTCTACCGGTACGCGGGCAACCCGCAGGAGCCGGTGAGCTACGTCGGCCTGCTGCCGACGGACTACTACCCGTCGAACGTCGCGGCCGTCGGGTCGCAGGTCGTGGTCACCAACACGCGCGGCATCGACGCGCGCGGGCCGCTCCTGACGTTCAGCGAGGGCCAGGGCACGAGCCCGGCGACCGGCCACGGGACGCACGGCACCACCGCGTCCCTCACGAAGTTCACGCTGCCGACGGACCTGCAGATCGCCAAGCAGACGTCGACCGTCTTCGCCCAGAACGGGTGGGGCAAGAACGACGTCCAGCAGGCGGGCGGCGCGTCGGGCGAGCACAAGAAGGCCGTCCCGGTGCCCGCCAAGATCGGCGACCCGTCGACGATCAAGCACGTGTTCATGATCGTCAAGGAGAACCGCACGTACGACCAGGTGTACGGCGACCTGCCCCAGGGCAACGGGGACGCGTCGCTGGCGCAGTTCGGCGCGAAGGTCACGCCGAACCAGCACGCCCTGGCCACCCAGTTCGGCCTCTACGACAACACGTACGACGTCGGCACGAACTCCGCCGAGGGTCACAACTGGCTCATGCAGGGTGACAACCCGGAGTACACGGAGTCGAGCGCCGGCGAGTACACGCGGTCGTACGACACCGAGGAGGACGTGCTCGGCCACCAGGCCTCGGGCTTCCTGTGGACCGCCGTCCAGCAGGCCGGCAAGACCGCCCGCAACTACGGCGAGTTCGAGTACACCGAGGGCAAGCCGGCAGGCGCCACGTGGCAGCAGTACTACTGCGCCGCCACGGACGTCGAGAACGGCGGCGACCCGGCGCAGCTCTTCGACTCGTCGATCGCGTGGAACAACGGCTCGGTGATCCCGTCGCTCGACGCGATCAGCGACCACCAGTCGCCGTCGTTCGACACGGCCGTGCCCGACATCTACCGCTACCAGGTCTGGAAGCAGGACTTCGAGAAGAACGGTCCCGCGAACCTCAACATGATGTGGTTCTCGAGCGACCACACGGGGGGCACGGCCGACCCGGAGGCGCAGGTCGCCGACGGTGACCTCGCGGTCGGGAAGGTCGTCGACACGATCTCGCACAGCAAGTACTGGAAGGACTCGCTCGTCGTCGTGGTCGAGGACGACAGCCAGGCGGGTGCCGACCACGTCGACGGGCACCGTGCGCCGATCCAGATCATCTCCCCCTGGGCCCAGCACGGCACGACCGTCAGCACGTACTACTCGCAGATCTCCCTCGTCCGCACCATCGAGCAGATCCTCGGCGCGCAGCCCCTCAACCAGAAGGTCGCCGCGGCCACGCCGATGTTCGACGCGTTCACGTCGACGCCGGACGACCGGCCCTTCGACGCGGTGCCGAACCAGGTGCCGCTCACCGAGGGCGTCGCGACCCTGCCGTCGTGCGGCGCGGACACCCTGGGCCTGACGGGTACGGCGGCCACGAAGCTGGCCACCGCGCAGGCCCAGAAGGTCGTGGTCCCCGCGGCGGAGAAGGACGTCGCCGCCGCCTGGACCGCCTGGAGCAAGCAGCAGTACTTCACGGGCAACGGGGCGAAGGCCGACTACGCGAACCCGGAGCTCATGAACCGGTACACGTGGTACCAGACCCACCAGTGGCAGACCCCGTACCCGGGCGACGCGACGATCTACACGCCGGACGAGGTTCCCGGCGGGTACATCCCGAGCGCCGACCAGGACTGACGTAGCCAGGTAGCACGACCCCGGGGCATCACCGAGGGAGCGGCCCGCCGGATCCACCGGCGGGCCGCTCTCGCGTCTTCTCAGGGACCGGACCGCGTCAGGCGTGCGGCGCGGGCGGCGGCGGGGGCTCGTTGCCCCGCATCTTCTGCTCGGCCGCGTCGTACAGCTCGCCGGCCTTGCGCTCGAGCGCGTCGTCGAGCTGGTCGTAGACGATCCAGCCCAGCAGGACGATCAGCGGGGGCACGAGCCAGCCGACGAGGAACCCCGACACGGCGATCCCCGAGAACACGACGGTGAGGATCCAGATGATCAGCGCGACGACGTAGCTCACGCCGTACGTGAGCAGCTTTCCCTTGAGCCACGCCGCGCGCGTGTCGCGCAGCCGCTCGCCCTCGCTGAGCAGCACGCGGTGGAAGAACGGCTTGAGGAACAGGGTCGCGACCGTGAAGACGAGCGAGGCCCAGAGCACGGACCAGGCGCCGTGGACGGCGGGCACGAGCCAGAGGATCACGAGCAGCACGAGCACGTTGAACACGAACGCGGTCCCGACCCGCACGACCCAGCGCCTCATCGTCGCCCAGCCCCTTCCTGGTGGCCTGCCGGGCACGGGTGGCCCGGCCCGGCTCTTCCGAGCACGCCCCGCAGCGTGCCACAGCACGTCACAGGCGCGCCAACGCCTCCATGTAGCCCTCGAGGTCGCGCCGCTCCCCCGGCTGGTTCACGACGGTCCACCGCACGACGCCGTCCGCGTCGAGCAGGAAGCTGCCGCGCACCGCGAGCCCGCGTGCGTCGTCGAACACCCCGTACCGCGAGGCGACCTCGCCGTGCGGCCAGAAGTCCGAGAGCAGCTCGAACCCGTAGCCCTCCTGCTCACGGAAGGCCCGGAGCGTGAACATGGGGTCGCACGAGATGCCCAGGAGCGTCACGTCGGCGCGGTCGAACTGGGCGATGTTGTCGCGGAGCTCGCACAGCTCGCCCGTGCACGTCCCGGAGAACGCGAACGGGTAGAACACGAGCAGCGTGGGCTTGCCGCGCAGGTCGGCGAGGTGGACGGGCGTGCCCTGCGTGTCGGGCAGCGTGAAGTCGGGGGCCGGGTCGCCGACCCGGACGATCTCGTCGTACGTCATGCCCCCATCCTGCCCCGGCGACCGGGGCGGCAGGGTCAGCGTCCGCGGCCGCGGTGCGAGAGCTGCGTGGCCGACCAGTCGGGCGCGATCGCGAGGGTCGACATCGCGTGCAGGCCGGCGGTCGTCGCGGCCTCCTGGATCTCGGAGTGGCTCGCGTGCCCGTCCCGCCCGGGCTTGGGGGTGAGCAGCCAGATCAGGCCGCCGTCGTCGAGCACGGTCTGGACGTCGACGAGCAGGTCGGTGAGGTCGCCGTCGCCGTCCCGCCACCAGGCCACGACGCCGTCCGTGACGTCGTCGTAGTCCTCGTCGACGAGGTCGGTCCCGGTGATCTCCTCGATCCCGAGGCGCAGGTCCTCGTCCGAGTCGTCCCCCCAGCCGAACTCCTGCACGACCTGCCCGGGCTGGAAGCCCAGGCGCTCCGCGGACACCGGGTCCGAAGACGCAACCACTCGCGACGATCCTCTCTGTCCGTGCTCCGACCGACGTGACGCTGCACACGTTGTCAGCCCTCGGCCTGACCCGTGCCCGCCCCGTCGGTTCCGTCGTCCCTCGGCGGCGCGATGACCGCCGCTGGGCACAACGTAGCCCAGGACGTGCGCCTCCACCACGCATCCGGGGCGACGGAGGGGGCCGTTCACCCGCACCGACGACGTCGCCCGGGCACCGTCCGGCCACGTCGGGGCGCCCGCCCGCCAGTCGGACCGGTTCGACGCGGCCCGTCCCCGAGCGACAGAATGAGGGGAAACTGCACCCGCTGCTCACACGACCGTCACGACCTGGCGGACGTGCGCGCGGCGTCGTGCCCGTGACAGCCCATCCGCACGAGCAACCCGGGGTCACCCGATCCCCGCCGCGCTCACGAACCGATGTGAGGTTTTCAGTGGCTTCCGACGAGACACGCCCGCTGATCAACGGTCTGCTCAGCCAGGTGCCGGACATCGACCCCGCCGAGACGGACGAGTGGGTCGAGGCCCTGGACGGCCTGATCGACGACCGCGGCGGTCCGCGTGCGCGCTACATCATGCTCAACCTCCTCAAGCGGGCTCGGGAGCGCAACGTCGCCATCCCGTCCACGCTCACCACGCCCTACGTCAACACGATCGGCGTGCACGAGGAGCCGTACTTCCCCGGCGACGAGGCCGTCGAGCGCCGCTACCGCGGCTGGGTCCGCTGGAACGCCGCCGTCATGGTGACGCGCGCGCAGCGCGCCGGGCTCGGCGTCGGCGGCCACATCTCGTCCTACGCGTCGGTCGCGACGCTGTACGAGGTGGGCCTCAACCACTTCTTCCGCGGCAAGGACCACCCGGGCGGCGGCGACCAGGTCTACTTCCAGGGCCACGCCTCCCCCGGCGTCTACGCGCGCGCGTTCCTCGAGGGTCGGCTCTCGGCCGACCAGCTCGACGGCTTCCGCCAGGAGCACTCGCACCCGGGCGGCGGCCTGCCGTCCTACCCGCACCCGCGCCTCATGCCGGACTTCTGGGAGTTCCCGACCGTCTCCATGGGTCTCGGCCCGTCGTCGGCGATCTACCAGGCGTGGGTCAACAAGTACCTCGACCTGCGCGGCATCAAGGACACGAGCCAGCAGCACGTGTGGGCGTTCCTGGGCGACGGCGAGATGGACGAGCCCGAGTCGCGCGGCATGCTCCAGCTCGCGGCGCAGCAGCAGCTCGACAACCTGACGTTCGTCGTCAACGCGAACCTGCAGCGCCTCGACGGCCCGGTGCGCGGCAACGGCAAGATCATCCAGGAGCTCGAGGCGTTCTTCCGTGGCGCCGGCTGGAACGTCATCAAGGTCATCTGGGGCCGCGAGTGGGACGCGCTGCTCAACGCCGACAAGGACCGCGCACTCGTCCACCTCATGAACGAGACGCCCGACGGCGACTACCAGACGTACCGCGCCGAGTCCGGCGCGTTCATCCGCGAGCACTTCTTCGGCCGCGACCCGCGCACCAAGGCGCTCGTCCAGAACATGACCGACGACGAGATCTGGGCCATGAAGCGCGGCGGCCACGACTACCGCAAGCTCTACGCGGCCTACGCGGCCGCCGTCGAGCACACGGGCCAGCCGACCGTGATCATCGCCCACACGGTCAAGGGCTACCAGCTCGGCCCGAAGTTCGCGGGCCGCAACGCCACGCACCAGATGAAGAAGGTCGGGCTCGAGGACCTCAAGGCCCTGCGCGACTCGCTGCACATCCCGATCACGGACGCCGAGCTCGAGGCCAACCCCTACGAGCCGCCGTACTACCACCCCGGGATGGACTCGCCCGAGATCAAATACATGCTCGACCGGCGCAGCAAGCTCGGCGGGTTCGTGCCCGAGCGCCGCGGCAAGACGCAGCAGATCGCGCTCCCGGACGAGAAGGCCTACGAGGGACTCAAGCGTGGCTCCGGCCACCAGGAAGTCGCCTCGACCATGGCGTTCGTGCGCCTGCTGAAGGACCTCATCAAGGACAAGGAGATCGGCAACCGCATCGTGCCGATCATCCCCGACGAGGCCCGCACCTTCGGTCTGGACGCGATCTTCCCCACCGCGAAGATCTTCAACACCCAGGGCCAGCACTACCTCGCGGTCGACCGCGACCTCATGCTGAGCTACAAGGAGTCCGAGCAGGGCCAGGTGCTCCACACGGGCATCAACGAGGCCGGGTCGGCGTCGGCGTTCCAGGCCGTCGGCACGTCGTACGCGACGCACGGCGAGACGCTCGTGCCGGTCTACATCTTCTACTCGATGTTCGGGTTCCAGCGGACCGGGGACCAGTTCTGGGCCGCGGGCGACCAGCTCGCGCGGGGCTTCATCGTGGGTGCGACCGCGGGCCGCACGACGCTGACCGGCGAGGGCCTGCAGCACGCGGACGGCCACTCGCCGATCCTCGCCGCGACCAACCGCGCGATGGTCAGCTACGACCCGGCGTACGGGTACGAGATCCGCCACATCGTGCGCGACGGCATCGAGCGCATGTACGGCGACGGCAGCGACGGCCGCGACCAGAACGTCATGTACTACCTGACGGTCTACAACGAGCCGATGGTCCAGCCGGCCGAGCCGGAGGACGTCGACGTCGAGGGGATCCTGCGCGGCATCCACCGCGTCGCCCCCGCGACCGACGTGCCCGACGGCGCCGTACGGGCCCAGCTGCTCGCGTCCGGCGTGGGCGTGCCGTGGGCGCTCGAGGCGCAGGAGCTCCTGCGCGAGGACTGGGGCGTCCACGCGGACGTCTGGTCCGTGACGAGCTGGACGGAGCTGCGCCGCGACGCGCTCGACGCCGACCAGCAGGCGTTCCTCGACCCGTCGAGCGAGCGCCGCGTGCCCTACGTGACGCAGAAGCTCCACGGCGCGCCCGGGCCGTTCGTCGCGACGAGCGACTACGACCACATGGTCCCCGACCAGATCCGTGCCTGGGTGCCCGGCGACTACGCGGTGCTCGGCGCCGACGGCTTCGGCTTCTCGGACACCCGCGCCGCCGCCCGCCGGTACTTCAAGATCGACGGCCCGTCCGTCGTCGTCCGGACGCTGTCCGAGCTCGCCCGCCGCGGCGAGGTCGACGCCGGCCTGGTCGCCAAGGCGATCGAGAAGTACCAGCTCCACGACGTCACCGCCGGCACGTCCGGCAACGCGGGCGGGGAGAGCTGACCGCTCGTCCCTGCCAGGTCGAAGGGCCGGCTCCCCGCGCGGGGGGCCGGCCCTTCGGCTGTCCGCGTCCTACGATTCCTGCGACCTCTCCCGGAAGGACGCCGATGGACCCGTCGATCGCCGAGCTCGCCGAGCGTCTGGCCGTGTCGTACGGAAGCGTCGTCGGTGACGTCCACGCCACGCCCGACAGCCGCTGGGCCCTGGTGCTGGCGCGCTCGCAGCCGGACCTGGTGAAGGTGAGCGTCGACCTGCTGGGGCTGGAGCGCTACCTGACGACAGCCGTCGGGAACGGGGGCGTGAGTGGCGTGTGGCCGGACGTCGACGACCGGACCGCGGCGTGGCGCCTCGCCTCCGTCCACCTGTGGGAGGAGATCGACTCCGCCGACGCGGTCGTCCACGAGGTCGGGCTCGACAGGCAGGGCCGCATCTGGCGGCGCACCGGCGATCCCGTCGACCCGTTCGAGGGTCTCCCCCCGGGCGACGGCCGCTGGTCCGTCGAGAGCGGCTGACGGCTGTCCGGTCGGCGTCGGCGACCGCGTCGAGCACGGGGTCTGCGCCCGACGACGACGGGATGGCCACCCGTCCGCGCGAGCGGGCGGGGGCCATCCCGTGTCCGGAACCTCGAGGTGGCGGCGTGCCGGTGGGTCAGCCCTGGTTCGAGAACGCCGCGTCGAACGACGCGGTGGGCTGGGGCCACAGGAGCGACCGCACGAAGCCGACCGCCTGGGCGGCGCCGTGCAGCCGGTCCATCCCGGCGTCCTCCCACTCGACCGAGATGGGCCCGGTGTAGCCGATGGACTCGAGCGCGCGGAAGGCGTCCTCCCACGGCACGTCGCCGTGGCCCGTGGACACGAAGTCCCAGCCGCGGCGCGGATCGCCCCACGGCAGGTGCGAGCCGAGGACGCCGGCCCGGCCGTTCGCCGGGCGCAGGCGGGTGTCCTTGCAGTCCACGTGGTAGATCCGGTCCGCGAACTCGACGATGAAGCCGACGGGGTCGATCTGCTGCCACATCATGTGCGACGGGTCCCAGTTGAACCCGAACGCCTCGCGGTGGTCGATCGCCTCGAGGGTCCGCACGCTCGACCAGTAGTCGTACGCGATCTCCGACGGGTGCACCTCGTGCGCGAACCGCACGCCCTCGCCGTCGAACACGTCGAGGATCGGGTTCCAGCGGGTCGCGAAGTCCTCGTACCCGGCGTCGATGACGGAGGCGGGCACGGGCGGGAACTGGGCCACGTACGGCCAGATCTTCGACCCCGTGAACCCCACCACGACGTCCACGCCGAGCTTGCGCGCCACGCGCGCGGACCGCTTCATGTCCTCGGCCGCGCGCTGCCGCACGCCCTCGGGGTCGCCGTCGCCCCAGGTGGACGGCCGCACGATCGCCTGGTGGCGGAAGTCGATCGGGTCGTCGCACACGGCCTGCCCGGTGAGGTGGTTGGAGATCGCGAAGACCTGTAGCCCGTACCGGTCGAGGATCTCGCGGCGCGACGCGACGTACGCGTCGTCGGCGTCGGCGCGCTCGAGGTCGAGGTGGTCCCCGGACGCAGCGATCTCGAGGCCGTCGTAGCCCCACTCGGAGGCGAGCCGCGCGACCTCCTCGAACGGGAGGTCCGCCCACTGGCCGGTGAACAGCGTGACCGGGTGGGTGGCGGGACGGGACTCAGGGTGGCTCATCGTTCTCCTCCGGGTACGTCGATCCAGGTGCCGGCGTCGGCGGCGTCCATGACGGCCTCGGTCACGCGCGAGGCGCGCAGACCGTCGGCGAAGCGCGGCAGACCCTCGGGGTCGGCGCCGCGCACGGCCGCGTACGTGTCGGCGACGAAGCCGTCGAACGCGTCCTGGTAGCCCTGCGGGTGGCCCGCGGGCGTGGTCACGAGCCGTGCGGCGTCGGGCGCGAGCTGGTCCGCGTCCCGCGGGACGACGAGCGTGCCCGCACGCCGCCCGACCCACAGCGTCTCGGGCTGCTCCTGGTCGAACGCGAGCGACTCCCCCGTGCCCGCGATCTCGAGGTGCAGCCGGTTCTTGCGGCCGGGCGCGACCTGCGAGACGAGCAGCGTGCCGATCGCACCGCCCTCGGTCTGCAGGGTCACGGCGGCCGCGTCCTCGGTCGTGACCCCGCGGTGCTGGGCCCGGTCGGCGACGAACGTGCGCCGCGACGCCGCGACCCGGCTCACCCGGTCGCCCGTGACGAACTCGAGCAGGTCCACGAGGTGCGAGCCGATGTCCGCGAACGCGCGCGAGCGCCCGCCCGTCGCCGGGTCGACGCGCCAGTCGTCGTCGGACGACGTGAGCAGCCAGTCCTGCAGGTACGAACCGTGCCAGGTGAGCACGGTCCCCGCCTCGCCGGACCGCACCCGGGCGCGCGCCTCGCGCACCATCGGGTGGTAGCGGTAGACGAACGGCACGGTCGCCGTCCGGCCGGCCGCCGCGCCGCCGGGCGCCACGAGGGCGGCCAGGCGGGCGGCGTCGTCCGGGGTGGTCGCGAGCGGCTTCTCGCACACGACGTGCTTGCCCGCCGCGAGCGCCGCCTCGGCCTGGGAGGCGTGCAGCGCGTTGGGCGTGGTCACGTGCACGACGTCGACGGCGTCGTCCGCGAGGAGCTCGTCGAGCGACGCGTACGACCGCTCGAAGCCGAGGCGGTCGGCCGCCTCGGCCGCGCGCCCCGCGGACGACGAGGCGAGCCCGACGAGCCGGGCCCGGGCCGTGCGCGCGGCCCGGGAGTGCACGGTCGCCATGAACCCGCCGCCGACGACGGCGACGCCGACCGGGCGTTCGGCGGCACCCGGCACGGGCGCTGTGCTGGAGGCGACCGGTTCGAGCGGGCTCATGCCTCGAGGGTCCGGGCCGTGGGGTCCCAGTCCTCGGGGAGCGCGGGCGCGAGGTCGACCGTGCTCGCGACCTCGACGACCGTGCCCGACGACGCGGCCTCGATGGTCGAGACCATGACGTCGAGGACGTGGAACGCCTGCTCGCCGCTGGCTCGCTCGGGGACGCCTGCGCGCACGGCGCGCGCGAGCTCGACCACGCCGATGCCCCGGGACCGGGTCACGCCCGTCGCCGGGAGCTTCCGGGTCTCGGTGCCGCCGTCGTGGACGACGAGCTCGCCGTCGAACGTGTTGGGGTCGGGCACGACGAGCGTCCCGGTGGACCCCGCGACCTCGAAGCTGGTGCGGCCGAGCTTGCTGTCGAAGCTGAAGATCGACTGCGCGCTGCGCCCGCTCTCGAACTGGAACAGGGCGCCGACGTGGGTCGGGACCGTCACGTCGAACTGCTCGCCCGCCCGCGGGCCGGAGCCGATCGTCCGGCGCTCCGAGGCCTTCGACGCCTGCGCGCTCACGCTGGCGACGGGTCCGAAGAGCTGCACGAGCGCGGTCAGGTAGTAGGGGCCGATGTCGAACAGCGGGCCCGCGCCCTCCTGGAACAGGAAGTCGGGGTTCGGGTGCCACGACTCAGGGCCAGGGCTCTGCATGAGGGTGAGCGCGGTGAGCGCCTCCCCGATCTCGCCGGACTCGACGAGCCGGCGCGCCGACTGGATCCCGGCACCGAGGAAGGTGTCGGGCGCGGTCGCGACGCGCAGCCCGGCGTCGTGCGCGGCATCGAGGAGCTGACGCCCGCTGGCACGGTCGAGCGCGAACGGCTTCTCGCTCCACACGTGCTTGCCGGCGGCGAGCGCCTGCAGCGCGACGTCGACGTGCACCGCGGGGATGGTGAGGTTGACGACGATCTCGACGTCGTCGTCGGCGAGGAGCTCGGCGACCGTGCCCGACGCCGGCACGCCGTGCTTCTCCGCCTGGGCGCGGGCGCGCTCGGTGTCGAGGTCGGCGACGAAGCGCACGTCGAGGTCGGGGAACTCGGTCAGGTTGCCGAGGTACTCGTTGCTGATGACGCCGGCGCCGACGACGCCCACGCCCACGCGGCCGGTGCGGCTCATGCCAGGTCCTCCGCGACGAGGTAGGAGACGGAGTCGGCGACGGCCTGGAACCGGTCGCCGCGCGAGTCGTCGAGCTCGACGACGCGGAGCGCGTCGGGACGGGCCGCGATGATGTCGCGGACGGGCAGGCTGCCCCGCCCGACGGCGACCTGGTCGAGCGTGTCCTCGGTGCCGGGGCCGTCCTTGACGTGCAGCGCGACGACGCGGTCGCCGAGGCGCTCGAGCAGCGCGACGGGGTCGGCGCCGCCGACGGCGACCCAGTAGGTGTCCACCTCGAGCGCGACGGCCTCGGGCAGGTTCGCGGCGAGGAGCTCGAACGCGGTCTGGCCCTCGAGGACGCTCGCGACCTCGTGCGCGTGGTTGTGGTAACCGACGCGGAGCCCGAACTCGGCGGCGACCTCGGACGCCGAGGCGAGCTGGTCGGCGATCCGGCGGACCTCGCCGGCGTCCTGCCAGCGCTCGGGCTGCGTGAACGGGTCGATGATCGTGCTCACGCCGAGCTCGCGCGCGCGCTCGAACGCGGGACGCGGGTCCTCTCCGAGGAAGCCCTGGTGCGCGGTGGGGGCGGCGAGGCCGGCCGCGGCGAGACCGTCGGCCAGGCCGTCGAAGGTCAGGATGCCGAACGGCTCGACCTGCTCGAACCCGAGCTCCGCGAGCCGGGCCAGGGTGCCGGGGAGGTCGGCGGCGAGGGCCTCGCGCACCGTGTAGAGCTGGACCGAGAGCAGGGGGTGCTTGCCCTCTCCGGTCGGTCGTGACTGCTGTGCCTGCTGGTTCACGGGAGGCTTCGTCCTCTTCGTCGAGTGGGTGTGCGAGCCGACCGAAGGTCGTGCAGACATTCCAGCACCCACTTCTGTCCGCCGTCAATCAAAAGTACCTATGAATGCGTCAGAACCTTCGCAGCGTGGTTGAATGTGCCGCGTGACCGGGCACGACAGCGCACGACCGCTCGTCGCGCCCGAGGCGCGGGCGCTCCTCGGCGTCCTGCGCGACGCCGGTCCCCTCACCCGTGCCCAGCTCGCGGAGCGCACCGGCCTGGCCCGCACGACGCTCACCGCGCGGCTCGAGACGCTCCTCGCCGACGGCCTCGTCGCCAGCGCCGGGGGTGCCGCGTCCCGGGGTGGCCGCCCGCCGGGGCTCCTCGCGTTCCGGGCCGACGCGCGTCTCCTCGTCGGCATCGACCTCGGCGCCACGCACGCCGTGGTCGGGCTCACCGACCTCGCCGGGAAGGTCCGGGACACGCGGGCGGAGCGGCTCGCCGTCGCGGACGGCCCGCGGCCCGTGCTCGGACGCGTCAGCGAGCTCGCCCGCGAGCTGGTCGAGGCGTCCGGCCGTCCGTGGACGGACGTCGTCGGCGTCGGCGTCGGGCTGCCCGGACCCGTGGAGCACTCGACCGGACGGCCCGTGCGGCCGCCGATCATGCCCGGCTGGGACGGCTTCGACGTCCCCGCGCTCCTGCGCGAGACCCTCGGCGTGCCCCTCGTGCTCGTGGACAACGACGTCAACCTGCTCGCGCTCGGCGAGCACACCTCCGCCTGGTCGACGACGGACGACCTGCTCTTCGTCAAGGTCGCCACCGGTATCGGTGCGGGGATCGTCGCGGGCGGGCGGCTCCAGCGCGGTGCGCAGGGCTCCGCGGGCGACCTCGGGCACGTCCGCGTCCCGTTCACCCGGGACGCCCCGCCCCACGGCGGCGCGGACGACGACCTCGAAGCCCTCGCGAGCGGCCCGGCCGTCGCCCGCGCCCTGCGCGCGCAGGGCGTGCCCGCCACCGACGCCGACGACGTCGTCGAGCTGGCACTGCGCGAGGAGCCTGCGGCCGTGCAGGCGCTCCGGCAGGCGGGGCGTGACCTCGGCGCGGTGCTCGCGACCGTCGTGAACCTGCTCAACCCCGGGGTCATCGTGGTCGGCGGGACGCTCGCCCGGGCCGGCGAGCACCTGCTGGCGGGCGTGCGCGAGACCGTCTACGGCCGGTCCACCGCGCTCGCGACCCGCGACCTGACGATCGTGCCCGCGACGTCGGGAGAGGCGGGCGGCGTGCTCGGCGCCGCGGTCATGGTGAGCCAGCACGTCCTGGACGGCCCCGAGGACTGAGCGCGCCGCGGCGACGCCCCGGACGGAGCGGTCAGGCGCCGGCCATGCGCTGACGGGACTGCTCGATGCGGCTCTCGAGGTCCCCGGCGAACGCCCGGACCTCCGCCTTGTGCGGGGTCGACGCCACGAGCGCGTCGAGCTGCAGCCGTGCCTCGAGCGGACGCTCGGCGTCCAGCGCGGCCAGGACGACCTGCCGGCCGGCCTCCGCGACGTGCTCGCGCGGCCGCCAGTGCCCCACGCCGAGCCCGAGCGCGTCGACGGGCATCCCGGCCTCGCGCAGCAGCTCGAGCCCGCTCGACAGCGCCTGGCCCGACGGGTCGCGCTCCGCGGCCGTCGCGAGACGGCGCAGGGTGCCCTCGTGGTCGTCGCCGATGGAGAGCCGGGCCAGCTCGAGGAGCGGGTACCACGCCTTCGGGTTGCCCGCGAGCTCCTCGGCGAGCGCCCACTCGGCGAGGTCGGCCTCCCGTCGACGGGTCGGGGCGTCGGACTCCGCCGCCAGCGGGTCCTCGTCGGTGTGCGCCTGCGCGGCGTGCCGTCGGACGATCTCCGCGAGCGCCTGGAAGGCGCGCTCGTCGTTGGGGTTCTCGGACAGCACGGCACGCAGCGCGTCCTCGTGGACCGTGTCTCCCCGTCGGCGCGACGACGTGGGACGCCGCGTGCCGACGGTCGAGGCGGAGCCGGACCGCCGCAGGAGCTGTCGCAGTCGGGGCATGAGGGCCATACTCTCGACCCTAACCTCTTGAACGGTGCATGACCCGGTCTCGGTCCGGACCTGAAGCCACGGCCCCGCCTCGCCACCGGCCAGGAGCGACCCCTCTTTTGTGGACCGCCCACAATCGCGTCCGTATGCTCTACCCGTGCCGACGACCGGGAACCCCGACAACCTGCAACGCGTCAAGGACGCGAGCGGCCTCCTGACGGGCGCCACGCTGCGCCGCATGGAGTCCGAGCTCGAGTGGTACCGCGGGCTCTCGGCGCAGGAGCGGTCGTGGGTCGGGCTGCTCGCGCAGTCGGCGATCACGGCGTTCACGCAGTGGTTCGCCGCGCCCGACCGGCCCCCGCACGGCGCGAACGAGATCTTCGCGGGCGCGCCCCCGGAGCTCGCGCGCTCCATCTCCCTGCAGCACACGCTCCAGCTCGTGCGGATCGGCGTCGAGGTCGTCGAGCAGTACTCCGACCAGCTCGCGATCCCGGGGACCGAGCGCGACCTGCGCGAGGCCGTGCTGCGGTACTCGCGCGAGGTCGCGTTCTCCGCGGCCGAAGTCTACGCGCGGGCCGCGGAGGTCCGCGGTGCGTGGGACGCCCGGCTCGAGGCCCTGGTCGTGGACGCGCTCCTGCGCGGCGACGGCGACGCCGGCGACCGGTCGCTGCGCTCACGCCTGTCGGCGCTCGGCTGGAACGGGCAGGGCGCGGTGCTCGTCATGGTCGGGCCGGCCGTGGTCCCGCTCGACGAGGTCAGCACCACCGAGCTGCGGCGGGTCGCCCGGCGGGCCGCCGGGGACGCCCTCGTCGGGATCCACGGCGACCGGCTCGTCGTCGTGCTGGGCGGCCGGGAGGGCGACGGCGACGGGCTCGTGACGGCCGCGACCGCGCTCGTCTCGCGCTTCGGCGACGGCCCCGTCGTCATCGGGCCCGTCGTCGACGGCGTCGACGAGGCGGGACGGTCCGCGCAGGCCGCGCTCGCCGGGCTCGCCGCGGCGCCCGCGTGGCCCCAGGCCCCCCGGCCCGTCCTCGCAGACGACCTCCTGCCCGAGCGCGTCCTGACCGGCGACGCCAGCGCACGCCGCACGCTCGTCGCGCAGGCCTACCGGCCCCTGCAGGAGGCCGGCGGGTCCGTCCTGGAGACGCTGTCCGCGTACCTCGGCACCGGGCGCTCGCTCGAGGCCGCCGCCCGGACCCTCTACGTCCACCCGAACACCGTGCGCTACCGGCTCCGCAAGGTCTCGGAGATCACGGGCTGGGACCCCCTCGACGCGCGCGAGTCGTTCGTCCTGCAGGTCGCGCTCGCGCTCGGGCAGGTCGAGGCGCCGCGCCGCGCACGCTGAGCACGCTTCGCCGGACTTGTAGGTTTGCCACAAGACCCTTTCTCAAGGTTCGTGCGCGTCGCGACGCCCGTCCGGTGCGTCGCCGGGGCAGAGTGGTGAGGTGCTCGCCGTCGTCTGCCCTGGACAGGGCTCCCAGACCCCCGGAATGCTCGGCCCCTGGCTCGAGCTCCCCGGACTGAACGAACTCCTCGGCACGTGGTCCGAGCTCGCGGGCGTGGACCTCGTCGCCCACGGCACGACCTCGGACGCCGACACGATCCGGGACACCGCGGTCGCCCAGCCGCTCATCGTCGGGGCGTCGCTGCTGTCCGCGCACGCGATCCTCGGCGACGAGCTCGGCTCGGTCGACGTCACCGCGGGCCACTCGGTCGGCGAGTTCGCCGCCGCCGCGCTCGCCGGGGTGCTGAGCCCCGAGCAGGCGATCCGCCTCGTCGGCGTCCGCGGCGCCGCGATGGCCCGCGCCGCCGCGGCCGAGCCGACCGGCATGAGCGCCGTCCTGGGCGGCCAGCCCGACGACGTGACCGCGCGCCTCGACGAGCTCGGCCTCGTGGGCGCGAACGTCAACGGCGGCGGCCAGGTCGTCGCCGCCGGGTCGCTCGACGCGCTCGCCGCCCTCGCCGCGGAGCCGCCGACCCGCGCCCGCGTCATCCCGCTCCAGGTCGCCGGCGCGTTCCACACCGAGACCATGCGGCCCGCCGTCGCGGAGCTCCAGGACGCCGTCGACGCGCTGCCCGCGGCCGGCGCCCCGGCCGCGCCCCGGGTGCCCCTGCTGTCGAACGCCGACGGCGCCGTCGTCACCGACCGCGACGACGCCCTCGCACGGCTCGTCCGGCAGGTCGCCAACCCCGTCCGCTGGGACCTGTGCCAGGCCACGCTGGCCGAGCGCGGTGTCACCGGCCTGCTCGAGCTCGCACCCGGCGGTGTCCTCACAGGCCTGGCACGGCGTACCCTGCCGGGGGTGGAGGCGTTCGCGGTGAAGTCCGCCGACGACGTCGACGCCGCCCGCGCGTTCGTCGCCCGCCATGCCGGCGCAGGCACGAGCAGCGGCGCCTGACCGCCCCGGCGGCAGGTAGCACCGCCACCCCCAGCAGGACCGGCCACCCGACCCGTGGGACGGTCGGACCTGCCGGCCCGCCCGCCGGGCCGTCACCGACCGCACAACACAAGGAGAAGCACACGATGGCTTACACCGAAGAGGAAGTCCTCGCCGGCCTCGCCGAGATCGTCGCCGAGGAGTCCGGTCAGCCGGCCTCCGCCGTCGTCCCGAGCGCGTCGTTCACCGACGACCTCGACATCGACTCCCTGTCGATGATGACGATCATCACGCACGCCGAGGACAAGTTCGACGTCCGCATCCCCGACGAGGACGTCAAGAACCTGTCCACCGTCGGTGACGCCGTCGCGTACATCGCGAAGGCCCAGGCCTGACGCGAAGCAGCACGGGGCGGACCCGCCCCACCCCGTCGCGGCGGGCGCGCACCCCGCGCCCGCCGCGACGCGTCCAGGACCGCGACACCAAGGAGACCCGATGACCCCCCGAACCGACGTCGTCGTCACCGGCCTCGGCGCGTTCACCTCGCTCGGCGAGGACGCGCCCAGCACCTGGCAGGCCGCCCTCGCCGGGGCCTCCGGTGCGCGGACCCTCGAGAACGACTGGGCCGAGACCTACGGCATCCCCGTCAACTTCGCGGCGACGGTCGTCGGCGACGTCACCGAACGCCTGACGCGGCCCGAGACCAAGCGCATGGACCCGTCCGCCCAGTACGCCGTCGTCGCCGCGCGCGAGGCCTGGGCCGACGCCGGCACCCCCGAGATCGACCCCGAGCGGCTCGGTGCTGTCGTGTCGTCGGGCATCGGCGGCATCATCACCACGCTCGACGGCTGGGACACCCTGCGCGAGCGCGGCGCCCGGCGCATGCTGCCGACCACGGTGCCGATGCTCATGCCGAACTCCCCCAGCGCGTACATCTCCCTCGACTTCAACGCCCAGGCCGGAGCCCACGCGCTCGTCTCCGCCTGCGCGTCCGGTGCCGAGGCCATCGGGTACGGCGTCGACATGATCCGCGCCGGCCGCGCCGACGTCGTCATCGCGGGCGGCACCGAGGCCGTGATCCACCCGATGCCCATCGCGTCCTTCGCGGCGTCGCGCACCCTCTCGCTGCGCAACGACGACCCCGCCGCGGCCTCCCGGCCCTACGACGTGGACCGCGACGGCTTCGTCATCGGCGAGGGCGCGGCGATCGTCATCCTCGAGTCCGCCGAGCACGCCGCCGCCCGCGGCGCCCGCGTCTACGCGAAGCTCGCCGGCGTGGGCCTGTCCGCCGACGCGTACCACATCACGTCCCCCGAGCCCGAGGGCCGCGGGCAGATCCGCGCCATGCGGTCCGCGCTCGACGACGCCGGCGTCACCGCCCGCGAGGTCGTCCACGTCAACGCGCACGCCACCTCCACCAAGGTCGGCGACATGATCGAGGCCCGGGCCATCCGGCACCTGTTCGCGTCCGAGGCCGACCACATCGCCCTCTCCGCGACCAAGTCGATGACCGGGCACCTGCTCGGCGGCGCCGGTGCGCTCGAGACCCTGTTCACCGTGAAGGCCGTCGCCGACCGCAAGGCGCCGCCGACCATCAACGTCGACAACCCCGACCCGGAGCTCGACGTGCCGCTGGTGCGCGGCACCCCCGCCGACCTCCCGTCGGGCGACGTCGCCGCGGTCAACAACTCGTTCGGGTTCGGGGGCCACAACGTAGCCCTCGTCGTGACGAACGTCTGAGGTGCTTCGTGCGAAGGCCCGCGTGGTCACCTTCGGGTGACCACGCGGGCCTTCGTCGCGCCGTCTACCATCCGCCTCCGCTCGTTCCTCGCTTCGGCTCCCGCCAGCCCCGCCACGACGGCGCGACGAACGCCCGCCCGGTCCCCCTCGCCGTCCGGCTCGCCCAAACGTCAGGGGCACCCCGCAGCGATTCGTCCTCCTGCGGAGCCGGGAGGTGGCGGGTCACGAGAGTCGCCGGCCGCTCGCGAGGCGCCGTGCAGCGCCGAGCGAGCGGATCTCACGTCGAGCAAGGGGTGACGTGCTTCTTGCTCGGCGCTGAGCCCGCCGGGTCGACATCGCGTCGGTGGTGCCTGAGCCGTCGAGTACGAGGGTTTCCCGCCGAGTACGAGCGCCGTGGCCTCGTACTCGGCGGGGAACGCTCGTACTCGACGAGCCCCGACGTGCGGAGGCCGCGCGGGAGGTGAGACGAAGCCCGAGGGCGGCGGGGCGGGGTGGTCGCGCGCGGTCGTGGCTGGGTGGGCGGGAAGCCGCGCGAGGAACGAGCGAGGCGGATGGAAGACCGCGCGCGACCACCCCGCCCCGCCGCCCGACGGAACCACAGACGACGAGCTCAGCCCACGCGGTGCAACCACCGGACCGGCGCGCCCGCGCCCGCGTACCGGAACGGCTCGAGCTCGTCGTCCCAGGCCTGGCCCAGGGCCAGGTCGAGCGCGTCGCGCAGGGCCCGGTGGTCGTGGTTGTCGACGAGCGCGGCGCGGATCCGGTCCTCGGGGACGACGACGTTGCCGTGGGCGTCGGTCACGGCGTGGAAGATCCCGAGCGACGGCGTGTGCGACCAGCGGGCGCCGTCGACGCCCGCGCTGGGCTCCTCGGTGACCTCGTAGCGCAGACCGGCCCAGCCGCGGAACGCAGACGCCAGCCGCGCGCCCGTCCCCTGCGGTCCCTGCCACGAGTGCTCGGCACGCAGGAGGCCGGGGCCGGCGGGCTGCTCGATCCAGTCGAGGGCCACGCGGCCGCCGAGGACGTCGCTGGCCGCCCACTCCAGGTGGGGGCACAGGGCACGCGGCGCTGAGTGCACGAAAAGTACACCGCGGGTGATGGCACCTGCCATGTCGTCCTCCCAGGGTCGAGGTTCGCCTTCCCCAACGGCCTCGCCTGGACTGCGTCACGGCAACGGGTCTGGCCCGTGCACGGCGTTCTTGCGCCCATTGTGCCCGACGACGCAGCGCCGCGCGAGCGCTGACGGGCGCGTCGTCCGAGGTGGCACGGCATGCGGTCCGGCGGCCGGGTGAACCCACGCCTCGGACAACGATTCACCCGTCACACAATCACCCTGCTGGAGCGGCCGGCCCGGCCCGATGGTTCCATAGGAACGCCGGGGGGCTTCGCACTGTCACGTCCTCCCCGGTCTACCGCATCGACGACGATCGACAGTCAAGGGGAAAGACGTGAAAGCACGCACGACAGGACAAGGGCTCGTGGTGAGGACGGCCCGACGGCAGCGGCGGCGGCGGGCGATCGCCCTCGGTGCTGCCACCGCCATCATCGGGGCAGTCTCCCTGAGCGCCCTGCCCGCCACGGCCGCGAGCACCGATCTCAGCGAGGCGACCGGACGCCTGCTCAGCGGATCCGTGGCAGGACTCGACCTGGACACCGTCGCAACCCTCGAGGGCGCGCAGGCAGCGAACCCGAGCGGCGCCTCGGTCGCCGGGCCGTCCGACCTCGACGTGAACGCGATCGACCAGCTCCTCGCGCTGCAGTCCGACGGCGTCAACCTGTTCGGGACGAACGGCGTGATCCACCTCGGCGTCGGCGGGCAGTACGCGGCTGCGAACGACGACGGGTCCGCCGCCGCGTCCGCGGGAGCGATCACCGACACCGGCGCGATCGCCGTCGGTGGCACTGCTGCCCGGCCCTCCGACGCGGACCTGGACCTCACTCCGCTGCTGAGCCGGACACCTGTCGTAGCGTCCGCGCTCGACCAGCTCCGGCTCCAGCTCGGTGCCGTCACGGCCACCGCAGACGCCCAGCCCGGGGCCGCCCCGACCGGGGACTACCAGGTCGCCGACGGGACCCTGACAGCGCACTCCGACCTCGTCGCCGGCCTGTACCAGACCATCCGAACCGGCGTCGTCGGCGACGTCGGTGACGTGGTGAACGCTCTGGCCGGGCCTGACGGCTCGCTCGCCGGAGCGCTTGGCACCGCCCTGCAGAGCATCGATGCCCTCGACGCGCTCCTCGCGGCACTCGGGTCGAACATCACGTACTCCGCGTCCGTGACCGTCGACGGCGACGCCCTCGGCGCGGCGCTCGACGAGGCCCTCGCAGCCGACGCCGTGACGAACGGCGTCACCCTCAACCTCGGCACGGGCACCATCTCCGTCGACCTCGACACGTTGCTCGGTGGCTCGCTGAACGGCCAGGACCCGAACACGCTCGTGCTGTCGGGCGCCGTGCTCGACGCCGTCGTCGCCGCCGTGGGCGCCGACCTGGACACGATCACGCAGCGGGTCGTGACCGCGGCGACCGGGGTGCTCGACACCGCGACGGTCGACGTCCAGGCGCACGCCAGCATCCTCCTCGGAGCGACGACCCTCGCCGCGGTAGTCCACGGGACCGTCGCCGACATCGTCGGGACGTCGGGGACGGAGCCGACCGCGACGATCGCGGCACAGCTCGCGGGCGTCCCGCTCCTCGACGTCGACGCGCGACCCCTCGTGGACGGGCTCGGCGTTGTCCTCGGACCGCTCGTGAGCGACTCGGGTTCGCTCGCGACCACGATCGGCGCCACTGTCTCCACCGCGACCGACGCCGTGACCGATGTGCTCGACCCGGCTCTGCGCGCGATCAACCAGCTTGTCCAGCTGACGCTCAACGTCCAGGAGCCCTCGCCGGGCGTCGCCGACACGACGTTCACCGAGCGCGCGGTACAGCTCCAGCTGCTGCAGGGCGCCCTCGCCGAGGTGAACCTCGCGAGCGCGACGGTCCGCTCGAGCCAGGTCGCGGCCACGAACCCGCAGATCACGCTGGACCCGACGACCGCTGCCCCGGGGGACGACGTGGCGGTGAACGGCACCGGGTTCACCCCCGACACCGACGTCACCGTCCAGCTCCACAACCCAGCCGGCGACCCCACCGGTGACCCCGTCACCGCCCACACCGACAGCGACGGGAACTTCACCACCACCGTCACGGTCCCCACC
>Ga0164243_10002939_pt1 | contig 27582 bp, 24 predicted proteins | sample OricompcompostOP_FD_108781 | JGI IMG/M metagenome (GOLD analysis project Ga0164243, IMG submission 108781) | Organic Plus compost microbial communities from Emeryville, California, USA - Original compost - Organic plus compost (OP) | ecosystem: Engineered > Solid waste > Mixed feedstock >...
CGCACATTCACTATGTCGTCGATGCGACCGGATATGAGGAAGGCCCGGCTTTTCGCTCGGTCGAGCTCTTGCGCCCGCCAATTCTCGCGGTGGCCAGTCCGGCCTTTCTCGCGAGCGTGCCACCGTTCAAGGAGCCTGCCGATCTTCTCGGCGTACCCCTGCTTCACGAGGCGAGCTTCGACCAATGGCGCCGCTGGTTCGAGCAGCACGGGGTCGACAGCGCGAGCAAGCTTGAGGGACCGCGATTCTGGCAGGGCCATCTCACGCTCGCCGCAGCGCGCCGCGGCCAGGGCATTGCGCTTGCCAACGCACTGCTCGTCGGTGACAGCCTGCGCGATGGCGAACTTGTCGAGGTCGGCGCCTTTCCTCCGGTCTATCTCGGCTCCTATGTTCTCACGTCCCGGCGGACACGCTGGCGCGGGCAAGCTCTCGTCCATTTCCGCCGCTGGATCGAACGCGCGCTCGCGAGCTGATCGATGCGGTGACTAACGAACAACGGCGGCGGGGGGATAGTCAACTTGCCCCGCGAGGGGCGGTTCGCCGAAGGCAGGGGCCGAAAAGGAGGCCCCCCATGGCTCGTAACATCGAACTGCTCAGCCGCCGCAACGTCGCGGTCCCTCGCGGCGTCGCAACCGCGCTCCCCATCTTCGTTTCGCGCGCGCAAAATGCCGAACTGTGGGATGAAGAGGGACAGCGCTACATCGATTTTGCAGGCGGGATCGCGGTTCTCAATGTCGGTCATCGCCACCCCCGCGTGGCGGACGCGGTGCGTGCGCAGCTCGACAATTACATGCACGTTGCTTTCCAGGTCACCGCCTATGAACCCTATGTCGAACTCGCCGAGCGTTTGAACGCACTCGCCCCCTTCTCGGGCGAGGCTCGGACCTTGCTGCTAACGACAGGCGCCGAGGCCGTGGAAAATGCCGTCAAGATCGCGCGCGCTGCGACGGGCCGCCCCGGTGTGATTGCTTTCACCGGCGCCTTCCACGGCCGGACGGCGCTGACGATGGCGCTGACGGGCAAGGTCGCCCCCTACAAGCGTGCCTTCGGAGCCCCTGTACCCCATGTCTATCACCTCCCCTTCCCCGTTCCCCATCACGGGATCGAGGTCGAGGACACGCTGCGCGCGCTCCATTATCTTTTTGCCGCCGACTTGCCGCCTGAGGATGTGGCAGCGATCATCATCGAGCCCGTACAGGGCGAGGGCGGCTTCCACGCTGCTCCGAGGGAATTGCTCGCCGAGCTGCGCAAGCTTTGCGACGAGCATGGCATCATGCTGATCGCAGATGAAGTGCAGACCGGCTTCGGCCGCACGGGCCGCCTGTTCGGCATCGAGCATAGCGGGGTCGAGCCCGACCTCGTCACAGTCGCAAAGTCGATGGGCGGCGGATTGCCGATCTCGGGCGTGATCGGCCGCGCCGAAGTGATGGACGCGGTCGAGCCGGGCGGGCTTGGCGGAACCTACGGGGGATTCCCGCTCGGATGTGCCGCGGGCCTTGCGGTTCTCGACATCATCGAGGACGAGGGGCTTCTCGGACGCGCCGACGCGATCGGCAAGCGGATTACGGGCCGTCTTCATGAGCTCGCCCAGCGCAGCGACCTTCTCCCGATCGGTCACATCCGCGGGCTCGGCGCGATGATCGCATTTGACATCCTCGAAAGCCGCGGCGCCGATACCGTCGCGATCAATGGCGCAAAGGCCGTCACGATGCGCGCCGCCGAGGAAGGCCTTATTCTCCTGAGCTGCGGCACCTCGGGCGAGACGATCCGTATTCTCGTGCCGCTCACCGCCTCCGACGCAATCGTGGACGAAGGTCTTGCCGCGATCGAGCGGGCGCTCAGGGCATGAGCGATGCCTGGCTTTCGCGCCCCGACCTTCTGCGAACCGAGGGATTTATTGCTGGGCGCTGGGAAGAGAGCGATACCCGCTACGATGTGCTGAACCCGGCGACGGGTGCCTGCCTCGCGCGTGTGACGCAGCATGGCGCCGAGGCGGCGACGCGCGCAGTCGATGCGGCGAGCGCAGCGCTCGCCGCATGGTCAGCCACGACAGCAAGCGAGCGCGCCGCCATACTTCGCCGCTGGCACGAGCTTGTTCTCGAAAGCGCCGAGGATCTTGCCCGGCTGATGACCGCCGAGCAGGGCAAGCCGCTCGCAGAAGCAAGGGGCGAAGTCGCCTATGCCGCCTCCTTTCTCCTCTGGTTCGCCGAAGAGGCGCGGCGGGTCTATGGCTCGGTCATTCCCGGCAATGCCCCCACCCGGCGTCTCACGGTGATACGCCAGCCGGTTGGCGTCGTCGCGGCGATTACCCCCTGGAACTTTCCTGCCGCCATGATCACGCGCAAGGTCGCCCCTGCCCTGGCCGTCGGCTGCACGGTCGTTCTCAAGCCTTCGGAACTGACCCCGCTCTCCGCCCTGGCGCTTGCTCATCTCGGCGCCGAGGCGGGCGTACCGCCGGGCGTCTTCAATGTCGTCTCGGGCGAGGCGCCCGCGATCGGCGAGGTCCTCACCGGGGACCCGCGCGTGCGCAAGTTCAGCTTCACGGGCTCGACGGCGGTCGGGAAAATGCTTGCAGCAAAGTGCATGGCGACGGTCAAGCGCGTCTCGCTCGAACTTGGCGGCAATGCGCCCTTCATTGTCTTTGACGATGCCGATATCGACGCGGCCGTTTCGGGCGCCATCGCCTCCAAATTCCGCAACAGCGGGCAGACGTGCGTGTGCGCCAATCGTTTCCTTGTTCAGGACGGAATATACGACCGCTTCGCTGCCGCGCTCGCCCGAAAGGTCGGAATGCTGAACGCAGGCGATGGCCTCGCGGGCGCGAGTGATCAGGGCCCGCTCATCAATGCCGCAGCGGTGGCAAAGGTTGAACGTCACTGCGCCGACGCAGTCGAACGCGGCGCGCGGATTCTTGCCCGGGGTCAGGTCAGCGGTCCGCCCGAGGGACATTTCGCCCGGGCGACGCTCCTCGTTGACGTTGCGCCCGACGCGCTCCTCGTGCGCGAGGAGACCTTCGGCCCTCTTGCCGGACTGATCCGCTTCGACCATGAGGAAGAAGCGATCCGGCTCGCCAATGATACGCCCGCGGGGCTCGCCGCCTATCTGTTCACGGCGGACCACAGCCGCGCAACGAGGGTCAGCGAAGCCCTCGAATATGGAATGGTCGGCCTCAACACTGGGCTTATTTCCACCGAGGTCGCGCCCTTTGGCGGGATCAAGGAATCAGGGTTCGGTCGGGAAGGGTCGCAATTCGGGATCGACGACTATGTGTCGATCAAGCTCGTTGTCGCGGAGATTGCGCCCGCATGACAATATTCGGCCGCCGGGACATGTTGTGGTTACCGCTTGCAGCGGCGATGCTCGCGGGCTGCCGCAGGCGTGAGCGTGACCCTGCAACGGTGGTGATCGGCTCCTCGCCGACCGGCGTTCCCTTCAGTTTCGTTGATCCCTGGACCAACGCGCTCACCGGATCGATGGTCGATGCGGCAACTGCGGTCGTGCGCAGAGCCGGTTTCAAGGCGGAAACGGCGATCACGCCCTTCTCCGCACTGATTCCATCCCTCGTCGCGGGAAAGATCGACATGATCGCAGCAGCGATGCTGCGCACGGCAGAGCGCGAGCGCGTCGTTGCGTTCAGCGACCCCGTCTACCATTATGCAGGCGCCCTTATTGTTCGCGGCGACGACCCGCGGGTCATCGTCAGCCTGGGTGAAATCGGGGCGACGCGCGTCGGCGCCCAGATCGGATCGCGTTTCATCGACCAGCTCCACGCGGCGGGGGCAACGAATGTCGCGACCTATGAATCGCTCGTCGATATCATGCGCGATCTCGAAAACGGCCGCATCGACATCGGCTATGGCGACGAGCCTATCCTGAGGTACCAGCTGCGTGTTGGCAGCCGCCGCAACGTCCGCATCGTCGAGCAGTTCCGGGCGCCCGCGCTTGAGGAACTGTGCCTTGTCATGCGGCCGGACGACGCACGGTTGCCCAAAATCAATGCCGCGATCGCCCGTCTTAAGGCGCGCGAGATACCGGCCATCAACCGCAAATGGGGGCTTTGACCTGATCATGTCCGAATTTCTGACCGACGCGGTCGCGTTTCTTCCCGTGCTGGCGCGCGGTTTGTGGACCACGGTCCTGCTCACCCTATGTGCCCTTGCGGTCAGCCTCGCGCTCGGCCTTGTCTGGGCGTTGATGGGCATGTCGCATCATGCGCCGCTACGCTGGACGAACAAGCTCGTCATCAACACGGTCCGCGGCATTCCGATCATTGTACAATTGTTCTGCGTCTATTTTGTCCTTCCCGACTGGGGGATCGATTTCCCGCCGTTCCTTGCCGGCGTCATCGGCCTCGGTATCGCCTATTCGGTGTATCAGGCGGAAAATCTGCGCGGCGGATTTGAATCGGTCGACCGGCAACTGATCGAGGCGGGCACCGCGCTTGGCATGAGCCGGGGGATGATCACGCGGCGCATTGTCATGCCGCTCGGCCTGCGCACCGCGCTTCCCTCGTTCGGCAACACGACGGTCATGCTCCTCAAGGACAGCTCGATCGCCTCGACCATCACCGTCGCCGAGCTCACTCGGTCGGGTCAGCTTCTTGCCATCTCGACCTTCAAAAATGGAACCGTCTACGTGCTGATTGCCCTTCTGTATCTGGCCGCGAGCATCCCGCTCGCCATGGCCGTGCGCGCGCTCGAGAAGAAGGCGGCCTGGCGGTGATCGAACTTTCCAACGTCGCAAAGGCTTTCGGCGCACGGCAGATCCTGCGCGATATAAGCTTCACTGTGAGCGCCGGCGAAGTCGCCTGTCTCATCGGCCCTTCGGGATCCGGAAAATCGACGATCCTGCGCACGATCAATGGCCTTGAAAGCCATGACGCGGGGCGGATCACCGTCGATGGCACGCTTCTTTCGGACAAGACCCTGCCTGCGATCCGCCGCAAGGTCTCGATGGTCTTCCAGCGTTTCAATCTCTTCCCGCACCGGACGGTCATCGAGAATATCATCGAAGGCCCCGTCCACGTGCTGCGCGAAGATGCCGAGACGGCACGCGCCCGGGCAATCGAACTCTTGCAGCGGGTGGGTCTGGCGGACCGCGCCGATGCCTATCCGGGGCAGCTTTCGGGCGGCCAGCAACAGCGCGTCGGTATCGCCCGCGCGCTTGCCATGCAGCCTCAGGCCATATTGTTCGACGAGCCAACCTCGGCCCTGGATCCTGAACGCGTGGGCGAAGTGCTCGCGGTCATTCGCGAGCTGGCCGAGGACGGGATGACGATGGTTGTCGTCACGCACGAAATCGCTTTTGCCCGCGAGGTGGCCGACCGCGCGCTCTTCATCGACGAGGGCGTGATCGTCGAGAACGGCCCGGCACGCGACGTGCTGACAGCGCCCTCCACCGAACGCGCCCGCCTGTTTCTGGAGCGGGTTCTTCATCATTGAAGGACTGGTGATTAATTCACACCGGCATGTAAGCGCTACACAACTCCTGAGGCCGCCGGCCTTGACGCAATGAAGGGCTCCCATCTTGCTGGAGCCGTCCGATGTCCGTTACGCTGTTCAATGTCGCGTCATTGTTCGAAACCGCCCCCCCACCCAAAGCGGTCCCCGTACCTTTGGGCGAACCGGTCTCGACGGTCCGCTCGATTTCCCTTCCTTCAAGCTCGCGCGCATCGACGCGGCTCGGGGTCTGGGAATGCACACCGGGCCGCTGGGTGCGCCAGGTCAAGCAGGCCGAATTCTGCCATTTCCTCAGCGGCAAGGCCATCTTCACCCCCGAAGACGGCGAACCGATCACGCTCGGCGCAGGGGACGTTGCCCATTTCCCCGAGAATAGCCGCGGCGTCTGGGAGATTCTCGAGACGAGCCGCAAGGTCTTCATGGTGCTCGACGAAGAGCGCGATTCGTGAGCTCGGGTTCGAAGGCGCAGCCGCGCCCCATCAGCAATGACTTCTGGCTTTCGGACTCCGGCGACGACCTCACCCCCCGCGCGCCGCTTTCGGCCGACGTCGAGGTCGACGTCGCGATCCTGGGCGGCGGCTTTTCGGGGCTCTGGACGGCCTATCACCTTCTGCGCAACGAGCCATCGCTCGAGGTGCTGATCGTCGAGCGCGAAATTTGCGGCTACGGCGCGTCGGGCCGCAATGGCGGCTGGTGTTCGCCCCGCTTCCCGGTCGATCCCGGCGCGCTCGTCAAGCGCTTCGGCGCCGAGCGCGCGCGCGAGACGATCCTCGCTCAGCAGCAGATCGTCGACGAGATCGGCCGCACCCTTGATGAGGAAGGGATCGACGCGGATTTTCGCGCAACGGGCCTCCTCAGCCTCGCACGCAGCGAAGAGCAGTTGATCGGCCTTGCAGCGACCCTGGCAACCTACCAATCGCTCGGGCTTCAGGACGGCAACCGCCTCCTCGGGCAAAGCGAGACGCGCGAGCGCATCAATGTGACCCGCCTTCATGGCGCGCTCCAGTCGCGTCACGGCGCGAATGTCCATCCCGGCAAGCTCGTGCGCGGCCTTGCTCGCACGGTCGAGAAGCTTGGGGCGGTGATCTGCGAGGGCAGCGAGGCAACCGCGGTCCGCCCCGCACCCGACGCTGCCATTCTCACCCGGGGCGGCACGGTAAGAGCCCGTAAAGCGGTCGTCGTGGCCTGCGAGGCCTATCGCACTACCCTCCCGGGCCATCGGCGCTCCTTGCTCCCGATGTCCTCGATGATCGTGCTGTCCGAGCCGCTCACGCCGAGCCAGTGGGCTGACATTGGCTGGCACGGCGGCGAAAGCGTGAGCTCGCAGGTACACACGAAAAACTACCTCACCCGGACCTGCGACGGACGCATCCTTTACGGAAGCCGGGGCGCCTCCTACCTTTTCGGGTCCGCGATGCCGGAAAATGCGATCCGCGACGAGCCAGTCTTCGAATGGATGCGCGGCTGTGTGCGCGAATGGTGGCCGCAGCTTGCCGACCTCTCCTTCACGCACGCGTGGGGCGGCTATCTCGGCGTGCCGCGCGACTGGCTGCCGACCGTCAATTTCGACAAGACCAGCCGCGTTGCGACTCTCTACGGTTATACAGGGCGCGGCGTCTCGACGAGCGCGCTGTGCGCCAAGCTTCTTTCAGGCCTTATCGGAGGATGGGCGACCGGGCTTGAGAGCCTCCCGGTCCACCGCCCGCGGGCGCCGCGCTGGGAGGTCGAGCCCTTCCGCTGGATGGGGGTGCGCTATGTGCAGAGCGCCTTCGCCCGGATCGACGAGGCGGAAAGCGCGCAGCGCAAGCGTCCGTTCGACGCCCGCTTTGCCGAATATCTCGGCGATCAATGAGCGCGCGCGAAGCCTGCTCGGCGGCGACCGGACTAAATGCGACACCAATGGTGTCGAAAGGTCAACATCTGACCGAACTTTCGCAACTTCCCGCCCGAAGGGGCGGCAGTCAGATTTCACATGAGAAGCGAGGAGCCCGGTCAGCAACGTGCGGCGTTGCCTGATCAGGGAAATCATCACAGGGAGCACAATAATCATGCGCAAGATAACACAACATATGACCGGCCTTTCCGCCATCGCAGTCGCCTCGGCGCTGCTGGTCGCTCTCCCCGCCGCAGCCCAGGAGGCATTCGAGGGGGGTGACGATATGTCGGGGGATATCGTCGTGACCGCCACGAAGCGTTCGGAATCGGTTTCGAAGGTTCCGATCTCGATCACCGCCTACAGCCAGGAAGGCCTCGATCAGCGCGGCATCCGCGACATCCGCGACGTCGCGAACCAGACGCCCGGGCTCGACATCTCGCGCGCATCGACGGGCGGTTCGGGCCAGACGCGCATTTCGATCCGCGGGATTGATTCGACCGCGGGTGCGGCGACCTCGGCCGTCTATATCGACGACACGCCGATCATGGCGCGCAACGCCTCGCTCAACTATAATGGCACGACCATTCCCTTCCTCTTCGATCTGGAACGCGTCGAGGTCCTGCGCGGTCCCCAGGGAACCTTGTTCGGTGCAAGCTCGCAAGGCGGCGCGGTCCGCTTCGTGACGCCGACACCGAGCCTCAGCGAGTTCAGCGTTTACGGGCGCGCCGCGGTCAACACCGTAAAAAATGGCGGTATGGGCTATGAAGGCGGCATCGCCGTCGGTGTGCCGATCGTCGAAGGCTCGCTCGGCCTGCGGCTGAGCGCCTACCGCCGGCACGATGCGGGCTGGATCGACCGTCAGAGCTGGCAGGACCCGGCGGACGCGGAAAATAACGTCAACTCAAGCGACACGACTGTCCTGCGCGCCGCCGCGCTCTGGGAGCCGACGCCTGAACTTTCCATCTCGCCCAGCATCTATTTCCAGGATCTGAAATTCCACGACCGCGCCGACCTTTGGACGCGTTGCCCCGAGACCGTTGGCGGCCCGGTCGATCCCACACGCGTTCCCTGCGTCAACGGCGTGTCCGATCCCAAGGCGGGCAAGTTCCTCTCCTATGCGTCGCTGCGCCAGCCGAGCCGCGACCGCTTCTACCTCCCTGCTCTCAAGCTTGGCTATGATGCTGGCTCCTTCTCGATCACGTCGGTCACCTCCTATTTCGACCGCCACGTCGAGGATGTGAACGACGCGACCAACATCAACGACCGCGCGTCCTTCGGCAACGCCTATCTCTTCCCGATCACACCGGGCTTTGATCAGTCGATCACCTGGCAGAACCCCAACATCTACCAGAAGGTCTTCACGCAGGAGGTCCGCTTCGCCGGTGGCACGGCCGACGATCCGATCAAATGGACCGTTGGCGCCTATTATTCGCGCGGTTCGATCAAGTCGGACCTCCCGATTTTCGAGCCCCACTATAATGCGCTCTATTTCATTCGTTACGGACGCACCCCCGAGGCCGCCGGCGTCCCGCCGCTCGTCAACGGGAATGCCCGCTACTATGGCAATGAAAGCACCATCGAGAAGAGCCTGGCTCTCTTCGCCAACGTCGACGTCAAGCTCGTCGACCGCCTGACCCTCACGCTCGGCGGCCGCTATTCGCGCGACAAGCTCGATTTCGACGTGGTCGAGCGCGGCGTATCCTACGCGACCGGTGTTTCGACGGCCGCGGGGTCGCTCAAGGAAAATCCGTTCCTCCCCAAGATCGGTCTGTCATTCCAGGCGACCCCCAATGCGCTCTACTATGCCAGCTTCGCGCGGGGCTATCGTACTGGCGGGGTGAACAAGGCGTTGCCCAATATTTGCGACGCCGAAGCCCAGGCGCTCGGCATCGGCAATGCCAATGTCTACAAGTCCGACCGTACCGACAGCTACGAGATCGGGATGAAGAACCGCATGCTCGGCGGCGCTCTCCAGCTCGACGTCAGTGCCTTCTACACCAAGTGGAACAATATCCAGCAGCAGCTTCGCCTGCAGTGCGCCTTCAGCCTCGTTGCGAATACCGCATCGGCAACCTCGAAGGGCTTCGAGGCGAACATCAACATCCGTCCAGATGACAGCTTCAGCTTCGGCGCTGCGGTCGGCTACACTGACGCGACCTACGACGACACCATCCAGATCGGCACCGCCCCGATCGTCGTCGCGGGCCAGCAGCTTGGCGCGACGCCCTGGACGATCAATGTGAACGCCGAATACCGCTATCCGGATGCAGGCGATCTCGATCCATTCATCCGCGTCCAGTACAACTACAAGTCGGTCAACCGCGGCCCGTTCCTCTACCAGGTCCCGACTTCGACGAGCTATGACCCCACCCGCCGCTTCCCCGCCGAGCCCTCGACGCTCGACGTGCGCGCAGGCGTCAGCCTCGGCCCAGTGGACGTTCAGGTCTACGCCGAGAATTTGCTCAACAATGTCGATTATGTCACGGATGGCCCGACCTACGCCCGGGGCCCGCTGTGGCGCGGCATGACGCTTCGCCCGCGCACGCTCGGGTTGCAGCTCATCGCCCGCTACTGATCGCAGACGCGAAGGAGCTATCGATGATGATGACCGGAATTCGTCGTTTGACGGCGGGGATGCTTCTGGCAACGGCGCTCGGGAGCGTCTCGCTCGCAGCGCAGTCCCCCGGCGAGCCGCTCTACGCGGACGTCATCTTTACCGGCGGCAAGGTCGTCACCGTCGATAGCGAGGAACGTATCGTCGACAGCGTCGCGATCCGGAAGAACCGGATCGTCGCTGTCGGCGAGACGGGCCCATGGAAGGGGCCCGCGACGAAGATCGTGGACCTTCAAGGCCGCACGATGCTCCCCGGCTTCATCGATGCTCACTCGCATGTTGCAGGAATGGCCAATGTCGAGGCGCATTATGTCAATGTGCAGGTGCCGCCGCTGGCCGACACGAAAGCCATTATCGCAAAATTGCGCGAGGCCGCCGCAAAGAAGCCGGCGGGTGCCTGGATCATTGGCCAAGGCACGTACAACCAGGTTTTTCCGACCCGCGAGGAGCTCGACGCCGCATTCCCGGACAACCCAGTGCGGCTCGACTGGAGCGCGCACGACAGGCTGATCAACCACCGCGCGGCCGTGGTGCTCGGGATGGGCCGCGACTTTCCCGATCCACCAAAGGGCTCGACCGGACGCTATGAGCGGACGGCGGACGGCGAAGTTGCGATTGTCCGCGACGCGCCTGCGCCGTGGCCGAAGGACGAATTCACCTACCCTGAAATGAAGGAAGCCGTGCGCGGCGTCCTCAATGACTTCTACCTTGAAAAAGGCGTGACTACCGTCTCGGACCTCTCGCCCGGCGAGACCTACCGCGCCTATGCCGAGCTTCTCGATGAGGGCCGGCTTCCGACCCGTATCCGCATGAACTATATCGCGCGCGACGCCGCCTCGGCCCGCAAGCTCCTCGACACCGGCCTCTTCACCGGTTTCGGCAATGACTGGATGCGGGTTGGCGGCCTCAAGCTCTTCATCGACGGCGTCTGGGGTACGACGGCGGCGACGTACAAACCTGCATGGAAGGGATCGGGAACGACCTGGGTGCCGGAAAATTATGGCGGCACCAGCATGGATCAGGCCGCGCTCGACGCCATCATTCTCTCGGCACGCGAGCATGGCTGGCAGGTCCTGACCCACGCAAACGGCGACCGGGCCCAGGACATGGTGATCAGCGCCTTCGAGAAGGCGAACAAGATCGCGGCGAACCCTGACAGCCGGGACCGGATCGAGCATTTTGCGCATTTTCTCACCCAGGATCCTGAACGGACCGAGGCCCGGCTGCAGCGGATGGCGGAAAACAGGATCATCCCCTCGCCGCAGATCGCATTTCTCTGGCGCCTCACCGACACCAATGTGAAGGAGCCCGCGGTCAAATTCTTTCCGCTGCGCGATCTCATCGATCGCGGCATGCACCCGCCGGGGGGCGTCGACACGATCGGGACGCAGAATTTTGCGACTTCGCCGCTCTTCTCGATCGAGCGCGCGGTGCGCCGGGATACGAAGTTCGGAACAATCGTCCAGCCCAAGCAGGCGATCACGGTGATGGAGGGCATCAAGATGTTCACCATCTGGGCGGCCGAGGCGAATTACCTCGAAAAATCATTGGGCAGCATCGAGGTCGGTAAACTCGCCGACTTCGTGGTTCTCGAAAAGGACCCGCTCGCCGCGGCGCCCGCCGAGATCGATGAAATCCCGGTGGCGATGACGATCATCGATGGCAAGATTGTCTATGAGCGCAAATAGATGGCTTCGCGCCGCGCTCGGCGCGTTGCTCCTCCTTGGCGCGGCGCCGGCCCTTGCGCATGGCGAGGGGGATCATGCCGATGTATCGGACGATCCCCACTGGGCGCTGCTTGCCAAGGTCGCCGTCTCGCAGGCACCGCCCGACTATCAGTATCGCGCCCGGATCCCCGCCGACGTCCTGGCACTGGCCGGCGAGGATCTCACAATTGGTGGCTATGCGGTTCTGCTTGGGCAGGACGCAGAGAGCGATCATTTCCTGCTCTCGCGCTCTTCACCTGACTGCCCCTACCACGCCGCCGCGCGGCCGAACGAAGTGATCGAGGTGCATCTTGCGAAGGCGGAGCGACTGCCGCTCGGCCGCGAGATCCGGGTCACCGGACGGTTCGGCCTCGAGCAAAATGGTCATGCAGGCCTTTTCTTCCGCCTCGAGGGCGGCGGCAGGCCCTGAGCCTTCGCGGGAGGGCCGCGGCGCGGTTGGGCGGTCCCGTCATAAACAGTTCTCTCCCCCTGGCGGGGGCAGCCCTTCGGTGCTGCCCCCGCCCCTTTTATCATCGTCTTCGCTCTTAGCGCATCGTCGGGATGACGAAGCTCTGGTCGATCACCTCGCCGCCCGAAGGCCAGCGCTTCGTGACCTTCTTGCTCCGGGTGTAGAAGCGGATGCTGTCCGTTCCATATTGATCAAGGTCGCCAAAACCTGAGCGCTTCCAGCCGCCGAAGCTATGGTAAGCGACCGGCACCGGGATGGGAACGTTGATGCCGACCATGCCAACTTGGACCTCGGAGGCAAAGCGCTGGGCAAAGTCACCATTGCGTGTGAAGATGGCAACGCCATTCCCATATTGGTGGCGCGAGGGATAGGCGATGGCCTCTTCCAGCGTCTCAGCGCGCAAGATCTGAAGCACCGGGCCGAAGATCTCATCCTTGTAGGAGCGCATGTCGGAGGTGACATGGTCGATCAGGGTCGGCGAGAGATAATAGCCTTCCTCGTGACCCTGAAGCGTGAACCCGCGGCCATCGACGACGATTTCGGCGCCCTCCTCGGCCGCCATCGCGATATAGGCCTCGATGCGTGCCTTATGCTCCGCGCTCACCACCGGGCCATAATGCGCCTCGGGATCGGTTGCCGTGCCCACGCGAAGCTTCGCGATTTCGGCGACCAGCTTCTCGCGAAGCGCCGCAGCGGTCGCCTCGCCCACGGGCGTCACAACAGGAAGCGCCATGCAGCGTTCGCCCGCCGAGCCATACGCAGCGCCAATGATGTCGGCGACCGCCTGATCAAGATCGGCGTCGGGAAGCACGATGCCGTGGTTCTTCGCCCCGCCCATGCACTGCACGCGCTTGCCCGCGGCCGCGCCGCGTCCGTAGACATAATTTGCAATGTCCGACGAGCCGACGAAGCTCACTGCCTTGATGTCGGGGGAATCGAGGATCGCATCGACCATCTCCTTGTCGCCATGCACAACGTTCAGGATGCCGGCGGGCAAGCCGGCCTCGATCGCAAGCTCGGCGAGGCGAACCGGGACCGATGGATCGCGCTCCGATGGCTTCAGGATGAAGGCATTGCCGCAAGCAATCGCGGGCGCGATCATCCAGAGCGGGATCATCGCGGGAAAGTTGAACGGCGTGATACCCGCGACGATTCCGAGAGGCTGTCGCATCGAATAGACGTCGATGCCGGGGCCTGCACCCTCGGTATATTCGCCCTTCAGCAAGTGCGGGATGCCGCAGGCGAATTCAAGGACGTCGAGCCCGCGCTGAATGTCGCCGCGCGAGTCCGCGATAACCTTGCCGTGCTCGCTCGAAAGCAGATGGGCAAGCTCGTCCATATCGCGTTCGATGAGGGCCTTGAGCTTGAAGAGGATGCGGGCCCGCCGCTGCGGATTGACCGCGGCCCATGCAGGCTGCGCAGCCTCTGCATCGGCCACCGCGCGCGCGAGGAGGTCGGCCCCGCCGAGCGGAACCATGGCCTGAACCTTGCCGATCGACGGGTTATGGACGGGCGCCATACGCTCGCCTCCGGGCTGCGCTTCTCCGTGAATGAAATGATGAATCGTTCGCATAATTCCTCCTTCGTGTGAGGAAATCGCGTTACATGCGCGCGCTTTGCGCTAAAATGCCAAGCAGAGCTAAATCGGTGTGCAGGAATTCCCGTGCTGAACTCGGACCAGATAAGCGCTTTTCTCGCGGTGATCCGCGAGGGCAATTGCGTTGCAGCGGCACGCCGCCTTCGCCTTGATCATTCAACCGTATCCCGGCGCCTCGTGAGCCTCGAGGCCCAGCTTGGAACACGGCTTTTCGACCGCTCACCCCGAGGGCTTGCGCCGACCGACGCCGCGACTGCCTTTCTCACACACGCCGAGCGTATCGAGCGCGAGCTCATCGTCGCCGCCGATGCCGTATCGCGGCGCGACGTGCCGATCGCGGGGACGGTGCGCGTCGCGACGCCCGAAATCTTCGGTTCCGACTTCCTCGCCCCGCTGATACCCGAACTTGCCGCCCGGCATCCCGAGCTCGTCATCGAGCTCGTGCCAGAGTCGCGGGCGACGAGCCTCTCAAAGCGCGAAGCGGATATTGCGATCGCGGTCCGCCGCCCGGCGGACGGCCGGCTCTTCTCGCGAAAGCTCACGGACTACCGGCTCGGCTTATATGCAGCGCCCTCTTATCTTGAGACTTTTGGCACGCCACACTCGGCAGATGCGCTCGCCGATCACCGTTTCATCGCCTATGTTGACGATCTGGTGGAAGTTCCAGAATTGCTCGTGCTCGGGCGCATGGACATGAAGGGGCAGGTCGTGTTCCGCGCGAGCACCAGCGCCGCCCAGATAGCCGCGGCGGCGGCCGGAACGGGCCTTGCCATGCTTCACCACATCGCGGTTCGTGATGATCCCCGGCTCGTGCGCGTCCTTGAGGATGAAATCGAAGCGATCCGCAGTTACTGGCTCGTCATCCATGCCGACCTCCGCCAACTCCCCCGTATTCGGGCGGTCGCGGACTTTCTTGCCAACCTCGTCGCGCGCGAGCGATACCGCTTCTGAGGTATTGGCCGGCAGGATAGCCGCAAGCCCGGCCACCGGCGCACCGTGCGCCCACCGGCGACGCTATCGCGGCCGCGCCTAGGCGCCCGTCGCGGCGCGCAAACCTACGGCAAGCGCACCCAAAGGGCCGGCCATTACGCCGAGCCCGGGCGGGCCGAGACGATCTTCGAGCTGGTCTGCATAGTCGGCAAGCGCTCCATAGGCGGCGATATTGGCGGCAAGAGCGGCGCGCAGCCTCGGAAACAGCCCGGCACGGGACGCTATTACCCCGCCGCCAATTGAAATGCGCTCGGGCGCCGCGGTGACGACCAGATTGTGCAACAGTGCGGCAAGATCGTGGACGAACAGGTCCCATTCGGCGCCCCCATCGGGAATCTCCTGCCCGGGGCGGCCGAACCGCCGGGCAAGGGCTGGCCCCGAAATCAGACCCTCGACGCAGTCGCCATGAAAAGGGCACGAACCTTCAAATTTGTCGCCGCTCGCGCGAGGCACGCGCATATGCCCCGCCTCGCCATGCGCTGCGCCTTGTACCGGCATGCCGCACGAGATCAGCCCCACACCGACCCCTGTACCGATGGTGATATAGCAGTGGCTCGAGAGCCCCTGCGCCCTTCCCCATCGCTGCTCGGCGAGCGCCGCGCCAACGACGTCGGTCTCAATCGCGAGCGGCGCGCCGAAGCGCGCCCGAAAGCGGCGCGCGATCTGGGCCCCGCTCCAGCCGGGCTTGGTGGTCGCGCGGATCGATCCGAAGTCGGCGCTAAGCGGATCAAGATCGAGCGGACCAAAGGATGCAATGCCGAGAGCATCGAAATGCCAGCCGCCGAGGATCTCTTCGAGTGCGCCAAGTGTCGCCTCGGGGTCGCTCGTGGGCAATGTTTCCAGCGCGCGCACATCGCCGGGTCCGCTTCCCAGGATGGCAACGCATTTGGTGCCGCCCAGTTCGAGTCCTGCAATCAATCGAGAATGGGCCATTTGCACATCTACCTCGCGATGAGGAGCCGTTCATCGGCTCTGATGCTCCCTTGCGTTTCACGCCTGCGGGTCTGCCGGACTGCGCCGATCGCCCCCGCATTCTATTGGCGGCGCCCCAAAGCGATGCGCACAACATAGATCAATTTTTTCCCGACTGGGCGGTTTTGCGATGCTTCTTTCGCAAGAGAGGCTGGAACCCTCACCCATGGCCCGCGTCTCAAGGGAGAGAGGATGATCCCCATGGCGCGCGTTGCTCTAACCCGGCCCGGCTTCGAGGAGAGGCGCGCGCGCGCGCCTCTCCTCGAATGCGCGAGTAACCGCGCGCCCCTCGCGGCTGCAGAGGGCGCGCCGCCAGCGGGCGCGCGGCCCGGCAGGATTGGAAGGCGGAGGCGATGAACCGGCTGCGGCAGATTTTCCCGGCTCCCTGGCTCGCCTTGCTGACGGGGCTTATCCTCGCTCTTATCGCGGTCGTCTTGCTGGTGGGAGGAGCGTGGCTCGCCGCTCTCGGGGGCTCGCCCTATTATCTTGTGACCGGCGCCGCGATGCTGGCAGCGGGCGCCCTTCTGATGCGCGGCAGCATGGCCGGGGGCTGGCTCTATGCCGCAATCCTTTTCTTCACCCTGATATGGGCCTTCTGGGAGGTTGGTGCAAACGGCTGGGCCCTCGTCCCGCGCATCATCGCCCCCGTCTTCCTTCTGATTCTGGTATTCTTCGCGGTGGCGTCCTTGTCCCGGCGGCCCCGCCGCTGGCGACGAGCGCTTGCTGCAAGCGCTCTTGCCATCGGGCTGGTTGCGGCGGGCGGCGCAATGCTTGGATGGCTCAACACCGCGCGGCCCTTGCGCGATCTGCCGGGCGAACGCTGGGCGATGGCCGATCCCGCGCTCATGGAGGCAGGTTCAAACTGGCCCGCCTATGGCGGCACCTATAGCGCGCGGCGGTATTCGCCGCTCGATCAGATCACGCCTGCAAATGTCGGCAAGCTGAAGCGCGCCTGGCTGATCCACACGGGAGACCTGCCTTCGAAGGCTGCGCACGGGACTTATGGCGCTGAAAATACGCCTCTGAAGATCGGCGACAGCCTCTATGTCTGCACGCCGAAGAATATTGTCCTAGCGCTCGATCCGGCGACCGGGCGCCAGAAATGGCGCTTTGATCCGAAGGTCCCAGACGACGCGATCCCCTATACCGCGGCGTGCCGAGGGGTAAGCTATTATGGCGTGCCGAACCCTGGGGCAGGACAGCCCTGCGCGCAGCGGATCATCTTGGGCACGCTTGACGCCCGCCTGTTCGCCCTTGATGCTGCGACCGGGCGGCCGTGCCAGGACTTTGGCAGCAATGGCGAGGTCGACACCAAGATCGGCATGGGCCCCACCCCGCCGGGGTATGTTTCCATCAACTCGCCTCCGACGATCGTGCGCGGCATCATCGTTACGGGCCATCAGGTCCTCGATGGCCAGGACCGCTGGGCCCCATCGGGGGTCATCCGCGGTTTCGACGCGGTGACCGGCAAGCTTGCCTGGGCATGGGACATGATGAACCCCGACTGGAAGGGCTATCCCCCGCCGGGCGAGACCTGGGCCCGCGGGACGCCGAACATGTGGACGATTGCCTCGGGCGATGAAGCGTTGGGGCTTGTCTATCTGCCGATGGGCAACGCCGCGGCCGATTATTATTCAAGCCTGCGCCGCGGCCCGGAAAATGAATACGCAACGTCGCTCGTCGCGCTGGATGTGACCACAGGCAAGCCGCGCTGGCGCTTCCAGGCGGTGAAGAAGGACGTGTGGGACTATGATTTCGGTGCCCAGGCGACGCTGATCGACTTTCCGGGCCCTGAAGGCGCGACCCCGGCGCTCGTGCTCCCGAGCAAGCAGGGCGACATCTATATCCTCGACCGGCGGACTGGGCGCCCGCTCACCCCGATCGGAACGATCAAGGCGCCCCGCGGCGGGGTCGAACCCGCCGAACGCGCGCCGACCCAGATCGTGTCGCTCTGGCATAGTTTGCGCGGGACGGATCTCACCGAGCGCGACATGTGGGGCATGTCCCCGATCGACCAGATGGTCTGCCGCATCCAGTTCCGGAAGGCGAGTTACCAGGGCTTTTACACTCCTCCGACGAGCGACCGCCGCTCGATCGAATATCCAGGCTATAACGGCGGAACCGACTGGGGCGGCGTCGCGGTCGATCCGGTCCGCGGGGTGATTATCGCCAATTACAACGACATGCCCAACTATGTCCGTCTCGTGCCCCGCGCGGAAGCCGATAAAAGGGGCTGGGCGCCGCGGGACCAGGCGCGCGGCAATATCGGCGGCGCCGAGGGGGCAGGCGATCCTCAGGCCGGCACACCCTATGCCATCGACGTCAATGCGGGCTGGCGCCTGCCCTGGACCGGCCTGCTCTGCAAGCAGCCCCCCTATGGCGGCATCCGCGCCATCGATATCGCGACCGGCAAGACGATCTGGGACCGTCCGCTCGGCACCGCGCGGACCAATGGCCCGTTCGGCATCCCCTCGATGCTACCGGTGACGATCGGCACCCCGAACAATGGGGGCGCGGCCGTCACGGCGGGCGGACTCATCTTCATCGCGGCCGCAACCGACAATCTGATCCGCGCAATCGACCTCAAGACGGGCCGGACCCTCTGGACGGACGTCTTGCCCGCAGGCGGCCAGGCAACGCCGATGACCTATGAGGCAAACGGCAAGCAATATGTCGTCATTTACGCTGGCGGACATCATTTCATGGAAACGCCGATCGGCGACGAGGTCATTGCCTATGCCCTCCCCTGACCAGCCCCCCCTTCCCCAAGCAAGGAGATAAAAATGGTAAACCTGACATCGCAAGCACTCAAGCATCCCGCATCGCTCGCCGGCGCGGTCGCAACCGGTTTTGTCGTCGGTCTTGCGGCCAATCTTGGCCGCAAGACCATCGTACAAGGTGTCTCCGCCGTGCAAGGCGAATGGGACGAGGAGTTGAAGGCGGAGCACCGCGCGACCCTGAAGCTCTTTGATGCCATCGAGGCGACGAGCGAAAAGCAGGGCGTGCGCCGCAAGATGCTTCTCGTACAGCTCAAGCACGCGCTCAGCAAACATGCCTTCGAAGAGGAAAATGTTGTCTACCCCGCGATGCGCGATCATGGACAGGTGAAGGAGGCCGACGGCCTGGTTCACGACCATGGCTATGTGAAGCAGTATCTCTTCGACCTTTCTGAACTTTCACCCGACGACCCCGCATGGATCGCGAAGGTGCGCGATTTTCGAGCCGACATCGAAGAGCATGTCCGCAAGGAGGAAGAAGAACTCTTCCCCCGCCTGCGCGCCGCGCTCGGCGAGGATGGGAACAAGCATGTCACCCATGCCATGAACAAGGCGGGGTTCGCGGCTGCCTGACGCAGGCTCGCCGCGTTACGTTCCAAATGCACCATTGTCGCGGTCGCTGGCGCCATCCTGCCAGCGACCGCGACGTCGCGTCGGGCGCGCGCCCGAGCCCCCGACTCGCGACAAAAACCCTAAAGTTTCTAACCTGCAGCAAGAACAGGAACAGGTTACGAAGAGCGTGCGCTTCGCCCATGTGAAGGAGAAGCTGCCATGTTTATGCATAACAAACGTCTGCAATATACCGTCCGTGTTTCCGAGCCCAATCCCGCGCTGGCATCGCTGCTGCTCGAACAATTTGGCGGTCCGGATGGGGAACTTGCCGCCGCGATGCGCTATTTCACGCAAGGCCTCGCCGAAGACGACCCGGGGCGGAAGGACATGCTTCTCGACATTGCAACCGAGGAGCTTAGTCATCTCGAGGTGATCGGCTCGATCGTCGCCATGCTCAACAAGGGCGTAAAGTCGGAGCTATCCGAAGCCGCGCTCGAGGAAGCCGATCTTTACATGTCGCTCAACGCCGGCGGAAACAGTCACACCCAGTCGCTGCTCTACGGCGGCGGCCCATCGCTCACCAACAGCTCGGGCGTGCCGTGGACCGCGGCCTATGTCGACAGCCGCGGCGATCCGACCTGCGACCTTCGCTCCAACATCGCGGCAGAAAGCCGCGCCAAGATTATCTACGAGCGGCTCATCAACATCACCGACGATCCGGGCATCAAGGACGCGCTCGGCTTCCTGATGACGCGCGAGGTCGCCCATCAGAAAAGCTTTGAAAAAGCGCTCTACTCGATCGCCGACAATTTCCCGTCAGGAAAGCTGCCGGGGCTCGAGCCTTATGCCAATCTCTACGTCAACACCTCGCAGGGCGAAGGTGACACGACCGGCCCCTGGAACGAGGGCGAACAGTGGGAAAGGCTCGATGACATCGAAGCGAACCTGCCGCTCGACGGCGGCGACGGTCTTGCGTCAGTCGACGTTTCCAAAAAACAGATGAACGCGCTCGAGGCCATGATGACCCGGCTCCAGTCCGTGCCGGAGGCGAACCCGACAACGGGCGCCGATCTCGGCGCCGGCCCGGGCGCGGGCAAGCTCACAGACGAGGATATGGGCGGCGCTGCCGATATGCCCGACGCGAAATCGATGGCGGACGGCAAGGCGCCCAAATGACACGGAAAGCCTCCCGTCATGGCGTCTCGCGCCGGCGCATCCACCCATGATCGCAGACTCGGTCGTGCTCACCGGCTTTGTCGCCAGCCTGCTCGCCGGGCTGGCGACCGTCCTGGGAGCGCTTCCCATTCTCTCTATCGGCCGTCCGACCGAGCAGCAGCAAAATCTCATGCTGGGCTTTGCCGCCGGCGTCATGCTCGCCGCCTCTTTCTTCTCGCTGATCATACCCGGCATCGAGCAGGCGGAAGCACAGGGCGCAAACCGGGCGATGGCCTCGGGGATGGTTGTTCTTGCGATCCTCATCGGCGGGTTCAGTCTTGCACATGTCAATGCTCTCGTTCCGCCGCTTGACCGCTGGGGCCTTGGGCCGGAAGGGATCGCCGACGCCCGCTTTCGAAAGATCTGGCTCTTTGTTGCAGCGATCACGCTCCATAATTTTCCCGAAGGCCTTGCTGTCGGGGTCAGCTTCGGCGGGGGCGATCATGCAACAGGGGTCGCAACCGCGATCGGCATCGGCCTTCAGAACATTCCTGAAGGTCTCGCGGTCGCGGGGTCGCTCGCGAGCCTTGGCTATTCGCCGCGCGCCTCGATCGGCGCGGCGCTCGCCTCGGGCCTTGTCGAACCCGTCGCGGGCATTTTCGGTGCCGCGCTCGTCTCGCTGGCGGAGCCGCTCCTGCCATGGGGGCTCGGCTTTGCCGCCGGCGCGATGATCTGGGTGGTCGCCTCAGAGATCATTCCCGACACACACAGCCGTCTCGATGGGCGCAAGGCGACCGCCGGGCTGATGATCGGTCTCGGTGCCATGCTGTTCCTCGACACGACTTTGGGCTGACGATCGCCCGGCAGCAGAGCCCTTTTCTTTCGTAAATGATTGTCGTGCAAATTTGGAAACCTAGGTTATCGCCCGAAGAAGAGGATGGTGCGAAGGTGGGCCGGGGGCTCAGGAGAAGACCATGCCCCTCCCCTCCGCTTCGCTCCTTGACCCCGTCCCCGGTACCGCCGCGAGAGCGCATTTTCGCAGCCGCAGCTTTCTTGCGCATCGCGGCGAGCGACCAAGGACGCTCTGGCTGATCGAGGAAGGCTGGGCGTCGGGCTACAAGCTCCTTCGCGACGGCCGGCGCCACATCTCGCGCTTCTATATTCCGGGGGATCTGTGCGATCCGAGCTGGCTCGCGGCCGACGGTGTCGATCAGCTGGTCGTGTCGATCACACCAATCAAGGCTATTGCGCTCGATCGGGCGCGGATCGAGACGCGACTCCACTCAGACCCCGCCTTTTCGGGCCGATGGGCGCTTGAGGGTTTTGCGCGGCTCAGGGCTCAGTCCGAATGGCTTGTCACGCTCGGATGCAAATCCGCGACCGAGCGGCTCAGCCAGCTCATCTGCGAACTCTTCTGCCGGCTCGCCGCAAGCGACCGGGTCGAGGAGGATCGCTGCGAATTCCCCCTGTCACAGCAGGACATGGCAGATTTCACCGGAATGACGCCCGTGCATGTCTGCCGGACGCTCAAGGAGCTCAAAGAGCACGGTCTCATCGAGTTGCGCCGACGCCGGCTGCGGGTTCTCGATTTCGATCGTCTCGCGAAGCTTTGCGGGTTCGAGTGCGCCTATCTCGCCGCCGAAGCCGCCGGTCCCCTGCCCCGCCTCGCCGCCGCCGCATAGCTCCAGGGCAGGCGAGCTCTCCTACGCGCGAGTGGAACGGCAACGCCCATCACGCGTGCGTAGGATGGCCGCGCATCCCGCGCGCGCGGGACACGGGGAGACCTACATGGAAAAGGACCGCATCTATGACTGCCTCGTGGTCGGCGGAGGCCCCGCCGGCCTCACCGCCGCAATCTATCTGGCGCGCTTTCTTCTCGACATCCTCGTTCTCGACGCGGGTGACAGCCGCGCCGCCCTCATCCCTTGCACCCGCAACCACGCAGGCTTTCCAGGAGGAATCAGCGGCAACGACCTCCTCGTCAGGATGCGCCGTCAGGCCGAGCTTTACGGGGCGAGGATCCTTGCCGAGAAAGCAACCGCCTTGAGGAAGCGGGGCGGCCTATTCGAAGTCGAGGGCCCGTCGGGGCCGCTTCGGGCGCAAACTGTCCTTCTGGCAACCGGCGTCGTCAACCGTCCGCCGCCGATGCTCGGGGAAGACGAGCAGCGTAAGGCGCTTGCCGCAGGGCTGCTGCGCTATTGCCCGATTTGCGATGCCTATGAGGTCACCGACAAGGCGATCGCGGTTCTGGGGAGCGGGGAGCGGGGGCTGAAGGAGGCGCTTTTTCTGCGTGGCTATTCGGCAAATGTCACGCTCGCATTGCCTGAGGGTGCAGCGCCGCTATCCGAAGCGCACCGAACTGAAATCGAGCGCGCGGGAATTCGGCTTATCGAAGGCTGCGATACAATCAGCGTGAAGGACAAGGAAATCGAACTGGGTTTCGGCCCCCTTACCGAACGGTTCGATACCCTCTATCCGGCGCTCGGCTCCGATGTGCGCTCCGAACTTGCAGGTGACGTAAATGCGGGGCGGAGCGAGGAGGGCTGCCTCCTCGTCGATGCGCACCAGCGTACCGATGTCGAAGGCCTCTATGCCGCAGGCGACGTGGTACTCGGCCTGGACCAGATCAGCCACGCGATGGGTGAAGGGGGCGTGGCCGCGACGACGATCAGGAACGATCTTGCTCACCGCCGCCCCCTGCTGCGCCCCTCGATATAGCCGATGCGCAAGATGCCGGCGGCCACTGGCCGCCGGCAGGAAAGCTTAGAGATGATAAGTGATTTAGGGCACCCGGCGTCCGCCGCGACCAAAGATCAGGCCGAGAACAACGAGGGCGACTGCGACGATTAGGAGGATTTTCGCAAATTCGGCCGACAGGCCGGCGATGCCGCCGAACCCGAGCAGCGCAGCGATGAGCGCGATGACGGCAAAGATTATGGCCCAACGAAGCATGACTATTCTCCCTTTCACGAGAGCGTGCTCCATCCTCCCCGCACATGGCGTGCAGGAGCGGCGAGGAGACCCGCCCGATCATCTTGTTGCAATGGAGAAGAGACGCCGTGTTTCGGCGAAAGTTCCTCCCCTCAGCCTGGGCAAACAGTGTGCATCCGCAAGCTAGAGGGGCTTGACGCCGCCGCCTTCCGGCCAGCTGCTGTCCCCGATACGCTTCAATTCCATGCGGAAGAAGGGCGTCGGGGAGCCAGCTCCCACCACACGCACGCCAGTCTCGGTCCACACCCCGTCCTGAAATGTGGCGGTGTAGCGGATCGTGACGGGCCCCGAGGCTATTTCCCAGCTATAGCCCGACGCTGTAGGGACAAGGGGGAAGCTTCCGTACCACCCCTCGGCATGGCTTGTCAGTCGATAGGATCTGGTATCGGGGTCAAAGCTCAGCATAGCGAGGGCATGAAATGCGGTCGAGCCATCGGCCCGGTAGCTGCGCCCCTCTATCAGGCGCACCGAACCATCAAGCGTAGAACCCACGCGCTCGGTATGAGTAACGCGTTGCTCGCCCGCAGGCGTTTGTGTCACTGCGACGCCGCGCCACTCGCCGTCCATCCAGGAAAATTTTTGCATCGCCTCCCGCTCCGCCGCGATCCGGGCAGCAGAACTCTCCGGTCCAGCCACAGCGCTGGCCGGAATTGGCGCAATCAAGAGCATGGCGATCGATGCAGGGATAAGGCGTCTCATCTTGTTCCTCTTCTCTTGCAATGTCATGAGGCCCTCATGACTGAGGGTGCGCGCTTCAGGGAAAAACAACAGGGTAGGGTCGGCAATCGCATTTTCGCGAACCGGGTCCTTGGCTTCGTGAACCGCGCACGCAACCTTCCGGGTCTTCCGATCTATTTCGCGGGCGGCGCGGCGGCGATCTTGCTGATGACGACGTCAGGCGCCTTTGCAACACTCGACCTTCCCCTCCCGAAACGGCTCGCATTCTGGTCGCTGCTCATTGGGACCAACCTGCTCTTGTGGATCGGCTGGTTCGCATGGCGCGTGCGCTCCCCGCGGGACTGGTGGCCCTCGGTTCTTCTTGGGACGCTCGTAATCAACCTGCCGCTACCGGTGGAGATCGCGTTCTTCGGCCGCCTACTCGGGGTCCCGATGACACTCGACTGGGCAAGGTCATGGACGAACGCTGGGCTAATCAGCCTTGCGCTTCTAATCATCCTCTTCATCGCGATCCGCCGACACCGCGCGATCGAGCGACCTCAATTTCCCAAAGGAAGCCTCTGGCGCGCCGGCTTCCGGAATCTGGCCGACGTCGCCTGGATCGTGTCCGAAGATCATTATTGCCGGATCGGACGACCTGACGGCAACACGTCCTTACTTCATGCCCGTTTCACTGACCTCGCGAAGGAGCTGGAGACGGTCGACGGTGCGGTTTTGAGGCGGGGCCATTGGGCCGCAGCATCCGCGGTCGAGGTGATCGAACGCCGCAATCGCAAATGGCATGTCATTCTGAAAAACGGCCCCGCCATCGCTGTCAGTGCGGCCGCCGCGACGGACCTGCGCTCGCGCGGCTGGCTATGAACAGCGGTCCATCAACCGCGAGCCAGCAGCCCGACTATGCCGAGGATGCCGCGTGCCTTGCAAGCTCTGGACGGGGACCATGATGGAGACCAAGGATTCGAAAGTCTTCAACGCACCATCGACTATGCGGCGCAGCCCGCCGGCAATGAACAGATTCTTATGGGACGTGAAAGGGTCATAACACCGCTGCTCGAAGAGGATAAAGTTACCGCGTCGCCCGATCAGCCTTGGGCCCTCACCCGCCCGATGATACGGGCGAACGGCATTCACGGCGTCGGTTTCGGTGGTCGGTTCGCGAGCGCGTCTTGCTCTGGCCGTCATTCGGACTTTCGTTCAATCCAGCGCCGCACGGACGCCGCGAGGACCATCAAGGAGACGGGTCCATGCGAGAGGATCACATCGTGAAATTCGCGTAGCGAGAAGCGATCCTGCAACCGCTGCTTCGCCTCCTCCCGCAGCCGCTCGATCGTCCGCTGGCCGACCTTGTAGCTGAGAGCCTGCGCGGGCATGCCGATGTAGCGGTCCACCTCGCTTTCGATGGTGGCGCGTGGAAGGAAGGTATTGGCGGCCATGTACGCGACGGCCGCCTCCCGGCTCCACCGCTTCCAGTGGAGGCCGGTATCAACCACGAGCCGGACGGCGCGCCACAGCTCGAAGGTGAGCAGGCCGAACTGGTCGGCGGGATTGTCGTAGAGGCCAAGGTCATGCCCCAGCCGCTCGCAATAAAGCGCCCAGCCTTCGATGTAGCCATTATAGTGGGGCCAGCCGAAGCGCCGGAAATCAGGCAGGTGGTCAAGTTCGTGGGCGATGGACATCTGCATCAAATGCCCAGGCCAGGCCTCATGGAGAGCTAGCGGCACCACAAGATGCAGCGGGCATTTCTCCGGCAACGCCGTCAGCCAGAAGATGCCGGCCATGGACCGGTCCGCCGGTGCTGGCTGCGCCATGGCCGGCGGCATGGCATGCGAGGCCTGCTCATTGAGCGATTCCACGCCATAGGTGATGCGAGGCATCGCTCCGAACAACCGCGGCAGACGGCCGTCGATCCGCTTGCAGACAGTACGAACGTGCGCGAGCAAGCTATCCGCATCGGCGGCCCGTCGGTTATCCAGTTCGGCGGCGACGGCGGCGCGCTCCCCTGCCCGCCCCATCTCCTCCAGCACCGAGTCCAACTTGCCGCTGATACGGGCCACTTCCTCGAGACCCATCGCGTGGACAGAATCCGGCTCGATGTCGAGCGAAGTCTGCTCGCGCACCTTAAAAATGTAGAATGCTTCCCCGTTGGGTTGATCGAGGATGGACACACTGTCCGTCAGCATGGCGGGATCAAGACCCGCGAACGCCTCCCGGACCGAGAACAGCGCCGGCAACGTCTGGGTATCGAGGATCTTCAAGATCCGGCCGCCATCGGCGGCGAGCGATCCTCCCGGCGCACCGCTCACAGCCACGTTGAGCCGGGCCAGGATGCTGGCACGCAAGCCGCAGTCGGAAAGGTGGGCATCGAGCATCGCGAGGATGCGGGGCAACAGCACGCGAGGGATGCGGTAGCCGCGCGCGAACGCCTTCTTCAGCATCGCAAGGTTATCGGCAAAATAGGTCGGAACAGTCTCTAGCCGCTCAGCAAAGTCCTCGAGGTTTTGAGAGGTGTCGAGCGGAGTCTGCTGTACCAGCATAGCCGGCACGTCAAAAAAGCCGAAGGGGAAAAGCTGGGGGAGGTAGTGGGCGTCCAGCCGATAGGCTGTGACGATGGTCTCCAGCTGGCCGATCAACAGCTCGAGGGTCGCGCGGTCGTCCATCGACAGATTATCCGCTTCGATGGCACGCGCGCGTGCCAGCATGGCCTCGCTCATGCCCGCGCGGCGCGCATGGTCTTCCTCGCGGACGGCGTCCATGCGCCGGTTCTCGCTGTTGATGGGGGCCCCGGCCGCCTCGGTGGGGAATTCGCGGATCCGAAAGGCCCAGTAGTCGTCGGCGAGAGTCCGCAGCAGGGCTTGGGGCGTGTCAGGTTCTCGGCCCGCCCGATAGATCATGGCGGGCCTCGACAGCAACTGGCCTCCGACATATGCCACCGGTGCCTCGTCGGTCGTCTCACCGTTGCTAATGGCCCGCACCACCTCCATGCCTTCGATCACGCGGCCGAAGGCGGCAAAGCCGAGGCCGTCCATTGTCCGCTCGCCGCCTGCATCGAGCGCCGGCTGCTCCCCGATGCAGATGAAAAAGCTCTGCGGGGAACTGAGCCCTCCATCCTGCCGCGCGAGCGACAGGGTGCCATCGGTGTGACGGAGCCCGGTCGCCGCAGTGGACTCATGCGCGACCGTTGCAAGCGGGCCGGAGGGCACCGCCGCATAGGCTTGCACGACCTCGATCGCGGGACTGCCATGGTCGTTATCCTTACGGACGGTGCGCTGAAAGCTGCCGCCATTGTACGCGGCCCCCTCCACTTGCTCGAGAAATGCAGCGGCGGTCGCCGGGGCAAGTTGGGGATAGAGCTCGACCAGTAGGTCGCCGGCATCGGTGACGACCCGCACCCGCAGCCCGTCGCTGGCTTCGGGATCACCCGCCCCTTCCGGAAAGGCAGCGTTCATCGGGTAGACCGGGGAGACACTGCATTCGCCTCTGCCCGCTTGCGGATCACGTCGAAGAACGTCGTGAACGGCTCGCGCTGCGGCGGCACAGAGCCGAGAAGTTGGGTGATGAAATAATCCCAGCGGCGGCGCATGCCGTACCCCGTCCATTCGTGGTACGCCCGGGGAAGCAAGACAAGTTTCCGTTGTGATCAAGCCCGTTTTTCAACCCATAGGCGGTCGGCTTTAATCAGCGCGTTGACCATGACGATGAGCTTGCGCATAAGTGTGACCACAGCGACCTTTGCCGGTTTTCCGGAC
>Ga0164243_10002940_pt1 | contig 27578 bp, 24 predicted proteins | sample OricompcompostOP_FD_108781 | JGI IMG/M metagenome (GOLD analysis project Ga0164243, IMG submission 108781) | Organic Plus compost microbial communities from Emeryville, California, USA - Original compost - Organic plus compost (OP) | ecosystem: Engineered > Solid waste > Mixed feedstock >...
CCCTCCTTGAACGGCACGAAGATCACTCGATAGCCGCTTTTCGATTTGCGATTCCACGAGCCGTGCTGGCCGACGAACGCGCCGCCGCGATAACGCGCCGGCAGCGCATCGCCACGGTCGAAGAACACGAGCCCGAGCGATGCAGTGTGCGCGCCGAGCGCATAGTCCGGCACGACTGCCTTCGCGACGAGATCGGGTCGCTGCGGCTTCACGCGATCATCGACGTGCTGGCCGTAGTAGCTGTACGGCCAGCCGTAGAAGGCGCCGTCCTTCACCGCCGTCATGTAGTCGGGCACGAGCTCATCGCCGAGCTCGTCGCGCTCATTGACGACGGTCCACAGCGCGCCTGTCTTCTCGTTCCATGCAAGGCCGTTCGGATTGCGCAAGCCCGATGCGAACACTCGCGTCGCGCCCGTCGCAAGATCGATCTCCCAGATCGCCGCGCGGCCTTCTTCATTCTCGATGCCGTTCTCTGCGGCATTGCTGTTCGAGCCGACGGTCGCGTACAGCTTCCTGCCATCGCGGCTCGCGATGATGTTCTTCGTCCAGTGATGATTGATCGGGCCGCCCGGCAGCTCGAACTTGCGCTCGCCCTGGCCCTCGATCCGCGTCACGCCGGGCTGATAATCGAAGCGCACGATCGCGTCCGCGTTCGCGACGTACAAGTCGTTCCCGACGAGCGCCATCCCGAACGGCGAGTACAGGCCCTCGATGAATTTCGTGCGCGTGTCGACGGTCCCGTCGCCGTTCGCATCGCGCAGCAGCGTGATGCGATTCGCGCTCGGCACGCCCGCGCCGGCCTTCTCCATCACTTTTTCCATCGCAAAGCCCCTGATGCCTTTGCGGTCGTCGGGCCGATCGGGCGCATTCGTTTCCGCGACGAGCACATCGCCGTTCGGCAAGACGTACAACCAGCGCGGATGGTCTAGCTCCGTCGCGAACGCAGTGACCTGCAAGCCTGGCGCGGCAATCGGCGCCGCGCCGCTCGGCCAGCCTTTCGCGGGCGCGATTTCGACGGTGGGGATGAGCGACTTCGAAGGCGGCGGCAGATTCGGCGCCGGGCCATAACCGCTCCATTGTTCTTCCGCTTCGGCACTGCCGCCGCAAAGCGCCAGTGCGAAGGTCGAGACGAGATGTGCCGAGACGATGGCGCGCCGCTCCATACGAACACTTCCTCGAAAAGCCCGCCTCAACAACGCCGTGGCCTCGCGCCCGTTCCGGCCGCCATGGCGCAGCGCGAGGCGCTGCCTGCGCCGCGCAAGCGAATGACCGACGCGAAAACGCTGAATTTCGATTCGTGATCGAGCGCACTGCCGCGAGCGGATGAGCGATGCATGCTCGCCGGGCCCAAATTCCTCCTAAGTATTCACATATGCCGATGGAACTCATGTCAGTAGCCGCCTTCATCGGCGGCGCCGTGTGGTCGCTGCTCGCCACCCAACGATTCGACGCGAAAGGCCTGGACCTGCAACGAGACATTCTCAAACGCGGCGCGCAAGCGCAGGGGCGCATCGTGAAGGTGTGGCGTCCGCCGCTGATGGGCAGCTTCCCGCGCGTCTATTTCGAATTCGAACCTGAAGGCGTCGCGCAAACGGTGCGCGGTTGTCATGTCCACCGTGGTGCGCACGAAGGCTTCGTGGCATCGCTCCCGGCCGTCGGAACCCATGTGGCCGTACGCTATCTGCCGGAAAATCCCGCACAGGCAGTGATCGCGAAGCTCGTGTCCCGCTGGAGCCGCTGAGCGCATCGAGCGGCCGTCCGCGCCGCTCGAACAGCGCCGTCACGAGCGCTGCATAGCGGCAAGTGCTGAGTGCATGGCGGAACCAATGCACGCGCCCCGCCATTTCCTCTGCGAGCCAAATTCGCTGCCTGAGGAGGGTTTATGGGCGTCATCATCTGGTTGATCGTCGGCGGTGTCGTCGGCTGGCTTGCGAGCATCATCATGCGCACGAACGCGCAACAAGGCATCCTGCTCAACGTCATCGTGGGCATTGTCGGCGCGCTGCTCGCGGGCTTCGTGATCTCGCCGCTGATCGGTGTAGGCACGATCAACGATGGCATCACCGTCGCGACGGTCCTCGTATCGCTCGTCGGCGCCATCATCCTGCTTGCGATCGTGAATCTGTTCCGCCGCGGCTCGGTACGCTAAGAACGCATTGCATTGCGAACACGAGAAGGCCGGAGGGCGCGAGGCTCTCCGGCTTTTTTCTTGGGTCAAATCATGCCGGCCCGCTTGACCGCGTGATAGCGGTTCACGAGCTCGATCCCCAGGCGCTGCGGCTCGGCATCTACCATCAGTGAATCGCTCGCGGCGATGCGGTTGAATGCATCGCGGCGCGCCTGCTCGTACAGATGCGCGCTGCCGACATCGAGCGCGCTTTCGTTCGTCGTGAGCGGCTGGCCGATGAGCTCGCCAACGATGCCTTCGCGCAGGCTCGCGGTCATCACGAGATGGCGCGAGCGCAGCAGCCGCAGCGCCTGGCCGAGCTCGTTCGAGTCCTCGTCGCGGAAGTTCGTGACGAGGATGACGAGCGCGCGCTTGCGCTGGCGAAGCAGGAAATCCTGCGCAGCGCGTAGATAGTCCGAGTGCGTCGGGGTGGGTTGTACGTCGAACAGCTCGCCCATCAATGCATTCAAGGTGACGGCGCCCTTACGGGGCGCGAACCAGCGCGCCTCGCCGGGCGGCGTGCCGAACGTCATGGCTCCCACCGCATCGCCGTGTTTCAGCGCGACGTACGTCAGCAGCATCGCCGCATTCAGCACCTGATCGAAATGCGACGCGCCGATGCCGCCCTGGCGCTCGTCCGCGCGCATGCGCCGGCCGCAATCGATCATCAGCATGACGCACTGGTCACGCTCGTTCTGGAACTGGCGCACGATCGGCTTTTCGAAGCGCAGTGTCGCCTTCCAGTCGATGTGCCGCACCGAATCGCCCATGCGGTATTCGGCGAGCTGCTTGAAATCCGTGCCTTCGCCGCGCTGCTGATACGTCTTGATGCCGATCTCCGCGAGACGGCGGTCGCCGGCAAGCCATGCGTAACGCGCGACCTGAGCGAAATCCGGATACACGCGGCGCGAATCCGTCTCACCCAGGCGCTCCAACAGGTCGAGCAGGCCGAAGCGCGAGCGAATGCTGACGTCCGCAGGCGTAAAGCTGATGTGCCCGCGCCGCGAGGGCGTCACGACGTACTGGACCTCGGTGATCGTGCCGCCCGGCAATTCCAGCTCGCGCGGCATCCCGCCCGTGATCAACGTCGAATCCGCATGATCGTGCAGCTTGATGCGCCAGCGCCGCGCGCCGCTGCTCCTCAGCACGAGCGTGATCGGCCGCTCGACGCCCAGCGCGAATGCCGCCGGCATGCGCCGCGTGAGGGTTGCGGCTGCCGCGCGCCAATCACGCAATGTCAAAATGAAATCGAGCGCGCACGCCGCGACGAGCGCGACGAACATGGCGAGCGCGATGGCGCTTGCGTTCGGCCGCGACACGCCAAGCAGCAGCAACGCGAGCACGACGGACGCGCCGACGGCCAATGCGGTGATCGCGAGCGGACTGGGAATCGCGCGTAAGCGCATCTCTCGTTCCAAGTGCGTCAGGCGCGGGGCGCTGCCACGCTTTCGACCACTGCGGCGAGCACGTCATCCGCCTTGCGGCCCTCGAGGAGCGCATCGGGCGCGAGAGCGACACGGTGCCTAAGCGCGGGCAGGGCAATGCGCTTGATGTCATCGGGCGTCACGAAGTCGCGCCCCGCGAGCAAGGCGATCACGCGCGCTGCGCGCACGAGCGCGATGGCCCCGCGCGAGCCGGCGCCGATCGCAAGCCCGGGCCATTCGCGCGTGGCGCGCGTGATGCGCACGGCGTAATCAGCGACGCTTTCATCGACGCGTTGGCGCGCGGCGATCTGCTGCAGCGTCAGCACGGCGCGCTCGTTCAACACCGGCTTCACGCTTTCGAGCGGCAGGCGGTCGCCGGATTGATTCGTCGTCGTCCGCACGACGACCGCGACTTCCTCGGCAGCGCTCGGGTAGCCGATTTCGATCTTGAGCAGGAAGCGGTCGAGCTGCGCTTCGGGCAGCGGATACGTGCCCTCGGTTTCGAGCGGGTTCTGAGTGGCGAGCACGAAGAAGGGCTGCGGCAGCGGCAGCGTCTGGCCTTCGAGCGTGACCTGATATTCCTGCATGACCTCGAGCAGCGCGCTTTGCGTCTTCGCCGGCGCGCGGTTGATCTCGTCCGCGAGCAGCAGCTGCGTGAACACCGGGCCTCGGACGATGCGCAGCTCGCGAGTCTGCGGGTCGAGCACGGCATGGCCCGTGATGTCCGAAGGCATCATGTCCGGCGTGAACTGCACCCGCGCGTACTGCAACGACAATGCCTGCGCCAGCGCGCGCACGAGCAGCGTCTTGCCGAGCCCGGGAACGCCTTCGATCAGCGCATGACCGGACGCGACGAGCGTGACGAGCACTTGCTCGACGACCTCGTTCTGCCCGACGAGCGCTTGTCCGATCGCCTGCCGCAGCTTGTCCAGCACCTCCGCGGCGCGCCCGATGGTCGATGTGCTGGTCGATGATTCGGCTTGCATGGGAACTCCCGTCTCGTGCTCGTAGTGTTATTCCAGAATCCTGCGGCGCGCGGTTTCGACGAGCGCAATCGTCTGCGCGAGATCGGCCTTGCGCCGCGCGCCCAGGTGATTGAGGGCGCTGGCGAGCGCTTCGTGCTCGAGGCCCGTCTTGCGCGCGATGGCGGCGATGCGATCGTCTTGCGCCATGCGCTCGTATCCGGCGATGCGGCGTCGCGCGGCTTCCTGGAGCGCGCGCACCGCGGCGGCATGCAGCGCTTTGCCGTCGCCGAGGCGGATCGCAAACTGGCCGGTGCCGCGGATCTGTTCGGCGAGCGACCGCCGTGCCGTGTCGGTGGGAGCCGCGAGCGGCCCGAAGCGCACGGCGCCGCGCCAGAGCAGCGCGGCAATCACTGCAAGCGCGAGCATCACGACCGGCGCGCCGTACAGCCAGATCAACCCGAGCAGCGACATCTGCTCGGTTTCGGAAAGGAACACGACGTGATCGCCGCCACGCAAGTCCATCGCGCCCACGAACAGTTTCGCGTGATCTTCATCCATGAGATCGCGATTGCCGAACGGCTCCGCGTTCACGACAGTCACGCTGCCGCTGCCCGCATCGACGCGCGCCGCCTGCAGCGAGCCTTCGTACGCGTAGCCCCACGTGATCTTGCGATCGGTCGCGAGAAAGCTGTAGCCGTCGAGGCTGCACACCGATAGCGTGCGGCCGTTGCTGCGGACGGCGCCGCTCTCATCGACCGGCTGAAGCTTGCCGCACACGCCGCGGTAGCGGCCGGGATCGAACACCGTGGTTTCGTCGCTCTCGGGCTCGGCATTTTCCTGCGCGGGCTCGTCCGCCGCATCCGCGTCCTCATCCTCGTCCTCTTCATCGTCCGGATAGTCCCAGCGAATGCCGGACCAGTCGGAGAACGCCTCATCGTCCGTCAGGCTCGAGTCGATCATCAGACGCCCGCCGCGCTCGACCCACGCTTCGATCTGATCGCGGCGGTCTTCGATCAGATTCCAATGCCAGTTCGCGAGCACGAGCACGTCCACGTCGTCGCCCAACGTGCCGAGCGCCTGGCGCCATTCGCTCGTCGCGCCGAGCGCTTCGGTGAATTTCTGCGCCGCATAGAAGGGATTCGTGACCGCTTCGCCGCGCAGTGGCGTTCGCACGGTGATTTCGGACCAGTAAGTATTGCGCGCGATGAGCACGATCAGCGCGCCGATCACCAGCGCGATGAGCCCGCCGATGATCCGTGCCCTCATGACGCGCGAGCTCCCGGTGACGATGCGCCCGCCAGCGCCGCATCGAAGCCTGCGCAGAGTCCGCGCACTTCGTCAGTCTCCGGATCGCGACCGCCGTAGGTTGCACGCTGCCACACGCCGATCAGACGGGCGACATAGTCGCGGCGCTCCGGCGGCAAATGGCGCGAAGCGAGCGCAAGACAATCGCCTTCGGTGCTCGAATCGCGGATCGGCACCTCGTGCACGTGCGCGAGCCGCGACAGCAGCCCGCGATAGAGCAGCGCGAGCGCGGCGCGATGCTCGCCGTGCTGCCATAGATCGAGCGCAGCCGCGCCGACGTCAGCGGGCAGGCTCTCGGGGCGAATGTCGAGATCGCGCACATGCGTCGGCACGACGAGCGCTTTGTTCGTGCCGCCCGATCCGATCTCCTTGACCATTCGCAGCACGAACACGGCGAGGCCGATCGCGAGCAAGCCGCCGACGACCCAGACGAGCGCGCGGCTCAGCTGCCCCAGCCACACGAAGAAGTCCCTGATCCAGCGTCCGAGGCTGCTGCGCTGCTGCGGCTTTGGCGTGTCGTCGCGCACCCAGCGCAAGGTGCGCGTCTTGCGCTCCTGGCTCAGGTTCGGATCGGCTTTGACCTTGGCGACGGCAGCGGCGATCGCATCGTCCGAAGGCGCGTCGCCCTCGCTTTGTGCGAGCACGGGTTGCGTGAAAATCGCGCAGCACAGCCACGCCGCGATGATCGCGGCGACGATCGCCAGCGGACGCGCACGACTACTGCACGAACGCACGGCGGAACTCCTGTTCGATGTCCCACGCCTCGAGCTCGACGCGACGGTTCAGGTACATCGCGAAGCCCGAGGCGACATAGAACGGCTCGAGGATGGCGACGACGAGTGCGTAAGCGATCGAGATCGCCAGCTCCACGACGCGCTCGCCCTCGCCGCTGAAGACTTGCGTCAGATCCGGCTCGTAACCCGTCGGCGCAAACCAGAACGCGAACGAAAGCAGGGCGACGGCGAGCGCGATCTCGACCATGCTGTACGCGCTCGTCACGAGAAAGGCCGCGCCGGTTTTGCCGAGGCGCACCTGGCGTACGCGCCGCCCGCGCGCGCCGAATGGCAGGCCTTCGAGCTGATGCACGGGTTGCGTGAGCGAGCGCCAGGGCGACAGCCGCCGCACGCCGAGCGAGCCGAGCAGCTGGCTCCACCACACGTGGCGTTGCGCCCGCCAGAGGTCCGCGAGCGAGGTCGTTTGTCCGAACGCGGCGCGCGACAGCACGAACAGAATCGTGCGGTCGAGCCAGGGCTTCAGCCACCACAGCAGCAGGATGGGCAGCCACGCGGCGATCTCGAACGTCGCGAGCGCGAGCGCGATGACGGGCAGGGCAGCAGCGAGATAACAGGTATAGACCGAGCGCGCGACGCTCTGACACAGGCGTACGCCGAGGTCGGCCGCCTCCATGTTGCCGCGCCGACGCAGCTGAATCGCGATCGCTTCAACTTGCACGGCGGCCCTGCAGCGTCAGGTAGGCGATGACGCAGATCCAGCAGAACGCCGCGACCGCATATTTCACCGCGTTCGGAATCCACGTCGACGATGACCAGAAGGCTTCGATCGCCGCGGCGATCAACAGCATCGCCGTCACGCCGTACACGATCACGATCGACTCGCGCGCCGACACGACGAGCGCCTGCGTGCGCGTGCGCCGGCCCGGCGCGAGCATCGAGTGGCCGATGCGCAGCCCCGCGGCGCCCGACAACACGATCGCCGTCAGCTCGAAGGATGAATGCGTCGCGACGAACGAATAGAACGTGGCGGACAGCCCGCGTTCCGTGAGATAGCCGCCGATCGCGCCGCCGTACGCGCCGTTGAAAGCCAGGAAGAACAAGCTGCCGAGGCCGGCGAACAACCCGCTCGCGAAACATTGGAAGGCGACGCCGACGTTGTTGCGGATGTAGAAGCCGAACATCGCCCAGTCGTTGTCGGCAGTGCGCGTGCGGCCGATGGAAGTCGCGGAATCGGAATACATCTGTTCGAAGCTTGCCGCCGTTTCGGCGTCGACGACCGACAAGATGAGCTCCGGCCGCTGATAGACGAGCACGCCGAGAATGAGCGTCGGCAGGCCGAACACCGCCAGGGCGATCCACACATAGAGCGCGTGCGCACGAACGGCGCGCGGGAATTCGACGGTGAACAGACGGCGCAACCGGCCGAGACCGAGCTCGCTGCGCTGATAGATCACCTGATGTGCATCGGCCGTGAGCTGATCGAGGCGCTCGACGATATGCGGCGGATAGGCGCGAGCACGAGCGAGCGCCAGGTGCTCGCAGGCCCGTCGGTAGAGCTCGGCGATGCGCTCGCCGGACAGGCTCTTTTCGCCGGGCTTCGATTTCCGGCGGCGACGGCGCAGCGCCTGCAGGGCGCTGTCGAGCTCGTCCCACTCGCTCTGATACAGCTGTTCGAATTGCAGTGGGGTCATCGTCGGCCGAGCAACCAGAGTGCGACCGCGAGCACGCGTTGCGTGACCTCCGGTCCGGAGCGGCCCGTATCGCCCGAAACCGGCGCTGCGAGCGCGGCGAGCTCATCGAGCCGTTCGGGCGTGAGGCGCGAGGCGCGGGCGGCCAATGCGATGACTGCCGCCTGGTCCTGCGGCGCGAGCGCACGCGCGGGGGCCAGGGGCTCGATGTCGCGGAGCGCGATCTTCGGCGAGGGCAGCGGTTGATACACGACGAGCGTCGCGGCCGCGATGTCGCCGAGCCGCTTGAAGTCCTTGCGAATGAGCATGCTCGCGAGCGCAAAGCCGTAGAGCATCGGCAGGAAATCGGCAACGCGCAGCAGGTTGCGGGTGAGGGAGGCGGCGGGGGTGATCGGCAGTCCGCTGTCCATGACGACCTTCAACCCCATCACGCGCTTGCCGGGCGTCGCGCCCCAGCGGCTGAGCTCGAACGCGACCGGATAGAGCCATTCGAGCCCGAAGAACAGGATCAGCAGGAGCGCGGCGCCGATGCCGCCCATGCCAATCGCGATCATGCTGACCGCGTAGATGACGCCGATGCGAATCAGCCAGTCGATGAGGAAGGCATAGAAGCGCGCTGCGAGCCCGGCGGGACGCAGTTCGATCATGATGCCTTCCGGCGTCTCTGCATGGACGGCGGTATCGAGCGCGGCGGTATTCACGGATCGTTACGAACGCTCGACCTTCGCACCGGCAATGATGTCGTGGCTTGAGCGCACTGAAGCTCTGCCTGAGAGTTGTCATGGCCCGTGGCGACGGGCTTGCGGCATTGTGCCTGGGATCAAAGAGCCGCGCACGCAATCGCACGGTCTCTCGTCATCCCGACGGAGGTCGGGATCGCAACCGGCACCTTCCCGTCGCAACCTCCCGTCGTCCCGACGCAAGTCGGGACCGCCATCGGCACCATGCCGACGGTCATCCAACGCAAGTCGGTCCGCCATCGGCACCGTGCCAACGGCGATCCCGATTTTCATCGGGATGACGAGGACGGAGGTCGGGATGACGAGGACGCAGGGGCCTCGTTCTTCGCAACCGCCCCTCCGAACGCATCCTTGTACCGCTCGCGCAGCACTGCCTTCTGTACCTTGCTCATCGCATTCCGAGGCAGCTCGTCCAGGATGTACACGCGCTTCGGCGTCTTGAACGCCGCGAGCTGCGTCCGCAAGGTCGCGACGATCGATTCCGCCGTCAGCGAGGCGCCCGTCCGCAAAGTCACCGCCGCCGCGACCGCCTCGCCGAAATCCGGATGCGGAATCGCGAAGACCGCGCTTTCCTCGACGCCGGACAGAGCGTCGATGGCCTCTTCGATTTCCTTCGGGTAAACGTTCAGGCCGCCCGAGATGATGAGATCCTTCGCGCGCCCGACGAGCTCGAGGTAACCGTCCGAGGCGAGCCTCCCGAGATCCCCGGTGATGAAATAGCCGTCGGCGCGGAACTCGGCGGCCGTTTTCTCCGGCATGCGCCAATAGCCATGGAACACGTTCGGGCCTTTCACTTCGACGTTGCCGATCGTGCCTGGCGGCAGCACGGCGCCGTTCTCATCCGTGATGCGCACATCGATGCCGGGTAACGGACGTCCGACCGTGCCGGGGCGGCGCTCGCCATGCAGGGGATTCGACGCGATCATGCCGGTTTCCGTCATCCCGTAGCGTTCGAGAATCCGGTGTCCCGTGCGCGCGGCGAATTGCTCGAATGTTTCGGCGAGCAGCGGCGCCGAACCCGACACGAACAAACGGATGTTGCGCACGGCATCGCGATCGACGCGCGGATCGGCGAGCAGGCGCGTGTAGAACGTCGGCACGCCCATCATGACCGTCGCGCGCGTGAACGCTTCGAGCGCAGCGCTGACGTCGAACTTTGCATGCAGCAGGATGCGCGCTCCGCTCAACAGCGCACAATGCAGCGCCACGAACAAGCCGTGCACGTGGTAGAGCGGCAGTGCATGGAACAGCACGTCATTCGCGCTGAAGCCCCAGTGCTCCACGAGCGTGACCGCATTCGACAATTGATTGCCATGCGAGATCATCGCGCCCTTCGAGCGGCCGGTCGTGCCCGAGGTGTAGCAGATCACGGCAAGGTCGGCCGATGTGCGCGCAACGACGTCGGCTTCGCGTGTTTGCGCGGCCGCGAGCTCCGCGAGCGAGCCATCGCCGCGCGTGCCGAGCGTGAGGCAGTGCTCGACGCCTGCCGAAACAGCAACCGGCTTCAGCGCATCGAGCCGCTCCGGCGCGACGACGCAGATACGCGGCGCCGCATCCTTGAGGAAGTAATCGATCTCGCGTGCGACGTACGCCGTGTTCAGCGGCACATAGATCGCACCGATGCGCAGCGCCGCGAGATAAAGCGCGATGTTCTCGGCCGATTTTTCCACTTGCACCGCGATGCGGTCCCCGGGCGCAAGGCCGAGGCTTGCGAGCGCTCTCGCGTAGCGGCCCACCCAGGCATCGAGCTCACGGCCGGTCCAGGTGCGTTCGCCGCTTTCGAGCACGATCGTTTCGGATCGAAGGCGAAGCGAGGCCTGGACGGCGCTGTACAGATTGCACATGGACGACAACGGGTGAAATTCGCAGGGCGCTCAGTGTGCGCAAAGGCTTTTTACGCCGCAATCCACAAATCATTGCCAACTGCGGCTCGCCGGCCGGTCGCGGGCCGTGCTCGCTTGCGGGTACGATCCAGCCACCGTCACCTCGCGTGACTCAACGATGGGGATTGCAGTGAAACAATTCGTTCTGTCGCTCGCCCTGAGCGGGCTTGCCCTGGTCGCAACGAGCGCCTTCGCGGCGCCCATGACGGCGGAGGATTATTTCGAGATCCAGCAGCTCTACGCGAAATACAACCACGCGATCGATTCCGGCAACGCCGATGCTTACGCCGATACGTTCACGCCCGACGGCGTCTTCAACAACAACGCGGGCCGCGAAGCGCTCAAGAGTTCATCGAAACCTGGGTCGGCCAGATGAAGGGCGCCACGCGCCAGCACTGGAACACGAACCTCATGATCACCGGCGATTCGAAGACGGCGAAGGGCTCGGTCTATCTGATGCTGGTGGATCTCGGTACCAAGCCGGCCTCGATCATGACCATGGCGATGTACGACGACGAGCTCGTGAAGACGCCGCAGGGCTGGCGTTTCACGAAGCGTCAGACGAAGCGGGTGGGACCGGCGGGAGGGTGACACGGTTCTAGCGGCTTTGGGGTGAAGGGCTGCTGGGCGCTGGGCTGCTGGCCAGAGTAAGAAAGGATGGGTCATCGTCCCGGATTTCTCTGGCCAGCGCCCCAGCGGCCCAGCAGCCCTTCAGCCCGGCCCCAGAACACCGCCGCGCGAATCCACACCGCTCCAATCCCGCGCCGGCCCTCGCCCTTCCTCGAACCAGCGCATCCGATACGCATTGATCGCCGTATCTCCGAGCTTGCGCAGCAGTCGATAGTTGACGACGACGCCGACCGGCGCGCCGATCACGGGCAACAGCTGCGCAAGCTTCGCGAGATCGATGTAGTCGCGATATTGCTGCTGGAAGGTGCGCCAATCGAATTCGTCGATCGAGCCGGGCTTCGGCTGCTCGCGCCAGCCCGGCATTTTCGCGTACACATCGCGCCGGTGCGCCGCACTCGAAAACGCGAGTTGAAAGATGTAGAGCAGGTACAAGCGTTCGGTGTAGTCCTCGCCCGAGTAGCCGTACAGCGCGGCGATCTCGAACAGCAGCTTCAGCTTGAGCGTGAGCAGCAGCGGAAAATCCGCAAGCCCGAGAAAGAACCCGCCCGCACCCGTGATACCGCCTTCGGCGGCAGCGGTCCGGCGAAAGAACTCGATGCGCTCGGCGACGCGGCGCTCGCGTTCCTGCAGCGTGCCCGCGAGCAGCGGCGGAGCAGTCGTGTAATTGGAGCCCGCGAGCATCGCGCGCGTCATCTGCTCGATGATCGCGGTCACGGCGCGATGCACTTGCTCGGGAATGTAGCTGTTCAGCTTGCGCTGCAAACCTTGCGTGGCGCTGCTGAAAAAACCAGGCGGCGCCTGCATTTCGACCTGCCAGCGGCGCAATTCCTCACGCGCAAGGGTGTCATAGTCCGGCGTCATGGCGCGAAGGTGGCACATCGCAGCGCCGCTCGCCAGCCGGTGCCCGCGGTGGTCCGATGAAGATCGCGAAAGCCGGACAGATCCACGTATGATCCGCCGACCGCAGCGACCCTCGCAGGTGATGTTTCCGGTGCACACGCGCGCATTCAAAAGCAGTGGATTCAAATTCGGCGCCCTGCGTGCGCTCGCGTCCTTGCTGCTGGTGTTCGCGGCTTGTGTCGCTGTCGCGCACAACGTGGACAAGGCCGATCAGGCGTTTCTCGAAGCGAACTCGGGGCTGCAGATCGTGCCGTTCATGTATCTCGGCGCGAAGCACATGGTCACCGGCTATGACCATCTCTTGTTCCTCGTCGGCGTCATCTTCTTTCTGTATCGACTCAAGGATGTGGCGCTTTACGTGACGTTGTTCGCGATCGGCCACAGCGTGACGCTGCTGACCGGCGTGCTCGCCCACATCGACGTCAATCCGTATGTCATCGACGCGATCATCGGCTTCTCGGTCGTCTACAAGGCCTTCGACAATCTGAACGGCTTCAAGACATTGTTCGGCGTGCAGCCCGAGCCGCGCATCGCCGTGCTGGTGTTCGGGCTGTTTCACGGTTTCGGGCTCGCGACGAAGATGCAGGAGCTGCAGCTGTCACAGGACGGGCTCGTGCCGAACATCATCGCGTTCAATGTGGGCGTCGAGATGGGGCAGTTCCTCGCGCTCGGCGCGATTTTGCTTGCGATGAATTTCTGGCGCGGCAGCGGGAGCTTCCTGCGGCATGCGTATGCGACGAATGTGGTGTTGATGACGGCGGGGTTCGTGCTCGCGGGGTATCAGGTGGCGGGGTATGTGTTGGGGTGAGGGACACCTCGGTCCTGAAAGCGGGCCCCCACCCCCTCCTTCCCCCGCGGAGCGGAGGAGGGAGGGGGAGCGGGAGCCTGAGAGTAGGTTGAGTGAGTGAAGCCATGTTGAACATGACGCAGGAATCCCTGTTGCCGCCGCGCCGCCAGCTGCTGCTCGGCACGGGAATCGCCGTGCTCGTCGCGAGCCTCGTGCTCGTGCTCGTCGTCTTGCCCGCCGAGTTCGGCGTCGATCCCACGGGCGCGGGACGGCTGCTCGGGCTCACGGCGATGTCCGAGCAAGGCGCCGTCTCGACGCAGCTGATGAACGAGCATGAACGCAAATACCTGAGCGGCCGCGTCATCATCAACGTGAAGCCGGGCGAGGGGCTCGAGTACAAGGCGACGCTCGCTGCGGGCGAGCCGCTCCTGTATTCCTGGACCGTCGCCGGCGGGCCGGTGTATTTCGAATTCCACGGCGAGCCGACCGAAGGCGAATGGCCGAAGGACTATTACCGCAGCTATCAGATCAAGGAGCGCAGCACCGGCGAGCACGGCTCGTTCGTCGCGCCGTTCACCGGCCGGCACGGCTGGTATTGGAAGAATCTCAGCACCGAGCCCGCATCGATCACGCTCGAAGCGAGCGGCTACTACACGAAGCTCGAACGCCTGCAATAACCAAGCACAGGAGAACGTCATGATCGACCACACCGGTGTCGTCGTCAGCGATCTGCAAAAGAGCCGCCGGTTCTACGAAACCGCGCTCGCGCCGCTCGGCTATGCATTCTTGTTCGAAGTGCCGGGGGGCGAGGCCCTCGGATTCGGCGAGCCGCCGAAAGCGGACTTCTGGCTCGCCCGCGGCACGCCGAACGAGCCGCGCGTGCACATTGCGTTCAGAGCGAAGAACCGCGCCACCGTCGATGCCTTCTATCGCGCAGCGATCGCAGCCGGCGGCAAGGACAACGGCGGCCCAGGCCTGCGGCCGCACTACCACGCGAATTACTACGGCGCGTTCGTGCTCGATCCGGACGGCCACAACATCGAAGCATGCTGCCACTCGCCCGAGTGACGCGCGCCGCATGCTCCAGCTCGACCTGATTCACACCGTGGCCTTCGGCGGCGTCGCATTGCTCGTCGGCTACGGGCTGCGCAATGCGATATCGCCCCTCGCGCGCTACAACATTCCGGCGCCCGTCGTCGGCGGTTTGCTCGTTGCGCTCGTGTTGCTGATCTGGCGCAACTTCGGCGAGCTGCCGGTCAAGTTCGACACGACGCTGCAAACCCCGCTGATGATCGCGTTCTTCACGACGATCCGCTGCGGCGCGAGTCTGTCGCTGTTGCGCTCGGGCGGACCGCAAGTGTTCCTGTTCCTCGCGCTCGCGACGATTTTCGCCGTCGCGCAGAACGTGCTCGGCATGGCGGTCGCGAGCCTGTTCGGCTTGAACCCGCTGTTCGGCGTGCTCGCGGGCTCGGTCACGCTGACCGGCGGTCCGGCGACCGGGCTCGCATTCGCGCCGCAGTTTGAAGAAGCCGGTGTTCCCGCCGCGGCTTCTGTTGCGGTCGCGGCGGCGATGGCCGGTATCGTGCTCGGCGGCATCGTCGGCGGTCCCGTCGGCACGTTCCTGATCGATCGTTTCAAGCTGCGCAGCACCGCGACTGGATCCGTGACCGCGGCCGTGGTCGCGACGGAAGTGACGATTGGTGATCCGCCGCCCCATGACATCGCCGAAGACAGCGCGGAAACGTTCGCTGTGTTGAAGAACGTCGTGCTCGTCCTCGTTGCGATGTGGATCGGCTCGTGGGTCAGCCTCGGCTTCGCGAAGCTCGGCGTGACGCTGCCTGCGTATATCGGCGCGATGCTCGTCGCGGCCGTCATTCGCAACGTCGACGACGCGACCGGCGTGCTCGGGTTGTCGATGCGCATCATCGACGTGATCGGCGCCGTCGCGTTGTCGCTGTTCCTCGTGCTCGCATTGATGACGCTGCGCCTGTGGGAGCTTGCGTCGCTCGCGCTGCCGCTCGTCGTGACCGTCGTGCTGCAGGTCGTGCTCGTCGTGATCGCGGCGCGCTGGCTCGTCTATCGTTTCATGGGGCGCGACTACGAGTCGGCCGTGATGAGCGGCGGCTTCATCGGCTTCATGCTCGGCACGACCGCCAATGCGATGGCCGTCATGAGCACGCTCACCGAGCGGCACGGTCCGGCGCCGCGCGCATTTCTGGTCGCGCCGATGGTCGGCGCGTTTTTCATCGATTTCACGAACGCGCTCATCATCACGGCCACGCTCAACCTGTTCCGCTGACGAGCTGCCGGCGCAGGAACGCGTACGCGAGCGCATTCATGTACGCGGCCTGCTGATTGTTCGCGGAGCCGCCATGGCCGCCTTCGATGTTCTCGTAGTAGAGAACGTCCGCGCCCAGCGATTGCATCTTCGCCGCCATTTTGCGCGCGTGTCCCGGATGCACGCGATCGTCGCGCGTCGATGTGAGGAACAAGACGCGCGGATACTTCGTGCCCGCGCGCACGTTCTGGTACGGCGAGTACTTGCGGATGTACGCCCATTCGGCCGGCACATCCGGATCGCCGTATTCCGCCATCCACGATGCGCCCGCGAGCAGCTTGTGATAGCGGCGCATATCGAGCAGCGGCACCTGGCACACGACGGCGCCGAACAACTCGGGCCGCTGCACCATGACCGCGCCCACGAGCAGGCCGCCATTGCTGCCGCCCATGATGCCGAGGTGCGCCGGGCTCGTGACCTTGCGCTTGATCAAGTCCTCGGCGATCGCGATGAAATCGTCGAAGGAGCGCTGGCGATGTTCCTTGAGCGCCGCGAGATGCCACGCGGGCCCGAATTCGCCGCCGCCGCGGATATTCGCGAGCACGTACACGCCGCCTTGCTCGAGCCAGCCGATGCCGATCGACGCGCTGTACCCGGGCGTGCTCGACACCTGAAAGCCGCCGTAGCCGTACAGGAGCGTCGGATTGCTGCCATCGAGCGCGAGATTCGCCCGCGACACCTGGAAGTAGGGCACGCGCGTGCCGTCCTTCGAGATCGCTTCGTGCTGCGTGACGGTGAGCCCGGCGGCATCGAAGAACGCGGGCGACTGTTTCAACGTCTCGCGACTCGGGCTGCCTACGGCACCGAAGGACAACGTGTTCGGCGTGAGAAAGTCGGTCGTCGTGAAGAAATACTCGTCCGTGTCCAGCGGATCGACCGCGGAGACGTCGACGCTGCCGAACGGCGGCGTCGCGAGCTCGTGCTGCGACCACACGCCGTCACGGAGCGAATGCGCGTAGACGCGGCTGCGAATGTTGTCGAGCACGTTCGTAAGGACGTGGTTGCGCGTCGTCGTGAAGCTGTCGAGCGAGCTGCGCGGCGTCGGCGTGAACAGCGCGTGAAAGTCGCGCTTGCCGCTCAGAAAATCGGTCCAGGCAATCGCGAGCAGCGATCCGGAAGGGTAGAGCTTCTCGCCGATCGTCCAATCGAGCTTCAGCGTGATCAGCAGCTGCTCGCCGAACGTCGCGATGCGCGCATCCGCCGGTACGTCCAGCCGTTCGAGGCGCTCGCCGTGCGTGAACTGCTCGCTTTCATAGAATGAAAGGCCGCGCCAGACGAAGTTGCGATACACGTAGCGCTCGCCGACCCGATCGACGCTCGTCCAGGCCGCAACGCCGACGTCCTCGGGCTTGCCTTCGAAAACGAGCTCCGCGCCGGCCAGCGGTTCGCCGCGGCGCCATAGCTTTGCGATGCGCGGATAACCGGAACTCGTCAACGAGCCGGGCCCGAAGTCGGTGCCGACGTACACGCTGTCGCGATCGCGCCAGGCGACGTCGCTCTTCGCCGCGGGCAGATGGAAGCCGTCGCGGATGAAGGTCTTCTCCATGACGTCGAATTCGCGCACGACTTTGGTATCGCCGCCCCCTCGCGACATGAGAAGCAGGCAGCGCTCCTCGTGCGGCGGCAGGCATTGCACCGCGCCGCCCCAGACCCAGTTCTCGTGCTCGGCGGCGGCGAGCGCATCGACATCGAGCACCGTTTCCCAGCTCGGCGCGGGCTTGCGATATTCATCGAGCGTCGTGCGCCGCCAGATGCCGCGAACGTGCTGCGGGTCGCGCCAGAAGTTGTAGAAGAACGGACCGCGCTTCGCGACGTAGGGGATCCGTGACTCGGAATCGTAGACCGCGAGCAGACGCGCGTTCAGCGCGGCGAAGCCTGCGGTCTTTTCGAGCGCTTGCGTCGTGATCGCGTTGCGCTCGCGAACCCATGCGAGCGATTGATCGCTGTTGATCTGTTCGAGCCAGAGATACGCGTCGGTGTCTTCGGGAGTCGTCGTGTCGGCCATGCAGAGCGATCCTGTCGCGAGCGTGAGGATGGCGACAGAATACGTGGTGAGGTGGGGGAGTTTCATCGGCGACGCGCACCCCTCAATCGCGAGGAAGCGCACCCGTCATGCCGACGGAACCGCGCCCGTCATCCCGACGGAAGTGCAGCCGTCATCCCGACGGAAGTCGGGATCGCAATCATGCACCCTGCCGAATGCGGTCCCGACTTGCGTCGGGACGACGGTCTTTTTCCGGAGGCGGCGGCCTCCACCCCTAGCCCTCCCCCGCGGAGCGGGGGAGGGGGAGTTGGTTGAGGTCCTCTTTATCTAGGGGAAGGGGATGACATTGTCGCGGGCGCGCGTGGCGGCGTCGCTCCGCGTGCGGAGCCGGAATTTCAGGTCGCCGATCGACAGCACATCGCCTTCGCGCATCAATTGCTGCTTCACCTGCACGTCGTTGACGAGGCAGCCGTTCGTGCTGCCGGCGTCTTCGATGATGACGGCGTTCGGGCCGATCAAGAGCCGCGCGTGATTGCGGCTCACGAGCTTCGAGGGAATGCAGATGTCGTTGTCGCTCGTACGGCCGATCGTCATCATCTTCTTGTCGAGCACGATGATGTCCGCGTCGTGACCGACGGGCTCGAGAATGCGCTCCGGGTGGTCCTCGTCCGCCGTCGCGACCGTGCGATTCACGTCCTGACGAATCGCGGCAAGCGTTTCGGCGTGCACGGCGAGATCGGCCTTGAGCGCGGCGATCTGGCTGTCGCGCGCGAAGATCTCGCGCGCCATCGACTTGTTGCGGGCGCGCGATTTCTCGAGCTGTCCTGCCATGATCGCGCGCTCGTCCTGGCTCATCTGCAGCTCTGCGCGCAGGCGTTCGGTCAACGTGTCGCGCGCGCGAATGGCTTGCTCCATCGATTGCACGGCGGCGAGCTGCTGGCCGAGCTGGCGTCGCGCCGCCGCGAGGTCAGCGGCGTTCGCGACCACGCTCTCTTCGCGCTCGCGTTCGCGCGCTTCGAGCGCCTCCACGCGAGCGCGCGCGTCTTGCAGATGGTGTTCGAGATCGCCATTGCTCTTGCGCAGCTGCGCGAGGATGTCCTGCGCGGAGCGCAGCGCCTCGTCTCGCGCGGCGAGCTCGGAATGCTTCGTGACCAGGTTCGCCCGCACCTCGTCCAGCTCGCGCCGCACGGCTGCGAGCTCATCGCTCAGTGCGTCGCCGCTCAACTGGCTTTCGGCAAGCGTGCGCTCGAGCGTTTCGATCTTCGCGAGCCGGTAGCGTTGCGCGCTTTGCTCGCTTGCCAGCTGCTCCTCGAGCGAGGCGATGCGGGCTTGCAGCGCTTCGGTCGAGCCTTGCAGCTGATCGATCTCCTGCGCGCGTGCGCTCAACGCCTGCTGCGCCTGCGCCTGTGACTCGCGCTCGGTGATCAGGGTTTGTTGCAAGCCCTCGCGGTCTGCCGTCAACAGGGAAATCGTGCCGTTCGCCGCGGCCAGGTCGGTTTCGAGTTGCGCGATGCGTGCGTCCCGCGCAGTCGCTGCGTCATCGCGTTCGCGGATACTGGCGTCGCGCTCGGCAAGCATGCGTTCGCGCTCTTCGAGCTGCGTCTGTTGTGCCTTGCCTTCGGTGCGCGCTTCTTCGAGCAACGCCGCGAGGTCATCGCGTGCGTTCGTCAACGCGCGAATCGTTGCGTCGCGCCGTGCGATCTCATGATCCGCGCCCGCATGCTCGGCGATCTTCGCCGCGAGATGACGCGCCAGCTGCGCGGAATTCTTCTCCTCGGCCGCGAGGCGCTGCTTGAATTGCTCGATCAGCTCGCTCTGCGTCTTCACGAGCTTCGTCGCGGCTTGCGCTTCATCGTCGAGTCGCGAGTTGTCCTCGCGCAGCTGCGCGGCGAGTGCCGTGAGATCGCTCACCTGTTGCTCGAGCGCCATGCGCGCGCTCGTGGCGGCACCTTGCTCCGCGAGCCGCAGCTCGCGCTGCAGCTCGATCTCGCGCTCGAGCTGGGCGGTTTCATCCTTCAGCTGCTGTTCGAGCGAGCGCACGCGCTCGATGACGATCGAGCGCTGTTCGGCAAGCCGCGCATTGTCGGCGCCGAGTCCGCGCGCTTCCTTGTCTTTCGCGGCCAGCTCGACGCCGAGGCGATCGAAGCGCGCCTCGAGCTCCGCTTCGCGCTGTTTCGAGGCAGCGAGCTCGGATTCGAGTTGCTGGATACGGCCCAGGATGCGGTTGGCGTCGAGCGTGACGTCCGAGCTCTTCGGCGGCTCGGGCGGCTGCGCCCGCGGCCGCGGGAAGCGCAGTGCCGTCACCTCGCGCGATCTGGCTTCCATGGCATCGCGCAGCTCATCGACGGCCCATGCATCCGTCGATGACAGCGTGTCGTTGGCCTCCGCGGCGAGTTGTGCTTCGTAGGCTGCGACATCGAGCCGCGGCAGCTCGTCCGTGCGGTCGAGGTCGTGTTCCGAATGGGGGTGGGTCGACATCACTGGCACCGTGCAGTTGCGTGTCGTCGGAAGTGGAGCGTGCGCGGCGGTGTGAGCGCCGGATTCGAGGGCCGCATCGGCTTTTTTTGAGCCCGATTGCTGCTCCCATTTAATGCACGCGATGTACCAATGTCCCTCGTACGGAGGGCCAGGGCAAAGCGCGCGAAAAATGCGACAGGCAGCGCAGAAATCGCTCGTTCCGGGTGGTCGATGGGCGGATTGGCGCCGGGAGTGGGCGGGTGAGGTGGTTTTGGCCGTCGGGAAAGTTGACAGCGTTGCGGCGGGCCGTCGCGCTGCCGATGTCATCCCGACGAAAGTCGGGATCGCCAGCGCACCGCTCTTTCGTCATCCCGACGGAAGTCGGGACCGCCATTGCACCGCTCTTTCGTCATCCCGACGGAAGTCGGGATCGCAATCATGCACCCTGCCCGAATGCGGTCCCGACGTTCGTCGGGACGACGGAGGGTGTGCCGAATGCGGTCCCGACGTTCGTCGGGACGACGGAGGGTGTGCCGAATGCGGTCCCGACTTGCGTCGGGACGACGGGGTTAGACGATGCGCAGGGCGCGCAGCTGCTGCGTCGCCGTGTCCGCGGCCTGCAATCGCTCGTTCAACGTCTTCACCGTCGCGATCACCTGCTGAACCGGCACCGGCCGGCTGATCAGGAAACCCTGCGCAAGATCGCAGCCGAGATCGAGAAGCGTGCGCCAGCTCTCCGCCGTCTCCACGCCTTCCGCCACGACCTTCACTCCGAAGTTGTGGCCGAGATCGATCGTCGAACGCACGATCGCGGCGTCCTCGCCTCCCGGCGCGAGCTCGAGCACGAACGATTTGTCGATCTTGATCTCGTCCACCGGCAAGTGCTTGAACTGCGCAAGCGACGAATAGCCGGTCCCGAAATCGTCGATCGAGAAGCGCACGCGATAGCGCCGCAGCTTCTCCATGACGGCGATCACCCGCGGCGTATCGCGCATGACCGCGCTTTCCGTGATCTCGAAGATCAGCCGCTGCGGCTCGGCATCCGGGAGCTGCACGTGCTCCAGAATGAGATCGATCAGCTCGCCATCGAGCAGATCGGCGGCGGACAGGTTCACCGAGATGTCCGGCAGGAATCCGACCCGCTGCCACTCGCGCATCTGCTTGAGCACCGTCTTCAACACCCAGTTCGTCAGCAGCGCGATGTTGCCGGTCTTTTCCGCGAGCGGAACGAACTCGGCCGGCGAAATGCGGCCATGCTGCGGGTGCGTCCAGCGCACGAGCGCCTCCAACCCATGCACGGCATGCGAGCGCATGTCGATTTTCGGCTGGTAGTGCAGCTCGAGCTCATCGGTATCGCACGCGCGGCGCAGATCGCCGAGGATCGCGAGCTGGCGGCGATGGCGCTCGTCCCGGCCGGCTTCATACAGGCCGATCGCATCGCCGCGCTCGGTCGTGTCGTACAGCGCCGTGTCCGCACGCCGCAGCAAATCCTGCGTCGCATGCGTCGGGCACACGCAGATGCCGATGTGTGCATCGAGGTGCAACGGCACGCCGTCGCAAATGAGCCCCGCGCGCACGGCCTGCAGCAGCGTTCGCGCCAACGCCTGGCTTGCCTGCTCGCCGAGATTCGGGGCAATGAACAGGAACTGCGACAGCGCGACGCGCGCGACATGGTCCTCGGTGCTGCAGAAGCTGATGAGCCGGCGCGCGACCTCCTGCACGATCCTGTCGGCCAGCGCATGGCCGAGCGAGGCGTGAATGCGATCGAAGTCCTGGATCTGCAGCAACAGAAGCGCGAGCGGCGCATCGCTCGCGCCGCGGCGTTCGCGCGCTTCCAGAAATTCATTGACCCAGGCGCGGTTCGGCAGCCCGGTGAGCTCATCGGCGATTGCTTGCCGCAGGATGCGTTCTTCGCGCTCGGCGATCGTCTGCTGCATCGAGTTCAGCGTCGCGGCGACGGTGCGAAATTCCTTCGGCGCATCGAGCGCGATCGCCTCGGCGTAGTTGCCGGACTCGATGCGGCGCGCCGCCGTGACGAGCTCATCGAGCGGCTTGCTCGTCGCGTTCGCGAGAAAGCGCGCGATCGGCAGCGTCAGCAGCATCGCGAGCAGCGCAATGCCGAGCATCGCGGTGCGCGCATGGGTATACGGCGCGAGCGCGTCCTCGAGCGGCTTTTGCAATACGAGCTTCAGCCGATCGTTCGAGCCGCCGATCGGGAACAGGCCCGTCATGAACGATTCATGGTCGAGCTCGAGAACCGACGGCGTGCGAAGGTCCGTGGGATGCGCGGCCACTTGCGCCGCGAGATCGCGATGCAGCCGGTCCGCCTGCGCGTCGATGACCTGCATCTGCGCGCCTTCGCCGGCGACGAATCCGACCGGATAGCCCACGAGGTTCGAGAGCTGCTGCGCGAGCGCCGCGTCGATCGCGAAGCCGACGACGACGGTCGCGACGGTATCCGGCGCGCGCACCGGCGCGCTCACCAGCATGTGCGGCTGACCGTCGAGCGTGAGGTAGCCGCTCGAGGACATGTCGAGCGAGCGCTCGACGAAACGGTTGAGCCCGCCGAGCTGCTGCGCATCGATCGCGCGCGTGCTGGCGACGAGCGTTCCTTGCGAATCGATCAAGAGCGCGAGCCGCGCATCGACGCGGCGGGCACTGTTGTCTAGCGCCGAGACGATCGTCGCGTGATCGCCGAGCGTGACCGCCTCACGAAAGCCATAGTCGGCAGCGAGAAGCGTGACGGCTTGCTCGAAGCGCTCGGCGCGCGCGATGAGCAGCGCTTCCAGGACCTTGCCGCCCGAGAGAAGGTCCGCGCCCGCCTGTTCCTGTGCGCGGCGGTTCGTCTGTACGACGAGCGCCGTTACCGTCGCGGCCTGCACGAGCACCGCGACGGCGAGCAGCAACCACAGGATGCGTGAGCGGAAACTCGACATGCGGCGAGCGTGCGAGAGAATGATTTCGCTACTGTAAGTACTCGGCCCGGCAGCGCCACGCACTTTGTCGCCGGATTGCGAAGCAGTTCCGGCCAACTGCGCATGATGTGAACACCATCTCCTTCATGCGCCCATGGTTTGCGATTGTGACGATGTTGGCATTTACGGCGAGCGACGCCGCAGGCCTGGTCGTGCGCGTGCTCGATCGAAACGGTCGGCCGGCGAGCGGCTTGGTCGTCACGGTTCGCAGTGGGAATGCTGCGCCTGCGACGCCGGCTGCGGCTCCTGTAAAAGCACCGAGCGCCGTCATGGATCAGATCGATCAGCGCTTCGTGCCGTTCGTCTTGCCGGTGCGCACGGGAACTGCCGTGACGTTCCCGAACAGCGACTCGATTGCGCACCAGGTGTATTCGTTTTCGCCGAGCAAGCGCTTCGAGCTCGGACTGTATCGCGGCCGTCCCTATCCGCCGGTCGTGTTCGACAAACCCGGCATCGTCGTGCTCGGCTGCAACATCCACGACAAGATGATCGGCTACGTGTACGTGACGGATGCGCCGGAGTTCGGCAAGACGGACGAGCAGGGTATGTGGCGCTCCGGTGCGCTCGGCGCGGGCCACTACGAAGTAGAAGTATGGAGTCCGCTTCTGGCTCGCGATGAGCCGAGTCTTGCGCGGGCCATCGAGCTCACGGATGCGAAACCAGGGGAGCTGGAAGTGCACCTGACACGGGCGCTGCGTCCCGAGCCGCGTCCGCAGCGCGACGCCAAGATCCGAGACTATTAGCGCGCCATCATGAATTCGATCGACGTGTTCAAGCGTCCCGGCGTGCGCGACATTCTCGCGGTCGCGGCTGCGATCGGCGCCAGCATCATCGCCGCGCCTGCCGGTGCAGTGGACGAGCACGAAGTCGTTCTCCAGGCCGATCTGCGCGGCGTCGCCGTCGACTCGCCGCTCGCTTCATTCACGGAGGGCGGGCTCGGGCTCCTGCGTTTCGACGCAGCCAACGATGGCGCGCAAGTCGGACGCGTCTTGCTCGATGTCTCGGGCCCGATCGGCGAGACCTTCCGCTACACGCTGACGACGAGCGGCACCGATGACGGCGATCGTCACGCGCTCGACGTCACCGAGGCTTATCTCGACTGGCGTCCGTACCCGACGAACGCCTGGCGCTGGCGCGCGCGCGTTGGTGCGTTCTATGCGCCGATCTCGCTCGAGAATCGCGCGATCGGCTGGCAGAGCGTGTACTCGCTGAGTCCGTCGGCGATCAATACCTGGATCGGCGAGGAGGCGCGCACGATCGGCGCCGAGATCGCGACGACCTGGCTCGGCGCCCACAGCGATCACGACTTCGATGTCACGCTCGTCGGCGCCGCGTATCGATGGAACGATCCCTTCGGCGTGCTCCTGTTTCAGCGCGGCTGGGGCATTCACGATCGGCAGTCGCCCTTGTTCGGCGAGCTGCCGCGCATGTTCGTGCGCGATCCGGACAATCGCACGCTGGAATTCTTTCACGAGATCGACGACCGCACCGGCTACTACGTCGGTGCCGAGATCAAATGGACGAACGATTGGCTCGTGCGCGCCTTGCATTACGACAATCTCGGCGATGTCATGGATGCGAGCGCGAAGGAGCCTACGTGGCGCACGCGCTTCGATGCCCTTGGCGCGCGGATCGAGTTGCCGCATGACGTCACGCTGCTGACGCAAGGCATGTTGGGTGATACCGAAGGCGTCCCGCGCAATGGGCGCGGCATGTTTCTGGTCGAGTTCTGGGCGTACTACGCGCTCGTCAGCCAGCGTTACGGGCAGCATCGCTATACCGCGCGCTTCGATCGGATGTACACGGATACCGAGCGCGGTGCGCAATTCTTCGAGAGCGCACAGAACGCGCGCGCCTGGACGCTCGCGTATCAGTTCGACCTCAACGAGCATTGGCAATTCGCGCTGGAGGCGGTGCGCATCGAGGGAAGCCTCGCGCAGCGCGCCGACCTCGGCCTTGCGCCGCATGCGACCGAACGCCAATTGCAGCTGGCGGTGCGCTGGACCCGGTAAGTCGTCGTCGCGAGTTGGTGTAATCTCTGCCGCTCCCGCGGCTCGCTGATCGCATCACTCATGTTGAAACGTCCCCGCTGGTCCCCTGGCACCGTCGTCATCCTCGAGTACGAATCGAAAGTGCTCAGAGACAATCCGCTCGGCGATCCGCATGTGCGCCGCCTGGCCGCGTGGCTGCCGCCCCAATACGACACGAGCCCCGGCAAGCGGTTTCCCGTGTTGTTCGATCTCGCGGGCTTCACGGGATCGGGGCTCGGGCACATCGGCTGGAAGAATTTCAGCGAGAACCTGCCGGAGCGCCTCGCGCGGCTCGTGCATGACAAGAAGATGCCGCCGGCGATCATCGTATTCCCCGATTGCTTCACGGCACTCGGCGGCAATCAGTACATCAACTCGTCCGCGCTCGGCCGTTACGCCGATTACCTGACGCGCGAGCTCGTGCCGTTCGTCGACCGCGAATTCCGCACGCTCGCCTCGCGCGAGCATCGCGGCTGCTTCGGCAAGTCCTCGGGCGGCTACGGCGCGATGATTCACGGCATGAAGTATCCGCACGTCTGGGGCGCGATCGCGAATCATTCGGGCGATGCGTATTTCGAGTTCGTCTACGGCATGGACTGGCCGAACACGCTGACGGAGCTCGCGAAGTATCGCGACAAGCCGCAGGTCGAAGGGCGCTATGACGTGAGAACGATGAGCCGCGGCACGGGACGAGGCGTCGATGACGGCCGTGTGCGGCGTTTCCTCGAAGCGGTGTGGCGCAAGCAGCGGCTCTCGCACGCCGAGGGCCACACGATCATGAATCTGTGCATGGCCGCGTCATACGATCCGGATCCGCGCGCGCCGAATGGATTTCGCCTGCCGTACGATCTCGAGACCGGCGAGCTGCTGCCGCAGCGTTGGAAGCGCTGGCGCGACAATGATCCGGTGAATCTCGTCCCTCGCTATACGAAGAACCTCAAGACGCTGCGTGGAATCTTCATCGACTGCGGCTGGCGCGACCAATACCACATTCATTACGGCACCCGGCGCCTGTCCCAGCGCCTGCTCGCCGCAGGCGTGCAGCATCGCTACGAGGAGTTCGACGACACGCATTCGGATATCGACTATCGAATGGATGTGTCGCTGCCGTTCTTGTTGAAAGCGCTCCGCTGATCCCCTCCTGCTCCCTTTCCCGGAGGGAGAGGTGTTCAGTCCTTGTGCTTGCGATCCTTCGGCAACTGCGTGAAATCGCGCCGCGTGTTGTTGCCTTCCGCACCCGCCGGCCCGCTCTTCGGCTTGTCCTTCGAGTGTCCAGGAATGCTCTTCTGGACGTCGGGCTCCAATGCGCCTTTCGGGCCAGCTTTGCCGGGGTTGATGTCGCTCATAAAAGAATCCTCGGGAAGAAATGCAGTCGCTGTCTTCCCAACGCCCGGCCACGAGCGATAGGTTCGTTTCCGGCGAGCGCTTTTCCCCTACAAGCGCGCACCCGCGCGAGCGTCTGTCGATTCGCACGCACGTTCAGGCTCGGACTTACGGCCAAAGCGCCAACCGGCTCACTCCCTCTGCGCATGGCCGTCCCTACAGTGCGCGCACGACATAGCGGGTGTCCGAATATAAAGATGTACGACGCGTCGACGAGCGGAACGAGTGACAAGGGCGGAGCCCTGTTTCTTTACAAAGAGCTGTGGCGGCTGGCGGAAGGCAGCCGGGTAAAACTGCTCGCGGCGATGGCACTGCTGGTAGGTGCGCAATGCATTCTGCTCGCAGTGCCCTTTCTTGCCGGCAAGGCAATGAATGCGCTGCAGACGCTCGGTTCTGAAGGCACCAAGGAGGCAGGCCTCTGGCTCGCGCTCGTGCTCGGTGCGACGGCGGTGAGCTGGCTCCTGCACGGCCCCGGCCGACTTCTCGAGCGCAATGTCTCCCTCACGGTTCGCCGGCGTATAGCGACGGCGTTGACCGAGCGCCTGCTCACACTGCCGCTCTCGTGGCATGAAGCAAACCATTCCGGCGCGACGGCCCATCGCGTGCAGCAGAGTAGCCATGCGCTCTCGGGCTTTGCGCAAAGTCAGTTCATCTATCTCAACAGCGCCGTGCGGATCGTCGGGCCGGTCGTGGCGCTGTGGTTGATACAGCCGGCCGTCGGCATCTCGGCGGTCATCGGCTTCTGTGTGATCTGCGTGTCCGTCATCGGCTTCGATCGCGCGATGATCCGGCTCGCTCATCGCGAGAACGACGCCGAGCGCCGCTATTCGGCCGCGCTCATCGATTCGCTCGCGAACTCGACGACTCTGCTCGCACTGCGGCAGTCGCGCGGTGTCGTCGGCCTGCTGAGCCGCAAGCTCGAGGCCGTGTTCGAGCCGCTGAAGCGCTCGATCGTGCTCAACGAAGCGAAATGGTGCACCGTCGACGTCGCGAGCCGCGCACTCAGCTGCGGGCTCGTGGCGCTGTTCGCCTGGGTTGCCGTGCGCGCCGGAAAGCTCGACGGCGGCCAGGCGCTGATGCTCGGCAGCGTTTACATGGTGTGGGAATACGCACAACAGGCGGGCAGCGTCATCTCGGCTGTTGCCGCGCACTTCCAGACCTTCGCCAGGCAACAGGCCGACTATGCGA
>Ga0164243_10002941_pt1 | contig 27576 bp, 18 predicted proteins | sample OricompcompostOP_FD_108781 | JGI IMG/M metagenome (GOLD analysis project Ga0164243, IMG submission 108781) | Organic Plus compost microbial communities from Emeryville, California, USA - Original compost - Organic plus compost (OP) | ecosystem: Engineered > Solid waste > Mixed feedstock >...
CCCACCTCTTCCCATCCCGAACAGAGAAGTTAAGCCCGCCAGAGCCGATGGTACTGCAGTAACATGTGGGAGAGTAGGTCGGCGCCCGATATTACAGGCCCGCCGTGAAAACGGCGGGCCTTTCTTTTTAACTGGAAAATGCAATGAACGAGGCAACTCAGCTTCGATACGGTAAATAAATGTAACAATTTAGATCCAGGACCTAAAATCAAGAATAACTGCCCCCTTTTTAACATTTTATAACATTCCTATATCTTATTAAACTATATATTTGCTCAATATAAATTTATTCAATCTACCCACTAATGAAATTAAGCTATATTATTGTTATACTCGCTATTCTTTTCTCCCCCTTTTCAATTGTAGCGCAGAAATATAAAGCAGGTAAAGAGAATTGGCAAAATTTAGATTTAAAAGAAGACGGCATATTAGGTATTAGTACCGAGAAAGCCTATCGTGAACTTTTAAAGAAGAAAAATGGAGAAGTTGTTGTCGTCGCTGTAATAGATGGAGGTGTACAAGCAGATCATCAAGATTTGAAATCGGTTATGTGGACTAACCCCAAAGAAATCTCAGGAAATGGGCTTGACGACGACAATAATGGATATATAGATGATATTCATGGTTGGAATTTCATAGGTAATCCTAATGGAGAGAATGTTCAATATGATAACCTTGAATTGGTCAGGTTAATTAGGGACGTTCAACCCAAATATATATCTGTTCTACCATCCACCCGCCTCCCTGAGAAAGAAAAGAAAGAATTTCAACAATACCAAGAAATGGTTGCCGTCTATATGGATAAACTGCAAAAAGCCCAGGTCGGACAACTTAATTATAATGGTTTGAAAGCATTGATTGATACCATTGAGAATGATATAGGAAAAGAGAATCCTAGCCCTGCTGACTTTGAGAATTATAAGCCAAAGAATAAGTCACAATCACAAGCTCTTCGTATTATTAAGGGAGCTTTGAAAGATGGAAAAACATTTAAAGAGTTTTATACTGATTTGAAAGAAGGTTATGATTATTATAATAACCAGGTTGATTATCACTTGAATATGGCTTATGATTCTCGTGGACTTGTTGGGGATGATTATGAGAATAGCGCAGAACACTTTTATGGGAACGCCGATGTAGAAGGCCCGGAGGGAACCCACGGAACCCACGTTGCGGGAATTATCGGAGGAGACCGTACAAATGACATAGGAATGAAAGGTGTTGCAGATAATGTGAAGATTATGAGCATACGTACCGTTCCTGATGGAGATGAACGGGACAAAGATGTGGCCAATGCTATCCGCTATGCGGCTGATAATGGGGCCAAAGTCATTAATATGAGTTTCGGCAAAGCTTATGTGAAAGACAAACAAGTCGTGGATCAAGCTGTTCAATATGCCATGTCGAAGGATGTTCTGTTAGTACATGCCGCGGGGAATGACGGGAAAGATATTGATAAGAACCCTAATTATCCCAACCCCTATTATGTAGATAGTTTAGGAATTAATAAAGGAGAAGGTGATGCTTGGTTAACGGTCGGAGCAACATCTTGGGATAAAGACGATATGATTGCTTCTTTCTCAAATTACGGAAAACGAAGTGTAGATGTGTTTGCTCCCGGTGTGGATATCTATTCTGCTGTTCCTAAATCAGATTATAAAGAGTTAAGTGGTACGAGTATGGCCTCTCCTGTTGTTGCGGGCTTGGCGGCTTTGATCCGTTCTTATTATCCATTGTTTACAGCTCCCGAGGTGAAAAATATCATTATGGAATCTGTGGTGAAGGTTGACGAAAAAGTTAAGGTGCGGGATGAAAAAGGGAGCAAAAAGGTGTATCTAAGTGATATTAGCAAGACCGGGGGAGTGGTAAATGCGTATGAAGCGCTCAAACTTGCCAAAAAACAGTATAAGAGAAAAAAATAAAGACTTTACATTAAAATCTTTAAGAAAAAATAATAAGTCATAAGTCGTTGCGTTATATATACTCAATGAAAATTAAAATGCTTATGACGAAAACAATTACTTCATTCTCAGATGAAATAAAATTTAGTGATACCATTAGATCATCAAAAGATAGCAATGACGAGAATAAGCCATCTTTTTATGATAGTATCAAATCAGATCTAGACCAACAACTTATTGAACCATCTGCTGATAGCGTTCGGTCTATTCTTAACTACTCTGTTAAGCAAAAACAGCTTTAATATCTTAAAAGAACCGGTCAGAAAACTTATTCACAAAGCAGCATATATACCTTTGTATTAAAATAACCCTTTGGATTTAGATTCTGTGGTATATCCTAGCTACAACAATAGCTGTCGTGATTGAACTATTGAGATAATATTTTATTTCTTAGCAATAAACATGCACCGGTTATACCTGCTTTGTCTCCTAATTTAGACATCTTTAATTGTGTATCAGAATTCACTAAATGAAGGGAATACTTATTTATTGCATTGCGAATAGGTAACCTGATGTAATCACCACTTTTAGATAAGCTGCCACCAAGAATGACTAACTCTGGATTGAACAGATTAATTAATGAAGCGATCCCCTTTCCTAGCTTTTCCCCTGCCTCAGCTATTAGCTCAATGGCCAACATGTCATCGTGCAAAGCCGCATCAATAATATCTCCTAGCTTGATTTTGGTATAATCAGGCTGACTCCTGGTAATGATACTGGTCTCACCCTCTTCTAGTTTCTGGATTAACATACGAGTGATTGCTTGCCCTGAAGCTTCCGTTTCTAAACATCCTTTTTTCCCGCAGTGACAAATAATTTCATTATCCAATGTCGGTATATGGCCAAACTCTCCTGCAAATCCTGATTTCCCGTAATATAGTTTGCTGTCGATCATGATTCCCATTCCGATCCCTTCATCAATGTTGATGAAAAGAACATCTTTTTCATCATTAACTACCCCACTGCAAAATTCGCCAAAAGCCATTGCTCTTGAGTCGTTTTCAATATACGTACGTATACCGATTTCTTTTTCTATGATTGTACTTAACGGATCTTCATAAAAATGAAAATAACTATAGCTATAACCCGTTTGGTTATTCACCCTTCCTGAAAGATTGATCCCTACACCAACTATTTTTTCTTTCTGAATGTGGAGGCTCTTGACGAAATTACCGATAAGGGTACAAAGGGACTGAAGTGATTGGGGATCATTATTTAACTGATATGGAATTCTTTCCTTTATTTCTACAAAAGTACGACGAAAGTCCATTAAGCCAATATTGATGTAAGAATGGCTTACTTCAACTCCTATAAAGAAGGCTGACTGAGGTTCTAATCCATAGACATTGGGTTTGCGTCCTACTCCTGCATTTATTTTTCCATAATCGTTAACCAAGCCCTCAGCCATCAAATCAGTAACCAAGTCATTCACTTTTGGTGTACTGATATTAAGCTCTTTGCTCAGCTCATTTAGGGTTGCGTTCCCCTCATTGGCAAAGAACGCCAATATGCTTTTCTTTAAGATCAGGTTTTTGTAGGCTACGCCTGTGAAATTCGGATCATGTAACTGTTGAAGAAATTGAATTTTATTATTTGTTGACATTCATCTAGCGAGGTAGTTTTAAAAAATAATTTTTAAATCAAAGATAATTAAATAAAAATAAATACTGCGGTGTTTGATATAGTATCGGAAAAGCAATTAGGCGTTTATTCGTTTACATTTAGTTAGGCATCATAAGCAAGAATCAAACGAGCATTACTTCATTTCGATATTTATTTAATAAAATAAATTTAAAATACTTGATTATTAAAAAAATATATTGTTATTTAGATGTACATTAAAATTATTTTTAATAATAGGGTATAACGATTTACTTTAATGAAGAACGTGCCTGTTTTTCCTGCCCAAAATAAAGGCTTCAAACAGATGGTTGACTTTATTATTTTTGCTATACATGCAAAAATCTAAATTAGTGATTATGAACCGAAAGAATTTTCTTGAACTCGTGACCCTTGGAGGAGCAGTGGCCTCTGGAACCGTTTTACCATCGTTTTTATATGCAGGCGCTAAACAATATACCCCAAAAAAGGAAGGCGATGGGTTTTCCGCTGATGTGGTGATTGCAGGTGGTGGTTTAGGAGGCTGTGCCGCAGCACTGGCCGCATTGCGAAATAATTTAAATGTTATCTTAACAGAAGAGACAGATTGGCTTGGCGGACAGCTCACGCAGCAAGGTGTACCACCGGATGAGCACCAATGGATAGAAACTTATGGAGGCACTCAACTTTATCGTGATTTTAGGAATGCTATTCGTGAATACTACATAAGAAACTACCCGCTTACAGCGTCAGCAAAGACCCGAAAAAATTTAAATCCAGGGGATGGCTCCGTATCGAGATTATGTCATGAGCCACGGGTTGCTTTAGCTGTATTACAAGACATGATGCTTCCTTACATTAGTCAAAAAAGATTGACCTTGTTATTGATGCATAAGATAATTGGTGCTGATGTAACAGGGGATAAGGTTCGTGCCTTGAAAGCAATCAATTACCAAAACGGAAAAGAACTTGTACTTTCTGCTCCTTATTTTATTGACGCTACGGAATTGGGTGATTTGCTCCCACTTACCGGTACTGAATATGTGAGTGGCACGGAATCAAAAAAAGAAACCGGTGAACTACACGCTCCGGAAGAAGCGAATCCTGCGAATAATCAAGCTTTTACTTACTGTTTGGCAATGGATTATGTTCCAGGCGCGAATAATGTGATCGACAAACCAAAAGGGTATGATTTTTGGCATAATTATGTGCCTGAAATGACACCTTCCTGGTCTGGTAAATTATTAGATTTGGCCTATTCAGACCCTCGTACACTTAAGCCGAAATCGCTTGGGTTCAATCCCGAAGGTATACCTACCGGAAAAGCGCTCAATCTCTGGAATTATCGTCGAATAATCAATAAGGCCAATTTTGAACAGGGAACTTATGCGGGTGACATTAGCATCATGAATTGGCCCCAGAATGACTATTTTATGGGTGACATCATTGATGTGCCTGAAAAACAAATCAAGCAACATTTCGAAAAAGCTAAGCAATTAAGCTTGTCGCTATTTTATTGGCTGCAAACTGAAGCTCCACGACCCGATGGTGGGAATGGGTGGGCTGGATTACGCTTGCGGGGAGATGTTCTTGGAACAGATGACGGTTTGGCAAAGTATCCATATATTCGTGAATCCCGTCGCATTAAGGCCGAGTTCACCGTTCTTGAAAAACATGTGGGTGCAGAAAACAGAAGTTTAATCACAGGAAAGAAAAGTGGAAATACTTCAGCAGACTTTTATGACAGCATCGGCATAGGCTATTACCATATTGACCTACATCCCAGTAGCGGAGGGGACAATTACATTGATTTTGGATCCTTACCCTTCCAAATTCCTTTAGGTTCCCTTCTCCCTCAACGCATGGAGAACCTAATTCCCGCGAATAAAAATATTGGAACTACACATATTACAAATGGTTGTTATCGATTGCATCCTGTAGAATGGAATATTGGAGAATCTGCTGGAATGTTGGTAGCTTATGCAATGAAACAAAAGTCGATTCCTCGCGGTGTCCGTGAAAATAAGGAGGTATTAAGCGGATTTCAGAAATTTATACAATCACAGGGAATAGAGATCCACTGGCCGAAATAAGATGAGATGAAATTTTAACCATCACTCGCTAACATGATATGAAACAGTACCTGATTAATTGGAAAGTAAAATTAATAGCCCTTGCCCTCTTGTGTTTGATATCTAGCCTTGCCAAGGCAATTGATTATAAAAAGAAAGTATTGTTTTGCGGGGACTCAACAAACGACTTGTACCGCCTTTTAAACAAAGAAGGTTTTGATATCAGACAGTATGATTCTCCCCATCTTGCGATCTCCGAGGCTTCGATGGGTGCTGTCGTTATCATTGTTGCTGATAATTATCCAACGACAAAAAACAAGGTGAGTCAAGAGATGTTGACCCTCTCCCAAAAGAAATCGCTACGGTTATATGTTGAATATCCTTCCTCTCTTCCTGGCCTAACTATTACCCCACAACCGGTTACCACAAAGTTTGAGCGCGGGATAATTACGAGTTCAGTGTTTGGAGAAGGGTTAAAACCTATGAGTTTATTGGGAATTAATGACTGTTATGTACTACCGGTTGAAGTGAACGATCCATTAATCGTATTAGGTAAAGTCGCAGGCTTTGACAAAGCTGAATATGGAATAGACGATATTAAGACCTACCCCTTATTGTTTCAAAAGAATAATATGATGGTAGCCATGACCAAATTGAGCAATTTTGCAACGGGACGTTATGCTCCTGAACGATCGTGGCAGTTGACTTGGCAATACATTATGGCCTGGCTAACAGAAAATGACAATTTTCGCTTCGCTCAATGGCCTTCCTATGTATCTCCTATGTACACGGAGGATGCAACATTACCCAAAAATGCGAGAAGGGAATCCATCGCAAAAGGAGTCGAATGGTTCTCGAAAGGACACTTTTATATCCATCCTTCATGGAAAGAGACCTGGTTGAACTATCAAGGCGATGGTACTGCACCATTAGGACCGCCAGTGGGACGGGATCGGCCAAACGGTGACGGCTCTCTGGGCATATTGGAAGGCCATGCCTCTCATATATATTATGATGGTACACAGCAATACCGATATTGGATCCGTGCTGATGTGCAAGGAGAGGTAGCTTATGCACTTGCGGCTGCGGGTAATTACCTGCATAAAAAATCAAATTATCAAATAGCAGAGAATCTCGTTGATTTCATTTTCAATGGCTCCAATCTTAGGAGTGGTGATAAAAATGATAAAAGCAATCAGGTTTACGGACTGATAGGCTGGTCTGTTACACATCCGGGGGTATTTTATGGCGATGATAATGCTCGTTGTGTCTTAGGGATTATTGGCGCTTCAGCTTTTATGAATACCGATAAATGGAATAAAGAAATTGTCGAAGCGATAATGGCCAATTTCCGAACAACCGGGAAGGAAGGCTTTAGAGGGCCAAGGCTGAACCAAAAGGATATTCAAGAACTAGGATGGAAACATTATTGGGAAAGAGACATTGTTAACCCCCATCCTCATTTTGAGGCCTGGATGTGGGCATGTTACTTATGGTTATATGATAAAACCGGCTACGAGCCATTGTTGACAAAAACCAGGAATGCCATAAGGATGACGATGGAGGTCTATCCCGATCAATGGAAATGGACAAATGGCATTCAACAAGAGCGGGCACGGATGATACTCCCCCTGGCTTGGTTGGTACGGGTAGATAATACGGCAGAACATCGTGAATGGCTTGATAAGGTAGTTGCAAAGTTACTTGCGAATCAACAGCCTAATGGGGCTATAAGGGAAGAATTGGGTGCAGGAAAAGGACAATACGGACGTACAGCCTCCAATAAAGAATACGGACTACATGAAGCACCTTTGATCTTTGAGAACGGCGATCCGGTAGCAGATATGCTCTATACCAGTAATTTTGCTTTTTTTAGCTTGAATGAAGCGGCCCATGTAACAGGGAATAAAACATATAAAGCAGCGGTAGAGAAATTGTCGGATTTTCTTACCCGTATCCAAGTGAAAAGTGATCAATATAAAGATGTAGACGGTGCTTGGTTCAGGGCGTTTGACTTCGGCCGTTGGGATTATTGGGCCTCCAATGCAGATGCGGGTTGGGGCGCATGGGCAACTCTTACAGGCTGGACACAAAGTTGGATTGTGGCTACACAGGTATTAGTCGATCAAGATAAGAGTTATTGGGATGTCACCAAGAACACTTCACTAACTAATCAAATGCCGGAAACCATTACTGCCATGTTTGGAACAAAGTGAGTCTTATTCTTTTCGGCGGCTAGTATTAGGCAATGGCCTTGGACTCCTGCGTTTGAAGCTGAGATTGACTTTGGTACAGTATCCAGCATAAAAAATAAAATAATAACACAATTGTATGGAATTTGAAGAATACGCGAAACTTTATCGCGATGAGCTATTGGAAGATGTTATCCCGTTTTGGCTGAAACACTCTCTTGATAGAGAATCTGGAGGTTTTTTTACGTGCTTGGACGAAAAAGGAAATGTATACGATACCGACAAGTTTATCTGGTTACAATGCCGGCAAGTTTGGATGTTTTCTATGCTTTACGAGAAGGTGGAGAAGAAAAAAGAGTGGCTTGATATGGCGCTAAATGGTGCTGATTTCTTGTTAAAACATGGGCGGGACGAAAAGGGAAATTGGTACTTTTCACTGAACCGATCGGGCGAACCTTTAGTGCAACCGTATAATATTTTTTCAGACTGTTTTGCGGCAATGGCTTTTGGTCAACTTTACAAAGTGGTCAAAAAAGACGCGTATAAAGACGTTGCAGTGAACACTTTCCGTCATATTCTGGCACGAAAGGATCATCCTAAAGGAAAATATGATAAATCCTATCCGGGTACCCGGCCTTTGCAAAGTTTCGCCCTCCCCATGATTTTATGTAATCTCGTTCATGAGATAGCACATATCTTAGAACCGGAAATGATAGAAAGTACGATCGAGCAAGGGATTCACTCCGTGATGGAAGTATTCTATCGGTCGGAATTGGGTTTGATATTGGAGAATGTGACCGCGGAAGGTGAATTTTGTGATTCTTTCGAAGGCCGTTTGGTCAATCCGGGCCATGGCCTGGAATCCATGTGGTTCATCATGGACCTTGCAGAAAAATCAGGAAATAAGCCGCTCATTAAAAAAACGGTTGAAATAAGCCTGGCTATTTTAAGCTATGGCTGGGATGAGAAATACGGGGGATTATTTTACTTTTTAGATTGTAAGGGTTATCCTCTTCAACAATTAGAATGGGACCAGAAATTATGGTGGGTACACATAGAAGCAATGATCAGTGTATTAAAGGGGTACCTGCACACGGGAGACGAACGCTGTTGGCGGTGGTTCGAAAAGTTACATGCTTATACATGGAAACATTTTGTCGATAAAGAAAATGGCGAATGGTATGGTTATCTCAATAGGCGGGGAGAGGTATTGATCCCGGCAAAAGGTGGAAAATGGAAAGGTTGCTTCCACGTTCCCAGGGGATTATACCAATTATGGAAAACCATGGAAGCGGTGAAAGAAAGATATCCCACGATGACAATTTAAGAAGAATAATGATGATAAAAAACACCCTGGGTACCTTGGATGAACAAGAGTCATTGGTAAAGCCGAATTACAAACCCGCACTCATCACACTGGCAGTATTATACTTCATGATGGGGTTTATTACCGTACTCAATGATACATTGGTTCCATTTTTTAAGGCAGGCTTTACCCTCAACTATTCCCAATCCTCCCTCGTCCAGTTTTATTTCTTCCTGACCTACGGTCTTATGTCGATACCTTCCAGTAGAATGGTGGGAAAGCTTGGTTATAAAAATGGGATGGTCTTGGGGTTCTCCATTGCAGCTCTAGGTGCTTTTTTGTTTTATCCTGCATCGGCTTTTCACACGTATACCTTATTTCTAGCCGCTTTATTTATTCTAGCCATTGGTATAGTACTTTTACAAGTTGCCGCGAATCCTTATATTACTGTGTTAGGACCTTCCAAAACAGCAGCATCGCGACTTACTTTTATTCAAGGAGTAGGTTCTATAGGTACAACAGTCGCCCCGCTATTCGGCGCCCATTTTATCCTTTCACGCTTGCATGAGTCACATGCCTCGAGTGGCGCGGTAGTAATTCCCTACCTCTTGATTGGTGGCGGGTTAGTGTTAATAGCCATCGTTGTTGCAAGGCTCTCACTTCCGGTCATCACTTCAAAACCAGATCAAGTGCAAGCGCATCAAGTAAGCGATACGTCCAAAATCTTTAGGTTCCGCAATTTGAATTACGGCATCATTGCTATTTTTATGTATGTAGGCGCCGAAGTTTCCATAGGAACGTTTTTGACGAATTATATTTCCGATACGCTGCGAATAGAAGAACATGCCGCAAATAGGTATGTTGCCTTTTATTGGGGAGGGATGCTTCTGGGCAGGTTGATCGGGGCTGTCGTATTGCGATCTTGCAAACCATCTAGGGTATTAGCTTGTTCAGCCACTTTAGCAGCAATTTTGATTCTGATCTCGATTAATTCAGGAGGGTATACAGCCGTATGGACGATGGTAGCGGTCGGATTGTGCAATTCCATTATGTTCGCTGTGATTTTCTCATTATCGGTGAATGGTTTGGGAGATTTCACAACACAGGCTTCTGGATTATTATCCACAGCCATTGTCGGAGGGGCATTGGTATCCTATCTGCAAGGTGTTGTCAAAGACCATTCTACTTGGTCAATGGCTTATATGATCCCGATGGTTTGTTATCTTTATATTCTTTTCTATGGGATAAACGGCTACAAATCAAAACTTAGTTCATTCATTAAAGGAGAGTAATAGGGCATAAAAAAGCAAATAATGATCAATATAAATTCAGGAAAAAACCTCCAGCATACCTTCGATGCAATTGTTATTGGGTCAGGAATTAGTGGGGGGTGGGCAGCAAAAGAACTCTGTGAAAAAGGATTGAAGACGCTTGTACTGGAAAGAGGAAGGAATGTTGAGCACCTCAAAGATTACCCCACTGCTACCATGAATCCTTGGGATTTCCCTCACCATGGACAACTAAGTTTAACGGTAAAACAAGAAAATCCCATTGCGTCAAAATGTTACGCTTTTAAAGAAGATGCAGCACATTTCTTTGTTAAAGATAAAGAGCATCCCTATATCCAAGAAAAACCCTTCGATTGGATAAGGGGTTACCAAGTAGGAGGGAAATCACTTACATGGGCAAGGCAGACACAACGCTGGAGTAAATACGATTTTGAGGGACCCCAGCGGGATGGTTTTGCGGTTGATTGGCCTATCAGGTACGCTGATCTTGCACCTTGGTATAGCCATGTTGAAAAATTTGTAGGAATCAGTGGCAATAAAGATGGGCTTGAAACATTGCCTGATGGTGAATTTTTGCCGCCATGGGAGTTGAATGCCGTTGAAAAAGAAATCCAACGAAAAATACATGAACATTATAACGATCGGAATGTCATTGTAGGTCGCTGTGCCCATCTCACTGATCCGGGCAACATCCACCTTCAACAAGGTCGCGGACAATGTCAAGCGAGAAGTTTGTGCCAACGAGGTTGTCCATTCGGAGGGTATTTCAGTTCTAATTCTTCTACTTTACCCTGGGCGCAAAAGACCGGTAACCTGACACTCCGTCCAGACTCCCTTGTGCATTCTATCTTATATGATGATAAAAAAGAGCAGGTAACAGGAGTACGGGTCATTGATTCAAAAACCAAAGAAGCCACGGAATATTTTGCGAAGGTTATTTTTGTCAATGCCGCAGCGCTAAATACCAATCTGATTCTGCTCAATTCCATTTCATCCCGTTTCCCAAATGGTTTGGGCAACGACAATGGTTTATTAGGAAAATATGTGGCTTTCCACAATTATAGAGGTGCTATTACTGCACAAATGGAGGGCTATCTGGATTCTTATTATTATGGCCGCCGGCCCACCCAGGCGATGATGCCTAATTTTCGAAATGTTTATAAACAAGAAACAGATTTCTTAAGAGGTTACATGACATTTTTTAGTGCCGCGAGATCGGGCTGGGGGCATTCAGTGGAAGGAGATCAATTGGGCGCTACGTATAAAGATGCGATAGCTGAACCGGGAAATTGGAATGTTTTTATGATGATGCAGGGAGAAACTATACCCAAAGAAGAAAATCATGTTCGGTTAAGTAAAGATAAAAAAGACGATTGGGGGATGCCTCTTTTGATAGCGTCTGTGGGTTATGACGATAATGACGGAAAAGTGGCTAATGATTTTTTAGAGCAAGGAGCTGAAATGCTGGAGAAGGCCGGTTGCAAAAATATTAGCGGGCGCGATAACAAACAGGCACCTGGTTTGGATATTCATGAGGTAGGTGGGGTGAGAATGGGTAAAGATCCTAAAACGTCCTTATTGAATAAATGGAATCAAATACATACCTGTAAGAATGTATTTGTAACCGATGGTGCCTGCATGACTTCTACAGGAACACAGAATCCTTCCATTACATTTATGGCCTTAACGGCTAGGGCAGTAGATTATGCCGTTAAAGAATTTAAAAAAGGAATCTGAATGGAGGGTTGAAAGCCGCGGTAAAATCAATGAAGGTATTATCCGGATGTTTGTCTTGAAAGTACCTTACCCTATAAAGTAGGTTGATTATTTTCTATCTTTGATCCATGCGTAAAACGGATCGTTATAAAAAGGTATTTGACTATTTTGCCCAACACCAACCCAATCCAGAGACTGAATTGCATTATGATAATCCCTACCAATTATTGGTAGCGGTTATACTGTCCGCACAGTGTACAGATAAACGTGTCAATTTGGTTACTCCCGCCTTTTTTCAACGCTTCCCAGATCCGTATAAATTGGCTGAAGTTACCTCAGATTTGGTATTTGATTACATCAGAAGCATTAGTTATCCCAACAATAAAGCGAAACATTTGGTGGGCATGGCGAAAATGCTGATCGAGGACTTTGGAGGGAAAGTTCCAGAGAGTGTGAATGATTTACAACAACTACCCGGCGTGGGTAGAAAGACCGCAAATGTTATCGCGTCCGTCATCTTCAATGCGCCGACCATGGCGGTTGATACACACGTTTTCCGGGTAGCGAGAAGGATTGGCTTAAGTGATGGGAAAACCCCATTAGCTGTTGAAAAGGACCTTGTTAAAAACTTGCCTGAAGATCGCATTCACCATGCACACCATTGGTTGATACTACATGGTAGGTATATCTGTGTGGCCCGGAAACCAAAGTGTTCCATTTGCCCATTAACAGAATTTTGTCGGTTTTACCAGCGGCTTACCAAATTAAAAAAACATAAAATAATAGAAGCGTGAAATTATTTTAATGGAAATTTTTGAATTCAATAAAAATAGCCTTACTTTAGCTAAAATTATTAGTAATAAGATAGCTGATTGCATCTTTTAAACGTTTAATATGCATACAATGGAAAATAAGACGAATGCAAATCCCGAAAAGTTAAAAGCTTTACAGTTAACTTTGGATAAATTAGAAAAATCCTATGGCAAAGGGGCCATCATGAAGCTGGGGGATGCAGCTGTGGAAACGATAGAGTCAATTTCAACAGGCTCACTAGGTCTGGATATAGCATTGGGTATTGGTGGAGTCCCGAAAGGAAGGGTAATTGAGATTTATGGGCCCGAATCTTCCGGAAAAACCACTTTGGCAACCCATATTATTGCAGAAGCCCAAAAAAAGGGCGGCATTGCTGCTTTTATTGATGCAGAGCATGCTTTTGACAAATATTACGCGCAAAAGCTCGGTGTGGATATTGAAGATTTATTAATAGCTCAACCAGATAGTGGGGAACAAGCACTAGAGATTGCCGATAACCTTATCCGCTCAGGTGCTATTGATGTGATTGTAATAGATTCAGTTGCTGCCTTGGTGCCTAAAGCAGAGATTGAAGGCGAAATGGGTGATTCTAAAATGGGCTTGCAGGCGAGATTGATGTCCCAGGCATTGCGTAAACTTACCGGCACCATTTCCAAAACGAATTGCTGTTGTATATTTATCAATCAATTGCGTGAAAAAATAGGGGTGATGTTCGGTAATCCTGAAACAACCACTGGGGGAAATGCATTAAAATTTTATGCTTCGGTACGTTTAGATATCCGTCGTATTTCACAAATTAAGGATTCTATGGAGGTGTCTGGAAACCGCGTGAAAGTCAAGATTGTAAAGAATAAAGTGGCCCCCCCTTTTAGAATTGCTGAATTTGATATCATGTTCGGAGAAGGTATTTCAAAGGTTGGCGAAATTATTGATTTAGGAGTAGACTTTAATATTATTAAGAAATCAGGCTCGTGGTTTAGTTATGGGGATACCAAATTAGGTCAAGGCCGTGATGCGGTAAAAAGTCTTTTATTGGATAATCCGGACCTAATGGATGAGTTGGAGGCCAAAATAAAAGAAGAAGTAACAGGAGAAAAATTGGATGAAAAAATAGAAAATGATTAGTCCAATATCATCATGTAATATCAAAATAAAAGGGACTGTCTAAAAAGTCCGTCACAACGTTATTCCAATTGCGTCTTTCCGGGCTTGACCCGGAATCTGTTGGGGTATGGACCAGTAGTTTAACAGACCCTGAACCGAGTTCAGGGTGACGTAAGGACCTTTTTAGACAGCCTCGAAATGTAAAATTTACGTTCATTTTGAGCGAAGTGCAACGAAGCCGAGAAGTCTGTTTTGCTACCCGTCATTTCGAGCGAAGTCGAGAAATCTGTTTGTTAAAGATCTGTTTGTTAAAGATGAGATTTCTCCATTTCGCTCCGCTCCAGTCGAAATGACGATAGTTTTGGACTGGAGGAAACAGCCTTTTTATTTGCTCGCCGTGAATGCTATCTTCTTATAGCACCGGTTCAACGTAAGTTTCAATAGGTGGACATGAACATACTAATGTACGGTCACCATAAGAATCATTAATCCTTCCCACTGATGGCCAAAATTTGTGCGCCACAACATAGGCTAAGGGAAAAGCAGCTTCCTGGCGGCTGTAAGTATGGTTCCAATCATTGGCACACACTGTTGTAACCGTATGGGGGGCATTCTTTAACATATTATCCGTCTTATCTCTATGTCCCACTTCAATATCCCCTATTTCTCGACGGATAGATAAGAGGGCATCACAGAAACGATCCAATTCTTCTCTTGATTCAGACTCTGTAGGCTCAATCATCAATGTTCCCGCAACAGGGAAAGATACCGTGGGTGCATGAAATCCATAATCCATTAAGCGTTTGGCAATATCAGAAACTTCAATACCGACCTCTTTGAAGGCCCTGCAATCCAATATCATTTCATGGGCACAGGTATCATTCTTCCCTGCATACAACACCTGAAATTCTTTTTCCAGTCGGGCTTTGATATAATTCGCGTTTAAAATGGCATATTTTGTAGCATTGGTTAAACCTTCTTCTCCCATCATGGCGATATAAGCATGTGAGATTGTTAAGATGGAAGCCGAACCCCAAGGTGCAGAAGAAACCGCTGAAATGGATTTAGTATCGGAGATATTGACTACAGTATGCCCGGGTAAATAGTTAACTAAATGTTGCGCGACCCCAATTGGGCCCATGCCGGGTCCCCCTCCTCCATGTGGAATACAAAAAGTTTTATGTAAATTCAAATGGCAAACATCGGCACCAATACTACCCGGACTGGTTAATCCGACTTGTGCATTCATGTTTGCCCCATCCATATAAACCTGGCCACCATTATGATGCACAATCTGGCAGATCTCAATAATTTCTTCTTCAAAAACACCATGTGTTGAAGGATAGGTAATCATTAAGCACGAAAGCGTTTCCTTATATTTCTCTGCTTTCTCCCGCAGATCGTCCACATCAACATTGCCCCGCGCATCGCACTTTACTACGACCACCTGCATCCCTGCCATGGATGCTGATGCCGGATTGGTACCATGTGCCGAAGCAGGGATTAGAACGACGTCACGTTGTGATTCCCCGCAATCTACATGATAGGCATGAATGACCTTTAAGCCGGAAAATTCACCTTGGGCTCCCGAATTAGGTTGAAAGCTCATCCGCGCAAAACCCGTAATCTCACACAGCCATTTATTCAATTCTTCAAAGAGTTCCATATAGCCGTGGGTCTGATCGGCGGGGGCGAAGGGATGCAAGTTACTGAATTCAGGCCAGGTCAAAGGAATCATTTCGCTGCTAGCATTCAACTTCATGGTACAAGAACCAAGCGGAATCATAGAGTGGCATAGAGATAGATCCTTGGCTTCCAGTGATTTTATATACCTGAGCATCTCATGCTCAGAATGATATGAATTGAAAACAGGATGGTCAAGATAGGCACTTGTTCTTTTTTGATGGGCTTCAAAGCCGGTGGGGATATTTTCCAGGAGGGCCTTGAAATCAATATCGTTTATTGTTTTCCCTTTTACCCTGGCGAATATCTTGACCAAAGTTTTTACATCCTTAACCGAAGTAGTCTCGTCTAATGAAATACCCACTGTTGAGCCAGAATAATGGAGGTTTATTTCCTGATTTAAGGCTTCCGAATGTAAGGCTTCTTTTAAAAAGCCGATATCGATGGTTAAGGTATCGAAAAAAGTATCATTTTGACGCTGATAGCCTAATTCTTCAAGGCATTTCGCTAACAAAGCACTTAATCCATGAATTTTTCCGGCAATATTCCGAATGCCTTCGGGACCATGATATGCGGCATAAAATCCCGCCATAATGGCTAACAAAGCCTGGGCAGTACATATATTTGAAGTCGCTTTATCGCGACGGATATGTTGTTCCCGTGTTTGTAAAGCCATCCGTAATGCATAATCGCCAGCGCTGTCAACACTGACACCAATGATTCTTCCCGGGATATTTCTTTTGTATTCTTCTTTGGTCGCGAAATATGCTGCATGAGGACCTCCGAATCCCATGGGTATACCGAAACGCTGTGTGGTTCCCACAGCAATATCTGCCCCCCATTCCCCTGGAGGAACCAATAAAGCTAAACTCATGATATCCGCTATGACACTTAACGTCATTTGTTTTTCGTGCAGGGATTCCGCAAAAGACCTATAATTATTAATTTCGCCATTTGCCGCCGGATATTGGACGATGGCGCCGAATGTCGATGCAGAGAGCTCTGCCGTTTCATGATTACCTATTTTTAGCTCTATCCCGATTGAAGTAGCACGTGTCCGCAATACATCTATAGTTTGTGGGAAAATATTCTCCGAGACAAAAAAGACCTTGGCTTCTTTATTCTTTCGAAGGTTATATTGCATGGCCATGGCCTCAGCAGCAGCTGTTCCCTCATCCAAAAGAGAAGCATTGGCAATCTCCAAACCGGTCAAATCAATTACCATGGTTTGAAAATTTAACAAGGCTTGTAAACGTCCTTGGGAAATTTCTGCCTGATATGGCGTATATTGGGTATACCAACCGGGATTTTCAAAGATATTTCTGAGAATTACGCTAGGAACAAAAACATCGTAGTACCCCTGCCCTATATACGATTTAAAAAGTCGGTTTTTTGAGGCGATTTGTTTTATCTTCTTCAAATAATCTGCCTCACTCAAGGCCGGAGGAAGATTCAACGCACTTTTTAAACGAATTTGTGAAGGGACTGTTAAATCAATAAGCTGATCCAACGAGTTTACGCCTATGGCTTTGAACATCGATGCTTCATCTTCTTTCCGGAAAGCAATATGCCGTTGTTCAAATCTTTCTTGATAATTGATATCTAGATGCATTAATGGGTCTTTTTCAAATGCAAAGATAAATAAATTAATGCTTAATTTAGCGGTATCGCCCTAACCTAAAGCTGACAAAAACGAATGATAACGCTCAGTTCCCAATTGATAAAAAAGATAAGAGGAGAGGCTGTACATGCGGAAAAACAGGGCAAACTTACCTCATCTCAATTAGATACGATCTACCAAGAGCGGTGGTTTCATTTATTGATCCCCCAAACGCTTGGTGGAAAAGAGATGGATTTACCCACCTTCGCCAGGTTTATGGAAACATTGGCTTGGGTAGATGGAAGTTTTGCATGGGCAGTTAATTTGGGTGCGGGTGCAAATATGTTTGCTGGTTTTATGGAAGAAAATATTGCAAAGGATATTTTTGAATCAGAAAAGACCTGTATTGCAGGAAGTGGTGCTGTAAACGGTACCGCGACCAGGAGAAAAGATGGTTATCTCATTGAAGGCTATTGGAAATATGCAAGTGGGAGTTCACATGCTACACATTTTTCATTGAATGCCATGCTCGTTGATGCAAATAAAAAGCCGGGGACAGAATTTAGGTCTTTTCTTGTTCCAGCAGATAAGGTATCTGTAATCGAATCATGGCAAGTAAGCGGACTGAAAGCAACGGCAAGCCATGATTTCAAAGTGGATAAAGTTTGGGTTCATGAAGATTCTCTTTTTAACCTTCAGGAACCTTCGTCACATGCGCAGGGGGCACTATACCAATTCCCCTTTATGCTTTTAGCTGAAATAAATATGGTAGTAATGGTAAATGGCCTGGCACTCCGCTTCCTGGAACTGGCCAAAACCATCGCCGGGGGAAAACCAATCTATGCCTCCGGTAAATCTGGAACGATGTTGTTAGAGGCGAATGCGAGGTTTAAGAAGACCAGTGTGAACGTAGAGCAATCATTTATGAAAAAGAAAGAACAACTGTTTGATTGCTTGGATCAGTGTTGGCAAGCAGTTGCTAAAGGAGAAAAGATAGAAAAGAAAATAGGTAAAAAACTAAGTATGCTTGTGTTGCAGACGGCTGTATCTGCCGGTCAGCTGGTTGACGGGTTATATCCGTTTTTAGGAATGAATGTTGTTTTTGAAAATACCGAAATCAATCGGGTATGGCGTGATTTTAAGACCGCTTCCCAACATGCTTTGCTATCACCTTTGCGTAACATATAGCCTATCAGTGATTGCAGATAAGCGTTTTGCAGTCCGAAAAGAATTATACCTTTGTTCATCAAATAAAACAGGAATTAGATGAGGAAGAAAAATCATAAACAAGACGCACTGGATTATCACTCGAAAGGAAGGCCTGGCAAAATCGAAGTAGTTCCTACCAAACCTTATAACTCCCAACGCGATTTAACCTTGGCATATTCACCCGGCGTGGCCGAACCCTGCTTGAAAATTGCAGAGAAGAAAGATGATGCATTTAAATATACCGCCAAAGGTAATTTGATCGCTGTCATCAGTAATGGATCAGCGGTATTGGGTTTAGGAGATATCGGACCAGATGCCGGCAAACCGGTGATGGAAGGAAAGGGGCTGTTGTTTAAAATATTTGCTGATATAGATGTTTTTGATTTGGAGGTCGACACGAAGAATGTTGATGATTTCGTTAAGATTGTCAAAGCATTGGAGCCTACTTTTGGCGGCATCAACCTCGAAGATATCAAAGCACCGGAATGTTTTGAGATTGAAACCAGGCTAAAGGAAGAAATGAATATTCCTGTGATGCATGACGATCAACATGGAACAGCCATTATTTCCGGGGCCGCCCTGATCAATGCCTGCGAATTACAGCGAAAAAAGATTGAAAAAGTTAAAATCGTTGTGAATGGCGCCGGCGCCGCCGCAATCTCTTGCACGGAAATGTATATCTCATTGGGGGCAAAGAAAGAGAACATTGTGATGCTTGATCGGAAAGGTGTTATTCGCAAAGATCGAGAGCAACTCGATAAGTTAAAAGCGGGCTTTGCTACTGATCAAGACATCTATACCTTAGAGCAAGCGATGAAAAATGCAGATGTGTTTATCGGTCTTTCCGCAGCAGATGTAGTTTCGGCAGCGATGTTGAAATCCATGGCGAAAAACCCGATCGTATTTGCGATGGCTAATCCAAATCCGGAAATTGATTATGATCTTGCCGTGGGGACAAGGTCAGATATCATCATGGCCACCGGCCGTTCAGATTTTCCAAATCAGGTAAATAATGTATTGGGCTTCCCTTATATATTCCGCGGAGCCCTGGATGTGATGGCAACTGCCATTAATGAAGCAATGAAAATTGCAGCTGTTCATGCCATAGCTGACCTGGCAAAAAAATCCGTGCCGCAAGCCGTTAGTGAAGCCTATGAGATCAATAACCTAAAATTTGGAAAGCATTACATTATCCCAAAACCCACTGATCCCCGCTTAATCACCGAAGTTGCACCAGCTGTTGCCCTGGCAGCAATGAAAACCGGAATTGCACGTAAACCTATAGAGGATTGGGAAGGATATAAGGAAGACTTGCGGCGAAGGCTGGGTTTGGATGATCGAATCCTGAGAGATCTTACCGTAGCTGCCAAGCGGAAACCACAACGGGTTGTGTTTGCGGAGGCCGATAATTATAAGATCCTAAAAGCCGCCCAGATAGTAAAAGAAGAAGGCATTGCAGAGCCCATCCTATTAGGGAGAAGAGAGAAAATAAAACATATTATCGAAGAAAACTCAATTGAACTCGGTGAAGTACAGATTATCGATACATTTGAAGAGCAGGGCAATGAACGATATAATAAATACGTTCAATTCTTGTTTACCAAGCGTCAACGGAGAGGAATAACCCAAAATGAAGCATACAAAGCCTTGCTTGACCGAAATTACTTCGCCGCCTGTATGGTCGAATTTGGAGAGGCAGATACCCTGATTTCCGGATTGACAAAAAATTATGCTACAGCAATCCGCCCGGCTTTACAGGTTATTGGGACAGAGCCAGGAAGCCGGATCGCCGGAATGTACATGATGTTGACCAAAAAAGGACCTGTTTTCTTCGGTGATACCACCATTAATGAGAACCCCACGGTTGATGAGCTTGTCGATATCAGTGTCTTGTTAAATAAAACGGTGAGCCAGATGAACATAAAACCTCGTTTAGCTGTTCTTTCTTATAGTAACTTCGGTTCCAGCGATGGCGAGGTTCCCTTGAAAACACGCGAAGTTGTACGTAAATTGCATGAAGAATATCCAGACATTGTTGTCGACGGGGAAATGCAGGGTAATTTTGCTATTAATAATACCTTATTGGCAAACAACTTCCCTTTCAGCAACCTTAAAGGAGAGCCGGCCAATGTGCTTGTGTTTCCAAACCTTGAATCCGGCAATATTGCCTATAAACTATTGCAGGAGCTCGGTGATGCCGAAGCGGTAGGACCTATTTTGTTAGGTATGAACAAACCTGTACATGTGCTTCAATTAGACAGTTCAGTTCGCGAAATTGTGAACATGGTGACCATTGCCGTGGTAGATGTACAATCCAGAACCCTACCAAAAAAGAAATCACGAAGATCCAAATAATATAAACATGTACGATTATATCAGTGGCAAACTCGTATTTAAGTGTCCTACTTATGTCATTATTGATGTAAGTGGAATTGGTTACCATATTTCCATATCCTTAAATACTTTTGAGCAAGTGAAAGATCTAGAAACCTGTAAGTTATTCATCAGTTTCCAGGTGAAGGAAGACTCCCATTCTCTCTATGGTTTTTTCGAAGAAGGAGAAAGGAGATTATTTCAACATCTCATCATGGTCTCTGGCATTGGCCCCAATACGGCAAGAATGATTTTGTCGTCCATCACCCCGCTAGAGATCCAGCAGGCCATCGTGCAGGGAGATGTGAAATTGATCCAGCGGATAAAAGGTATCGGCCCCAAAACAGCACAACGCATGATCTTGGAATTACAAGATAAATTGAAGAAAGACGGTCCAGATACACTGATCAATGTCCCGCAATTGAATACCGCTTTGGATGAAGCACTTTCGGCATTAAGCATGTTGGGTTTTGCCAAAAACCAATCGGAAAAGATATTGAAAGAACTATACCAAACAGATCCAAACGCCTCAGTAGAGACATTAATCAAGGCCGCATTAAAAAAACTCTAAACAGGCTAAGGCTAACCTAATCTTCTTTTTGATCCATTTCTCTATTGCTGATGTTTTAATTGAGAGGAGAGCTCGCCCCTGAGTAAAATCTACCGATTTTAAAGACGCTCTATTTGTAACCTGCATCCATTATTGGGTTCCCAATTGATATGTCATCGTATTCACTCCTCGGGGAAATGGATTGAATGAATGCCGGTAAAATAAAATTTTGAATGTTACATAAATAATCCTGTGGATATCAGTACTTTTGTGCCATCAAAGAATACTAATAAAACTATACTTAATTCAGCCATCCCTGTTATGGTCGTTGAAAAACTAAAATAGGACCGTTCAAACAGAAAGCTATTTCGTCCTAAGCCGCCGGAAAGGAGGAGTCTGTCCTTCGGTTAGGATGTCTAAAAACAATAACAAACATGAAGGTAAACACAGCACCTTATGTTGTTCTTTTTATCGCATTGATTATCTCGTGTATCGGAGGCGGGCTTGCTTATCCCTATCCATCATCCCATGCCACACGGAATATGCCTGATAGTGATACACTTAAGCTACACACTTACCTCAAGCCAACCCAAATCCGGATTGGATTAAAATCCAGCCGGTATGAGAAAGAAAGTGCCGAGCTTCATTCAAAAGACTCTATCGATCTGCCCAAAGATGCAGTTTGGTTTTCCTTGGAGTTCAAACCTCTCGATGACGTTCGCCAAACCTATAAGCGGCTCTACAAAATCGCTCCTTTAATGGATGAATACGAAGAGATGCCACGCTCCTCACAAATCAACCTGTCTGGTATTGCTGCCGGCAAATATTTTATATCGGTACAACTGCAGCCCCTTATTTCCGGTGGCAAGGCCCTCGAACGAACCTGGGCGGTCACGAAAGAACCGGTTTTTACAGAAAGCCCTTTGTTTTACGCCATGTTGTGTTTTGGGCTTGGGGGTATATGTGCTTATATTTTATACGAGCGGGCAAGGCGAACAAAAAACGAATTTCAGCTCAGGGGGAAGATATCACGCGACCTTCATGATGAAGTAGGAGGTTTACTTACAGGGATTTCCATGCAGGCAGACTTATTGCGTTTGAAGATGGGCGATCAGGAGGCACAGTCGATTGAGGCAATCGGAAATCACAGTCGTCAGTCCATGCAGATGATGGATGATATCATTTGGGCGGTTGATGCCCGCAATAATGACCAGGAAAGCTTAGGTGACCGGATAAAGTATGTCGCTTCCCAATTATTCGACCCCCTGGATATAACCGTTACTTTCGAACTTGAACAAGGTAGTCGAAGAAAGATTACGCAGACCGTGCGGCAAAACCTATACTTGATCTTCAAGGAGGCCATACACAATATATGCAAGCATTCAAATGCGACCGCTGTTCGCATTCGCTTGCGTTTTGTCGCAGGAAATATCGAATTATATATCAGGGATAACGGTACGGATACAAAGAAACAACCCCTATCCAACCGCAGTGGTAACGGGCTACGCAATATGCAATTGCGTGCCGACCAGATTGATGCAGAATTGCATATAGGCTATACTGAAAATGGATACGAGGTCGGTATCATCGCGCCCAATTTTGAAGGGAGGTTATTGAAATGGCTGAAATTTTAATGAGAATGAACAATCCATATCCTTATGTATAATCTTGTCGTCGGATTAGCCGTGGGAGGCTTGTTTTTTAACCTGCTAAGTGTGCTCATTCGACTGATCAGCAAAAAGTTTCGTGAGGATCTAGCAGAAATTTTCCTGGCCATAACACTCTTTGGGTTGATGTGGTTCATTTTCATTTACCTCATGGTCATTACGCAGTACATCCAATACATCCCCAATTTGTATAATAAGGGCATTCCCATTTATTACCTTACAGCGCCCTGTTTGTATTTTTACGTTCGGTTCAAGCTCTATCCCAGCCAAGGGCTGCCCCGGTATTGGTTCCTGCACCTGATCCCCTTTTTATTCGGCCTCATTGATATTATTCCTTATATGCTGACAAGCCCTGAGGAAAAGCAGGCATTCATGGTGCATCTTACCCAAAATGCGAGCTTGGGGTTCAAGCATGAATACGGTTTTGTTAACCAGCAATGGCATTATGTGCTGAAGCTTTCGCTTGCCATCATCTACCTTATGGCACAGTGGCGCTTATTGTTCATGGCCGATGCCACCGCATATCCCTACCCACCGAGACTTCGTTTTACACTGTATTTCTATACCCTGTTTTTTTCTTTGTTTACGCTATTGCGACTAGGAATAGTGCTCAATATTTTATTCAACAGGCCTCAAGCCATGTATATCCTTAAAGATGTTGATCAACTATTTTGGCCAAGTGGCCTGTATTTACTTTTTGGTATGTGGCTATTCCTCATATCCATAAAATACGTTTACAAGCAGAAACAAATTTAAAATACCACCTTTTTGGGTGGGGAAAAGTATAGTCTTAATCCATTACTTTGCGCGCAGTTTGGGAGTAAAGCGGCACAGAAGAGTGAAGTGATGCCGGTTTAGATACAATAACATGGATACAAACAACTATAGATTAGCCATTGTGGAGGACAACACGGTGGTCTTAGATGCCTTGGTAGAATTTTTCGGAGCTTCCCAACTTTTTGATCTCTGCCTGACGGCCAACTCAGCAGAAGACTTTATGGAACAGTGGGGAGACCAACGCATCGATTTGCTGCTCAGCGATATTGGCTTGCCCGGCAAGTCGGGGATCGAAACAGCCTGGTTTGTCAAACGGAAATCTGCATCCACACAAGTGGTGATGTATACCGTATTTGATGACAAGGATGCTATTTTTCAGGCCCTATGTGCCGGCGCTTCAGGCTATTTACTCAAGAATACCCCTTTGCCCAAGATCGAAGAACAGTTACTTGAAGTCTTGAATGGCGGCTCGGTGATGAGCCCCCATGTGGCGCGGATGGTGATCCGGCATTTTAACCCATTTCTGGATCGGGCACATACACCCGCAGATGCCGAACTATTGACACCGCGGGAAATCGAGATCGTTTCCATGCTTCAAAACGGCGATTCCTACAAACAGGTGGCCGAAGGTTTCCATATCAGTGTAGATACGGTAAAGTTTCATATCCGCAATATATATAGCAAGCTGCACATCAATAGCCGGGCGGAATTGATGAATCGGTATAAACGTCCGAAATAAATAAATGAAATAGCGACTTTAATTATAGCAACAAAAAATATATGTCTCTACCCATATGAAAAGATTTTTACAAGCTTTACAACATATTACAACCCTGCGTTTTTCTACGCCCGTCTATATTTCTATAGGGATGCTATTGGTGCTTATTGGTTATTTGCAGCCGACTTTGGCACAGGTGACGCCCACGGTTACATCAACGGCGACTCCACTTTCATATGTGAAAGTAAATGATGGGCAGGAAGTGGATCCCGGATTGACGATCAGTGGCACGGCAATTACGCAGGTAACGGGAGCTACGGTGACGATTACGAACGCACAGTCGGGGGATGTGTTGACAATCGACGCGGGCGATCTTGGGAGCGGGATTTCGGTAGCGTCTGGTAATGGTACGGCTACTTTGACATTGACCGGTAACGCTGGGAAAGATATCTATCAGGCAACTTTGCGAAAGGTTAAGTTCGAGGCTGGGGGAGGAGGGAATCCGAGTACGGCACAACGGACGATTAAATTTTCGATTAATATTTCGGCTAATAGCACCAATCCGGTAACACTTGGGTTATATGGGACGGGGGTTAATTCTGCGGGAAACGGAGTGGTCAATGAAAATGCCGTTGACGGCCATTGGCAATTAAAACAACCAGGTACGAGTAGCTTCGGCAGCGTTTCAGCACAACGACATACTGCTTGGGGTATGCAGCCGGGAGGGACTTCTCCTCCTGTATGGCAAGATGCGGTGGGAGCTCCATGGAGTCGTTGGATAGGTAATACGACGCTAGGACAAAGTGAGACTGATTATGTATTTAGGTTGACAGTTGATTTCACAAATATTTCGAACATTTCACTACAGGGGAAGTGGGCGGCGGATAATGAAGGATCGCGAATTTTGGTTAATAATGTTATTGTACCTGATCAAACGGGGAGTGCTTTTAGCGCGGCTCCCAATACATTCACTATTAATCCTAGTTTTTTTATTAGCGGCGAAAATACACTCGATTTTGTAGTTCGTAACACGGCTGGGCAAACAGATAATCCTTATGGAACAAGAATCGAGTTTACTTCGGTTTCCGCCACCGGTAGTGCCTCGGCGAGCCGGACGATTAATGTCGCGACGGTGGATGCTAGTAAATCGATCGTAGCAGTATCTCCTGCAAGCGTAATTGCCAATGGTGTGAGCTATTCAACAGCAACCGTAACGCTAAAGGATGCCGCCGGAACGCCGATTACAGGTTTGGGACTCGCAGCATTCAATCCACAATTTATGGTGGATGGAAGTGCAAGCAGCACCGCGACGTTTACTGATTTCACGTCAGTTGGTTCGGAGGTTTATACTTTTCGAGTAAAAAACACGGTAGCACAGTCGGGCACAATCCAGGTAATCGCCAAAGGTGTGACAATTAACCAGCAACCCGCATTGGCATTTACTGCACAAACGGCTGATGCAGCAAATTCAACCGTGGAAAATACACCAACAAGTATCACGGCGAATGGAGTGACTACGTCAACAGTGACCGTAACGGTGCTGGATGCGGATAATGAGCCCATTCCCGGCGTAACAGTGACGCTCGTGCAGAACGAAGGGGCAAGTTCGGTGATCTCTGAGGCCAGTGGGCCTTCAAATGCGAGTGGGGTGGTTACTTTCACGGTTACGAGCACAAAAGCGGAAAAAGTTACTTATACTGCTACAGTTGGCAGTACCGAGATCACCCAGACGGCTGATGTTACCTTTACGGCCGGTGTCCCTACGGCTGCTAACTCCACGGTTGCGGCCGATCCTTCACCGGTCACCGCTGATGGCAGCACGAAATCCACGATCACGGTTACGGTTAAGGACGCGAACGGCAACCCTGTTGAAGGGGAGACGGTCACACTTGCCCAAGGCACCGGTTCATCCACGATATCCGCGGCAAGCGGAACCTCTTCGGCCGCAGGTGTTGTCACCTTTACGGTGAAGAGCACGAAAGCGGAAACGGTTACTTATACAGCAACAGTGGATCCAGATGATGTAAATGTCGTGGTGACCCAAACGGCTGATGTTACCTTTACCGCTGGTGCGGCCGCTGCTTCGACGAGTACCGCCTCTGTCCCGGCGGGCACGGCGGGCAGTGAGACGATTATAACCGTTACGGTCCATGATGCGAACGGGAATGTGGTAACCGGCGTTGCCGGTGATCTGTCGGCCAGGGTCAGCGGGGCCAACAGTGTTCCTGACCTTACCTTTATAGAATCTTCGCCTGCGGACGGCACCTATACGGCTAGCTACACACCGACCAAGTCAGGGTTGGACGCTATTGTTATACAACTAGGCGGTAGTGATATAAAAGACAATCTTTACAGCAGTACGGTATCGGCAGGTGCGGCGAGCAAGCTCTCGATTGCCACGCAGCCTTTTGCTGGTACAAGCGGTTCTGCGCTGACTACCCAGCCTGTTATCCATGTCCTTGATGCTCATGATAATATTGTTACCTCGGATGACGCAACGGTTGTCACCGTCGGGATCGGTGATGGTGACGGCGGTACTTTGGGTGGCACGCTCACCGTTACGGCCACGGATGGTGTTGCCACGTTCAGCGGGGTGAGCCTTGCAGGCACGGTGGGTGAGGATTACACACTGAAATTCACTTCGGAGCCGGTGCTGACCCCGATTGAATCAGGCAATATAGGTCTGAGCGGACCGGGCGCAGCGGCTGCCACCACCACCACTGCCGATGTCCCAGCAACGGGCACCGCGGGCAGTATTACGACTATAACGGTTACGGTCCGCGATGCGAACGGGAATGTTGTCACGGGTATTGCCGGTGATCTGTCGGGCGCTATTAGTGGCGACAATACGGCAAGTCTTACCTTTACGGAATCTTCGCCTGCGGACGGCACCTATACAGCTACTTACACGCCGACCAAATCGGGCACGGATGCTATCGACATCACA
>Ga0164243_10002942_pt1 | contig 27575 bp, 26 predicted proteins | sample OricompcompostOP_FD_108781 | JGI IMG/M metagenome (GOLD analysis project Ga0164243, IMG submission 108781) | Organic Plus compost microbial communities from Emeryville, California, USA - Original compost - Organic plus compost (OP) | ecosystem: Engineered > Solid waste > Mixed feedstock >...
CAGGCGGTGATCCCGGTCGCATCGATTCCTTCGGCGACGACGAACAGCGAAGCGATGAAGATCACGATCGGGTCGCCGAATCCGGCAACGATGTCGATTGGACCGGTCAGCCCGGCGATCCACAGGGCCAGCGCGGAGATCAGGGCGACCACAGCGACCGGAAGCTTGTTCGCCACGAACAGGACGACGGTGCCGCCGAGAATGAGCAGGGTCAGGGTGACGTCATCCATGCGGTAGGCCGTCCATGGGGGAGATACCTCGATTCCGCGGTCGGTATCGGGCTGATCCGCGCCCCCTCGGACTTTAGGAGCGCCGCCGGCGGTCAATCGGCGCCGGCGGGCCGCGTCGAGCAACGTCCACGCAAAGTTCACCCGGTTTGACCGACACGAACCGGGCCGGTCAGGCCTGCAGGTGAGCGCGACGTGGAATGCTGGCGGCCAGGCACACCGTACCGATCGTCGCAAAGCCGGCCAGCAGGGTGAACATCCTCGGGTAGCCACCGACCTGGGCCGCCAACCAGGCGCCGATCCACGGTGCGATCGCACTGGCCAGCGTCGTCGGCGCCGCCAGCATCCCGGACAGCCGGCCGTAGGCGGTCGTCCCCCAGCGGTCGGGTATCGCCGTGGCCTGGATCAGGGTCTCGATGCCCCGGGCGAATCCGTTCACCATGATCACCGCGACCAACGCCCCGGTCGGCCCGGTGACCAGGGACAGGACGAAGGTGCTCACCGCGGCCAGACCGTAGATGATCAGCGTCCGCGACCGGACCTTCCAGCGGCTGATCACGCGCTGATAGAGGAAGCGGCCCGCGACCTGTCCGACACCGCCCAACCCGAGCAGCCAGGCCGCGGCAGATGCCCGGATCCCGCGGCCGATCAGCAGCGGCACCAGATTGATCAACGCCGCATAGATCGCCAACGCGGACAGTGCCATGCCGACGACCAGGAACACGAAGGCCCGGCTGTGCACCACGGCAGCACTGTGTTCATGATCGCTGATCACCGGCCCGGCCGACGAGCCCCGATCGGTCGACCTGCCCGTGATCTGCCCGACGCGATGACGTCCCGGCCAGGGTCTTCGTAGCACGATGGCGTGGATCGGGATCGTGATCACCGCGAGCGCACCGGCCAGGACAAGATAGACCTGCCGCCAGGACAGCACGTGATCCAGCGCAGACGTCACCGGCGCGAAGACCGTACTCGCCAGCCCGGCGACCAGAGTGACCGCGGTCAGCGCCTGCAGCCGGCGTGCGCCGTACCAGCCGGTCAGGGCGGCGAACGCCGGTTGATACAGCACGCCTGCCATCGCCACGCCGGCCAGCAGCCAGCCCGCCGTGAAGATGATCAAGTTCGGAGACCAGGCGATCACCAGGACGGCGGCGACGGCAAGGACCGACCCGCCGGTCATCACCTGCAACGGTCCGCGTACGTCCAACACCCGGCCGACCGGTATACCGACCAACGCCGCGACCACCAGCGCGGCGGAGAAGGCAGCGGTGGTCCAGGTCGCCGACCAGCCGGTCTCGGCGCGGATGCTGGGAGCCAGGATGGCGAACGCGTAGTAGAGGATCCCCCAGCTGACGATCTCGGTGACACACAATCCGGCCAGGACGTATCCGGGCCCGCGCGCACCGTCGGTTGCCGGACCAAGCGGACCGGATCGTCCGGGACGCCTCGGTGTCGGGCGGGTTCCGGGTGGCGGCACGGACGGCACAATGGTCAGAGCCTGATAGCGGTGTTCGCCCTTTGTCAATGTCGGGTTCCGGATTCCGGGCGGCCCGCAAAACGCCCGATCGCCACGCCGCCGCGCGTACGCCGATCTCCGCCGCGACGAGGATCGTCCACTTGCCGGACCCGACATAGCGCTCACCGAAGGGGGTGGCACACTGGATGGCTACATGAGCAATGCGTGCTCTGGGGTCGGTGAAACTCCGAACCGGCGGTAACAGTCCGCGACCCGGTCACAGCCAGTGACCGGTTGACCAGGTGCAATTCCTGGACCGACGGTCAAAGTCCGGATGGGAAGCGCACGCAGCGACCTGGTCGTGCCGCCGCACCTTTGTGCGGGCACGGCCGTTCCTCATCTCCCCGGAGCCGATCGGACCGAGGGATGATGATCGAGGAACTCAACACTGCAGTGACACCGGGCGAGAGATCCGCCATGGATCGCGCGCTGACGCTGGCCCGATCCGCCGACTTCAGCCGTCGGGGCGGCAATCCCCGGGTCGGGTGTGTGTTGTTGGACCCGGACGGAAACCGGGTCGCTGAGGGCTACCACCGTGGCGCCGGCACGGCCCACGCCGAAGCCGACGCCCTGTCGCGGGTCGGTCCGGCTGATGGTGTTCGTGATCATGCCCGGACGCGGGTAGCGACCGCGGTCGTCACCTTGGAACCGTGCGCACACCACGGCCGGACCGGCCCCTGCGCCGACCTGTTGATCAAGGCCGGGGTACGCCGGGTGGTGTTCGCGCAGACCGATCCGAACCCGGTGGCAGCGGGCGGGGCGCAACGGCTCCGCGATGCGGGTGTCGAGGTCATCGCGGGCCATCAGACCGCCGAGGCGACGGCACTCAACGCGGACTGGACGTTTGCCCAACAGGTCGGACGACCGCGGATCCGGCTCAAGATCGCCGCGACACTCGACGGCCGGATCGCCGCAGCGGACGGAACCAGCCGGTGGATCACCTCGCAGGCGGCGCGGGCCGACGGGCACCGACAGCGGGCAGCCGCCGATGCCGTCCTGGTGGGCACCGGAACCGTGGTCGCCGACGACCCGCTGCTCACCGTGCGCCACGTCGTCCCCGACGAATCCGAGCAGCCGCTCCGTGCAGTCTTCGGCACAACACCGATCCCCGCCGCCGCGGCGATCCGACGATGCGGTCCCGGCCTAGAACCACCACTCCTGCTCAACACCCGGTCGCCGTACGACGCTGCGGCCTCGCTCCGCGCCCGCGGCGTCAGCTCCGTGCTGATCGAGGGCGGCCCCAGGACCGCCGCGATCTTCCTGGCCGCCGGCTTGGTCGACGAAGTGATCAGCTACCTGGCACCGTCGATCCTCGGCGCCGGACCGGCGGCCGTCGATGATCTTGGCATCACCACGATCAGCCAGGCGCTCCGCGGCGAGATCACCGATCTCGCCGACCTCGGCACCGGAGCCGACCGGTGTGTCCGCGTCACGACACGACTGAACCGCAGCGGCCTCCACCGCGAACATCCCGAAACACCATCCGCGCGAACCCTGCGCGCCACGATCCACCGAACCACGAAGGAGACACACCATGTTCACCGGCATCATTGAGCACACCGGCGAGGTCACCATGCTGCAGCGACTGGGTGATTCCGCACGGTTGGGTATCCGGACCTCGCTGCCGGTCCGCGGAACGGCATTGGGTGGTTCGATCGCGGTGAGCGGCGTCTGCCTGACCGTCACCGAGCACACAGCGGACGGATTCATCGCTGACGTGATGGCCGAAACCCTCACCAGGACGACCCTCGGTGATCTTGAACCGGGCAGCCGCGTGAACCTCGAACGTGCAATGCCGGCCACCGGCCGGTTGGACGGTCACATCGTCCAAGGACACGTCGACGGCACCGGGACGGTGGTCGACCGGCGACCCGGTGACCGCTGGGAACTGGTCCGGGTCAGGGTGCCCGGCAGGCTGATCCGATACGTGGCGCCGAAAGGATCGATCGCGGTCGACGGAACCTCGCTGACCGTGGTCGAGGTGGACGATCCCACGGCTGACACCGAGTCGAGTTTCACGGTCGCGCTGATCCCCGAGACCCTCACCCGAACGACGCTGGGAACCGCCGAGGTGGGGACGAAGGTGAACCTGGAGGTCGATGTGATCGCCAAGTACGTTGAACGGCTCACCGCGACCCGGGCCGGCCGACCGGAGGTGGTCGCATGATCACCGCCGACGGGCACCGGAGTCGCGCAGCGCGTGACGACGCCGATGATGATCTTGTCGCTGCCGCGATCGGTGAGATCGCGGCCGGGCGACCGGTCGTCGTCGCCGACGACCAGGGGCGTGAGGACGAAGGAGATCTGATCTTCGCCGCCGAGTTCGCGACCGCGGAGCTGATGGCATTTCTGATCAGGCACACCTCGGGTGTGGTCTGCGTGCCGATGATCGGCGAGGATCTCGACCGGCTGCGGATCGGCCCACTGGTCGACGACAACACCGATCCCAATCGGACAGCGTTCACCATGACGGTCGATTCCGCTGCGGGCGTCACCACCGGAATCTCGGCGGAGGACCGGGCGTGCACGGTACGCGTACTGGCCGACCCGGCGGCCGCACCAGGCCATCTGACCCGACCCGGCCACATCTTCCCGCTCCGTGCCCGGTCCGGAGGAGTGCTGGAACGTCGCGGGCACACCGAGGCAGGCATCGATCTCACCCGGCTGGCGGGGGTCCGGCAGACGGCGGTGATCGCGGAATTGACCAATGACGACGGCACGATGATGCGCCGCCCGGAGCTGAGCGCATTCGCTGCCCGGCACGGCCTGGTCATGATCAACATCGATCAGCTGGCACGCTACCGGTGGCGGCACGAGACCCTCGTCGACCAGCTGGCCGGCACCCGGCTACCCACCGCGTACGGCGAGTTCACCGCGTACGTGTACCGGTCCCGACCGACCGGGACCGAACATATCGCCCTGGTCGCCGGGCAACCCGCGGAAGTGATCGAACCAGCACTCGTCCGGGTCCATTCCGAGTGCCTCACCGGTGACGTCCTCGGCTCCCTGCGGTGTGATTGCGGCCCGCAACTGCAGAGCGCCCTGTCCACCATCGCAGGACGGGGACACGGCGTTGTCATCTATCTGCGAGGACACGAGGGCCGCGGCATCGGGCTGGCCGACAAGCTGCGGGCCTATCGTCTGCAGGATTCGGGACGGGACACCGTCGATGCCAATCGTGATCTTGGGCTGCCGGCCGACGGGCGCAGCTACGACGATGCCGGACAGATCCTCCGCGATCTCGGGATCTCGGCGGTGCGGCTGATCACCAACAATCCGGCCAAGGTCGACGGCCTCGAACGGTCGGGAATCACCGTGCTGGAGCAGGTCCCCACACCGTCCTTCACCAGCCCGCACAACCTCGGCTATCTGCTCACCAAGCGTGATCGGATGGGCCACCGGCTTCTCGACCTGCAGACAGGAGAATGATCATGAGCAGAATAGGTGCACCGCAGATCGAGCCGGTCGACGCGGCAGGATTGCCGGTGGCGATCATCGCCGCACGCTGGCACACCACCATCATGGACGGCCTGCTGCAGGGTGCGCTGCGCGCCTGCCAGGACTGCGCGGCCGAGGCGGAGGTGGTCAGGGTGCCGGGATCCTTCGAACTCCCGGTCGCGGCGCAGGTGGCGGCGAGCTCGGGCTACCACGCCGTCGTCGCGCTCGGCGTCGTGATCCGCGGTGACACGCCGCACTTCGACTACGTCTGTCGCGGTGCCACGGACCAACTGGCGAGAATCGCCGTCGACACGGCCGTTCCGGTCGGATTCGGGCTGCTGACCTGCGACACCGAGGAACAGGCTCTGGCTCGCGCCGGACTCCCGGGCTCGACAGAGGACAAGGGGTACGAGGCCGCCGCGGCTGCGATTGACCTGGCGGGCACCCTGGCCCGGATCAGATGTGGCGGGCGACCGGATCCGGCAGACGGGAAACGTCACCGATGATCACGGCCGGTTGGTCCCGCCCGGCGTCACCGGCCAGCGCGAGAAGATCGCTGAGATCCTGCGACGGCAGGTAGACCAGCGGGGTCCGGCGACCGGTCGAGGCGATCTGGGCGGTCATCCGTTCGAACTCGGCGAGCGCCAGCCGCTCCCGACCCAACCGGAGATATGCGGCGGCTCGCAGCCCGGATGAGTTGCCCGGCCACAGCCGTTCGAAGATGGTGTCGGGCGTTGTGCGCAGCTGGCCGGAGATCCGGTCCAGCAGGTCCAGTGTGTCCTGCGGCCGACCGTCCGACAGCGCCCAGACCGACTCCAGCAGGTTGGGCCACGGCCGCCGGTCCACCGAATCCAGCAGTTTCTCGGCGCAGGCGTGCTCACCCTCGCACCGCAGCGCCAGATAACGCCAACCGTCGAGCACGTTGCGGTCGTTGCGAGTCAGCAACGTCCCGGGTCGTCCCAGAGCCGTCCGGGACAGCTGCTCGTACGCCAGCCCTGGTTGGCTCGGCGGCAGCAGCGTCAGCGCCTGGTAGACGCCCCAGTACAGCGGGAGCTCCGCGGCATCCGAACCCGCCCGATCGATGTCGATCCCGGCCTGGTCGAAGTCGAGGCTCTCCACCGACACCACCACGCTGGCCAGGCGGTGGAACCGGCCGAGCGGTCCGTACTGCCAGTCCTGCGGCCACCGGTGATCGATCTGTTGCAGGGCCTGCCGGGCGCCGTTGATCTCCCCGGACAGTGCGCGGACCGCTGCGGCCATCGAGGACAACTGGAAGTCGAGGTCGGGCCGTCCGGTCCGTCCGGGAATCAGGTCCGATTCACCGAGGATGTCCTCGGCCGTGCGGATCGCGGCAGCCCTGATCAACGTGGTCAGGGTCTGCTGGACGGCCTCGGCGGCCGATGTCGACAGCTGACCCGAGACATCGGCCAGGCGCATCCGCACCGGTTCTCCGCCGGTGGTCGGTGGCGGCGGTCGGTTCTCGGTGCTCAGCTCCCCGCGCAGCCACGGCGCAGCCGACTCCACGGCGGTCAGCAGAATCCGTTCCGTCGGGCTCGCCACGGCCTTCTGCTGCTGGGCCGCATGCGCCGCCATCGACAGCAACTCGGCCGCCGAGCCGTTCGGCTCACCCGTCCGGTCCAGGGACACGATGGCCGCGGCCAAGGCCAGGAAGGGGTAGCGGCGCAGTCGTGTCGGTTCGGTCGGCACAGCCAGCCGACGGATCTCGACGCCGCCGGAATGGATCAGGTCCTCCAGGTGACTGCCGAGCCTGCGATTCGCGGCATCCAGGTCCGAGATCTGCAACCACGCCTCGACGGCGGTGACCCAGTCCTCATGGTTCTCCGCCCACACCGCCAACCGCTGGTGCGCCCGACGGAATCCGTCGGGGTCCGTTCTGCCGAACTCCTCCTGCAGCGACCGGCGTACCCCCGACGCATAGCGGAAGACCGGCAAGCCGTCCGCGCTGATGGCCTCCCAGCGGCCGAAGCCTGCGTGCACGGCACGGACCAGGAGATAGCCCGCCCGGCAGATCGGCAACCCTGCCAGCTCGGCGGCCAGCGACGGTTCGACGGTGTGGGCGACCGAGATCACGGCCAGGAAATCGGACAGCTCACCGAACCGGTCGTCGGGCGGCGCGCAGCAGGGCGTGACCGGATCCGGCGTGCCACCGGCATCCGATCCCCGGCACATTCCGGTGAGGACCGATCTGATGAAGGACAGCTGAGTTCGGCACGGATCCGTACCGCCGGTGAAGAGATCTGCGATCTGCTCGGCAGCGATCGCAGCGGTGTGGGCGGCCAACGGCAAGCGTCCGACCAGGTCGGCCAGTTCCGTCGCGGAAGCGATTCCCGACAGCGGTTGCAGGACCGCCGCTCGTTCGTCGTCGGTGAGCAGAAGATCATCCGGGCCGAGGACGGTGATATCTCGTCGTCCGCGGCGCGGGATCGGGGAATCCTGGTCCCGGGTGAGGACGACGCAGTCGATCACATCGGTCAGCAGGTCCAGGGCCGCGGCGACTTCCTCGGCAGCGTCCGGCCCGATCAGTTCGGCGTTGTCCACGATCACGGTCCGGCGGGCGGCCGGGCGATGCAGAGCGCGGACCACGAGGTCCTGCAGCGTCGGATCGAACTGGCGGGCCTGATCGTTCGGTGTGCCGGGAGGATTTGATGTGCCGGGAAAAGTGGACGGCTCCAGCCAACCGCTGCCCACCAGTTCGGTGGTCAACCGGTCCCAGAACTGGTCGGCGGTACGAATCCGGCCGTCGACGGTGACCCACAGGCATTCCCGTTCGGTACGGCTCGCCCACTGCGCGGCCAGCGTCGTCTTGCCGAAGCCGAACGGCGCATGGATCACCGTGAGGCGGCCGCCCGCCTGAAGTCGATCCCAGAGGCGGGGCCTGATGACCAGTCCGCCGAGAATCGACGGAATGCCTGTGACCAATGACAACCTGCCGCCCCCATGTCGCCCCCCGACGCTTCGTCGAATCTAGCAGTGAGAAACCGACCGCGACGGCGGTTCGACAAAAGAGCCCGCAGTCGATGGCCACCGGCCCGGTTTCGGTGCGGCGTCGTGAACTGCACCCTTCTTTCGGGCCGCCGAGCTGGCATGATCAGGTAATGGCCCGATCAACTCACATGGTGTCGCTGGGCTTCGGAAAATTCGCCCGGGCGGACCGGATCTATGCCCTGGAACCGCTGGTCGGCGAGGACCGCGGCGACGGTCGGCGTACCAAGGTGTGGGTGGAAGGGGTCGCCGACCCGATCATCGCCTCCCGGACCGAGGGGACCATCCTGCGCGACATGGGCCAGGAGGCTGCGGCCGTCGCCCCGACCGTCGACGAGGCGCTGGACCTGGCCCGCCGGCTTGCGGCGGCGGCCGAGGCCGGACGGGTCGACCTGAACGATCTCGGCCGGCGCGCCCGACGGCTGTTGGCCGCGACCACCGCCGGGTCCGGCGAGGAGTAGGGCACCCGCAAGGCCAATGGATGATCTGTGACAGGGACGTCCCTGCCACAGATCATCCACTGGTGACCGCCGCGCGGACGGGCCGCTCAGATCAGCGTGGTCAGACCTTGATCAAGAGCCACCGTGGGTGTCCAGCCGAGCAGGCGGCGGGCGGCGGAGCTGTCGGCGGTGATGTGGCGTACGTCACCGAGGCGGTAGCGACCGGTGATCACCGGCGCCGGACCGTTCATGATCATTGCCATCCGGTCGGCGACCTCGCCGATGGTGACGACGCGGCCGGAGCCGATGTTCAGCGGGGTGAGGCCGGGCGGCAGCCCTGCTCGGACGGCTGAAACCGTCGCCGCGGCGACGTCGTCGACATGGATGAAGTCCCGTCGTTGGCCACCGTCCTCGAAGACGGTCGGCGCCTTGCCCGCGAGCAGCGCCGAACGGAAGATCGCGGCCACACCGGCGTAGGGCGTGTCATGCGGCAGCCCGGACCCGTACACGTTGTGGTAGCGCAGCGCCACGGCTGTCCCGCCGGTATCCCTGGCCCAGATCGCCGCCAACTGCTCAAGATGCACCTTGGTCGCGGCATAGACGTTCCGCGGATCGGCCGGGGTGTCCTCGCCGACCAGTTCGGGGACAAGATCATTTCCGCAGTCGGGGCAGCGTGGTTCGAAGCGTCCCGCGGCAAGATCGGACCGGCTTCGCGGCGGCACCGGGATGCTGCCGTGGACCGGGCAACGGGCACGGCCCTCCCCGTAGACGACCATGGACGAGGCCAACACGACCCGGCCGATCGATTCCTCCGCCGCGGCTCGCAGTACGGCAGCCGTACCGAGATCGTTGTCCCGGGCGTAGTCGTCCAGATCGGACAGGTCGACACCCAACCCGACCTTCGCAGCGAGATGGATGATCGCGTCACATCCGCGCAACGCTGCTCGCAGCCGCGGCACGTCGACGATGTCGTCGGCACGGTCCAGGGCACGATCGAACACCACAGCACGGTGCCCGGCCGCATCGAGCCGACGCAGCACCGCACCCCCGATGAACCCGGCTCCGCCGGTGACCAGGACCCTCATCCCGGATGGGCCGGCAACGCGACGTCGAAGCGGCAGCCGTCGTCGGTGTTGCGGACCGCGATCCGGCCCTGATGGGATTCAACGACTCCGCGCGCAATGGCCAGCCCGAGCCCGGCACCGTCGGGAGCCGTACGCGACCGGTCACCCCGCCAGCCCGCGTCGAACACCTTCGGCAGATCCGGCTCCGGGATGCCGCCGCAGCTGTCGGACACGGCGACCGAGACATCACCGGCCGGTTCGCGGCCGGCGGTGATAGTCACCGTGCCGCCCCGGTCGGTGTGCCGTACGGCGTTGCTGATCAGATTGCCCAGCGCTCGGACCAGGTCGTCGGCGTCGCCGGTGATCGCCAGCCGGTCGGCCTCCGGCACGTCGACGACCAAGGCCACCCCGGACCGCTCCGCCGCCGACTCCACTTCATCGGCGAGGTCGATGACCAGTTCCCGGACCGAGAGCAGCTTGTGTTCCCTGACCGGGGGGCCGCCCTGCACCCGGGACAGCTCGAACAGATCCGCCACCAGTGAGTCCATCCGACCCACCGTCGCACGGATCTGCGCCATCGCCCCGGGAACGTCGGAGACCATGCCGTCCTCCAGTGCCTCCGCCATCGCCCGCAGACCCGACAACGGCGTCCGCAGGTCGTGTGACAGATGCCTGACCAGTTGCTGTCGGGCGTACTGGGCTGCTTGCTCGCGCGCCCGGGCATCCGCGAGCCGGGTTCGGGTGGCATCCAGCTCGGCCATCACGCCGGCGAGTTCGGCCGGCATCGCGGTCTGCTCGGGATGCCCGCCCTGAACGGCCAGCTCCGGGGTCAATCGGGAGATCCTCGCCCCCAATGATGTCGCGCTGACCACGATCCGGCGGGTCACCAGCAGCGCCAGCGCGGCGGCCAACACCAGGGAGACTGTCAGCGCGAGCATGATCACGCCGCTGTCGTGTCCGGAGATGAACATGAAGCGGACGTTGACCAGCACGGCGGCGGCGACCGCGATCACCGGGGCGAGAACGGCAGTGATCATCTGGTAGCGCACCGACGCCTTGCGGGTCAGCCGCAGCAGCGCAAGGGCGACTGAGCCGATCACCAGACAGGCGAGCACCGCGATCCCGGTGATCACCAGTTGATCTTGCAGGATCCTGCTCATACCAACTCGTCCTCCCGGGCCGCCCGATAACCCTCCCGGCCGACGGTGAGCACCAGACGAGGATCGGACGGGTCGTCCTCCAACTTCTGGCGCAGCCTGCGCACGTGCACGGTCACAGTCGAGTTGTCGCCGAAGTCCCAGCCCCAGACCCGGTTGAGCAACGTGGCCTTGCTGAACGTCTCGCCGGGATGTCCCGCCAGGAAGGCCAGCAGATCGAATTCCCGGCTGGTCAGCCCCAGCGGCTCGCCGCGCCGTGTCGCAGTGCGCGCGGCAAGATCGATCTCCGCATCACCCAGTCGGAGCGAGCGCTCCCGCAGACGATTGCCGGTGAGTTGTTCGGCGCGACGCAGCAGCGCCTGGACCCGCAGCACGATCTCCCGGGGGCTCAGCGGTTTCACCACATAGTCGTCGGCGCCGATCTCCAGACCGACCAGCCGGTCCGTCTCCTCACCCCGCGCCGAGATGATGATCACCGCGGCGTGGTCGCCCGCCGCCCGCCGTCGGCGCAGCACCTCCAGGCCGGACAGCGTCGGCAACATCACGTCCAGCAGCACGACGTCAGGAACCGTACGCTGCCAGGTCGTCACCGCCTCCGAACCGTCCGCGGCGAGCGCCACCTGGTGACCGGCCTTGGTCAGGTAGCTCGTCAGCACATCGGCCAGTATCCGATCGTCCTCGACGATCAAAACCTGTGCACCCACGGTGACAGCGTACGAGTCCTGACCCGCTGGGGATCCCGGATCCCGGCGGCAAACCGATCACGTAAGCGAACCGAAAGCGTTTGATCATGGTGGATCCCGCGGTGGCTGTCTAGGTTCTCCGATATGGAATCGGTGCAGGTCATCCTGCCGTGTCTCAACGAAGCGGCGGCGCTGCCCACGGTGCTGGCCTCCGTCCCGCCCGACTACCAGGCTCTGGTGGTGGACAACTGCTCGGTCGATGCAACGGCGCGGGTCGCCGGGGAGCACGGCGCGACCGTGATCGGTTGCGCCGCCCGCGGCTACGGCGCGGCCTGTCATGCCGGCCTCCTGGCGGCGACCGCCGAGGTGGTGGTGTGGATGGATGCCGACGGCAGTCTTGACGGCCGCCAGTTGTCGAGGGTCGTCGAACCGGTCAGCAGTGGACGCGCTGATCTCGTGATCGGCACCCGGCGACCGGTGAGTTCGGCTGCCTGGCCGTGGTGGCTGCGGGCGGCCAATGCCGAACTGGCCAGAGAACTGTCGGTCCGCACCGGGCAGCGGATCCGTGATCTTGGTGCGATGCGCGCCGGCCGGCGGGAGCAATTGCTGTGCTTGGACCTTCGGGACCGGCGCAGCGGTTACCCCGCCGAGACCCTGGTTGCCGCCGCCGATGCCGGTTGGCGGATCGGCCAGGTCGAGGTCGACTACCGACCCCGGATCGGTAGATCGAAGGTGACCGGTACGCCGCTGGGAGCGCTCCGCGCCGTCCGTGACCTGCGCGCGGTGATGGCCGCACGATGACCACCGTCACCGTGGGATCCCGCTCGACGGGCCAGCGAACCCGGATGATCACCGATCGGGCCGAGACGATCATCGTGCTGGCGAAGGAGCCGCTGCCCGGACGGGCCAAAACCCGGTTGCATTCGGCATTCAGTCCCGGTCAGGCGTCCGCTCTGGCGGCCGCGGCGTTGGAGGACACCCTCGGGGTGGTCCGCGCGATGTCGGTACGCCGCCGGATCCTCGCCTGGGAAGGGAATCCCGGGGACTGGGGTCACGGGTTCGAGGTGGTCGACCAAGGTCCGGGCAGTCTGGCAGACCGGCTGGGCCGGGTCTTCGACCACGCGCTGACCGGGGCGCCCGAGACGCCGACCTTGTTGATCGCCATGGACACCCCGCAGGTCACCCGCGAGCTGTTGTCGACGTCCTGGGACGGAGCTGACGCGGTCATCGGACTGACCGAGGACGGCGGCTACTGGGGCATCGGACTGCGCCACGGTCCGGCTGCCGGAGTGTTCGACTCGATCCCGATGTCGACCGACCGCACCGGAGCGGCACAGGTCGCCCGACTGCTCGATCTCGGCTACCGGATCAAACTGCTGCCACCGCTGCGCGACGTGGACACGCCCGACGATGCCGCCCGGATCGCCGATGATCATCCCCTTCTCGGCTTCTCCAGGCTGCATCGGCAGCTGATCGCCGATCGCGGAACGGTGGCCGGGTCAGCGGAGGATCTGCGCCGGATCTTCGACCACGCCTATCACGGTCGATCGCTCGAGGCGCACACCGGCGATGGTGTCGATCCGCTCCGGATCGCTGCCGACCTGTGGCATCGGCCGGCCGACGGCGTCGACCTGCTGGTCGTCGCCCGGTGCCAACCTCCGGTCCTGGATCTCGGCTGCGGCCCCGGCCGGATGGTCGCGGCACTCACCGAATCGGGACGGTCCGCGCTGGGCATCGACCTTTCGGCGGCGGCCGTCGGCGCCAGCAACCGCCGTGGCGCACCGGCGTTGCGGCGGGACCTCAGCGACCCGCTGCCGGGCGAGGGCCGGTGGGGGACGGTGTTGCTGATGGACAGCAATCTCGGTTTGGGCGGTGACCCCGACCGACTACTGCGCCGGTGCATGGCGCTGGTGGCATCCGGCGGCCTGATCATCTGCGAGACCGACCCTGATCCGTACGCCGACGAGACGCACCGCGTGTTGCTGCGTGCCGGTGCCGCATCGGGTCGCGTCCGGTGGGCACGGATCGGCATCGAGGCCCTGGCCGCCCGGGCCCAACGGCACAACCTCGTCGTTGCCGAACGCTGGTCAGCCGACGGCCGTACCTTTGCCGCGTTGCGGACGCTGTAGCAGCTCGGCGATGATCACCACCGCAACGGTGACGCCGCCGGTGATCAACACAGCCGGCAATGGCGGCGACACCTCGGCCGTCGCGTTCTTCTGATGCGCCCGGGCACCGACCGCGATCAAGGTGATGATCACCAGGCTGCCGGCGGCCAGCAGACCGATCCGCAACGGCATCCGGCGCCGCTGGGCAACCCGCCGCAGGACCAGGTGCCCCAGGAGCAGGGAGATCGGCATCAGCACCAGATCATTGATCAACCAGGCGGACAGGCCCCAGCGAGCCAGCCGGAACCAGTCCGGGTGACTGACCCGGGTCAGCACCAGGTACAGCCCGTAGCCGGCCGCACAACTGCCCGTCACGGCGAGCGCTCCGCGCACGATCCCGATCGTCACAGCAGCTCCAGCCGTTCGACCCATTTGGTCTGCAGCGCTCCGGGCCGGTTGGGGGCGATGACGCGCGCCGGAAAGCCGTGATCGGGATGCAGCACCTCGCCGTTGATCTTGAAGGCAAGGATGCTGCGCTCGTCGGCGACGAAGTCGGCCGGGAGGATCGTCCGCGCGTAGCGTGATCCCCGTTCCAGGGAGACGACACGGACGTCGTGGCCTGCGCCGCCCACCAGCCCGACCAGGTCCTTGATCCGAACGCCGGACCACTCGGCGCCGATGCTCCATCCCTCGACACAGGGCGATCGGCAGACGGACCGCGGTCTGTGGCAGTGCGGCGAGGGCCGCGCGGTCCAGCTCACGGTGACCGTCCGGGCCGACGATCGTCAGCGACCAGTCAGCCAACCGAGCGGTCACCCCTGCCTGTGCCGCGGTCCGGTTCACCGGAACGCCCTGCAGATGCACCGATCTGGGACGGCGGGGCGCGAGCAGTGCGAGCCGGTCCAACGGCCCGATCGTCTGGCCGATGCTGAACAGGGTGAGCCCGCCGGCCACACCCAGTACGCCGCCGATGAAGCCACGACGGGACGTGGGCAGGTCGCTTCGGTGCGCAGCACGCGGCCGACGCAGCGCCCGGGTGATCACCGGCAGCCTGGTCGCGACATGGATCAGGATCGCGCCCATCGCGATCCACGCGATGGCATAGTGCACCGGAACGAAATCGAACCGGAAGACATACCACTGGAAGACGTTGAAGAGACCGGTCGCCACCTGGACGATCCCGGCTGCGGTCAGCACCCCGATCAGCAGCTTGTCGGCTGCGAACCACAGCAGCGCGGATTTCTTGCCCGTGTCACCCTCCGGCCGGGAGAGGATCCGCGGATACGCTGCGAAGATCTTGGCCAGCAACAGCGGCAGACAGGCAATACCGGTTGCCACGTGGATACCTTGTGTCACCCGATAACCCCAGACCGGCCGGGGACCAAGCAGCACGCCGGAGTCCGACTGGGCGTTGTGGCTGATCAACCCGGTCAGGAAGCAGATGCCGAAAGCCGGGCCGAGGAACATGCCGATGCGAGCGACCACCGCCGGTGTCTGGACATCGCCGGCGATGGTGTCGGGCTCCGGGAGGTGGCGCAGCAGACGCTGCGTCGGCCACTTGATCATGACCGCAAGACTAGGCACCGCCGGCCCGCCGTGGAACAGATCGACGATTACCGATCGACTACGGATAAGGGCTTTCGGTGGCGTGGAGCCGTCCGGGTGGCCGAGCGTGAGGATGTGACTTCTGTTGCCACCCAGATCCGTCGTCCGATGACGCGCGGCCCGGCGCGGGTTCCCGGGCGGATCGTGGCAGCACTGGGAATCGTCGTACTCGCCGAGTCGTCGATCATCTTGCTGCGGCAGATCCAACACGGCCGACTCGGACTCCTGATCGCCGTCCTGCTGTTCGGCGTCCTCGGATTGTGGTGCCGCAATGCCCTCCCCGGCCTGCGGATGCGGACGATCGCGGTGATCTGCGCGGTCGCCCAGCTGCCGGGCCTGCTCGCCAGGCCGCTGCTCAGCGACGACTCCTACCGGTACGTCTGGGACGGTCGGGTGCAACTGGCCGGGATCGATCCCTATCGCTATGCACCACTCGATCCGGTGTTGACCCGGTTGCGGGATCCGCTGCTGTTCCCGCCCGGTGCTGCGTTTCCGGTGATCAACAGGCCGTGGGTGCACACCATCTACCCGCCGGTCGCCGAGCTCTGGTTCACCCTGGTGGCGGCCGTCACTCCGTGGCGGGCCGGAACACTCGGCCTGCAGATCGGGTCGGCGCTCATGGTTGTGGCCACCACCGTGGTGATCGGGCGGGTCCTGATGCGTACCGGTTCCCATCCCGGGTGGGCCTTGGCGTACGGGGCATGTCCGGCAACGACGATCGAGGCGGCCAACGGCGCGCACGTCGACGTGTTGGCCGCACTGTTGTTGGTGATCATGGCCTGGTGCGTGATCACCGACCGGCACCGGGTGGCCGGAGTGATGCTCGGACTGGCCGGAGGAGTCAAGCTGGTGCCGATGCTGTTGGTGCCGGTCTTCCTCCGGCGGCGGCCGCTACGGACGGCCGCGACATCCATCATCACGCTGCTGCTCGGGTACCTTCCGCACGTCCTCGCCGTCGGCGGCCTGGTGCTCGGATATCTCCCCGGATATCTCAACGAGGAAGGTTTCGACGGGCGACGGCGGTTCGCCTTGTTGATCTTTCTTCCGGAGCGGGCGCGGCTGCCTGTCGCCCTGGCGATCGCAGCCGGCTGCGCGGTTCTCGCCATCATTCGGGCGCGCCGCGATCCGGTGCTGGTCACCTGCTGTTGGCTCTACGGCGCGGCGTTCCTGGTGGCGACACCCACCTACCCGTGGTATCTGCTGCCGGCGATGGTGCTGGTCGTGATGGCGCGCCGGTTCGAGTGGCTGATCCTGTGGCCGGCCGCGTACTTCGGCTTCCTGCACGACCGTGACCCGATCCTGCAGACCGTCGGTTACGGTGCAGCGCTGCTCGTCATCCTGGCCGCGACCGCGTGGCGACGGCGGATCAGAGCGAGTCCGGATGCCGCCGGATCCGCCGCCCGGTGATCTTGGTGATGCTGATCTCGATCGCCAGCGGACGCCACCCGCCCGCCCAGGGCACCACCTGTTCGGCCCACTCCGGTTGATCACCGTTGACCTGCGCGGCCCGGGTGACGCCCTGGACCAATACGCTGTCGCCCTCGCAACGGATCTGATCAAGATGGTCGACCTCGAAGGCGACCTGTGTCGGGCGGACCAGTTCGGCCAGCCTGCTCTGCTCCGAGGTGCGGAAACCGATGATCGGATCCGCGTAGACGTAGGCCACCGGGAGGATGATCTGTCCGGAACCCGTCGCCCAGGCGATCCGACCGACCGACTCCATCGCCAGGAGCGTACGGCAGTCGTGCTGATCAAGGCTGGTACTGAACGTGTGGGGACGGCGCGGGACAGTGGTCATGGCCTCACCGTAGGAATTCCTCGGGCGGTGTACATGATGCGAGAGTCCCGGGACGGTCGGGCCTTTGGTCCCGGGAGGTCGATCCGTCGAACGCTCACCGGGGCGGGACGACCGAACGGGCCGCCCGATCGGGCGACCCGTTTTGTGCTTTGCTGATCAGCCTGTCTTGCTGATCAGGCCGTCTTGCTGATCAGCCCGTCCTTGCTGATGCTGATCGGTACGCGGGGTGGCGCGAACCTCAGTGGGTCCAGCCGTGATCCCGGATGTAGGGAAGCCGGTTCCAGTAGCGGGACAGGCCCCAGGTCGCACCGGCCGTTGTTGCGGCGAGAGCCAGCAGGCACAGCGCGTAGATGATGTGGTAGTCGACGATCGGGTTGGGCGACCCGCTCGGCTCACCGGCCGTGGTGAAGCGATCCAGCGGGAACTCGGCGGCCCACATCATCAGGACCACCACCGAACCGACGACGGCCGCCGGCCACATGGCGATCCCGACCATCATGGCAATGCCGACGGCGAGCATCGACAACATGAACAGCCAGTCCGCCCACCAGGTTCCTGCCATCGAGTGGGCGATGCTCACGAACGGGCCGACGTCGACCGAACCCAGGAACCCCTTGGTCGGTGATCCGCCGTTGATCCAGGCCCTTTCAGCGGTGGTGGCGAAGCCGAATCCGAACGTCTTGTCCAGGAATGCCCACAGGAAGATGAAGCCGGTGGCGAGCCGGAGCACGGCAAGGATCCGACGCGCTGCAGCGCTGGTCACCACGGAATGCGCGGACTCCTGGACGGCCTGGTCGGGAGCCGTGGTGGTCACCGGTGTTGTCGGCCGGCGTGTCGGGGTGCGGGGTTCGCCCGCGATGTGCGCTCCATGTTGAACGCTCATGATCAGTCCTTCCCAAGGTGATGATCCTCGTGGATCCGGAAGGAATCCATTCCTTCCGATGATCATGTTTGTGGATCCGCCGTCCCGGCGGAGGTGGCGAAAGGACGGCATCTCCGGGACTTTGGGCACCTCGGGGAGACCCGGGCGGCCGGTCTACTGCAGGAAGTCGATGTCACGCCAGCTGTAACTCGGGGTCCAGCCGAAGAGTGTTCGCATCCTCGTGCAGTCGAACGCCGACTGCGGGTCCTGGTACCCGTCGACAAAATCGGCATAGCCGTCGTAGTACTCGGCCATCAGGTCACGCAGGCTGCGCCGCGCCCGGGTGTCCGCGGCCGCGATCAAGCACACCTCGTGTCCGGTGCTGGCCCCTTCCAACGCAGCCCGGTAGGCGGTGCCGACGTCCCGCGCGTCGATGTAGCTCCAGAAGTTCGCCATGTTCCGGGTCGGGTCCGCCCACTCGTCGGGGAACCGGCGGTAGTCGTCGGGAGAGATGACGTTGTTGATCCGCAGCCCGACCCAGGACGTGTCCGGGCAGGCCAGGGCCAGCGAGTCGGCGATCACCTCGCTGATGAACTTGCTCAGCGCGTACGCGTTGGGTGAGGGGTGGCGTTCGGACTCGTCGAACGGTATCCGCCGGGGTGCCACACCGGCGGTGAGCAGGCCGGTCGCCATCTCACTCGAGGCGTACACCACCCGCGGCACGCCGAGATCCCCGGCGGCCTGCATCAGGTTGTGGGCACTGAGCACGTTGTTGTCGAAGACGTCGATCCGCGCCTGGCCGGCCGGCGCCGGGTTGGCGGCCAGGTGGGCGACGCCGTCCGGCCGGAACTGGGCCAGCGCGTCGTAGACCCGTCCGGCGTCGGTCAGCTCGACCCGGCAGAACTCGCCGGGGAGCTCCAGGTCGGGTCGCGGGGCGAGGTCGAAGTTGACGACCTGGTGACCGGCGTCCGCGAGTTCCCGGACCACCCATTGACCGGCTTTACCGTTGCCTCCGGTGACGACGACTCGCATCGTTTGCTCCTGTCCTGTTCCGATTCGCGTTGGGGCCTGGAGATTGTGTATCTTTGTGCGTCGGCGCGGTTCGCTGGACCGGCCGAGACTGGCCCCTATAGCTCAGTCGGTAGAGCGTCTCCATGGTAAGGAGAAGGTCTGCGGTTCGATTCCGCATGGGGGCTCGGCGGTCACTTCCTCGCGGGAGTGGCCCAAGCTGGAAACCACGGCACTGACAACCGAGGCACGGGAAACCAAGCCGAAGGCAAGCCACGGCGGGATAGCTCAGACGGTAGAGCAAGCGGCTCATAATCGCTGTGTCACGGGTTCAAGTCCCGTTCCCGCTACAAAGAGACCACACGGACACGAGGCACGAGGACAAGGCAATGGCCAAGGCATCAGACGTTCGGCCGAAGATCACGCTCGCCTGCACGGAGTGCAAGGAGCGGAACTACCTGACCAAGAAGAACCGGCGGAACGACCCCGACCGGATGGAGCTGAAGAAGTTCTGCCCGCGCTGCGGCAAGCACACCGCTCATCGCGAGACCCGCTGACCATCGGCCTGGCGTCCTCGACCGGTTCCCCTGCTGAGCGGGAGCCGGTCGTTTTGCTTGCCCACGGCAGCCGGCATCCTCGGGGCGTCGCCTCGATCGAACATCTCCGGGACGCCGTCGCCGCCCGGTCCGGCGCGCCCGTGCACGCCGCCTACCTCGACCTCAACCAGCCCGACCTGACCGCGGTCGCCCACCGGATCGTCGCCGGCGGGCAGGGGCGAGCCACCGTCGTCCCGCTGCTCTTCACCCCGGCCTTCCATGCCCGCACCGATGCGCCGGCCACCCTCGCCGCAGCCCGGGCGGCCACTGGTCTCGACCTCCAGTCGGCCGACATCCTCGGCACCCCGGACGCGCTGATCCCGATCCTGCTCCGGGCGGCACGCGAGGCGGGGATCGGCGACACCGGCCGGCTGCTGCTCGCCTCGGTCGGCTCCTCCCGGCCCGATGCCAACGCGTCGGTGGCAGATCTCGCCCGACGGCTCACCACGGTCCGCGGCGCCCCGGTGACTGCCGCCTTCGCCACCTGTGAACCGCGGGCCGCCGACCTGGTCGCCGAACCCGACTGCGCGGGCGTCCTGGCGCTGTTCGTCGGACACGGCCTGCTGCTGGACAAGGTCCGGGCGGCTGCCGCCGACCGCGGCCTGCCGACCTCGGAGCCGCTGGAGGACAAGCTGGTGCCGCTGGTCCTGGAGCGGTCACGGACGGCGGCCCGTGCCGGCACTAACTAGAGTTCACCCATGATCTCGGACAGCCACGCGGGCCGCAGCTACCCACCGACCGAGCCGTACGAGGTCACTCGCGCCAAGATCGCCGAATTCGCCGCGGCGCTGGGCGACGACAACCCGGCCTACCGCGGTGAGAACCCCATCGCCCCGCCCACCTTCGCTGCGGTGATCGCCGGAGAGGCCTGGCAGGCGCTGTGGGAGGACGACGAACTGGGTCTGGCCCTGCACCGCATCGTGCACGGCGACCAACGGATCACCCATCACCGCCCGCTCCGAGCCGGCGACACGGTGACAGCGACGCTCACCATCGACAAGGTCCGCGTCCGAGGAGCTGTCGACATGATCAACTCGAGTGTCACGCTGACCACCCCGCCCGGCGAGGTGGTCTGCACCGCCGCGTCCACCTTCCTGCACAACCGGGAGGAGCAGGCATGACCGCCACCGAACTGCAGGTCGACGTCGGCACCGAACTTCCGACCCTGGTCATGCGGCTGACCCGGGAGACTCTGGTCCGGTATGCCGGGGCGTCCGGTGACTTCAATCCGATCCACTACTCCGATTTCCACGCCCGGGCACTCGGCCTGCCCGGGGTGATCGGCCACGGCATGCTGACCATGGGCCTGGCGCTGCGGGCAGTCACCGACTGGGCCGGCGACCCCGCCCGGGTGCGGAGCGCCTTCGTCCGGTTCACCCGTCCGATCCCGGTGCCCGACGACGACTCCGGCGCCGAACTGATCGTCAAGGGCACCGTCACCAAGCTCGACGACGGCATCGCAACCGTCCAACTGGACGCCCGGCACGGCGAGGACAAGGTGCTCGGCATGGCAACTGCCGAGGTCGACATCTCGTGACCGCTGTCGCGCAGACCGGGGTGCAGCTGGCCGGATTCACGACTCTCCGGGTCGGCGGACCGGCGACCCGGCTGATCACGGTTACCACCGAGGCCGACCTGGTCGACGCGGTCCGGCAGGCCGACGCCGCCGGTGAACCGCTGCTGATCATCGGCGGCGGATCGAACCTGCTGATCGGCGACCGCGGATTCGACGGCACGGTGATCAAGATCGACACCCGCGGCGTACAGGCCGAGGTGAGCAGCTGCTCCGGCGCGATGCTCACCGTCGCGGCCGGTGAACCGTGGGACGACCTGGTCGCCCGGGCGGTCGCCGAAGGCTGGTCGGGACTCGAGGCGTTGTCCGGCATCCCAGGGCTCGTCGGCGCCACCCCGATCCAGAACGTCGGCGCGTACGGTGCGGAGATCAGCCACACACTGGCATCGGTACGCACCCTCGACCGGCGGACCGGCCGGCAGAAGACCTTCGCTGTCGGCGATTGCGGTTTCGGCTACCGGTGGTCGCGGTTCAAAGCCGAACCGGGACGGTACGTGATCTTGACGGTGACCCTGCAACTGCCGATCGGCGACTTGTCCGCACCGATCGGCTACGCCCAGCTGGCGCAGACCCTCGACGTGCCGTTGGGCACCCGGGTCGCAGCCGCCGCCGTACGCGATGCCGTGCTGCAGCTGCGGCGCAGCAAAGGCATGGTGCTCGCCGACGATGATCATGACACATGGAGCGCCGGGTCCTTCTTCACCAACCCGATCGTTCTCGCCGGGGCGGACGCCGGGTTGCCCGCCGGCGCTCCGCGCTACCGGCAGCCCGACGGCAGTGTGAAGACCAGCGCCGCCTGGCTGATCGAGCACGCCGGATTCGCCAAGGGCTACGGGACACCGCCGGCCGCACTGTCCGGCAAACACGCCCTGGCGATCACCAACCGCGGCGGCGCGACGGCCGAAGATCTGTTGCGACTGGCCCGGGAGATCCGGGCCGGTGTACTCGACCGGTTCGGCATCGAACTGGTCCCTGAACCGAATCTGGTGAACTGCGAACTGTGATCACTCCCGAAACACTCAGCGTCTGGGCACCCCGACCGCAACGCGTCGCGGCTGTCGCCAACGGGCACCGGATCGACCTGGTGGCCGACGAGAACCACTGGTGGCGTCCCACCGAGCTGCCAGAGGCGCTGACCGACGCAGCCGGGCCGATTGACTACGGGTTCCTGCTCGACGACGACCCGACACCGCTACCGGACCCTCGGTCCCGATACCAACCCCACGGAGTGCACGGCCTGTCACAGACCTACGACCCGTCCGGGTTCACCTGGCATGATCAGGACTGGACCGGCCGTCAGGCGGCCGGCCTGGTGATCTACGAACTGCACGTCGGCACGTTCACACCCGAAGGCACGCTCGCCGCCGCGATCGCACACCTGCAGCATCTTGTCGATCTTGGTGTCGACGCGGTCGAGTTGATGCCGGTGAACGCCTTCAACGGCGAACACAACTGGGGCTATGACGGTGTCGGTTGGTATGCGGTCCAGCACAGTTACGGCGGGCCGCAGGCCTACCAGGAATTCGTCGACGCCTGTCACCAGCGGGGGATCGCGGTCATCCAGGACGTGGTCTACAACCACCTCGGGCCCAGCGGGAACTACCTGCCGCGGTTCGGGCCCTACCTGTCCGACGGCCGCGGCAACACCTGGGGTGAGTCGGTCAATCTGGACGGGTCCGATTCCGACGAGGTCCGGGCCTACATCATCGAGAACGCGCTGATGTGGCTGCGCGACTATCACGTCGACGGGCTGCGACTGGACGCCGTGCACGCCCTGTCCGACAACCGGGCCCGACACATCCTGGAAGAGCTGGCGATCGAGGTCGACGCGCTCAGCGCGCATCTGCGACGTCCGCTGACCCTGATCGCCGAGTCCGATCTCAACGATCCCCGGCTGATCACGTCACGGGAGGCCGGCGGATACGGCTTGGCAGGGCAGTGGAGCGACGACTTCCACCACGCCGTGTACGCCAACCTGACCGGTGACACCACCGGCTACTACGCCGACTTCGGCGATCCGTCGGCACTGGCCAAGGTCATCGAACGCGGCTATTTCCACGACGGCATCGGATCGTCGTTCCGCGGCCGCAGCCACGGTCGGCCGCTGGACCAGGAGCGTACGCCGAGCTGGCGGCTGGTGGTCTGCTGGGACAACCATGATCAGATCGGCAACCGGGCAGCCGGGCAGCGGCTGTCGTCCATGCTCGATCATCGGCGGCTGCAGCTCGCGATGTTGCTCACCCTGCTCTCACCGTTCACCCCGATGATCTTCATGGGGGAGGAGTGGGGCGCCTCGACTCCGTGGCAGTTCTTCACCAGCCACCCGGAGCCGGAGCTCGGTCGGGCCGTTGCCGAGGGCCGGCTGCAGGAGTTCGCTGCGATGGGCTGGGACCCCTCGACGGTGCCGGATCCCCAGGATCGGAAGACCTTCGAACGGTCGAAGCTGGACTGGTCCGAACCCGGCTCGGCCGATCACGCCGCACTGCTCACCTTCACCGGCCGACTGCTGAGGTTGCGACGTCGTCTGCCCGACATCACCGATCCGCGGTTCCATCGCTCGACCGCGAGCGCCGACGACGTACGCCGGACACTCGCCGTGCAGCGCGGCAACCTGGTGATCGTGATCAACTTCGCCGACACGGAGAACAGTGTCACCGTCGACACGCCGGTCGACGGCGCGCTGCTGACCGTCGGCGAGGCCGTCTTCGACGACGCCCGCAGCGTCCGGCTCGGAGCTCACAGCGCCGTCGTCGCCCGCACCGGGCAGCCGCTGTGATGATCAGGTGATGCTGATCTCGCGCTTCAGCACCTTGCCGGTCGGACCCTTGGGGATCTGACCGAACTTCACGATCCGCGGATACTTGTAGGCCGCGATCCGCTCCTTGGTCCACTCCCTGATCTCGTCCTCGGTGGCCTCGGCGCCGGGCTTGAGGGTGATCAGGGCCGCGATCTCCTCACCGTGTTCGGGATGCGGCACGCCGACCACCGCCGCCTCCGCGACGGCCGGATGGGTGAACAGTAGTTCCTCGACCTCCCGCGGATACACGTTGTACGCGTTCCGGACGATCATGTCCTTGACCCGGTCGACGATGTAGAGGAAACCGTCCTCGTCCAACCGGCCGAGATCACCACTGTGGAACCAGCCGTTGCGCATCGCCTCGGCGGTGGCCTCGGGTTTGTTCAGGTATCCCTTCATGATGTTCTCGCCGCGGATCACCACCTCACCGACCTCACCCGTCGGCAGTTCCCTGTCGTCCGGGTCGACCACAGCGATCTCGACGCCGCGGATGGGCAGGCCGACCGACCCCGGCTTGGTCTGCCGGTCCGGATGATTGAAGGTGGCGACCGGCGACGTCTCGGACAGGCCGTAACCCTCGAGCAGCTTCAGCTCGAACGCCCGCTCCACTCCGTGCAACACCTCGACCGGCAGGGACGAACCGCCGGAGACGGCGAGGCGCAGGCTCGAGGTGTCGTACGCCTCCTTGTCCGGCACGGCGAGTAGCGCCATGTACATGGTCGGGACGCCGAGGAAGATGGTCACCTTCTCCCGGTCGATGATCTGCAACGCCTCGACCGGGTCGAACCGGGGCAACAGCGCCAGACAGGAGCCGGAGTAGACCGACGTGTTCATCGCGCAGGTCTGGCCGAAGGAATGGAACAGCGGCAATCCGCCGAAGACCACGTCGCTCGGCCCGCCGTGGAACAGCGTCTCGACACTGGTGATCACGTTGCTGCCGATGTTGTGCTGGGTGAGTTCGGCGCCCTTCGGCCGGCCGGTGGTGCCGGAGGTGTACAGGATCACCACCGTGTCCTCGGGATCCCGGCGGACCACCTCGCGTCGCGGGGTCTGCCCGGCCAACTGCTTCTCGATCTCGCCGGGAACGACGGTGATCACCTCGGTGCCGGTGTCCTTGGCAGCCTTCCGGGCCTCGGGCGCGAACATGTCGAGCACCACCGCGACCGACACCTCGGCGTCCTGCCAGACGTAACTGATCTCACCTGCCTTGAGCAGCGGATTCGTCGGGACGACGACCGCACCCAGCCGGAGGATGCCGTAGTAGGCGATCGGGAAGTAGGCGACATTGGGCATGATCAGCGAGACCCGGTCACCGGCCTTCACACCGTGCGCCTCCAGCAGGGCGGCGGCCCGGGCCGCCGCATCGTCCAGCCGCCCGTAACTGATCGTCAATTCACCCTGTTTGATGGCCGGAGCATCCGGTCTGTTCGCCGCCTGATCGCTCAGCCAGGTCGCGATGTTGGCGTTCGGCCCGGTGTCGGTCGTGGTGTCGGTCGTGGTGCCGGTAGTGGTGCCGCTGGATGCTTCATTGCCTGCCATGCGCGCACTGTAATGCCGTCGCGGCCGGTCCGGGTGCCGCGGTTAGAATTCCTCGTCGGGTCACTGCCATCGAATCGAGGAATCCGTCACCATGAGCCTGGCCGAGCTGTCGGCGGCAGAACTGTCTGCCCTGGCCGAAGACCTGACCGCCCGCTACGCGGAGCTGGAGAACGCCGGGCTGAAGCTCGACCTGACCCGGGGCAAGCCGTCGGCCGAACAGCTGGACCTGTCCAACCAACTGCTCGAGCTGCCCGGTCCGGGTCGGACGACCTCGGCCTCCGGCACGGACGTCCGCAACTACGGCGGCCTGGAGGGCCTGCCCGAGATCAGGCAGATCTTCGGTGAGCTGCTCGGCATCCCCACCGAGCAACTGGTTGCCGCGGACAACTCCAGCCTTTCGGTGATGCACGACAGCCTCGCCTTCGCCCTGTTGCACGGGCGACCGGGTGGCACGCCCTGGGCCGGCCGGGCGCACAAGATTCTGTGCCCGACACCGGGCTACGACCGGCACTTCCATCTTGCCGAGGAACTCGGCTTCGAACTGATCCCGGTCGACCTGAGCACCGAGGGCCCCGATCTGGAGACGATCAAGGAGTTGGCCGCAGCCGACGACGCGATCAAGGCGATCTGGGTGGTGCCGACCTACGCCAACCCGAACGGTGCGGTCTACAGCGAGGCGGTCACCCGCGAGCTGGTCTCGATGCCGGCCGCCGCCGCGGACTTCACCATCCTGTGGGACAACGCCTACGCCGTGCACCACCTGACCGACGACGAGATCGGCCCGGTCGACGTCCTCGGCCTGGCCGCCGCAGCCGGCAATCCGGACCGGGTGTTCGTGTACGCCTCAACGTCCAAGATCACCTTCGCCGGCGCCGGAGTGTCCTTCTTCGGCGGATCACCGGCGGTCGTCGACTGGTACCTGTCGCACCTGGCCAAGCGAACGATCGGCCCGGACAAGATCAACCAGCTGCGTCATGCGCTCTACCTCAGGGACGCCGACGGCGTCCGTGCCCTGATGCGCAAGCATCGGGCGATCATCGCGCCCAAGTTCGAAGCCGTGGAGAAGATCCTCAGCGAGCGGCTCGGGGCGTACGGCGTCGCAAGCTGGACCGAGCCGCACGGCGGTTACTTCATCAGCCTCGACGTTGTCGACGGCACCGCGGCCGATGTGGTCAGGTTGGCCAAACAGGCCGGTATCGCGCTGACTCCGGCGGGTTCGGCGTTCCCGTACGGCAACGATCCGAGGGATCGGAACATCCGGATCGCGCCGACCTTCCCGCCGCTGGACCAGGTCGAGGCGGCGATCGAGGGTGTGGCGACCTGTGTCCTGCTGGCCGCGGTCCGCAAGCAAGTCGGAGAGGTCGGCTAGCCCGATCCGAAATTCATGATCGGAAAACCGGCCTCCCCGGCTAGGCTTCGGCGCTTGTGAGTTCTCTGGTCGAGGTCATCGTCCCGGCGCGGATGGGGCGCCGGTTCCGCTGGCTGTTGGCATCGTCCTGGACCAGCAACATCGGCGACGGCATCGCCGTGGCCGCCGGCCCGCTGCTGGTCGCCTCGCAGACCGACTCCGCCTTCCTCGTCGCCCTGGCCGCCCTGGTGCAGAAACTTCCGTGGCTGGCCTTCGGGCTCTGGGCCGGTGCGCTGGCCGACCGGCTGGACCGGCGCAAGGTGGTGATGGTCGCCGACACCCTGCGGTCGCTGGTGATCGCGGCGCTCTGCGTGACCATCTTCACCGGCAGGACCAACATCACGGTGGTGCTGATCGCCATGCTGCTCTATGGCGTCGCCGAAGTGTTCGCCGACACCACCACCTCGACCCTGCTCCCGATGCTGGTGGCCAAGGCCGACCTCGGCACCGGCAACCAACGGCTCCAGGCCGGGTTCCTGACCTGCAACCAACTGCTCGGCCCGCCGGTCGGTGCCTTCCTCTTCGCCGCGGGTGCCGCCTGGCCGTTCGTCGTGCAGGTGGTCTGCGTGCTGCTCGCGGTGCTGCTGGTCTCCAAGATCGCCGCGTCGGGTGGGGAGACCGAGCTGATGACCGGCGCCGAGGCCTCCGGTGAACCGACCCACGTACTGCGCGACATCGGCGAGGGTCTGCGCTGGATCTGGGGGCACGCGGCGGTCAGGACCCTCGCGCTGGTCATCCTCGTCTTCAACGTGA